>Ga0070671_100001076_pt1 | contig 20191 bp, 17 predicted proteins | sample KBSS73metaG_FD_65341 | JGI IMG/M metagenome (GOLD analysis project Ga0070671, IMG submission 65341) | Switchgrass rhizosphere microbial communities from Kellogg Biological Station, Michigan, USA - KBS S7-3 metaG | ecosystem: Host-associated > Plants > Roots > Rhizosphere > Soil ...
TGCGAAATCAGGTAGAGGCTGGAACTTTCCGGCTCGACTTTCTCTTCCGCATCAATGCGGTGACCATTAACCTGCCGCCCTTGCGCGAGAGGATCGCTGACCTGCCGATCCTGATCGACTACTTCATCGATCACTACTCGAGAATCTTCCATCACACCCCGGAGTTGCTCTCCAAGAGCGCCGTGCGTCTGATGCAGAACTACCACTGGCCTGGAAACATCCGCCAGCTCGAGAACCTGATTCGCAGCTACGTTCTCATCGGTAGTGAAGAGGCTCTAGTTGCCGAACTGATGCCAGAACAGCCGCGTGGAGGGATCACCACCGACATTGACCTCAGCGAGCCTATCTCTCTGAAGAACATCACGCGCAAGGCCACCCACGATCTCGAGCGGCAGATCATTCTCAAGGTTCTGCAGGCGAACAGCTGGAACAGGCAAAAGACAGCAAAATGGCTTCAGATTAGCTACCGGTCGTTGCTCTATAAGCTCAGTGAGGCGGGTATGCCTGAGGTTCCTCCGCGTCCACTTCGCGTTCCCGGGACCAGGAAGACTGACGAGCGACAGATGCGTCCCGCAATGCCCACATCTGTAACGCGGACAAGGATCTACTAACGCAGGCCGGGTGGCCGCTGTGTCTGCTTCCAAACCGACATGGCGGCTTTCTTCTTTAACGCTGCGTGGTAGATTTTGCAGATCGTTCGAGGGTAGCCCTGAGAATGGCTTCAACGTCGTCGCTCACGTCGGACCAGCTTCGGCTGTGCCGGCTGGCAATCGCCTCAGGTGACCACGGCTGATGAAGAACTTGATCGAGCGCCAAGGCCAAGGCATGGGCCTCCTTAGCCGGAACAAGCCTGCCGCTGGTGTCATCCATCAGCTCTGGAATGCCCCCGACGCGGGTTGCAACCACAGGCCGACCGGATGCCAGCGCTTCGATAACCACATTGGGACACCCTTCCCGGTAACTTGGCAACGTGATCACATCGGCGGCTGCCATCCAGTTCGCAACCTCTTCGGTAGAACACGATGGCTGCAGCGAAATCTGCTCGGTCGCGTTCTGCGTGGCGATGGTCTCTGCCAACGGCTGCCTAGCCGGACCATCGCCCACGATGTAGCAGCGTAGCCGGGGTCGGCGATCACGCAGACTGCTCACAGCGGAGACCAGTTCTCCGAGCCCCTTCGCCATATCGAGGCGTCCGACGTAGACGATGGCCTCCGTGTCGCCAGGAATACCGAGCGCTACGCGAGCACTCGCACGGTCACGTGGATGAAAAATCCCAGTATCGCATCCATTGAGGATGGCTCGGCTGCGATCTTTAGGAGCCCCAAGGCTTCGTGCCGTGCGCAGTAGATCGCCGCTGACAGTGATCGTAAAGTCGGCTTCACGGAGTACACGTCGCGTCAGCCCTCCACACAGCGGGGGGATGACGTTAAGGTCTGAGCCGATGGCAGTAACTACAAACGGAATGCGAAGTGAGCGCGCCACACGCAGAGCAGCGTAGCCATCCGGGTACACGATGTAGTTCAGGATAATTTCTGGCTGCCAGGCGCGAACCCGATCGAGGATGCTCCGCGCCGCCGACCAACCATTCAGCGGCCGTGAGATGGCAGGAAGAGCTGGGTACGATATGTACTCGACGTCCACCCCTGCCGGGCGATGTTTCAAGTCGATCTGCCGGCCTGCGCGGCTCTTCGGCGTGAGTAACGGCGGATAATGCGACTCCGGGTAGAAGACCTTCAGTTCGCAGCGCTTGGCCAGGAAACGGAGCGTCTGGTAGGCGGAGTGACCGGCCCACGGCTCGTGAGAGGTAGGAAAGTACCGGGTGATCACCGCAACTCTCATCCTCTTGCGGACTCCTGCGTGGTTTTACCGGCAGTGCCGGCAACTTCGCGAAGCAACTCAGCATATCGTCGCGCGAGCGGACGGCGATGAAACGCCGCGATCCGCTCATATTCGGGCGGGGCACCGGACGAGGAACCCTCGATAGCCTCGATGAGCATCTGGCGAATGGCCTGCGGATTATCCGCATCCGCCCAGCGTCCGGCTCGTGTCTCTTCAAGCAGTCGTCGCACGTCGCCCTGCGGATGCACCGCACCGAGAATTGGCTTTCCACCGCCGAGATAGTCGTAGAACTTCGCCGCGACGTTGATGCGGTCATGCGTGATAAGCAGAAGGTAGTCTGTGTCGCGAATCGCCGCCAGGGCCTCCACTTGGGGAACGAAGCCCTTCAACTCAACCGTGTCGCCCAGAGAGAGCAGCAGTTCCCTATAGGCAGGGGTCTCGATGTGCCCGATGAAGCGAACGAGGAGGCGAGACCGCGCCTCCTTCGGCAGTCCGAGGACGGCTTCAACGAAAGCTCCCGGCGCAGTTGAACCATAGACCGTGCCGATATAGGTAAGAACAAGCCTCTCGCGAGGAACAACCGGTGTACCTAAAGCCGACTTTGCTGTGGGTGCCGGAGCATCATAGCCATTGGGCACACAGACGAACCGCTCCTTCGGCACCCCCGGGTAGCGGGACCGAAGCTCGCGGCGTGCGGCCTCGGTTACAAGCACAACCGCAGTTGCATCCCTAACCGCCTCGGCCTCTGCCTTATGAGCGATCATTCGGGCACGGCTGTTGCTGTTGAAACTCACCAGATCAAGGGTTGTGGTGAGCCACTCGTCCCGGAAATCCACCAGAAGCGGAAGTTCGGGAAAGACCTTCCGTAATCGGGATATCAGACGAACACTCGAAAATGGAGGCACAGTAACGATGACCACGTCTATTGCTCGCTCGCGAATAATGCGCTTTGCCGCAGGCAGCGCAAACGGAAGCCAGCCGACCTGAGGATCGGGCAACAGGAGATTTCCGATGAACTGTTTTATCGGATTACCTCCCCGCACCTGCACAGCCGACGGAGCTGCCTTCGCCTTTCCGCCTGTCACGATTCTCTTCACTGATTTACGAAGCCAGAAAGGAAGATCGAGCGTCCAGGTGCGATGTACCTTCACTTCGGCAGGCACCTCTTTCAGAAGCAAAGGGTCCTTGCCCACTGCAGGAGCATTTCGCGCAGTCAGAACATCCACGCGGACGCCATTTTCGGGGAGGTATTTCGCCAGTGATAGCGCACGCAACACACCAACGCCGCCTGCCGGAGGAAAGGAGAATGTGATCAGCAGAAGATTCACAGATCAGCGGACTCCAGCAACGGAATCGACTGCGTCAGAGGCTCTTGAGCGTAGATTCAGAGGACCGGTTAGTGCTTCGACAGCGGTAAACATCTGATACGCACTGGCCCAGTGAACTTCAATCTGTCTCTCCGCCGCAATTTCATGCAGCCAGCCGAACATCTGCTGAAGGCCCCCCGCGCCAGTTGGCGTGCCAAGCAGGGCGTCTGCATTGTCCTCGCGAGCCCCATGAGTGTAGAGCTTCACAAAAATATCGCCGCCGATGCGCGGTGCTAGATCAAGCCAGCGACGAACACGGTAATCGGTTGGGGGATCATTCGCGGCGATTTCGCCCATCTCGACGCGAGGGACCAGCCTCCCTGCATAACGTAGGCCAACGGGGCCAGTAATCATCAGGAGGTCGCCCTGTACGCCGCCACCGACTGTAGCCTCGATGCCGCGATCGAACGCCTTGGGCCTGCCGGGGGTCCCGGTGCACCAATAAATCTTATTGACAATGCGCCCCTGCGTTGGCGAGGGCAGTGACGGCATGGTGAAGTCGGCATAGCAACCCAGGTCGCGTAACAGCTCAATTTCGCCTGTAAGGCCACAATCGACTCCAACCGGGTGGGAGTTATCTAAGGCCCAGTTGCCGTGGATAAATCCAAAGACCATTTGCCCGTTGTGGTCGTGAAGCAGGCCATGATCATCGCGCAGCCGACGGCAGAATCCGCTAATCTTCCGAATAAAGCCCTCGGTGGTCTCGCGATCGTGGTGAATGTGAACCTCGACGTCGCCGATCCCCAGTCGTGTCATCTCCGCGAGCGGCTCAAGCAACTCGGAGCGGTACTCCTCCTGGGGATAGAAGAAGCTGTAAGAGGGCTTGCGCCCCTCGGCATCCCGGGGTGCGGCATCGGCGATACGCGGCCACGCCTCCTGCCAACGAGCAACGCGCCGAAGCGCGGTCTCCATCGAAACGCGGCCCCCGAGGGGCTCGTAGTGGTCGGTAATCGACACCCAAAGCCGCTGGGGCTTCTGCCGTGTAAGCAGGCTACGAGCGCGATCGCTCAGGTAGGACGGGAACCATATTTCGGCGTGGCGGGGAAGCTTCATGACCAGTTCGTGTTACCAAGGGTGTCGTCGAATGCAATAGTATTGCATCAGTTGCATCACAGAGTATTGTATGGGACTTTTCCTCACGCTTCTGTACATCTTTACGGCGTACATGGGTCCCCAAACGGTGTGGGGTCCAGTCGCCGAGTTTCATATAGAGATAATTCTTGCCGCTCTGGCGTTGGTCGCTTCGCTGCACGGAATCCAGCGATCAACCGTGTTCACGATCCCGCAAACATATGCGCTTCTCGGGATGTGCAGCGCCGTCATTATCTCCGGTGTGATGACCGGATGGCTGGGGTCCATCCCCCAATCCTTCTTTGGGTTTATCCCGAACGCGTTTACTTTTTTCCTGATCGTAGTGAACTGCCGGACCAAGAGACACCTACAGTGGGTAATTGCCACCTTTTTCATCGTGAGCGCCCATGCGATCCTTCGGGGTTACGCCGCGCTGCATGCTGGCGACTATTTCAATCCATACCTGATGCCACAGGGTGAGGAAGGATCACCCTCGCGCTTTTACAGGCTTCGCGGAATGGCCTTCATAAATGATCCCAACGATTTCGGTCAGGTGCTGGCCAGCCTTGTGCCATGCATGCTCTTCTTCTGGAAGAAGGGCAGCCCGTTGAGGAACTTCCTTTTCGTGTTGCCCGGGATGGCATTGCTGGTCTTTGGCATGTACCTGACTCACTCGCGCGGCTGCATGATCGCACTGCTGGCTGTGATCCTGTTCCTCTCCCGGCGCAAGATCGGCACGATTCCGGCCGTCATCATCGCGGGGGCAGGTTTTGCGGCTTCGACCGCTCTCAACTGGTCGGGAGGCCGCGACGTCTCGGTGGAAGCCGGGGCCGGCCGTATGGAGGCGTGGGCGGTCGGCCTTGACCTGATCAAGAGCCATCCGCTTTTCGGAGTCGGATTCGAGCGTTTTGGCGAATTTTTCTTCATCACGGCCCATAACACGATCATCGTCTGTGCTGCAGAGCTAGGCATGTACGGCCTCTTCTGGTGGGTAATGTTTGTCCTTCCCACGATCCGTGACTCTATTGTCTGCTCGGCTTCAAAGGTCAATACACCAACCGAAGACGATTTCTCCTATGAGCGGTCGTTTGGTGTGCGACGCGAGAACAAAATAGATCTCAACTGGCGCGAGTCGCGCTCCATGGAGGCTGATTCTACCGTCGGTATCGCGGTCGTCGAAGATACGCCTGTACGCGCGCTTGCTGTACCCGCTCATCTGGTCACTGAAGTTGAGGATGAGAAGCTCCCACAGGAGGAGATCCAGAGAATCTCGGGACTGATGCTCGCTTCAATCATCGGGTACTTCGTCGCAGGTTGGTTCCTGTCGCGCGCTTACATTATGACCCTCTTTATCTACGGCGGGATGGTGCAGGTGATATACAGGATGGCCCTAGCGCAAGGGATGGTTCCGCCACGAATGAAGGCCGGGAAGGTTCTTCAATACTCATTTGTAGGCGCTATCGGGCTGATCATTGTGGTCTACGTAATGCTGCGAGTTGAGCACATGATGGGCGTGCACTAAAAGAGAAGGGCCTACATGGGACGGAAAGCTCCGAAGATGAGCTTCAGACCGCGCATCGAATTGGCCACAAGAATGAGTCCAAGGGCGAAGTAAGCTAGCGTCACAGCATTAGCAATGTGATAGATGACTCGATTCTCGCGGTACTTCGCATAGCGGGCCTTCCCTAAGCGCTTCTTTAGGAAGAGTGTGTAGTAGTGAACCGCGACCACCCCTATAGCGTGCCAAAGACCGTAAAGTACGAAGTTCCATCCGGCTCCATGCCAGATACCCATCAGGACGAAGACGATCGCTATGGCGGCAGCAATGCAGTGCGGCGCTGAGGCGGGACCGAAGCGACGGACGAGGATCTTCGAGAGCGGAACAAAGACCATGTCTCGCATGTAGTTCGTCAAGGTCATGTGCCAATGAGCCCAGAACTCCTGCAGGTTGCGCTTGGAAAAGGGACGGTCAAAGTTCTCCTGAACGTGAATGCCGAGCAGGCCTGAGACGCCGATGGCAATGTCGCAGAAACCGGAGAAGTTCAAATACAGGTAAGCGCAATAGCCGGCCACTGCGATGGGAAAGTCGATCCAGTGATGGGGAAGGCCATCGGCTAGGAGGCCGTCGTAGGAGAGCTGGTTGGCGAGATTGCCGAGGAAGATGTACTTGGTGAGGCCGATCAGGATGCGCGCCCAGCTGCGACCGACAGGGGTGAGGCTGCGGTCAGGCCTGTGCAGCGAGTTGTGGAAGGAGCTGTAAGGATTGATAGGCCCGATCGACAGCGTGGGGACGAAGAACGCGAAAGAAAGGTACTCGGAGAAGCTGGGAAGGGGCACGATCTCGTTGCGGATCTCGTGGACCATGTAAGTAAGACGGAAGGCCATATATGAAAGGCCGAGGAAGAAGTCACCGAAGACCTTGTTGGAGAACGGCGCAGGAACCAGTCCCTGAGTCCAGCTTCCGGGCACGTACTTGACGACTGCGAGGATCAGCAGCGGAAAGAACAGCGGCATCCACGAACCAAGTTTCTTCTCCAGCAAAAGGTATTGGACAGCTACGAGGACGACGTAGACCGCAAACATCGCGCTAGAGAAGATGAAGTACTGCTTAACATCGTGCAGGCGGACACCATAGGTTCCGCGTGAGATGCAGACGGCGAGCGCGAAGACGAGATTGACGGCAGCAAAGGCTGCCATGCGCAGCCGACCCGACGGGAGGCGGAGGACGATCCAGGCCGCCATTGGAAAAAGCAGAAACGGAACCGCAAGCGTAACAAGCAGCAGCGAGCTGGAGAGAAAATGTGTGAGGCCGGGCGGCATTGCTTGGCGGTTCCTCCGGGATCAGAACGCTTGGTAGACTAGATTGACCGAGAGCGAGTCGGGCGTGATGAAGAACGTCAGCGTGATGGCTGCAACGCAGAGAGCGAAGAGCACTCCGACGAGGATAGGGCTCGTTTTTGAGGCGGGTTCTGTCATTTAGTTCTTCGCCTCCTTCGCATAGACGTCAAGAATGATTGCAGTAATGGCACGGGTGAAGAACTCCTTGCCGTTGTCGTTGAAATGCTGGTCATAGTAGTAGTTCTGGACCTCAGCAGCAGGCGTGTCCCGGAAGAGCGTCGCGGAAGGGATGCCGATGATCGGTATCGAAGGAAGGCCGATAACCTCAGGCCAATACATTCGCTCGGGAACGCGTGGGCTTCCCTTCTCTGTGTCCTCGGGGACGTGGATCATGACAAAGGGAACGTTGTACTGCTTCGCGAGATTGCCTATCTCCCGCGCCCAGTGCTGATGATAGGGGCCGAGGGGAAGGCCGTCGAAGTCAAAGTTTGGGTCAGAAGCCCCGTGCGAGAGAATGGACTCAGGTGCCAACGCCGGAGGCGTGCGCGGTTCCTGAACGAACGGCCCACCGTAATAGCCCACGTTTCCATACTCCGATTGCGAACCAAGCTTCTGCACAAGTGCCGGAGTCTCGACCAACCGGTTGGGGCGCAGGTAATTGACGAGCTGCCGCGGCGCTCCAAGGACCTGGGCTCCGTAGATCGCCATTCGGCTGCGGAAGGAAAGTCCGGCAGTAGTCTGCGGAAACTCACCCCAGCGCATCCAGCGATAGGCCTGGATATGCGGCGAGTCCCCGATAAGAGCGTTGGTAGGCATGTCCATAATGACCATGCCTGTCCTGCGGTGCTCAAGGAAGTCCTTCATGAGCATGTACTGCATGTCGAGACCCTGCCATTTGAGAGAGAGGCGTCGGACACGAGCGGGACGGCCTAACTGCTGGGAGAGTTGCTGCTCGATGTAGACGATATCGACGCCGCGAACAAGAAGCGAGCTGCCGATGAAAACGATGTCGACAGGACCCTTCTCCTCGAAGATGTTGTGCTCATCGAGCGGGCCGGTGCCTGTCTCCACACGAATGCCCGAGTAGACGCGATCGCGTGGCGGCATACCGACGACATGCATGAGCACAGGCAGCGCAAGCAGAATACTGACTAGGAGGATCAGCGCCACCGCGTGGCGATTCGACCAGATGGCGGGAAACATTACGCCTTTACGGTCTCGGCCATGCGGCGCTGGATAAGGTTGGCAAACTCGCCGAGGTTTTTGGTGGCCTCGACCTCACCTACGCGAAAGCGAACGCCAAATGCCTTCTCGACACCGAGAACGAGCGAGATCTGGAGAAGGGAGTCCCACTCCTCAACGTCGTTGGCGCTGAGGTCGGGGGTAACTTTGACGTCATCAAGAAAGACGTCGTCAAAGACGGTTTGCATCTTTGCAAGGATTTCAGTTTGAGTCATTGGATTGATACGCTCTCCGGTCGATCTGAATATGTGTGGAATGTGGAGTGAAGGTCGCCGTCTCGAGCCGCCAGGTGGTTCGCTCTGGTGTATCCTCGACGAGGGTATAGCCCATGCGCGGGAAGAGATCGCGCACCATGCCGTTCTTCTCTGTAGGAAGGTAGTGCCCGATAACTTCAGTGCATCCGCGAAGGATGGCGAGGCGGCCAATCTCGTTGGCGACCTCTTCCTCCATCTGGCGCTTGAGAACGCGGCAACTCATGAGCCATGTATCCACGATGGCCGTGGCGCCTTCGATGCGAACGATGACGACCGAGATAAGGCCGTTGTCTCCGAACTTGTCCGCTAAGCGGACGCTGAATGCATAGTGGGTAGGGTCGATCATTAACGCTTCGACCTCGGCCTCAGTGCGGCGGCGGGTTGTGACGTTAAACTGGTTGCTCTTGTTGATAAGCTGCGAGATGCGCGGCACGTCGACAGACGTGAACTCGCTGATGACTGAGTGCATATCGAGCGAGGTGAGGTACGACGCCATATCGGTGCCGGAGGTGCTCATCGCAGCGGTGCGCGCGGCCTGAGCCTGGTATTGCTCGCCGCGCTGTAAATCGTCAGCTGTGATGGAGCGTGGTTCGAAGTAGCGACAGTTGAGCAGCTGCGATGCGTAGGTAGAGGGGTCGGGGCCAAGGAGGATGGTCTCGATCTCGGGAACGAATTGGTTGACGATCTCGATCTCAGCCGGATTGTCGTCAACGAAGACAATTGAGTCGAGGCCCAGATTGAGCTCCTGTGCGATTCGGCGAAGGTTCTCGCTCTTCGGCTCCCAGTTGGCTTGGAAGGATGCAATGTCCTTAAGACGGAGCACCATCTCTGGATGCTTCTCAAAAGGTTCGGCAGCGTTTTTGTAGTCGTTCTTACTGCATACGGCCAGGACAACACCGCGCTTTGCAAGTTGAGAGATGGCAAGCTGAAACTGCCTGAAAGCTTCACCGCGTGCGTGAGTTCCACCGATCTCAATCCCGGTCATGCCATCGTCTCCAATGACTCCGCCCCAAAGCGTGTTGTCGAGGTCGAGAGCAAGCACCTTCTTAGAAGACTTGTGGAGCGACGCGACGATAGAGCCAACCTCGCGCGCGATATCTACCGCGAAGTCAGATGCATAGAGCTGCTTCGTCTCGAACCATCCTCGGTGATCGTACGCGGAGGCTGTTCCGCGGCGTGCAGCGAGGAACTCGGCGTCGAGGATGTGAACGAAGGATGGGGCGTTGAGGCCGAGTTCCAGGTTGACGAGCTTGCGAAAGCTCCAATCGGAGCCGAGCGAACGAACACGGAAGGTACCGGGATCAAAGTCGGGCGCGGGAAGGAAGTTAGCGAGGATGATCTCGGCACCAGAGCGATCACGGGCTGCGCGGGCGAGCGTGAGGATGTCCTCTGCAGCGGTGGCAGCCGCGGCGCGTTGGTGGTTCGGGGAATCGGTCAGCGAACCCTGATAGACGCAGCGTTGGCTATTCGGGATGAGGATGATGACATCTGGCGAGAAAGCGTAAAGGTCGCTCGTGGGATCTAGTATCTCGGAGATGTAGTTGTCGTAGTCGCCCTTGAAGAGCTCAGTCTGCCACCAGCCTTTGAAAGCCTGCGCGCCAACGAACTGTTCTACAAGTTCGTGCAATGGGTAAAGACTGGACCCGCCAACCATGGCAAGTCGGATGGTCTTGTCGGTGCCTCCGGGAACATTGGCCCGAAAGGCCTTCTTGCGCATGGTGGCAAGCGAGAGGACTGTCGAGAAGTCCTCTGCGCGGAGCGTGAGGCAGCGAAGGGCTGGCCAAAACGCGGGATCTTTGGCGGCAAGCAGCTCGCGTACGCGGTCGACGGTGACGTCGTGGCGCGACGGGGCTACTTGTGTGTCAGTGGTCATCCAATACGGCTCCTGTATCTTCGATTCTGCCATTGGAGCGGGCAGGGCGATCTAACACCTGCGTGTGACGCTAACAGGATATCGTCTATGGGTTTGTTCCTCATGTACTTTGATGTAAATTCGACTTCGAGCCTCATATCTATCGCATGTTTCCTCTAACCCAGACATTTCCTTCACCAAAAGCATGAAGATCGTACACGTTGTCTACAGTCTGGAGATGGGTGGGGCGGAGATCCTGGTTGCACAGCTGTGTCGCCTTCAACGGGAAAATGGGCACGATGTGTCGGTAATCGCTTACAGCAACTTGGGAGCTCTGGGCGAGACTCTCGTTGCCGACGGAATTCCGGTGCTGGTTTTGGGCGAGGCGCCTTTCATCAAGACATTCGGGCGATTCTGGACAGAGTTTAAGAGGTTGCGGCCAGATGTGGTTCATTGCCACAATCCAGCTCCCACACTGCAGGCGGCCATCCCGGCGCGACTAACCGGGGCCCTGCGCGTCATCTCCACGCGGCATAGCCTGGTAGCTCCGCCATACAACCTGAAAGAGGAGAGATCGTTCAACTTCACGGCGCGGTTCTGCGATTGGGTCGTCGGCATCTGTGACGCGACCTGCGAGAACCTGCGGCACACTCCGGGAGCGCACCGGAACAAGATCGTGCGGGTGTACAACGGCGTCGATCCGGTTGAGCCTGCGCCGCCAGCGGAGTGGCCCGAGAAGCGCGGGTTCACCTTGCTATTCGTGGGACGGCTCGCTCCAATCAAGAGTCTGGGCACTCTGATTCGAGCGGCAGCCCTCGCTGCTCCCCGAGTGCCCGGACTGCAGCTTTGGATCGTCGGACATGGTCATGAGAGGCAGCGTCTCGAGGACCTGGTCAAGAATCTTGGAGTGGAAGATTTGGTGACCTTCTGGGGCGAACGTCTCGATGTCGCGGGGTTCTTCTCTGTAGCCGATGCGTACTGCATGTCTTCGACTTCGGAAGGTCTGCCGATGTCGTTACTCCAGGCGATGTCACTCGGATTACCCGCAATTGTGACGGATGTCGGCGGTATGGCCGAGGTTGTGAAAAACGCTCATGCAGGGTTGGCAACACCAGTAGGTGATGCCAATGCAATGGCAGAAGCGATCGTTCAAATGGCCAGCGATGAGAAGCGCCGCACGGTTTTCCACGACAACGCTCGGACCGCCTACGAAGAGCTGTTTACGCTGGAGCAAATGGATGCGGCGTATATGGAACTTTATCGACGAACGCGCTGATTCCTAGGACGTTGCTGGCTCAGTAGCATGAGCGGTCGGCGACCAAATCTTCCAAAGCGGGCCATCGGTAAAGAGGAACTTGTAGAGTCCCGCAATTGCGGCGGCATTGAGTACTAACAGTGCGCTGGCCGCCGCAGCGAACCGATGGACAACTGGGAGTCTTACCCTCAATGCGGCGAGAGCGGCGATCCAGAAGGCCCATTGAGCGAGAGCGATGAGTCGCCATACACCAGAGTTGACACCAAGCCATGAAGCGCTGATCAGCAGCAGTAGGAAGAAATAAGGAACGACGAGTCGCAGCAATTTGTGAGAAATAAGTTGAAATAACACGCGGTTGCGGAAGCTAAGTATCCAGGGCGCAAGCGACACGAGCTGAAAGTTTCCAGCCAGTGTTCGCACCTTGCGCTGAAACTCGCCCGCCGCTCGACCAGGCCAGGTGTCCGTGACAATCGCCGAACGATCGAGCACGCTCCGATAACCCTGCCGAAGAATGGTAAGCGGCTGGAACATATCGTCAAGAATGGTCCCAGGGGGAAACGGCTGCACGAGTGAACGGCGTGCTGCATAAAAACCGCCATAGACGCCTACAGGAGAATCGAAGGCCGCCTCACAATTGCGAATCCACTGTTCGTAGCGCCAATAGACGCCGCTCACGGCGGAGGAAGTGGCATCGTGGCCGTCTGTGTTGAGCAACAGTTCTCCGGCAACGCACCCAACTGTAGGGTCGGCAAAGTTGCTCATCAACTCGGCCAAAGCACCCGGCGCGACCTTGGGGCGGATATCGATAAAGAGAAGGATCTCTCCGTTTGCTGCGGCAATGCCGTGATTGAGTGCAACTGCCTTACCTCCCTGCTCAGGAAGGATGATTGAGCGCAGCCGAGGGTCGAGGGTCTTGCTCAGGATCTCGGCAGTACCGTCGGTTGACCCGTCGGAGACGATGATGACTTCGCAAACGCGCTCAGGATCAAGCGAGACGAGATGTTCGATCTGCTCTGGCAAACGGGCAGCACCATTGTGTACAGCCATTACAACGCTTACTGGAGTATTGAACGCCGCCTTCCGCCAAGGATGCGCAGCGAACCGTGCCAGCAAAAACATGATTGCCGGATAGCCTACGTACGTGTACGCGATGACCGCGAACGAGAGCCAGAAAACTATGCTCACTGTGCACCTCGCCGCCTAATGATTGTCTTTATGGTCTCGAACATGATCAGCAAATCCAGGCCGAGCGTCATGTGCTTGATGTAGTACAGATCGTACTCGAGCTTTTCACGCGTTTCTTCTAGAGTCGAGCCGTATCCATAACGCACTTGGGCCCAACCAGTTAAGCCCGGGCGAATCATGTGACGAAGATCGAAATAAGGAATGTTTTCGGACAGCCACGGAACAAACTCAGGTCTCTCTGGACGCGGGCCGACAAAGCCCATATCGCCGCGCAAAACGTTCCAAAGCTGAGGAACCTCATCGAGGCGAACCTTACGCATGAAACTGCCGATCTTAGTCGCGCGGGGGTCGTCTTTGCTAGCCCACTTAGCTCCTGAGGCCTCCGCATCCATGCGCATCGTTCGGAATTTGAACACAGTGAAGTTGCGCCCCCCCATACCGACCCGCGTCTGGCGAAAAAAGATTGGACCGCTGGACGAGAGGCGGACCATCAGTACAACGAAGGGAAAGAAGGGAAGAAACAACAGAAGACCGGTTGCGGCGGTTAGGGTAGAGACAATGCGTCGAGCGATCTGCTGCGACGGGCGCACCCGGAAGCCCTCGCTGTAGATGAAGTTCGAGGGACGGAGGCCGTCGAGATAGAGTTTGCCTGTGAGCCGTTCAAGCAGGCTGTTTGCTTCTTCTATGACAACGCCATCGAAGCGCAGATGCAACAACTCCCGCAAGGGAAGCTCTCCACGCCGATCCTCGAGGGCTACAATAACGCGGTCCACACCCGGAGTCCGCCCGCGAAAAGCCTCCAGGGCCGAGCCAAAGGCCTCCTTGCGTTCTTCCTTGTCTGTGGGAACCGCGTCGAAACCGACGACCTTCATACCGGCATCCCTTCGGTTATGCAGAACGTCAACGATCATCCGCGCACGATCGCCGCCCCCGAGCACGTAAACGCGCTCACGAAAAATCTCACGGCCGATAACCCACTCATACGCGCTGCGCCATACAACCAGGCCTAGGGTAAGAAACATGAGGCCAAGCAGAAGTACATAGTGGGCGATATCGACGGATGGAAAGAAGTAGAGGATTGCCGACAGGAGGAAAGACAGAAACCCCAGAACCAACAGAAGACGGAAGTAGATCTCCCATCGGGCGGAGATACGCTGGGGTTCGTAGAGATCAAAATAATACGAGAAGAGGAGAGTAAGAACCGTGAGCGCAAGGATCTTAAGCGAGCCGTACTCATAATTCAGACATATGTAGGTATCGGGCCCAAGAATCATGACCGTCGCCAGCAGGAAGGACCCGCTGACGATCACCGCCTCGCACAATAGGAGAACTATTGTGCGGGTGGGGTAGTACACATTGAAGAGCCGGATCATCGCGTGCGCTGCTCCCTGTTACTCCTTGCTGGCGTTGTAGCCGTAATAGCTGCCAACCTGGGGTGCTTCATGTACTGCATTGAGCACGAACCCGAGAATGTTGGAGGCCCGCAGCTCGCTTGCAGCGCGCTGGGCGACAGGGTACTTGGTGACGCCGCTGCGCGCGACTAAAAGGACGCCATCGCAGGAGCGAGCAAGGTTAACGGCATCGGAAACAGGTAGCACAGGAGAAGAATCAACAATCACCCAATCAAAATAGGGTGAGACCGTTTTGAGTAGTTCACCGAATCGCACGCTGCCGGAAAGATCGGCCGCCTTATCACCACCATTGCCACCCGGAATAAAGGTTAGGTTCTGGAGGACCACTCTCGTAGGTGAATTGGAATCGCCCGTCTCCTCGGCTCTCTGCATGATCTCCTCGGCGGTCGACTTGCCAGCAAGATAATCCGCCAGGCCAGGGTGAGACACCGTTCCAAGCATCTCGTGGACAGTGTAACGACGCATATCTCCATCGATCAACAGAACTTTGCTGTTTTTATGACGAGCCAGGCTGAGCGCAAGATTCGTAGAGATGAAGCTCTTGCCTTCCTGCGGTAAGCCGCTGGAGACAAGAATGGTCTTGATCGGCCGGATATCTCGCGCTTCATAGATACGGGAGCGCAGACTGCGGAACTGTTCGATGGCAGGCCCGCGATCAAGCAGTGCGGGAAGGCGGGAAGCGGACAGGTTCCAAGGCAGACGCTGGATGGCGCTCAGGTTGAGACCACCGCTGATAGGAATCGGCGCCTCGCTTATGCCGTCTGCCAATTTGGACTCTGCAAACGATGTCTCAGTTTCATAATCGGCAACGGCGGCGTGTACCGGGAACTCGTCGATCTGTTCGACGGGTGCGCGCAGGTCGTGTTCTTTCCCTCCCAGCTTTCTTTCCGACTCGGCCTTCTGGAGTGCTTCGTAAATGCGGCTCATCGATCTTGCCTTCCCTTCGTGTCGCCATCAAATGCTGTCATCAAACCAGAGATCTCGCCGCCTGAGCTGCGCGTACTCGTGCTGCCCATGGCGACCGATGAGATCAAAAACGGCTGCGTCTCAAGCTCCAGCTCAGCAGCCACACCCTCAACAATCGCAGCTGTCACCTGGGGAACTTGTTCTACGTACGCCACAATCAGCGCGTGTTCGCAGAGCAAGTTGATCACGCGAGGAATACCCCGGCTGTAGCGGTGCACCAACTCAAGAGCTTCTGGCGTGAAGATGGAATAAGCGGCTCCCGCAAGCCTCAAACGCTCTGCAACGTACGCGTGTGTCTGCCCCTCAGTTAGAGCCTGGGTTCGGCACCACAGTGCCACGCGTTGGCGAAGCTGTCGCACACTGGGATGGCGAAGCTTCTCTTCAAGCTCAGGCTGGCCGGACAGCACAATCTGCAGGAGTTTCTCCGAAGAGGTCTCAAGATTGGTGAGCAGACGAATCTCTTCCAACAGTTCCCAGGAAAGGTTCTGCGCTTCGTCAACGACGACCACGCAGGTCTCTTCCATTCGAAAACGCTCAATCAGCCAGCGGTTGAGCTGCAGCAACATGCCGGATTTGGTCCGAGTAGCGGGCACGATGCCGAAGTCGGTGAGAACGAACTCCAAAAAGTCCAGAACCTCAAGTCGCGGATTGAAGACGAAAGCCGTAGAGACGCGACGAGTACTGAAGGAAGCGAGAGCCCGGCGAAGCAGCGTCGTCTTACCTGTACCGACCTCTCCGGTCAATACGGTGAAACCTTTCCTGGCAGAGATACCGTACTCAAGACAGGCAAGCGCCTCCCGTGTATGCGGCATCATGTAGAGAAACCGCGGATCCGGGCTGGTGCCAAATGGACTGCTGTGCAATTTGAAGAAGCTGTTATACATCGTCACCCGCCAGTATTGACCAGCGGCTTACTCGCCGCATGGATCTCAGCCTTGCGTTTTCTCAATCGCCATCTACCTGTCTTCTTGGCTGGCTCCATTCCCTCACCGGAGAACGAAATTACGCCCAGAGTAGGAAGCTTGGTAAAGGCCCATACATCGCGCTCGCTGCGGAGTGCCGTGTCGCGATACTCTCTCCAGGCCACCAGCATGACGCCCAGAATCAGGCCACCGGCAAAGCCAGCGCCTACAAAAACGCCGCGCTTGGGGAAAGTCGGTCCTTCAGGAAGATTCGGTTGATCCATGACGCTGAACTGCTCGCCCTGCTGGCGACGCTCGAGGTCGGTGGCCATCTTTGACTGATTCATCTTCTTCAGCAGGTCGTCATAGAACGCCTGGGCCGTCTGGTAATCGCGAGTGATGTTCTTATACTCTTCCTGCACCATAGGGCTGGAAGAGATACGGTCCTGATAGACGCGAACCTGGTTCTGGATCATCGCTTGCTCATGCCGCTTCGCTGTGATTCCCTGATCGATAGAGCGAAGCTGCGCACGAAGCTGTTGCACACCAGGTGAGTCGTTACGGTTTGGCGTCGTGCTGGCCGGCGTCGTTGCAGAGGTCGGAGTCGGTGCTGGTGCGGCGGCCATCTGGGCCTGAAGGTCCTTGATCTTGCGCCGAACCGCGACAACATCCGGATAATCATCGGTATAGCGTCGCGTAAGATCGGCCTCTTCGCTTTGCAGAGCTTGCAGTTGTGCCTGCTGAGCGCTGGGACTTGATCCTCCATGTTCGGTGACCTGTGTGCTCATGCTCTGCTGTTGAGCAAGCATGGACTCGATATAGCTCTTGTCCTGTTCCATGCGGGCCAGAGCCTGCGTCGCGGCGTCGAGCTGCGTATTCAAGCTCGTCAGCATGCTCATGTTGGGAGACTCTTCGCCAGGAAGGCGACCCATGTACTTCGACTGGAACGCGGCGAGCTTGGAATCCTGATCGTCGAGGGTGCGCTTGGCATCGGCCAATTGGCCTTTGAGGAAGTCCGTTGTCCCTTCGGCCGACTGAGCCCGGGCGTTCAGGTTCGCAGTCACAAACAGCGATGCGATCTCGCCGCAGACAAGCTGCGCTGTATGCGGATCGGCGTCCTTGAACGAGATGAAGAACCCCGGGAGACCTCCGGTCCGAGCCATCTCCGAGTGAATCGGCTTGATATCGATGTTCTTTCTAGTCTGATCGATGCGATCATCCATCGACGACTTCTTCGTGCCGTAGAGGTTGAATCGCTCAATAATCGGCTCAAGACGCGAGCGGCTGAGAATCTGTTCCTTCATAGACGCCAGCCGCGCTGTGAGATCTTCCTCGATAACCGGCTTTACATATTCGTCAGGAACCTTTTGCTGCTCGACGAGGATCAAAGTCTGCGAAACGTATTGCGGCGTAACCACAAACGTCAGCCCGAAGCCGATGAGCGTGAGGATGATTGCCGGAACGGCAATCATCCAGCCCCTTCTCTTCAGTATGCCGAAGTAATCATCCACAGACAGCGTGCGATGCCCTAACATATCCGACTCCTTAAAACTCCCCTAGACGCTTAGACTGCGGCGCCCAGGTAACTCCAAAACCAAAAGTGTGAGACAGTCCGTTGAATGCATTCTGCGTAGAAAGAACCTGGTTCAGCGACTGGTTCGCCGCGGTATAGCTTGCGTAGCCTGAGATCGTCCTCGTAAAACCATGCGAAATCTGGATTGTGCCGTACTCAGTGTTCGTAGCTCCGTTGACTGCGGAGCCCGCATTAGGAAACAGAAGAAGCAGTCCGGTAGTGCGCGAGTACGCAAATGAAGCCGACGCAGCCCACTGACGGCCAAAGTTACGCGCTACCGTTGCGTTGAAGTTATCGGCGACGGCGCCTGCTTGCACGCCGGAACCGCCGTTGACGCCATGCGTGTAGCGGAGGCTATAGTTCATGAGCTGACGGCTATAACCCACCCCAGCATTCGCGTAGAAGTTCAGCCTGTCCGGTATCAACTGTGCAGAGGAACTTTGAATCCACTGTGGCCCCGCCGAGACATCGATTGCCAACGCGCGCGTCAACTGCCGCGAATATGAAACATTGATCCCTTTGGTCTCATAAGTGACAGTGTTGTTCGGAAAGCCAGGCGGCAGGGTTGCGAAGATGCCACTGGTATCGTACGTCGCATATACAGCGCTTAAACTAGCCGTGCTGCGCGCATTGATGCGGCGATTGACCGCCACCTCTCCAGTGATCGTTCTGGTATCCAGACCTGCGTTTTTATCTATAAAGTGAAGCAGGGACCATGACCCCGCGCCGCTGATCGATGTTCTGCCCGTCAGTCGCCGCTCAATGTCACCGCTGAGATAGTTGGCTATCCGGTTTCCTGAGTATGTTAGTACCCCGCCAGCTGGACCACCAGACGGCCCCGGAATCGGCACTGTACCTACATCACCAACCCCCGGAATGCCTGAAAGGCCCACAGTAGGCGACTGAGGCAGGAAGCTAAAAGAATCAGAGACATTAAATATCCACTTGCCCTTAATCAGACCCTGAGAAACCGCGATGTTCTGATACGTCGACGTTCCCTGTCCGCTCTGGCCGATCAAGACGCCGCCGGCGAAGAGAAGGGTCGAGGGATGCACCTGGCTCATTGAAACCCATCCAAGGTTTCCTGATAGCGCTGTGGAGCCTGATACCCCCGAACCATAATATCCAGATTGAATGACTTGGGATGCACTTAGCGCGTAATGAACGGTTCCGTCGACCCAGGAAACTCTCGGTCCGACGCCCGACGGAGATGGGGTGACAACTTCAGTTGCAGTCGGGAGTGCCTGGCCAAAGGCCCGGGCACCCAGGAGGACAAGCATCATCGAGATGGGAATCCACGTTTTCATCGGTAACCTCATGGAACGACGATCGTGTCTCCCGGCTTAAGTACAACACTCTGGGTATCTTCTCCCTTGAGCGCCTGTTTATAGTTAAAGGGTATCTTCTGTTGCTTCCCCGCTTCACCCCGCAAAATATAGATCTTCTTCGAATTAGCATATGGAGTAAGACCCCCTGCGGCGGCGATCGCCTGCAAGGGAGTCATCCCGGCCGTCATCATGACCGGGCCTACATGTCCGACCTCACCCACCAGAAAAATCTTCTGGCTGTTTACTCCCATTACCAGGACGGATACGTTTGGATCCTGAATGTACTTTTTGAGCTTCGTGGTAATGTCTTCGGAAAGCTGCATTGGGGTCCTTCCTGCAGCTTGAAGGTCTCCAATCAGCACAAGCGAAATCATGCCGTCGGGCCTTACCGGTATCGTCCCGGACAGTGACGGTTCCTTCCATACAGTGACCTGTAGCGTATCTTCAGCCCCAATGATGTAATGCGCATTATCTACCCCGGCAGAGGGTTTAGACGTAACCTCCGCTGGTGCTGGAGATGCAGCGTTGGGAGCGATCTGGCTTGCAGAGGACGGAGCCACGGTACCCGTCTGTGGATTGGGTTTGTTTTGCGAAGCCTGAGAAAAGCCGTACATCGAAATTCCAGCCAACAAGATTCCAGTTTGTAAGTGCCTCATAAGATTGCTCTTTCTCTGCCAGCGGCAAGCGGCATGGCTCTTTCCATTGTCACTCATCCGGCTCAGTTCTGCTCCCTTCGTTTTGTCGACGACGATGATTTCAGTTGGCTTGTTATCGTCTGGATTCCAAGGCGTCAATGTCCCGTCCCGCCTTGTCATCTATATGGATGCAAAATAGGCCGTGGGTTTCAGCCAAAAAGACGATAACGAACCGGAAATCTGAGTCATGTGGAAGCATTACAAATGCCAAACAGCCCGGGATTGAGATTTTTTTCGCAAATAACCGCCTCCGGTACCGATGTAGACTGACACTCAGCGCTTCTGCATCGTCCAATGGAAGGTACGCTTCATTTCCTGCCCGTAAGGGTAACCCTATGGTATGCAGAATGGTGGACAGCGTGGGAAATGTTTTTCCCTTTCCTCTACAACTATGGTCGACTATCTTCCTAAT
>Ga0070671_100001085_pt1 | contig 20130 bp, 8 predicted proteins | sample KBSS73metaG_FD_65341 | JGI IMG/M metagenome (GOLD analysis project Ga0070671, IMG submission 65341) | Switchgrass rhizosphere microbial communities from Kellogg Biological Station, Michigan, USA - KBS S7-3 metaG | ecosystem: Host-associated > Plants > Roots > Rhizosphere > Soil ...
ATCGCCTCCATCTTGGCGAGCGGCTCATAGCGTTGGGCGCGTGTTCGCGCCGCGACTGCGCTCGCCTGAGCGCTCCGCAGGTTGGCGGAAGCCTGGGCCTGCTGCGCCGCATAGATGCTTGGATCGATCTGGTAGAGTGTCTGACCCTGCCGCACGATCGAGCCTTCACGGAACAACCGGCGCTGGATGACTCCCGAGACCTGCGGCCTGACATCGGAAACCTGGTACGCGGCGACCCGTCCGGGCAATTCCTGCTGCAAGGGGGCGCTGCCCATCTGGACGACGACAAAGCCGACCTGAGCCGGGCCGCGGTTTCCGCCACGGCCAGAGCCTCCACCCGCCTGACCTTGTCCACTGCCGCCGCACGCCGCGAGCAGCAACATCGTCGACAAGATCAGCCCGGAACGCCCGAACCTTGAGCAGGATTGTTTCACGGAATCGGCCAATTTCGATTGTTGGATAGGATTGCAAGCCCTGGCCGCCTGTGACGCAGGCAAGATGAACATCGGCGGGCGGCTAGGTTAACTTTCGTAAAGGGTCTCTGTTCCTTTCGACGAACCGGCGATCCCGTCCGACGACGGGTGGCAAGTGTCCGGGGCTGTTTGCCAAATCGCACTTTGCTGTAAACGGCGACGGCCATTCATCGCCTGGAGGAACAATTGGCGGGCGCCGCACAACCGGTCCAAAAAGTAACGATCGTTGGCGGCGGCACAGCCGGCTGGATGACAGCAGCCGTGCTTTCAAAGTGGCTGAGCAAGGTCGAAATCAAGCTGATCGAGTCCGATGAGATCGGGATCATTGGGGTTGGCGAAGCCACCATTCCCCACATCCGCAATTATCTTGCGCTTGCGGGGATCGACCCGCTGAAGATGATCAGCGAGAGCAAGGCCACGTTCAAGCTCGGCATCGAGTTTGTCGATTGGGGCGCGCTTGGTGAAACCTACATCCACGGCTTCGGCAAAATTGGTCGAGATATGTTGTGGCTACACCCTCACCAGTTATGGCTTGCAGCGAGGGCGCGCACTCCCGATCGGGTTCAGCATTTCGACGCATATTCGTTGAACTGCGTTGCATGCCATCGAAACAGGTTCGCATTCGGTGACAGCCGGAATCCCAACTCGCCGATGGCGGGGCTCGATTACGCATATCACTTCGACGCCTCGCTGCTTGCACGCTTCCTTCGCGCAGAGAGCGAAGCGCGTGGCGTCCAGCGGGTGGAAGGGAGAATCGTCGATACCGTGCTCCACCCCGAGAGCGGCTTCGTCCAGACCGTCCGTCTCGCGGATGGGCGCGAGGTCGGGGGCGACCTGTTCATAGACTGCTCTGGCATGCGCGCGCTGCTGATTGGCCAGGCGCTCGGCAATGGATACGAGGACTGGAGCCAGTGGTTGCTATGCGATCGAGCGCAAGCCGTGCCCTGCGAAAGCGTCGAGCCGATCACGCCCTATACAAGGTCGACGGCTCGTTCGGCCGGCTGGCAATGGCGCATCCCGCTGCAGCACCGGATCGGCAACGGCTACGTCTATTCCTCAAGTCTGATCAGCGACGATGATGCGGCGACGACGCTCCTTGGCAACCTCGACGGCAAGGCGCTTGCCGATCCGCGACCTGTGCGGTTCCGGCCCGGGCGGCGTCTGAAGGGATGGGACAAGAACGTCATCGCGGTCGGCCTGTCCTCGGGATTCCTCGAGCCCCTGGAATCGACCAGCATTCACCTGATCCAAACCGCAATCCACCGGATATTGGCGATGTTTCCGTCAACCGGCTTTCATACTGCGGACATCGACGAATATAATCTCCAGTCGCGCACCGAATATGAAGACGTGCGGGACTTCATCATCGCCCATTACAAGGTGACTCGCCGCGCCGGCGAACCATTCTGGGATCACGTGCGGACGATGAATGTGCCGGACAGCCTGCGTGACCGCCTTGAGCTGTTCTGTTCTTCCGGCCGCTTCTTCAAGCATAACGCGCAGGAGCTGTTTGGAGAGGAAAGCTGGGTCCAGGTGCTGATTGGCCAAGGGCTCGAGATGCGCGCAGATCCGGTCACCGAGTTCGTGGCTGACGATGAGCTCGGTGAGTTCCTCGCCGACATTGCGGCAACCAATGCGGAAGTCGCGGATAGCTTTCCCGATCACGGTGAATTCGTGCGCGGTCTTCCCAAAGAGAGCCCGCCGCAATTACAGTCATCGCTCGCTGGCGTAAGCTTCGACCTTAAATATGAGCGGGGCGTCAGCTAGCCACGATCGATCGTTGCGTGACCGGAAAGCCACAGCCATTGTTTACGTGACTTCGATTGCGGTGCGGTGCGATTGACTTGCGCTGCGCGAAAGAGTTTCATCTCACCAAAGAGCCAAATGGCCGACGCATTAATGTAACCGGTTACATAGCCGGATCTGGAAGAGGGGAAACGTGTGACGACTTCCAACAAGCGCCAGCTTGCGTCTGGCATTTCGGTCTTCGCCATCGCCGCTTCGTTGGTATTTGCGACTCCTGCGCATGCGCAGATTACGTCGTCTCTTCAGGGGCACGCCGCTCCCGGCGCGACGGTTACCGCCACCGATGTGAATACCGGCCACGGTGATAGCGTGAAGGCTGATGCAAGCGGCAATTACAACATCGTCGGGCTGCCGCCGAGCACGTATCGAGTGCAGTCGGGATCCGCGGCACAAACGGTCGTGGTGCCGCTGGGCCAAGCAGTTACGGTCGATCTTGTGGGGCCGGCGCCTGCTGCGGGCGGCGCGATCGTCGTCGTCGGCGCGCGCACCCGAGACGTTAAAACTCCGACAGTGACGACCAACGTTTCGCGCTTCCAGATCGAGAATCTGCCTAACGGAGATCGCAACTTCCTGAACTTCGCGGCACTAGCCCCGGGCGTCACCGTATCGCCGCCCACTTTGGGCGGGAACGCGCGCCAGGTTCAGGCCGGGGCCCTCGCCTCCGATTTCACGAACACCTTCATCGATGGCATCAGCATCAAGAACCTCGTGAACCATGGCGGCACTCTCGGGCAGAACTTTTCGTCCGGTAATCCCTTCCCGGCTTCGGCCGTCGACCAGTTCAACGTCGAGACTCAGAACTTCAAGGCCGAGTTCGAGCAGGCCGCTTCAGCGGTGATTTCGTCGGTCTCCAAGACCGGCGGCAACAAGTTCCACGGCGAAATCTTCGGGGAATGGCAGCCGAAGGCGTTCATCAGCCTGAACTATGATGACCGCGCCGGGAACGCGAACAACGCCTCGATCCCGTACCGGCCGAAGCCGGACTTTCATACGCGTTATTACGGCGGCAACCTGGGCGGCCCAATCATTCCGGGCAAGCTGACGTTTTTCGCGGACGTCGAGGCAACGGACAAGGTCTTCGGCTCGAACGACATCAACGTCTACAACGGGACTTTCCCGGGGCTTTCGGCGGGTGCGCAAGCCTATGCCCAGACTGCGCGCACGCAGTATAACGGCAGCTTCCCGGCCTCGTTCAAAGAGCAGCTGTACTTCGGCAAGCTGACCTGGTTCGCGACGCCCGACGACACGGTGAACCTCAGCGCGTTCATCCGCCACGAGTCCAACCTGCAGATCAACGGCGGTATTCGGATCGCGGACGCCTCGGCCCGCAACCGCAACAACGAACATCGTTACCAGGCTTGGTGGAACCACCGCGGGTCCAACTGGCTTAACGAATTCATTGTCGCACGGGATACGGCTGCGAACGGGCAGATTCCGAATTTGCCCGGTTCAGACCCAATCGTGACGTTTACCGGGGCTCAAACCGGCCCCACGCCGGCGGGCTGTATCACTGTGACAGGCTCGTCTCCGAATGCCTTTACTTGCCCGAACATCGGCAACCAGCGGGTTATCGAACTCGGCAATAATTTTGAACAGGACGACCACCAGTATCAGTTGCTGTTCAAGGACAATGTCACGATCACGACTGGTGATCACACCGTCAAATTCGGAGGCAAGCTAAACTTCACCAAGCTACAGCGGCTCGAAGGCAACAACGTCACCGGGACCTATTTCTACGACGCCGCGAACTTCACCGGTGTTGGCGGCTCGACGCCCTATGCCGCGACGATCAACACTGCCGCGGTCCGGCCGGTAACCGCGAAGAACACGCAAATCGGACTGTTCGTGCAGGACGATTGGCGGCCCGATGATCATTGGCAGGTCAGCGGCGGGCTTCGCTGGGATTTCGAGACGAACGCGAAGAATGAGAATTTCGTCACGCCGGCGGATGTGGCGGCTGCGCTGAGAGCTTACCCTGGATGGAAGGCAGCGGGAATCAATCCTGACGATTTTATCTCGACGGGGAACAACCGGCACCCGTTCTACGGAGCGTTCCAGCCGCGTCTGGGCATATCCTACGACGTGCACGGTGATCGAGACCTGGTCTTCACACTTGGAGCCGGGCGCTACTACGACCGCTCCCTGTTCATCGATTCCGCGCTTGAGACCATCAAGGATTATTACGAGTCCGTGGCGACAATCCGGACCTGCGCAGTTGCGCCAGGACCTGGATGCGTCGCTGTTCTCCCGACTGATCCCGATGCTTTGAGGGCGTTGGGCTCGACCCAGGGCGGCGAAGTATTCCTCCTGAACAACCACCTCAAGACGCCGTTTTCGGATGAAGTGACCGCCGGCCTTCGGAAACGCTTCGGCAGCATCAACACCTCTATCGCGGTGTCTTACATCAAGTCGCACAACATCTTTCAGTACGTGGTCGGAAACCGCCTGCCCGATGGGAGCTACAGCGGCGCGATCAATCCCGTCATCATGTACAATGGAATCCCCTTTGGAACCGGGATTTTCTTCGGCGGTGGCGCGATCGGCGCCGCACCGTTGCCGGGTCACGGAAACATTTTCATCACCAACACCGATGGCAAGGCGACCTACGCGGCGCTCTATCTGACCGCCGACAAGCCTTACACTGCGGTTTCCGGTTGGGGATTCAGCTCCACGTTGACCATTTCAAGGTCGCGGTCGAACGACGGCGCGGGATTCGGCGATCCTTTCTGGTTCGACACGCCAAATGTCGGCGATCAAGGTTGGCAGCCGAGCCGAGGTCTGGAACGGTGGCGCTTTGTCGGAACTGGGACCGTCGGCTTGCCGTGGGACATCAGGCTCTCGACGGTCGTCACTCTGTCGTCTGGCCCATCGTTCGGCAGCGTGGTGTGCTGCAACGTTCCGCAATCAGTGGCCGGTCCGGGAGGACCAAGTGCTTATTTCACGGATTTCGGAGTCCTGCACCCCAGGGCCTTCTTCGGTTACAAGAATGTCGATTTCAACATCTCGAAGTCGTTCAAAATGCCATGGAACCCAGGCCACGAGCTGACGGTCTATTTCCAGGCGCTGAATGCGTTCGACTTCATCAATCGCAATTATTCCATGTGGGGCGGCGGATTCCAGAACTACGGTGGTCCGGGACCGACGCGCGACCCCGATCCAACCGGCGTCGCCAGCCAGGGGCAAAGTTTCAAGGTCGGCGCCAAGTTCACATTCTGAACATGGTTGCAGAAACTGGGAGGGGGACGGAAACGTCTCCCTCTTTTTTGTGCGGGGTATTTGCGTGAAGCCTGAGCTTCGACGCATCGGCGAGGGCCATAACCCGGTAGTCGTCATCGACGAATTCACCGGGCGGCTTGGCGAAATCCTAGAGATCGCCGAGGGACTTGCTCCCTATCCTGTGCTGACCGGAAGTTACTATCCCGGACTCCGTCACATCATCGGGCCGAGCGAAGGGGCCGCCTATGCCTATGTCGAACAGCTATGCGAGGCCGCGGGACCTTTCATTGCGGGAGCGTTCGACATCGAAGGCTTCACTCTCACGGAGGCTAGCTTTTCGATGGTGACGACCGCGCCGTCGGACCTGTCGCCGCCGCAGCGTGCGCCGCACTTCGACTCCCCTGATCCGAAGCATTATGCCCTGCTACATTATCTGCACGTCCCCGCGGGCAGCGGCACAGCCTTTTATCGCCAGCGATCGACCGGCATCGAACGAGTCACTGAGGGCAATCTGGCTCAATTCGTCACTTGCGCGAAGCGCGAGGCCGCACTGCTTCTAGATGATTCAGGCTATATCGCGGGCTCTGACGAGTTCTTCGAACAGGTTGCGACAGTCGAGGCCGTCCCGGACCGATTGCTCATCTACCAGGGCGGCCTTTTGCATTCAGGAATCATCCCCGACGGCATGTCGTTCAGTTCGGACCCGCGCGAAGGCCGGTTGACGGCCAACCTGTTCGTGCTCGGCGATTGAGGAGGCAAACGATGCGCTATTCGGTCGCGATTGGCGCCGCTGCGCTCGCGGAGCGGTGTCTCGAACCTTAGCCGCGTCGTTCCGGTCCGCTAGCGAGCCAGCCGCCGCCAAATCCCGCCAGCATGAGACCGCGCTGGATCGCCGGCACCCGGCGCATATGCCGCCAGATGAAATCGTCGCGGAAATTTGCGGCCTGGAGCAGGATCGGTCCCTGGTCGATGCCGAGATAATCGGTCGCGACCCAGCCGTTTTGCGGATCAACCGACCCTGTATCCAGCTTCTTGCCGGCATAGGTGAAGGTCGGGTTGAAACTGTCCTTAAAGCCGTAATGGTCGAACAGCCGTGGCTGCTTCATCAGCGCCTCCGCGCAGGGCAGTATGATCTCGGGGGCGAATGGCAGCGAACCGAGCGCCCCAGTGGGCGCGATCGTCCCGTCGTCGCGACCGTCGGGCTCGAAGATCGGCCCGCGTGCGGCATAGCCGAAGAAGGTCCGCTTCTCCCCGCGATAGGGCAGCTCGAACCCGCCCGGCCCATCACACGCGGTTAGTCCCCAGACGTCGCGCGAATAACCCCGCCAGCCCATCGGGTTGGCGATGCAATAGGCGCGGTTGGCGTAGGTCTCGCGCCGGCTATTTTCGAAATAATCGAAGCCGGCCTTTCGCATCACGGCGTCGCGGATGGCGCGAAAGTCGATCCAGATATGGCTGTACTGGTGGCCGAACAGCGGCGCGAAGGCGAGGCGGCGGGTCGGGCCTTGGCCGCGCCAGAAGGGGCCGTAGGATGCGGTCCACACGTTCCAGCTGTTGGCGGGAATGGCATGCACGGGCGCCCCGAGCGCGAGGATGTAGATGAACATCCCCTCGTTCATGCCCTCCCAGTTGCGCTCGATCAGGCCCTTTTCCGGATGCCATCCCATTGAGATTCCTGCGCGGCCGTCGGAGCGGAAGTGGTTCCAGTCTGCGCGCGCGTACAGCTTCTGCGACAGCTCGCGGATCTCGCGCTCCCCGGCGTCGTCACGGTCGAAATATTGGCCGGCGAACAGGGCGCCCATCAGCAGGATCGTCGAGTCGACGCTGGACAGCTCGACGTCCTTGAATCGAGCGCCCGTGCCCATGTCGAGGAAGTGGTAGAAGAAGCCCTTGTAGCCCGTCACGCCGGTTCGGTCGGGGCCTTGAGGCGCGTTCCAGAAGAAGCGCAGCGTGGTCAGCGTCCGGTCGCGGGCATCGGTGCGGCTGACCCATCCACGCTCGACACCGATGGCATAGGCGGCGAGGCCGTAGCCGACTGCGGCAATGCTCGAGAAGCTGGGCGTCGGCCAGCGGTCAGGCACCAGCCCGTTTTGCGGGTTCGTCGTCTCCCAGAAGAACCGGAAGGTCCGCCGCTCGATCTCGGTGTAAAAAGCTGGGAGTACCTTTCGTGCCGCCGCGAACGTGCTCGACCATCCCGCAAGCCCGGCAGATGCGGCGGCGAATGCAGAGCCTTTGAGCAGGTCGCGGCGATCGATCTGTATCATCACTTCACCTTCGGGTCGGCGGTCGACCTGATAACCAGCTCCGGCGCGTGCAGCTCGTCGCCGCGCTGGTCCTTGCCGAGTCCGTCGATGAGCCGCTGCAACGCCCGCTCGCCGAGCTCCGCGATCCGCACGCGAACCGTTGCGATACCCATGTGGCGGGCGAGAGGGATGTCGTCGAAGCCGACGACGACAACATCCCCGGGGACATCGACGCCCGCCGCGCGAAGCGCCTCCAGCGCGCCGATCGCCATATTGTCATTGGCCGCGAAAACGGCGTCGAACCCGACTCCGTCGCTGAGCAGTTGGCGGATTGCCGCCTCTCCGGATTCCGTCTCGAAGTTGCCGGCGACGATGAGCCCGTCGAGCCCGTGCGCGGCCACCGCTGACCTGAATGCAGCCTCGCGCTCCTGCGCGTCGATATTGTCGGCCGGGCCGGCGATATGGACCGGGCGCTCGCGGCCAAGCGCGGCGAGATGATCAACCACGGCCCTGACCCCCGCGGCATTGTCCAGATGGATCGAGGGATGTTCGCCTGTGCCGGCGCGCGTGTTGATCAGCATCGACGGCAGTCCCTTTGGCAGCGCGGCGGACAACTCTTCGGCGCCAAGGTGCGGCGCCATGATGATGAGGCCGTCGACCCGTCCGCGCATCGCACGCAGCGCATGGGCGGCCTGCTGACCCCCGGAATGGAGGTTGGAGAGCAGCAGCAAATAGCCGCGGCGGCTGGCTTCCCGATCCATGCCGCGAACGATCTCGGAGAAGAACTCGCCATGAAGGTCTGGCAGGACGACGCCAATCGCCATGTTGCGCGCGAGGCTCAGGCTGCGAGCGCCGGCGTGCGGTACATAACCCAGATCGGCGACCGCAGCCGCGACTCGATCGCGGGCGGCGTCGCTCACATTCTCGAAGCCGTTTAGCGCGCGCGATACGGTCGCAACCGACAATTGCGCTCGGCGCGCTACGTCACGGATGGTCGCTTCGGCCATCACTCCTTATCGGCTGCGGTTCGAGGAAAAGTCACGACCTGGGTGATTGCATTCGCTTGGGCGCTGGCTCATGTAACCGGTTACATCAGACGTCAAGGTTCCGAGCAACTCGGCTAGGCGCATCCGCGCCGTACCGAAGCGGTTGGAGGGGAAGTTCATGTTGGACACGCGCATCTCCCGGCGGGCGGCGCTTCTCGGCGGTGGCGCGATCGTGGCATGGCTTTCGAGTCCCGCCCGCGCCCTTCTGCAGGCGGTGGGCAAGGCGCCGACTCTCGCGCTGGTCACTGATCTCATCGGTCGAATGACGCTCGAAGAGAAAGCCGGCCAGCTGCAGTTGATGGCTTCGGCATGGGGCGGCGGCGCCGCGCTGGCGCTCAACCCGCCGCAGGGCAATTCCGATTTTCCCAAGCAGGTCGAGGAAGCTCGCCGCGGTCAGCTGACCGGCGTCTTCAACGGCAACGGCGCGACCATGGCGCGTATCCTGCAAACCGCGGCGGTCAGGGAATCGCGCCTCAAGATCCCGCTGATTTTCGCCGCCGACGTCATACACGGCCACCGTACCATCTTTCCCGTGCCGTTGGCCGAGGTTGCGAGCTTTGAGCCTGACCTTGCCCGCCGGACTGCGGAAGCCGCCGCCTACGAAGCGGCAGGCGCGGGCATCGACTGGACCTTCTCGCCGATGGTCGATGTCGCTCGGGATCAGCGCTGGGGCAGGGGCGTCGAGGGCGGCGGCGAGGACGTGCTGCTCGGCCGATTGTTCGCCGCCGCACGCGTCCAAGGTTTTCAGGGGAACGACCTCAAGTCGACTGAGCGCATGCTCGCCTGCATCAAGCATTTCGCCGCTTACGGCGCCGCGGAGTCCGGCCTGGACTACAATGTGGTCGATTTGTCTGAAGCGCGGCTGCGCGAAGTCTACCTGCAGCCATACAAGGCCGGTTTCGACGCAGGGGCTTTGTCCGCCATGGCGTCGTTCAACGAGATCAACGGCGTGCCGTCGACCGGCAATCACTGGCTGATGACCGACCTGCTGCGCGGCGAATGGGGTTTCCAGGGCTTCGTCGTGTCGGACTATACGGGCGACGAGGAGATGATCCTGGGCGGTTTCGCGAAGGATGGGCGCGACGCCGCGCGGCTCGCCTTCCTCGCCGGCGTCGACATGAGCATGCAGAGCGGGCTCTATCAGCAGCATCTGCCCGATCTCGTTCGCAGCGGCGCGGTTCCGCAGGCGCAGCTCGATGAGTCCGTTCGGCGAGTTTTGACCCTGAAGGCAATGCTCGGGCTGTTCGACGATCCGTTCCGGCGCATCGACGTCAAACGCGAGACCGCCCGATCTCTGCTTCCGAAAACGCGAGCTCTTGCGCGCGAGGCCGGGCGCAAGGCGATCGTGCTCCTCAAGAACGACGGCGACCTGTTGCCGCTACCGCGCTCGGGCAAGACAATCGCGCTGATCGGGCCCTTTGCCGCAGGCCAGCACGATCTCGTCGGACCGTGGGTGGTCTATGGCGACGACGCCAAGGCGGTCGACCTCGCGACCGGCGTCCGTGGCGCGCTTGCCGACAAGGGGACGGTGATCGTCGTACAGGGTTCTGACGTCGAAGCGCCGATCGCGGGTGGCATCGCGCAGGCGGTCGCAGCGGCGCGACAGGCCGACGTCGTCGTGCTCGCGATTGGCGAGGGAGCCGGCATGTCGGGCGAAGCGCAGTCGCGGACCGAGATCATCATTCCAGAGCCGCAGCAGAAGCTCGCCGAAGCAGTCGCCGCCGTCGGCAAGCCGGTCATCGTGGTCCTGAAGCACGGGCGCGCGCTCGCGCTGCAGGGTGCGGTTGCCAATGCCGAGGCGATTCTCGTCACCTGGTTCCTCGGCACCGAGACCGGCAATGCGATCGCCGACGTGCTGTTCGGAGCCTACAGCCCTTCAGGCCGCCTGCCGGCCAGCTTCCCGCGCGCGTCGGGCCAGGAACCCTATTATTACGCGCATAAGCCAACCGGTCGGCCCAACCCGCCGGGCGAACTCCAGCCGTACAAGGCGCACTTTCGCGGGATACCGAACAGCGCCCTTTATCCGTTCGGTCACGGCCTTACGTACGGGAAGATTGCTTACTCGGCTTTGATCCAGAGCTCGCCGGGGCTGGCGATGAACGGCACGATCGAGGTCGCCGCAACCGTGACCAACCATGGCAGCCGCGGCGCCGAAGAAGTCGTTCAGCTCTACACCCACCAGCGAACGGCGAGCGTCACTCGCCCGGTTCGCGAACTGAAGGCCTTCCGCAAGGTGGCGCTCGCGCCTGGCCAGTCCGAGACGGTCCGCTTCACGTTGCGATCCGCCGACCTCAGCTTCTACGGTCGCGACGGCAGGCTTCGCGTCGAGCCCGGCGCCATTGATGTCTGGATCGCGCCCTCAGCCGAGAGTGACGGCGTCCACGGGTCCTTCGACCTTACCGCCTGATCTACGCTTTTCGCGGCCGAGCGGATTGAACGTCATTGCGACGCACGAAAGTGCGAGGAAGACCAAAGGCACCAGCGCGACGGTCTCGCGCATCCGTTCGAGCGTCGCCGCAGCCTGGCGAACATTCGCGACATAGCCCCCCGACGCGAAGCTCCAGCCAAGGATCGCCGTCGCAATGCCGATCGCGATGCGCTGCAGCAGCGCGGCCATCCCGAACACCGCACCTTCGACATGCAGGCCGGTCGTTTCCTCGCCATATTCGATCGTGTTGGGCAGCATTGCCCAGAAAACGAAATTCAGGCCGACGATCATCACCTGCATGCCGACCAGGAACAGCTGCATGGTGCGAACACCGTCGAACTCGATCAGACTGAAGACGATGAGTCCGATCATGCCGAGACCCGCCGCGATCAGCCATAAGGCGCGCAAGCCGACGTAGCGGCCAAGGATCATCCAGATCGGGATCGCAATTCCACTGACCAGGCCCATCGAAGCCAGCGCCAATTGCCCGGCGTCCGGATCGTTCAGCAGATATTTGAAATAATAGAGCACCGATTTGCTGAGGATCGTGATGGCGACGATCATCGCCATCATTGCGGCGTTGATCGTGACGAAGCTGCGATTGCGCAGAAGGCTCAGGATCATTGCTCTCAGGTCGCGAGGCTGCGGACGGTGCGGAACTGTGGCATCGCGATAGGTCGCGCCGACCAGCACCAGGATGAGAGCTCCAACGACCGCGAACAATATCGCCGCGCCGAAATAGGCCTGTGCGGCGGACGAGCCGGTCAGCCAGCGTCCCAGGGGCACGGTAGTCAGCGCGACGACGACTGCTGCTGAAGTCCCGAACAGCATGCGCATGCCAGCGATGAACGCACGATCGCCAGGGTCGGCGCTGACCCGCGCGCTCATCGCCAGATAGGGCACGTTCACCGCCGCATAAGCGGTCCTGAACAGCAGATGCGCGACGAAAATGCTGGCCACTGCGCCCGCTCCGCTGACGGGCGGCGGCATGTAGGTGAGGATGAAGGTGAGTCCGAGCGGAATTGCTCCGGCAACCAGCAACGGTCCATAGCTAAAGCGGTCATGCTTCCGATCGATCAGGATGCCGGCGATGAAATTGGCGATCCCGTCCCACACCGACGCCACGAGATAGGTCGTGGCCGCAACCCCGATCGGTAGACCGAGCGCGTCGGTATAGTAAAACAGCAGGAAGAGCATGATGCTCTGCCAGAACAGGTTGAAGGCGAAGTCGCCGAACGCGAACAGCACTAGACGTGTTTTGGAGGGGCGAGGCGTCATTCGAGCCAGTTAATAAGGCCGACATGCACGGTTGCGAAGAATGGCTCAAAACAGGAGAAAATCTCGTGGGTACAGGCAAATTTCAACCTTCATTTTTCAGGAAGCATAAACGGATTTCTTTGATAAGATGAACTCGCAGCCGGGGGGCTGCGCTTGGATCAACACGGGTGGGGGGAGAGTAGCCACCGGAGTAACACGTGAACGTCCAGGCCCAACGCGACTTTATCGATCGCCGTCAGCTCGTCAGTGCGCTTCGCGCCCTGCGCCGTGGTGACTTCTCTGTTCGCCTGCCCGAAGAAGTCGATGGCTTCGATGGCGAGATCGCCAGCATCTTCAATGAAGTGGTCTCCCTCAACGAGGAAATGACCCAGGAGTTCGAGCGGCTTTCAAAGGTCGTCGGCAAGGAAGGCAAGATCAGCCAGCGCGGGCGCGTCAAGAATGCGCGCGGCGGGTGGGAAACCGCGATCCGCTCGGTCAATGAGCTCATTGAAGACATGGTCCAGCCGACCGCGGAAGTCTCCCGCGTTATCGGCGCGGTCGCCAAGGGCGACCTTTCCCAAAGCATGACGGTCGAGATCGACGGGCGGCCCCTGCGCGGCGAGTTCTTGCGCATCGGCAAGGTCGTCAACACCATGGTCGACCAGCTCAACGGCTTCGCCTCGGAAGTGACGCGCGTGGCGCGCGAAGTGGGCACCGAAGGAAAGCTCGGCGGCCAGGCGCGCGTGAAGGGCGTTGCAGGCACGTGGAAGGACCTCACCGATAACGTGAACGCGATGGCGACCAACCTTACCGGGCAGGTGCGCAACATCGCCGAGGTGACGACTGCCGTTGCTCGCGGCGACTTGTCCAAGAAGATCACCGTCGAGGTGAGGGGCGAGATTCTCGAGTTGAAAAATACCATCAACACGATGGTCGATCAGCTCAATGGCTTCGCGTCGGAAGTGACGCGCGTTGCCCGCGAGGTCGGCACCGAAGGCAAGCTCGGCGGCCAGGCACGAGTGGAAGGCGTTGCCGGCACCTGGAAGGACCTCACCGACAATGTGAACCTGATGGCCGACAATCTGACCGGCCAGGTCCGCAACATCGCGGAGGTCACGACCGCCATCGCGAAGGGAGACTTGTCCAAGAAGATCACAGTCGACGTGAAGGGCGAAATCCTTGAGCTCAAGAACACCATCAATACGATGGTCGATCAGCTAAATGGCTTTGCGTCGGAGGTAACGCGCGTTGCCCGCGAGGTCGGCACCGAAGGCAAGCTCGGCGGTCAGGCGCAGGTGCCTGGCGTCGGCGGCACGTGGAAGGACCTTACCGACAACGTCAACCAGCTCGCCAACAACCTTACCGGCCAGGTCCGCAACATCGCCGAGGTGACGACCGCCGTCGCGAAGGGCGACTTGTCCAAGAAGATCACCGTCGACGTGAAGGGCGAAATCCTCGAGCTCAAGAACACCATCAACACGATGGTCGACCAGCTGAACTCATTCGCCTCCGAAGTGACGCGCGTTGCGCGCGAGGTGGGCTCGGAAGGAAAGCTCGGCGGACAGGCACAGGTCGAAGGCGTCGCCGGGACCTGGGCCGACCTGACCGATAACGTGAACCAGCTTGCCAACAACCTCACTGGCCAGGTGCGCAATATCGCCGAGGTCACGACCGCGATCGCGAAGGGCGACTTGTCAAAGAAGATCACCGTCGACGTCCGCGGCGAAATCCTCGAGCTCAAGAACACCATCAACACGATGGTCGATCAGCTGAACTCATTTGCGTCGGAAGTGACCCGCGTGGCTCGCGAGGTGGGCTCGGAAGGGAAGCTCGGCGGCCAGGCGCAGGTCGAAGGCGTCGCTGGAACCTGGGCCGACTTGACCGACAGCGTGAACTTGATGGCCGGCAATCTGACCGGACAGGTCCGCAACATCGCCGACGTGACGACCGCCGTCGCCAAGGGCGATCTTTCCCGCAAGATCACGGTGGACGTGAAGGGCGAAATCCTCGCGCTCAAGAATACGATAAACACCATGGTCGACCAGCTGAACGCGTTCGCTTCCGAAGTGACGCGCGTGGCGCGTGAAGTCGGTACCGAAGGAAAGCTCGGCGGCCAGGCGCAGGTGCCCGGCGTCGGCGGAACCTGGAAGGACCTCACCGACAATGTGAACGCCATGGCCGAGAACCTGACGGGCCAAGTTCGCAACATCGCCGAGGTGACCACTGCGGTGGCGCTGGGCGACTTGTCCAAAAAGATCACCGTCGACGTGAAGGGCGAAATCCTCGAGCTTAAGAACACCATCAACGTGATGGTGGACCAGCTCAACGGCTTCGCGTCCGAAGTGACGCGCGTGGCGAAGGAGGTCGGAACCGAAGGCAAGCTCGGCGGTCAGGCGCAGGTGCGCGGCGTCGCCGGCACATGGAAGGATCTGACCGACAACGTCAACCTGATGGCCGCGAACCTCACCGGCCAGGTCCGCAACATCGCCGACGTGACCACGGCCGTGGCGCGCGGTGACTTGTCGAAGAAGATCACCGTCGAGGTGAAGGGCGAGATCCTTCAGCTCAAGAACACGATCAACGTCATGGTCGACCAGCTCAACGCGTTCGCCAGCGAGGTGACTCGCGTCGCGCGCGAGGTGGGTACCGAGGGCAGCCTCGGCGGCCAGGCACAGGTGCCGGGCGTCGGCGGCACGTGGAAGGATCTCACCGATAACGTCAACCTGATGGCGACCAACCTCACCAACCAGGTGCGCGGAATCGCCGAGGTCGTGACCGCGGTTGCGCAGGGCAACCTGAAACGCAAGCTGACCCTGGACGCGAAGGGCGAGATCGCGGCCCTGGCCGACACGATCAACTTCATGATCGACACGCTTTCGACCTTCGGCGACCAGGTCACCAACATGGCTCGTGAGGTCGGCATCGAGGGCAAGCTCGGCGGGCAGGCGCGCGTGCCGGGCGCCGCCGGCCTCTGGCGTGACCTTACTGACAACGTGAACCAGCTTGCCGCGAACCTGACCAACCAGGTGCGGTCGATCGCCGAAGTCGCGACCGCGGTGACCAAGGGCGACCTTACGCGCTCGATCGCCGTCGAGGCGTCGGGCGAAATGGCCGCACTGAAGGACACGATCAACGAGATGATCTCGAATCTCAAGGAGCAGACGCTGAAGAATGCCGAGCAGGATTGGCTCAAGACCAACCTCGCTCGCTTCAGCCGTATGCTTCAGGGCGAACGCGACCTTGCCACCGTGTCGAACCTCATCATGTCTGAGCTCGCCCCGCTGGTGAACGCGCAATATGGCGTGTTCTACGTCACCAAGCGCGAGGAGGACGAAACCAAGCTCGAGCTTGTCGCGAGCTACGGCGCCGAAACCGCTAACGAACTCAAGCAGGAATTCCAGCTGCGTGAAGGCCTGATCGGGCAGGCGGCGGCGGACCGCAGGCCGATCCTGCTAAAGGACGTGCCGCCCGACTTCATCCGCATCGGCTCCGGGCTCGGCCACGCCAAGCCCGCGAACGTCAATATCCTTCCGGCCTTGTTCGAGGACGAGGTGAAGGCGGTAATCGAGCTCGCCTCGTTCAACGAGTTCAACGAAACCCACCAGAACTTCCTCGACCAGCTGATGGAATCGGTCGGCATCGTCTTGAACACGATCGCCGCGACTATGCGTACCGAAGGTCTGCTCAAGCAGTCACAGCTGCTGACGCAGGAGCTGCAGGCGCGGCAGACCGAGCTCACCCGCAAGCAGCAGGAGCTTCATGCGACCAACGAGGAGCTTCAGGAAAAGGCGCAGCTGCTCGAGAACGAGAAGAAGCAGGTCGAGGCCAAGAACCTCGAGATCGAAATGGCTCGCCGTGCTCTCGAGGAAAAGGCCGAGCAGCTCGCCCTGACCTCCAAGTACAAGTCGGAGTTCCTGGCGAACATGTCTCACGAGCTCAGGACTCCGCTCAACTCGTTGCTCATTCTCTCGAAGCTGCTCGCCGACAACGCGCAGGCGAACCTCACCGACAAACAGGTCGAGTTCGCGCGGACCATCAACTCGGCCGGCTCCGACCTCCTCAACCTCATTAACGATATTCTCGACTTGTCGAAGGTCGAATCCGGAACGGTGACGATCGAAGTCGGCGAAATGCCGGTCCAGCATTTGAAGCAGCACATGGAGCGCACCTTCCGCCAGCTTGCCGCCGACAAGGGCCTCGACTTCAACGTCAAGTTCGACCCCAAGCTGCCGCCGACGATCCGCACGGACGAGAAACGTCTGCAGCAGATCGTGCTCAACCTCTTGTCCAACGCCTTCAAGTTCACCTCGAAGGGCAGCGTCACGCTTGGTGTCCGGCTGGCGACCAAGGGCTGGAGTTCGACCCACCCGGTCCTGCGCAACGTCAATCGCGCGGTCGAGATCTCGGTCACCGATACCGGCATCGGCATTCCCGAGGACAAGCAGAAGCTGATCTTCGAGGCGTTCCAGCAGGCCGATGGCACGACCAGCCGCAAATATGGCGGCACTGGCCTCGGTCTTTCCATCAGCCGGGAGATCGCCCGTTTGCTCGGCGGCGAGCTGCAGGTGCGTTCGACGCCGGGCGAGGGGTCGACCTTCTCGCTATACGTGCCGCTTGAGTCCGAAGCGGCCGCGGGCGCCGGTATCGAAGGAACCCCTGCGCGCTTCGAGAACAGCGGGGCGGTCATACCGACTGCGCTCCCGTCGGGCTTCGAGGTCAGCGACGACCGCGACGAGCTTGGCAAGCACCCGTTCGTGTTGATCGTCGAGGACGATCCGACCTTCGCGACGATCCTTCTCGACGCCGCTCATGATGCGGGGCTGAAAGGCGTCGTCTCGACGGCCGGCGCGGGGACGCTGGCGATGGCGCGCAAGCTTCAGCCCAATGCGATCACACTGGACCTGGGCCTCGCCGATATCGACGGCTTCGTGCTGCTAGATCTCCTGAAGCACGACCCCGACACCAGGCACGTCCCAATCCACGTGATCTCGGGCGTCGACCGGCGGGATTCCGTGCTCGGCATGGGCGCGTTCGGAATCACCGAAAAGCCGGCGGAACGCGAGGAACTGATCCGGGTCTTCACAGCCCTGCGCGAGGAAGCTTCTTCCCAGAAGCCTCGGCGCCGCAAGTCGAAGGGTGGCGAGGTCGCATTACCGGCTTCACGGCCGGTTCCCGAGCTTGCCGGAGCGAAGGTGCTGATCGTCGATGACGACATTCGCAACATCTTCTCCCTAACGAGCGTTCTGGAGAGCCATGACGTGGAAGTGCTCCACGCGGAGCGGGGAAAGGATGGGATTCTGATTCTGGAGCAGACGCCAGGCGTCGATGTCGGGCTCATTGACATCATGATGCCGGACATGGACGGCTATGAGACGATGCGGGAAATCCGGCGCCTGCCGGAGCTGTCCAGCCTGCCGCTGATTGCCGTCACCGCGAAGGCGATGAAAGGCGACCGGCAGAAGTGTCTCGACGCCGGGGCGTCCGACTATATCGCCAAGCCGGTCGACATCGAACTTCTGCTCGCGCTGTTGCGCGTCTGGGTCGCTCGCGGCCGCGAGGAACAGGCGGCCGCGGCTCGGCCGATTCCGCTGGAGGCCGCAGAGTAGTCGATGAATCGCGAGGTCAGCGACATACCGCGCGCGCTGCCGACAGACGCGGAGCCAGTTTCCGACGTCGTCTACGAGCGTGCACGGGTTCTGCTTGTCGATGACGACGAACGGAACCTGCTCGCGGTGGCCACGGTGCTCGAGGATCTCGGTGAAGTCGTTCTAGCGAGGTCGGGCGAGGAGGCTCTCCGTCATCTGTTGAAGGACGAGTTCGCGGTCATTCTGCTCGACGTCTACATGCCTGGGATGGACGGCTATGAGACCGCCCAGATCATCCGCAGCCGCGACCAGACCAAGGGTATTCCGATCGTCTTCCTGTCGGCGGTCAACAAGGAAGCCGAGCACCAGCTGCGCGGATATTCGATGGGCGCGGTCGACTATGTGTTCAAACCGGTCGACCCGATCATCCTGCGCTCCAAGGTCGCGGTATTCGTCGAGCTGTTCGAGAAAACCAAGGAGGTCGAGCGCAAGGCGCGGCGCGAGCAGGCGCTGCTCGACGCCAATCTTCGCGCGAATTCCGATCGACTTCGAGCCGAGCAGGAACTGCGTCGGGCCGAGCAGCGCCAAGCGGCGATCATTCAGTCGCTGCCGATGGTCCTGTACCTCGAGCCCTATGATGCCGCGCAACGGGCGCCTACCTACGTCAGCGGTGACCTCAATGCGATTTGCGGCTTCACGCTCGACGAGGTGCAGTCGCAGCCGGAAATCTGGGCCAATCGCCTTCATGTCGACGACCGCAACCGCGTCCTTGCAGCGCTCGAGGCGCGGCGGCGCACCGGGCGCTCATCGATCGAGTATCGTTGGCAATGCGCGGACGGCAGCTACAAGCATTTCCTCGACCAGGCGGTGTTGCTCCGCGACGCGGATGGTAAGCCGATCGAGTTCGCCGGGACGCTAACCGACATCAGTGAGCAGCGCTCGCTGGAGAGCCAGCTGGTCCAGGCGCAGAAGATGGACGCCATCGGCAAGCTGACCGGCGGCATTGCTCACGACTTTAACAATCTTCTCGCCGCGGTGATCGGTGGCCTTGGACTTCTCGAGAGGCGTGCCTCGCTAGCCGAGGAGCAACAACGCGTCCTGGGGATGACGAAGCGCGCCGCCGAGCAGGGCAGCGAGCTCGTGCGGCAGCTGCTCGCCTTTGCTCGGCGGCAGCGACTCCAACCTGACCCGGTCGATCTCGATGCACTGAGCGAGGCGGTCTCCAACCTTTTGGCTCATACGCTTGGCGGTCTCGTCAATGTTGAGTGGCAGCTGGACAAGGGCGTCTGGCCGGTGTTCGCCGATCGGGCGCAGCTGGAACTGGCCCTCCTGAACCTCCTCATCAACGCGCGCGACGCTATGCCCTCGGGCGGCACTGTGACCGTGACAGCCGAAAACCGCGAGGTCGCGTCCGACGAACTGCCCGGTGTCGATCCGGGGGAATATATCAGGATTTCGGTCGCCGACACCGGCACGGGCATATCGCCCGAGCATCTCGAGAAGGTGATGGAGCCCTTCTTCACGACCAAGGAAGTGGGGAAGGGCAGCGGGCTGGGGCTGAGCATGGTCTATGGCTTTGCCAAGCAATCAAACGGCGCCTTCCGTATCGATAGCGAAATGGGGACGGGCACAAAGGCGGAGCTGTGGCTTCCGCGCGCTCCCGAGTCGGCGGCGACTGGCGTGGAGACTGCAGACGAGCCGCAAAGCCAGCCGCCGCTTCGACCTCTCAAGATTCTTCTGGTCGATGACCACCCCGAGGTTCGCAGCACGACGGCCGCTCTGCTCGAAGATCAAGGGCATGATGTCGCACAGGCCGAAAACGGCGCCGCCGCACTGGCGTTGCTCAAGAAGCGCGAGTGTGACTTCGAACTTCTGATCACTGATTATGCCATGCCGCATCTGTCCGGCACGGACTTCCTTCGCGAAGCGCGCCTGCTTTGCCCGGACGTCCCGGCACTGCTGATTACCGGCTACGCGGAGACCGAGATGATCCGCGATCGGCCGGCCGGCATAGAAATGCTGCTGAAGCCTTTCACGCCCGCGAAGCTGGAGGCGGCGATGTCCCGCGCATTGGGT
>Ga0070671_100001090_pt1 | contig 20105 bp, 14 predicted proteins | sample KBSS73metaG_FD_65341 | JGI IMG/M metagenome (GOLD analysis project Ga0070671, IMG submission 65341) | Switchgrass rhizosphere microbial communities from Kellogg Biological Station, Michigan, USA - KBS S7-3 metaG | ecosystem: Host-associated > Plants > Roots > Rhizosphere > Soil ...
CCGCACGCTGGCGCTCGAACAGGGTGGTGTAGAGCCCTCCCGCGGCGATCAGGTCCTCGTGGCGCCCTCGCTCGACGATCCGCCCCGCGTCGAACACCAGGATCTGGTCGGCCGCCGCCACCGCCGAGACGCGATGCCCCGCGACGATCCGCGTGATGCCTCCGAGCCGCTCTAGATCGCCCAGGATCGCCTCCTCCGTCGAGGAGTCGATGCTCGCGAACGGATCGTCGAGAAGAAGGATCGGCGGGCGCATCAGGAGCGCGCGCGCGAGCGAAACGCGCTGGCGCTGACCGCCGGAGAGGGTGTAGCCGCGCTCGCCCACGGGGGTGTCGTAGCCGCGCGGAAGGTCGTCGAGATCCGCGGTGAGCCCCGCGCGCCGCCCCGCGTCCTCGATGTCGGCCCGGCTCGCCGAGGGACGGCCGAGGGCGATGTTGTCGGCGAGCGACATCGAGAAGAGGAAAGACTCCTGGGGGACGAGGGCGACCGTGGCGCGCAGGACCGCTTCATCCATCGACTCCAGCGTCTCGTCTCCGATCCGGATGGCGCGCTCGGGGACCGGGTAGAGCCGGGCGAGGAGGCGCAGGAGCGTCGTCTTCCCGGATCCAACCGGTCCGACGATCCCCAGGACGCCTCCCGCGGGAACGTCGAACGACACGTCCGCGAGCGCGGGGACGGAGGCGCCGTCGTACGCGAAGGTGAGCCCGCGGACCTCGATCGCCGGCGGGGCGGCGGCGCCTCCGGGGCCGCGGGAGGCGCGCGAGGCGTCCCCCGGCGCGGGCGCGAGGCGCTCCTGGTCGGGGTAGAGGCTTCCGGGCGCGTCGAGCACCTCCGCGATCCTGTCGATCGCCCCGAGGCTGCGCTGGAAGACGTTGAGGATCCATCCCATCGCGATCGTCGGCCACGCGAGCGAGGCGAGATAGGAATTGAATGCGACGAAATCGCCGAGCGTGAGCGAGCCCGCGATCACGTGGCGGGTGCCGATCGCCAGGACGACGAGCGTGCCGATCGCGCCGACGCTCCCCATGAGCGGCACGACGGCTCCGCGGACCCGGGCGAGGCGCAGATAACGCGCCCGCAGCTCCTGGGCCAGCGCCCCGAACTCGACGATCTCCAGGGGCGCGAGATCGTACGCCTTCACTTGGGCGCTCCCCGAAAGGTTCTCCTGCGCGCGCGAGGACACAAGCGCGAGCTGCTCCTGGGCGCGCGTGGATTCGAGGTACATGCGGCGGCTCAATCGGTTCATCGCCACGAGGACGAACGGGTACGGGATGAGCGACCAGAGCGTGAGCCGCCAGTCGAGCGCGGCCATCAGGACGACCGCGCCCGTCCAGGACAGGACGGTGTTCGCGAGGTTCAGGATCCCCGGCCCGAAGAACGAGCGCACCAGCATCAGATCGTTGACCGCGCGCGACATGAGATCGCCGGTGCGGTAGGCGTCGAAGAAAGGTGCCGGCAGCGTCACGAGCCGGGCGAAGAACCGGTTGCGCAGCGCGTAGACGATGTGGCGGCTGGCTCCCAGGATCGCCACGCGGGAAAGCGTGCGGACGGCGGCCTGCCCCAGAGCGACGGCGGCGATCGCCCCCGCGATGAGCGCGACGCGCCCGCGGGCGTCGCCGCTCTGGACGGCGTCGATCGCGAGCTTCACGAGCCAGGGGATCGATAGCGCCAGCGCGTTCGTGGCGAGCAGCAGCACCACGCCCGCCGCGAACCGCCAGCGGTGGCGCAGGAACATCCCGCCGAGGATCTCGGTGCGGCGCCTTCGCGCGCTCACGCCCTCACCGCGCGCCTTCGGGCCGCGCGACCTCGAGAAGGATCCGCTCGGCGGCCAGCCGGCCGCTCACGTTGAGGCGCAGGTCGGACCGGACCGCGTCGAGGACTCCCAGCGCCCGGCCGGCGCGCCCGCCGAGCCGGTCCACGAGGGGCTCCAGGCGCGCGCGGACGTCGGCGTTGACGAGCGTCGCGCCGGGGTCGGCGCGCAGGACGGCGAGGTCCCGCAGCAGGACCTCCAGGACGCCGATCCCGAAGACCCAGTCCTCGCGCTCCTTGGCGCGGAAGGACGCCCCCGCGACGACGGCGAACGTGCCGCCCGGCAGTCCGGCCGCGAGGGCCTCGAGCGAGTGGAAGAGCAGCTCGCGCGTTTCCCGGAACCGCTCGAGCAGGGGCCCCTGCGCGAGCGCGAGCGCCCGCCCCACGCGGCCTCCCGCGAGGGAGGCGACGAGATCCAGGTCCACGCGCGGACCCGGCCCCGCGCCCTGCCCGTGGCCCGCGACGTCGAGAGCGCGGCGCACCTGTCCGGGCGAGAGGAGACGGAAGCGGTGGCGCACGCTGCGCGACACGATCGTCGGCAGGAGCGCGCTGGGCCGCGAGCTGATGAGGATGTACCGCTCGCCGGCGGGCGGCTCCTCCAGTGTCTTGAGGAGGGCGTTCGCGGCGCTCTCGCCGAGAGCGTCGGCGGGGTCCACGATGACGAAACGGGGAGCGCCCGAAAACGACCGCGCGAGCCCCTCCGCGAGAACGACGCGCACCTGGGGCACGGTGATCTGGGAGCGCACCTCGCCGCGCGAGGACCCGCCGCCGAAGCGGGTCTCCCGCTCGTCGGGGCGGCTCTGCGTGACGAGGCGCACGCCCGGGTGCTCGGTCTGGTTGTCGGCCGTCCGCTCGGGAGACGCCGAGGCGTCGATCGCCAGGCACGCCCGGCACGTGCCGCACGGGTCCCCGCCGCGCTCCGGGGCCTGCGGGCAGTGCGCGGCCTGGGCGAGCGTGAGCGCGACGAGCCTCTTGCCGATGCCTTCAGGCCCTTCGAGCAGGAGGCAGGGATGGAGCCGTCCCGCCGCGAGCGCGCCGCGCAGGCGGGCGATCGTCTCCTCGTGTCCGACGATGCGGCTCCAGGGCATGGCGGCTAGCCTCCTGCCTTCCGGGCGCCGCGCGAGCGGGGCTTCCCGGGTCCCGCGCCGCTGCGGGCGCGCGCGTCCTCGATGCCGAGGCGGGCGCCCACGCTCCGGAGCACGCGCGCCGCGACGGCGTCCTCGGTGCCTCCCGCCGGGATCGTCACGATCCGCTCCGGCTCGCGCCGCGCGAGCGCGAGGAATCCCGCCCGGACGCGCCGATGAAAGGGCGCCGACTCCTCGTCGATCCGCGTCCCGCGCGCCGGGCGCCCGGTCGTCCTCAGGGCGGCACGGTTGCGTCCGCTCGCGCGGGCCAGCCCCCGGGATACGGGCAGATCGAAGAGGAGCGTGAGATCGGGCGCCGGGGAGAGCGAAGCAAGCCGGTGCAGGCGGCGGATGGCGGGAAGCGGGAGGCCGCGCCCGTAGCCCTGATAGGCGAGGGTGGAATCCGTGTAACGATCGCAGAGCACCACGCGTCCGGCCCGAAGCGCGGGACGCACGACCTCCGCGAGGTGCTGCGCGCGCGCCGCCTCCACCAGGAAGAGCTCGGTCCACGCGTCGAGTCCGCTCCCCGAGGGGCCCAGAAAGAGCGCGCGGATGGCATCGCCCGCGCGCGTGCCGCCCGGCTCGCGCGTCACCGTACACGGGACCTTCCTTTCGCGCAGCCACGCCGCGAGGCGCGCGAGCTGCGTGCTCTTGCCGGAGCCTTCGATCCCCTCGAATGTGACGAAGATCCCCCGGCGTCGCCTGTTCGGGGCCGCGGGGATCAGGAGGGCTCTCCCGCGCGCCTCCCGGCGGCGAACCAGGAGCGCATACCCTCGAGGTCCTGCGCGATCTGGGCGCGCAGCGCCTCGGGGCTTTCGAACGCGCGCTCGTCACGCAGGCGCTGGAGGAAGCGCACGCGCAGCTTCTCGTGGTAGAGGTCCCCGGAGAAGCCCGGCAGGTGCGTCTCGATGGCAAAACCCGCGCCCGGAAACGTCGGACGCGAGCCGACGTTGGTGACGCTCGGATGCCATTCCAGCTCCACGAGCGTCTCGGTCACGTATACGCCGAAGGCAGGAAGGAGCTCGTTCTCGGGAGCGAGGTTGGCGGTCGGCGCCTGGAGCTTCCGTCCGCGGCCCTGTCCCGCAACGACCTCCCCGACGAGGACGTAGGGCCGCCCCATCAGCTCCGCCGCGCGGCCCATGTCGCCCGTCCGGATCGCCTCGCGCACCTGCGAAGCGCTCACGCGCGCGCCCTCGAGGGTCCGGAGCGCGGCGGCGCGCACCTCGAAGCCGCATTCGGGGCCGAGCCGCCGGAGGAGGTCGATGTCCCCGGCCCGCCCTCGTCCGAAGCGGAAGTCCTCGCCGACGAGAAGGCAGGCGACGTGGAGCCGTCCCGTGAGAAACCGCCGCACGAACTCCTCGGCGGGGACGGCCGCGATCTCGCGATCGAAGGGAATGAAGACGATGAGGTCGACGCCGAGCGAGGCCAGGATCTCGATCTTCTGACGGCGCGTGAGGATCATCTGGGGAGCGCGCTCGGGAGCGAGGACGCGCAGCGGGTGCGGGTCGAAGGTCACCACGGCCGCGGCCAGCCCCCGCCGGTCCGCCTCGGCGCGCACCTGGGCGATGAGCGCCTGATGCCCGATGTGGACCCCGTCGAAGTTCCCGATGGTCGCCACGACCGCCCCGTCGGGGACCGTCACCGTGCCGTATCCGGTCAGGATCTCCATCAGTGATGCCCCAGCGCCCCCCACAAGAGGCGGGCCGCAACGAGGACCAGGTTGGCGTAGACGCCGGCGGCGAGATCGTCGAGGACGATGCCGGGCCCGCCGGGGATGCGCTCCAGGCGTCCTGCCGGATAGGGCTTGACGATGTCGAACAGGCGGAAGAGGAGGAACCCCGCCGTGAACCAGATCCATCCCAGCGGCACGAAGGCCAGCGCGACGAGCTGGCCGGCCACTTCGTCGATCACGACGGCATGCGGGTCCTTGAGACCGAAGTGCGCCTCGGCGGCCCCCGCCGACCAGAAGGCGATGGCGATCGCCGCGATGGTTCCCGCCGCGAACACCCAGGGCCCCCCGAGCGCGAGAAGGACCGCGAGGGGCATCGTCGCGGCGCTCGCCACGGTCCCGGAGGCCACGGGAGCGTGGCCGATCCCGAAGAGCGTGGAGATCAGGACGCGCAGGCGGAAGAGCGCCGGGCGCGGGGCGCCGGGGTCCGCCGCGGCGGGAGCGGCGCTCACGCGCGCTCCGCGGGGCCGACGACCCGGGCGACGAGATCGAACGCGTGCGCCTTCACGACGCGGGCGCGCACGAAGGAGCCCCGGACCGCCTCGCCCTCGTTCAGGATGACCGTCCCGTCGATGTCGGGGGCCTGACCCGCGTGTCGGCCGACCAGAAGGTCGTCCGATTCGGGATGCGCGCCTTCGCAGAGGACCTCGATCGTCTTGCCCACGCGCGCCCGGTTCTTCGCCGTGGAGATCGCTTCCTGCACCTCGAGGAGGGCCTCGCGACGCTCCGCCTTCGCCTCGGCGGGGACGTCATCGTCGAGCGCGTACGCGGTCGTGGACTCCTCGTGGGAGTAGGTGAAGGCCCCCACGTGGTCGAACGAGGCGGCGCTCAGGAAATCCAGCGTCTCGCGGAACTCGTCCTCCGTCTCGCCGGGGAAGCCCACGATGTAGGTCGAGCGCAGCGCGAGCCCCGGGATGCGCGACCGCATCCGCTCGATCAGGCGCAGGTGGCTCTCGCCGCTGCCGCCGCGCTTCATGCGCGCGAGGACGGCGCGGCTCGCGGACTGCAGGGGCATATCGAGGTACTTCACGACGCGCGGGCACTCGGCGATCGCATCCAGGAGCGAGTCGGTGACGCGGTTCGGGTACACGTAGAAGAGACGGATCCATGCCAGACCGTCGATCTCGTCGAGCGCGCGCAGGAGCCGCGCGGGACCGTCCGAAAAGCCCAGGTCCATCCCGTAGTGGGTCGAGTCCTGGGCGATGAGGTTGAGCTCCCGGACCCCTTGCGCGGCCAGCGACTGGGCTTCTTCCAGGATCGAGCCGAGCCTGCGCGAGCGGAACGCTCCCCGGAAGGAGGGGATGGCGCAGAAGGCGCAGGGGTTGTCGCACCCTTCCGCGATCTTCAGATACGCGGTGTGCGCAGGTCCGGAAAGGATGCGCGGGGCCTCGTGGTCGTAGAGCCAGGTCGCGGGACCCGCGATGGGATGAAAGGCCGTGCCCGGACCGCCGGGAGCCGGCGCGGCGTGCGCTCCCGGCCCCGTAGGGGCGATCTGGAGAAGACCCGCCCGCGCGCCCGGGTCGGACGGCGCCGCGGCGGCGGCCAGCTCGGGGGCGGCGATGCCGAGGATGCGCGGGATGTCGTCGAGCCCCGCGAAGGCGTCGATCTCGGGGATCTCCCTGCGCAGCTCCTCGTGCGCGCGCTGCACGAGGCATCCCGCGACGACGAGGCGCCGGCAGCGTCCGGTGGTCTTGAGCTGCGCGGCCTCGAGGATGGCCTCGACCGATTCCGCGCGCGCGGCGTCGATGAACCCGCACGTGTTCACGACGACGACGTCCGCCTCGCCGGCGTCCGCGACCATCGTGGCCCCGGCGCGCGCGAGCGTCCCCATCATCACCTCGCTATCGACGAGGTTCTTCGGACATCCCAGGCTGATGAACCCGACGCGGAGGCTCATGCCGGTGGCTGCCTTGGCCGTCACGGATAGAGCCGCTGGATCGTCCGCGGGTAGGGGATGACCTCGCGCAGGTGGTGCGTTCCGCAGATCCACGCGACGAGCCGCTCGATCCCCATGCCGAAGCCGGCGTGGGGGACCGTCCCGTAGCGGCGCACGTCGAGGTACCACTTGAACGCCTCGAGCGGGAGCCCGTGCTCGGCGATCCGCTGCTCCAGGAGCGCCCGGTCGTGGATGCGGACGCTCCCGCCGATGATCTCGCCGTAGCCCTCGGGGGCGATCACGTCGACGCACTGCGCGCGCGTCGGATCGTCCGCATCGGGCTGCATGTAGAAGGACTTCACGCTCGCGGGATAGTGCGTGATCATGACGGGACGGTCACGCCCTTCGGCCAGGATGGTCTCGTCCGCCGCGCCCAGGTCGTTGCCCGGCTCGAACGGCGGCGCGCCCGCGGCCTCGGCCTTGGCGCGCGACTCCGGCGTCGTGAGGATCCTGCATGCCTCGTCGTACCGCAGCTTGTCGAAGGGCTTCTTCACGCTCTCGAGCTTGGAGAGGTCCCGCTCGAGCCGTTCGAGCTCGGGCCGCCGGCGCTCCAGGACCCTGCCGATGACGTAGGTGACGAGGTCCTCCGCCAGCTCGAGCAGCTCGGGGAGGCCCGCCCACGCCATCTCGGGCTCGATCATCCAGAACTCGGAGAGATGACGGCGCGTCTTGGACTTCTCCGCCCGGAACGTCGGACCGAAGCAGTACACCTTGCCGAAGGCCTGGCACGCGGGCTCGAGATAGAGCTGGCCGGACTGCGTGAGGTAGGCCTTCTCGCCGAAGTAATCGGTCTCGAAGAGGGTCGTGGTCCCCTCGCACGCCGCGGGCGTGAAGATGGGCGAGTCCACGAGCACGAAGTCCCGGTCGTAAAAGAAGTCCCGGCAGGCCTTCACGACCTCGTCCCGAACGCGCAGGGTGGCGTGCGGCTTGGCCGAGCGCAGCCAGAGGTGCCGGTGGTCGAGCAGGAACTCGATACCGTGCTCCTTGGGCTGGATCGGATACGGGGCGTCCTCGGGGATCAGGTCCATCACGTCGAGACCCGTGATGGACAGCTCGTAGCCCCCGGGAGCGCGATCGTCCTTGCGGACCTTGCCCGTGATCGCGAGCGAGGACTCCTGCGTGAGCTTGTCGCACAGCTCGAAGATCTCCGGGCTCACGTCCTTCACGAAGGCGACGCACTGGCAGTAGCCGGACCCGTCGCGAAGGACGAGGAAGCGGACCTTCCCCGACGAGCGCTTCTGGTAGATCCAGCCCTGGAGGCGCACCTCGCCTCCGTCGTGGAGACCCAGCTCGCGGATGCGGACGGTGGGTGTCATGGGCGCTCTTTCGTTCTCCTGGGAGTTCACTTCACGAAGCTGAAACCGGACCATCCGGTCCACGGCCCCGCCGTTCCGTCGGCCTTGGCCGCGCGCACACGCCAGCGTCCCGGGTACGCGCCGAGCCAGATCGTGTCGTAGGCGGGAGAGGTGAGGCCCTTCTTGGAGGCGTACATCTTCCCGTTCTCCTGCTCGGAGCAATAGAGCTCGCGTCGCGGGCCGCAGCATCCCTTGCAATCGACCTCCAGGTCGTAGGTCGCCGCGCCGGGGAGGGTGCCCCAGGCGAGCAGCAGGACGCGCGGATCGTGCTCGAAGACCACTCCATCGGGCGGACACTTGAGCGGTGGAGGGGTGAGCGCGCCCGGGACCGGCGCCTTGAGGACGGTCTGCTTGCGGAAAGTCGCGTACCGGAACTTCAGGGTATCGCCGCAATCGTCGATGACGACCTTGGCCGTGTTCCCCTCGCAGGTCGAGACGTAGATCACCGTCCCGTTGGGGAGGGGGGGCGTCGCGCCGCCGCACAGGTAGAGGCGATCCAGAGAGACGGTGAGCGAGGCGGTCTTGGTGAGATCGAGGCTGTCGAAGTCCCCGGGCGCCACCGTCGCGCCGCAGCCGATACCCGGCCGTATGCGGTAGGGGACCCAGTAGAGCCCGTCCGCCGATTTCTCGAGCTGGAAGTCGGGACCGTTCTGGCGCGTGTCCCCGTAGTCGAGATCGAACTGCTGGCCCGGCGAAACCTCGCCCGAGCCGGACGACAGGCTCTGCCACACCACCTCGGTCTCGGCGTGCGCCGGGCCGAGAAGCGCCGCGGCGAGGATGGGAATCGCGGCGGCGAGGCCGAGGCGCGCGGCGCTCATTCTTCCTCGGCGGTGTGGGTCATGGCGGCCTTGGCCGCGGCGACGAGCTTCTCCTGGATCTGGGCGGGAACCTCGGAGTAATGGTCGACTTCCATGGTGAACGACCCGCGGTCGCTCGTCATGGACTTCAGGGTCGGCGCGTACTCGAGCATCTCCGCGAGCGGCACGAGCGCCTTGATGATCTGGGTGGTTCCTTCCGAGTCCATCCCCTGGACCTTGCCGCGGCGGCTGGACAGGTCTCCCATGATGTCGCCGAAGCACTCCTCCGGAGCGGACACCTCGACCGCCATGACCGGCTCGAGGACGACGGGCCGCGCCTGGGCGACAGCGAGCTTGAAGACCTCCCGGCCCGCGACCTGGAAGGCGATGTCCTTCGAATCGACGGGGTGCTCCTTGCCGTCCGTGATGACGGCCTTGAGGTCCACGACGGGATGGCCGGCGATGACGCCGCGCTCCATCACGGAGCGGATCCCCTTTTCGATCGAGGGCCAGAAGTTGCGGGAGATCGATCCGCCGAAGACCTCGCTCGAGAACTCGAACCCGCCCCCGCGTGGCAGGGGCTCGACCCGCAGGTGGACCTCCGCGAACTGTCCCGCGCCTCCTGTCTGTTTCTTGTGGCGGTACATCGACTCGGACTTGGCGCGTATCGTCTCGCGATAGGGGACCTTCGGCTGCTTGAGGGAGACGTCGACGCCGAACTTCTTCTTCATGCGGTCGACCGCGACCTTGACGTGCTCGAGGCCCGTCCCGGACAGCAAGAGCTCGTGCGTCATGGGATCGCGGCCGAACTTGAGGACCGGATCCTCCTCGCAGAGGCGCTGCAGCACGCTCGAGATCTTCTCTTCGTCGCCCTTCGTCTTGGGCTCGATCGCGAAGGAGATCGCGGGCGTCGGGAAGTGGACCGGCTCGTAGGCGATGGGATGGTCCTTGTCGGAGAGGGTGTCGCCGGTGCGCGTGTCCTTGAGCTTGGCGACGGCCCCGATATCGCCGGGGCGGATCTCCGGGACGGGAACGGGCGTCTTGCCCTGCATCAAGGTGAGCGGCCCGAGCCTTTCCGTCGATCCGCGCGTCACGTTCAGCGGCGACATGTCCTGCTTGAAGACGCCGGAGTAGACGCGGAAGAGGGAGATGCGGCCCGCGTAGGGATCGGCGATCGTCTTGAAGACGAAGGCGGAGGCGGGCTCGATCGGTTTTCCCTCGCGCTGCGTCTCCGTTCCGGAGACGGGGTTCTTCCCCTTGTACGGGCCGCGCTCCGCGGGGCTCGGGAAGTAGGCTCCGATGGCGTTCAGGATCGGCTGCGCGCCGATGTTGCGCGCGCCCGCGGCGCAGAAAACGGGGAACAGCCGCCGGGCCACGATCGCCTTGTGCAGGCCCGTCTCGATCTGCTCGCGGGTCAGCTCGCTCTTCTCGAAGAAGATCTCCATGAGCGCGTCGTCGGTTTCGGCGATCGCCTCGACCATGGTCTGGCGCGCGGCCGCGGCCTCGTCGGCGAGATCCGCGGGGATGTCGCCCTCGACGGGCTTGCCGCTCTCGTCCGCGGGCCACGTCCATGCGCGCATCGCCACGAGGTCCACGACTCCCTTGAAGTCGTGCTCGGACCCGATGGGAAGCTGCACGGGGATCGCGGCGCGTGAGAACCGCTCCTGGATCTGGGAGAGCGTCCGCTCGAAGCTGGCGCGCTCGCGGTCGAGCACGTTGATCACGAACATGACGCTCGCGCTGTTCTCATCCGCGTAGCGCCACGTCTTCTCGGTCTGGACCTGGACGCCGGAGACGGCGTGCACCAGGAGCAGCGCCCCGTCGCACACGCGCATGGCGGCGCGGGCGTCGGCGATGAAGTTCGCGTAGCCGGGAGTATCGAGGATGTTGAACTTCTTCTTGTCCCACTCCAGATGACAGAGGGCCGAGGAAATGGTCGTCTTCCTCGCGATCTCCTCCTCGTCGAAGTCCGTGACGGTCGTTCCGTCGTCCACCTTGCCGAAGCGGTTCACCGCTCCGGAGCAGAACAGCAGGGAGGAAACGAGCGAGGTCTTGCCCGTATCACCGTGGCCGATGACTCCCAGGTTCCTGATGTCCTCCGACTCGTAGACCTTCATCGCGACTCCTCGATGTGGAGATGGTTGTCCCTCGCGGGGACACGGCCTCGCTCTTCCGAAACGTTGCTATATAGCACGTTTTCGGCGCTTCCGGCAACGCGGGAATCGGCCGCCGGGAGCCCTGTCAGGGCCGATCCCGCCACGGAGAATCGCGGGCCGCACCGGCCGCCCGGAAGAGACGCGCCGGTCGGAGGGCGTCATCGGCGGAGTGCGGCGGCGCGCCGCGGGGAGTTCTGCTAGGGGCAGGTCCCCGAGTTCGTGCGGCTCGAGTTCCCGCAGAGGTTCGAGGGCGTGGTGCCGCCGATCGGCGCGCCGGATCCGTCCTTCCCCCAGCTTCCTTCCTTCCCCGCGGAATCGTCGCTCACGACGAGCCACCAGATGTTCCCGCCGGGGAGACCGCTCCAGTCGTAGACGCCCAGAGGCCCGAGACCGCAGACGCCCCCGGCGAGGACGTGGGTCGCCACGCTCGAGAGGCTTCCGTACAGGAGATGATAGTTGGAGGCCGTGCAGGTCGAGACGTCCCACGTGAGGTGGACGGCGCTCCCCGAGGGATTGGTGCGGGTGGCCCGCATCCCCTGGCCGGTGGTGCCGTCCGGTACCGGCGGCGGCGTGGGGATCCCGGGACAGGTCTGCGAGGGGAAGGTCAGGGTGAGGCTCCACGAGTTGATGGTCCCGGTGTCCAGCGACGCCAGATCCGTCACCTTGAGCTTCCAGGCGCCGGTCCCGGGGAGACTGTCGGCCCCGCTCAGCGCGCTGTCGGGCCGGAACGAGCCCGTATACGGCGGCGAACCGGCGGCGATCGGGGTCGTGGCCTCGTCGTCGAAGGTCGTGTTCGTGAAGTTGTCGCCCCCCGAGCCGTTGCGGTTGCTCAGGGTGATGGACGCGTTGGTCGGCGTGATGAGGGACAGGACGAGATCGCCGTCGTAGGTGTGGGTGAGGTTGACGTTGACGTTGATGTCCTGGATCACCCGGGAGTCGTTGATGTTGAGGGTGCTCGTGGCGCCCGTGGGATTGTTGTCGGGGACGGAAACGGGCAGATCCGTAGCCGCATAGTTGGGCTGGACGTTCTGGACCGTCCGGAAGGACATGTAGCCGCCCCCGGTGTGGCTCGAGGCCAGATTGCCGGCCTGGTCGGCAGACTCGACCCAGTAGTAATAGGTCGTGCACGACCCGAGGCCGGTCAGGGCGATGCCGTGCGTCGTGACGGGGGCCGTGTCCGAGGCCGAGCCGGCGCCTGGAGGCGTCGTGCCGTAGTGCACGACGCTCGTCGCGCTCTCGTTGGTGTCCCAGGCGATCGTCGCGCCGGAGCCGGACACGTTCGTCGTCCGCAGGTTGGTGATCACGGGCGTCGTGCAGTCGACGGCGGCCGTCTTGTCGACGGGCACGTTCGGCGTCCCGCAGCTCGACACATCCAGGTAGTGGATGTGGAGGACGTCCGAGCCCGTGACCGAGATCTTGCCGTCGCCGTGGACGGGCGCGTTCGAAGTGGTCGCGATCGATCCCGTGAAATGGCCCGTACCGACGGGGCTCTCCGTGAGGATGACGGACTCGGGCGTGGTCTCGGTGTTGGACGTCACCGTGACGGTGGTCGTTCCCGCGTTCTTCAGATCGGTGTCGTCCAGGACGATCGCCGCGGTGCTGGTGCAGGAGTAGGCGGTGCGGTCGATGGACAGATTGCCGGCGCAGGTCGCCAGCGGCACGAAGCGCGGGCCCACCAGCTCGCAGGCTTCGCCGCCGCCTCCCGGGTCGTCGTGCGTGTAGGTCGCGTGGTACCAGGTGACGAGCCGCTTGGTCGTCCCCAATGTCTCGCTATTGACCCAGGGTCCGATGTCGATGCTGGTGCTGCCGTTGGGGTCGTTGATCTGGCCGGTGTTGTAGGCGAGCGCGGCGAAGTCCCACTGCCCGTAGGTGTCGCCGTTCGCCTGTCCGTCGACCGCGCTCGGCTGGATGACGTAGCCGACGCCCGTCGAGGGGTTGCGCAACCGGAACCAATCGTTCTGGGGATTGACCGCCGGACGCAGGAAGGTGCCTTCGGTGCCGACGGGGTCCCAGATGTCCGTCGTTCCCGCGCGGCGCCTTTCCAGGGACGCGATGCCCGTGGAGGGGTTTCCCGAGGTTCCGCTGGGCGCCCACTCGAAGCGCCAGTAAGCGTGGTGGTAGTGCAGGTTGCAGGTGCAGCTGTTCAAGGTCGCGCCGAAGCCGAAGATCGGCTCGATCGACCCGTCCAGGTAGAGCCGCCATTCCATGACGTAGCGGTACCAGCCGGCGTTCGTTTCGGTCATCAGCCAGAGCGCGTTGCCCTGGTCGTACATGGCGACGCCGCGGAAATTCCCCGCGTCGCTCCCCGACTCGCAGAGGGTCGACGGAGGCGCGCTCGCGACCCGGAACCCGGACCCCGCGCTCGGAACGTCGGTGCCGACCGCCGTGAAGCAGTCCTCCGAATCGAGCCAGTCGCGGTAGGGGCCGCACGAGTCGTTCGCATACTTGACGTTGAGGACGGGCATCTCCGCCCGCTGCAGGATGAGGACGTCCCTGTAGTAGACGTTGGTCAGCTCGAGACCCGTCCCCGAGGACTGCACGGAGTCCGTGCACGTCGGGTGGCGCACGTCGAACTTCCAGAGCGGGCTCGCCGACGGCCACTCGACGTGATAGTAGATGTCTCCCGAGCCGTTGGTGCAGGGCGCCGTCGCATAGGTGCAGCCGGACGTACCCGGGCCGCACGCGAGCAAGGTGGCGCGAGCGGTCGCGGGGGCGCTCTCCGCGTAATGCACGACCTTGCCGTCCGGTACGTGGACCGAGACGATCTCGTTGAGCGCCAGCGGCTGGCCCTCGACCGGCTTCGACCGCACACCGACGCTGACGAGGCGGCGGCCCTCGGCATCGACGACGATCGGGGGCATGGCCTCGTAGATCTCCAGGTCGCCGGAGGCGATCCCGGGCGCCCATCCCGAGGAGGCGGCGACGATCGCCTGGGCGATGTCCCTCTCCTCGAGCGAGCGCTGAGGCTGCTGGGGAAGCGCCGTGCGGGAGATCTCCTCCCCCTTCCCGTCCAGGACCAGATCGAAGGCCTGCTCCTGCGTGTAGTCGTAGATCGTCGCTTCGAAGCGGTCGGGATCGTATTCACGCGGCCGGACGGAGATCACGACACGGTCCGGATAGGCCCGGCCGGGAGCCGGAGCGTAGCGACCCTTGAGGATGTCGACGAGCCCGGACGTGGAGGCGTCGAAGGGGACCTGTGTGACCCGGACCCGAATCCGATCGACGGTGGTCTCCTGGGCTCCGGCGGCGGTGCCTGCGAGCACCGGGATGGACAGCAAGAGGAGCGCGGTCGTCGTGGCAAGACGGTTCGCTCGGCGGGTCGATTCTCTTCGCATCACGCTCTCCTCCGGGGAACCTCGGGAACGGTCGCGGCAGAGGGGCCGCTCCGAGCACAATATACGCGCCACTTCGCGGAAAGTCGCGGAAAAGCTCCCACTGGCGCCGGAAACCCTTACTCGGTGCGGCGACCCGGATCGGCTCCCGGACGCCCGGACGTTTCAGGGGCGCGGGGTGATCGTCACCGAAGGCTCGGCCGCGGCTGCGCCCTCTCCTTCGGCTTTGGCCTTTTCGAAGATCTCCCGGATCCGGACGGGCGCCCGTGGGCAGCCGGGATCGGTCGCGTAGCAGTGGGCGATCGTGTCCCGGCGGCACCCTGTCTGATCGCAGGAGCAGAACTCGGTGTTCACCCGGTGGAGGAAGTGCTCCTTCTGGGACGCGTTGAGAACGGTCAGGTCGATCCCCTTGAAGCTATCGAAGTAGGGGGGGACGTACAGCGCCTCGCCCCCAGTGAACCAGGACGGGGTCGCGATCGCCGTGGAGTGGGCCGGGGCCGATCCCCGCGCGGGGGGCGTTTGGGGGGCCGGGGCAGGGGCGCCGGCGTGGTGATGCGCGTGGGGATCGGAATCTGCCCCGGGCGTCTGGGCGTGAGACGGCTCCGGGATCGCGATCGCGAGAACGCTCAGGGCGCCGAGGGCCAGGCCCCAGCCGGTCATCTGGTAAATGCGGACGCGCGCGGACGTTGGGCCAGGCATCGGGCTCCTCCGGAAAAGAACTCTCACTCTAGTTCGGGGTTCCGGCCCCGTCAAATGGGGTGAAGCAGAGGTAGGATCGGCGGCACGCCGCAGTTCGGGGGGGCGGTTGACCGCGAGGTCGCGGGAATTAGATTTGAGCGCTGGTCAGGGAAGGGCCGGCGCTGGGGGAAGTCCATGAATCTCGTCTGTCCCCAATGCCGGGCACGATTGTCCGTCGCAGCCGATCGGGTACCGCCCGAAGGCCGGCGAGGGCGCTGCAATCGGTGCGGCGGGACTTTTCTGGTCCGGCCGCCGAAGCGGTCTCAGGAAGGGGAGATGGGCGAGGAAACCGCCGTGTTCGACCAGACCTCCGAGCCGGAAACCACGGGCCGGTCTCCAGCGCTCGCGCCGGAGGCGGACGGCTTCGAGGAGTTTCCTCTCGCCGCTTCCGCCGCGGTCGCGGGGAGGCCGTCGGCGCCCCCGCCCTCCGCTGCGCCCGCGCCTCTCCTCGCCGCGCCCCCCGCCCACGCGCAGAGGGACACAGACCCTCTCGCGGAAACCGTCCATCTCACCGCCGCATCGTTCGGCGCGGCCATGGCGGGCGGAGCCCAGCGCGCCTATCGCTGGCGCGACACGCAGGGCGAAGAGACACCGCTCGAGCGCCGGGACGTGATCCGACTGATCCGCGACGGATCCTTGCGCCCCGAGGACAACCTCGCGGCGGACGGGAGCGCGTTCCAGCAGGCGGGCGAGTTCGAGGATCTCAAGCGCTATTTCCAGATGCGCCTGGCGCCCGTGTCCGTGCCCGCCGCGGGGCGCGGCGCCGGCCCCTTGCTGGGCTGTACGAAGCACCCGCAGACGCACGCGGCCTGGTGTTGCGGGATGTGCGGGTCGTACTGGTGCCAGGCGTGCGCGCCGCAGAAGCGGATCTCCAGCACGGCGGTGACGCCCTGCCCGCACTGCTCCGAGCTGTGCATGCCGGTGCAGGCTCACGTGGAGGTCGTGCCGTTCTGGCGGGAGATCGGGGAGCTCTTCCTGTATCCGGTCAAGGGATGGGGCGCGGCGATGTGGATCATGTATTCGCTGATCGTCTGGTTTTCCCAGGTCGTCATCGCGCTGGGAGTGCTCAACCTCTTCCTGTGGGCCTGTCTCAACTTCTTCGCCCTCACGTACTCCATGCGGATCGTGAAGGACTCCGCCGAGGGAGGGCGCAAGGTCCCTGACTGGCCCGATTTCTCCGAGTGGTGGGAGATCATCGGGCGCGGCTTCCGCGGCTTCCTGTGCACCGTCATCGCTCTGCTGCCGCTCGCCGCCTACGGCTTCCTCATCTGGAAGACGTTCGGAGCGGGGGCCGCCAAGCCGGCGGACGTCCTGAAGGCGGCCGGGATCTTCGTTCTGGGCGCGATTCCTCTGGGTGTGTTCACGGCGATCTATTACCCCATGGTGTTCCTGATCGCGAGCCTCTTCGACACGATCCTCCCCGCGCTCAATCCCATCCTCGTCTTCAAGGCCATGGCGCGGATCCCGCTCGACTACACGATCGCCCTGATCTTCATCTATGTGCTCGTGATCACGGGGGCGGTGTTGTCGGTCCCGTTCCACTTCATTCCCCTCATCGGCGGGTTGCCGGCGGCGATCGTCAACAGCTACTTCACGTTCATCTGGCTCCACGTTCTGGGACGGATGGCGCATCAGTGCGAAGAGAGGCTCAACTGGTCCGTGTGACGGTTCGTAGGGAGCCGCTTCCAGGAGAACGCGCGCGATGAAATGTCCGCAGTGCTCGTCGGATCTCAACCTGAAGGAGCTGGTGCCTCTGCCGCGGCCGGGCAACGCCCAGGTCGCCCTCTGCGCGTTCTGCGGCTGCTTCGTGTCCCCGGACGAGCGGGGAGTCCCGTGCGTGCTCGCCGCCTGCGAGGAGTGCGGCGCGCCGATGGACGAATCCCCGTCCGGAGCGGACCCTCGGTGCGCGACCTGCGCCGCGGACGCCGCGAGCGCGCCCCCGGCTCCCGCGGAGGTCTCGGGGATGGGCGCGCGGATCCTGCGTGAGGCGCTGCGCCTCTATCCGCCGCAGCCGCCCGACGAGCACACGGCGTACTTCGATCAGGTCCTGCGGTCCTTGTCGGACGAAGGCGGCGACGGCGCTTCCGGGTACCGCCTCTTTGTGACGGACGGGCTGGGTTTCCGCGCTCTCTCCATCCCCGGCGGTACGATCCTGGTGGGGAGCGAGCTTCTCGCGGGGCTCGAGGACGAGGCGATGCTCGCTTTCGCCCTCTCCCGCGAGATCGCGCACCAGGAGAGCGGCCGTGTGCTGCGCCGCTACCGGTCGCGGCGGGATTCCTGGGCCCTTCTCGCCACGCTGGAATGGGGACTCGGGGTCCTCACACGCGGCGCCTTCTCGACCGGACGGGGCGAGGCCGCGATCGTGCGTGAGGTCGCGCGGCTCGGATTCGGGCCCGTGCACGAACCGCACGCCGACGAGTCCGCCCTCCGGCGGATCTCCGCCACGGGCTACGATCCGGCCGGAGCCATCCGCTATCTCGCGACGCTCGAGAAGCGGCACCTCGCGGCGCGCGGCGTGCTCGCCGCGTTCCTGGATTCGCACCCGGCGCGCTCGCGGCGCCGGTGCCTCGCCGAGACCCTGCTCGCGATCGGCGGGGATCGGGAGGGCCCGCGCAAGGTGAACCGCGACGCCTACCGCCGTGCGGCGGCGCGCTTCTCCGCAGAGCGCGAGGAGCTCGTGAGGACGGGACCCGCGCCGCCGCTCCCTCCGTCCGCTCAGAAGTAGCCCGCGTCCACTCGCGACCGTACGGCGCGCCCGCGTCGCGCGGCCCGTGGCGGCTTCGCGGCGCCCCTTCGCGGGGAGACCCTTCCTCGGCGAGAATGGAGGGCATGAAGCGCGCTTCGAGGGGCCGGCCGTGAGGCTCGGAGCCCATCAGTCCATCGAAGGGGGCCTGGATCGGGCGGTGGTCCGGGCGCGCGAGGCGGGCTGCGAGGTCCTGCAGGTCTTCACCAGGAACTCGAACCAGTGGAAGGCGAAGAGCCTCGCACCGGAGGAGATCGCGCGCTTCAAGGAGTCCCTCGCGCGCGAGCGGATCGGAGGCGTGGCCTCGCACGGCTCCTATCTCATCAACATGGCGAGCCCGGACGAGGTCCTCTATCGGCGGTCGGTCGACGCCTTCGGTCTCGAGCTCGACCGGTGCGAGGCGCTCGGAATACCTTCGCTCATCCTGCATCCCGGCTCGCACCTCGGCACGGGCGTGGAAGCGGGGACCGCGCGCATCGTGGCGGCCCTCGACGAAGCGCTCGGCGCGCGGCCGGGCGCCGCCACGCGGGTGCTCCTGGAAGTCTGGGCGGGACAAGGGCACACCATCGGAGGACGATTCGAGGAGATCGGGGAGATCCTCGCGCGCGTGCGCGATCCCGGACGCATCGGGGTCTGTTTCGACACGTGCCATGCCTTCGCCGCGGGCTACGACCTCAGGACGCGCGCGGGCTACGACGAGACCTTCGCCTCCTTCGACCGCGCGATCGGCATCGGGAAGATCGCCGCCTTCCACCTCAATGACTCGAAGGCCGAGCTCGGTTGCCGCCTCGACCGGCACGAGCACATCGGCAAGGGGTGGATCGGGCTCGAGGCGTTCCGCCTCCTGCTCAACGATCCGCGCTTCGCCGATGTCCCGAAGTACCTGGAGACCCCGAAGGGGCCCGACCTGGCCGAGGACATCGAGAACCTCGCGGCGCTGCGCGCGCTCATCGGCCGGGAGGACGCGATCGCCTGGGCGCCGCCCCCGGGCGCCGCCGCCCGCGCGAAGCGTGCCCGGCCCGAAGCGGATCCGCGGCAGATGACGCTCGGAGAGGTGGCAGAGGCGGGCGATCCGGAGCCGGGGCCGCAAGACTCCGCGCCTCCCCGCAACGGTCTCCGATGACGTGGCGCCGTCCGGATGCGGCGGCGCCCCACGCCCACCGGTACGCGGTCCCGCTCCCCGGCGACGGGGACGCCGGCGAGGCGCCGGAAGCGCGCGCCGCGCGCGGCCCCGAGAAGGACCCTTCGGGCGGGGCGAGGCTGCGCATCACCGAGATCTACCGCTCGATCCAGGGGGAATCCACGTACGCGGGGGCGCCGTGCACCTTCGTGCGCCTCACGGGGTGCGCCCTGCGGTGCGTCTGGTGCGATTCCACGTACACGTTCACGGGCGGGGAATGGATGAGCCTGGACGATGTGCTCGCGCGCGTGCGCGCGCTCGGGGACGGGCTCGTCGAGTTCACGGGGGGCGAGCCGCTCCTCCAGGCGGCGGTCCACGAAGCGATCGCGGCTCTCTGCGACGAAGGACGCCGCGTGCTCGTCGAGACGGGCGGGGACCAGGACATCGGCCCGCTCGACCCGCGCGCGGTCGCGATCCTGGACGTGAAGTGTCCGGGGAGCGGCATGCAGGACCGCATGGACTGGACGAACCTCGACCGTCTGCGCGACCACGACGAGCTGAAGTTCGTGCTCGACGGACGCGCGGACTACGAATGGGCGCGCGATTACATCCGCGAGAAGGACCTCGCGCGCGGCGGGCGGGTGATCCTTTTCTCCTGCGTCTTCGGACGGCTCGAGCCGCGCGATCTCGCGGCGTGGATCCTCGAAGACGCGCTGCCCGTGCGCCTGCAGCTCCAGCTCCACAAGATCCTCTGGGACCCGGAGGCGCGCGGGACGTAGAACGCCGCCGCTCCTGTGGAGCCTCGGCGCCGGGTTCGGCTAAACTCCCCGTATGACCGGCCGGCGATCTTTGGCCATCGTGCTCTTGAGCGGCGGGATGGACTCGTGCGTGACCGCGGCGGAAGCCCGCGCGGCCGGACACGAGCTCGCCTTCCTGCACGGGAACTACGGCCAGAGGACCGAAGCCCGCGAGCTGGCGTGCTTCCACGCGATCGCGGACCGGATGGACGTCCCGCGCCGGCTTCGCATGGTCGTGAACCTGCCGCACCTCGGCTCGGTGGGCGGCTCCTCGCTCACGGACCGCGCGATCCCGGTCGAGACCTCCGTGCTCGAGCAGGAGGTCGTCGGGGCCGGCCGCGCCGCGATTCCAACCTCCTACGTGCCCTTTCGCAACGCGCACTTCCTGGTCGCGGCGGTGTCGTGGGCCGAGAGCCTGCGGGCTTCCGCGATCTACATCGGCGCCGTCGAGGAAGACTCCTCGGGCTACCCC
>Ga0070671_100001094_pt1 | contig 20083 bp, 19 predicted proteins | sample KBSS73metaG_FD_65341 | JGI IMG/M metagenome (GOLD analysis project Ga0070671, IMG submission 65341) | Switchgrass rhizosphere microbial communities from Kellogg Biological Station, Michigan, USA - KBS S7-3 metaG | ecosystem: Host-associated > Plants > Roots > Rhizosphere > Soil ...
TAATTCTCAGTCACATTTTCGTGTTGGGATATGGTGTGTTCTTTGTCGATGCTCTCGTGTTGATGGTGCTGGCTTTCATTTATCTCTTGCTGACACGCAGGCACTTCCATCGGGTAGGGACCGAGCTGCCGAGATGAACGACTATTGAAGCTAAGGGGCGAGAGACACTCGCCCCTTCTTTCCTGTGCGAGGTGGCATGATGGCGACGGCATGGAACCAAACCCGCGTTTCAGAGGTTCTGGGGATTGAGTACCCAATCATCCAGGGACCACTCGGCGGTCTTTCATCGCAGAGACTTACCGCCGCCGTATCGAATTTCGGAGGGCTCGGATCATTCGGCGCGCACGTCTTGAACCAAACGCGATAGAAGACGTGATCGCTGAAATTCGTTCGCTGACGACGAAGCCATTTGCGATGAACTTGTGGGTTTCGATGGAAGATGCAGGAGCCCGCACATCGGACGCGTCAGCGCTTCCTCAATGAGTGACTTGGCGAAGCGGCAGGGAAGATGCACTTGGCGAAGTCCTGAAGAACCAAGCGCTGGAATGCCCGCTCATGGCCACAGCAAGGAACCTCAAAGAACGAGTGCCGCGCACCTCTGAATCTCGCCACCGAATCTAAGGATTCATCGACGAAACCTCCAGGCACTTGACGTCAGGGTTCCAGGGGCAAAAAGACCGCTTGGATTCGGCTTCCAGGTCCAGACGTGAAGGAACCAGAAGCCGATCGAATCCACTTTCGTGAGGGCTTGCCCCATGATGCGCGGCGGCTCGGTTGATTTCCAGGCGGAGATCGGCACAAGGAATCGATGAGTGATTTGGCCTGAAGTGAACAAGGATCCCAGCGCAAGTCGGCTCGCCGCGAGCAACAGAATCAGCCGTCGTACGCATCATGCCTCCAGGGTCTTCTAAGCTGCTTGTTTGAGAGCGCCCCGTCCGTTGGTACGGCCTCATCGAGAGAGTACAGCTTCCAAAACCGACACGCCCCTCTTTATCTCACTTGCATCACACCCTGCGAAGCCCAGCATCAACGCGGGCTTCTGCTCGTACTTGCTGACAAATGAGGAGATTGGACTTACTTCCAATCCCAGATGTTCTGCCCGTCGTGTCAACACCATCTCGGTGACAGGTGTTTTGATCCAGGCCACGGTACACATTCCAGATTGCGCGTGCTCCACATCGAGCAAGCCGGAAAGACGCCTATTCGCTTCTTCTGTAAGTAGCTGCGAACGCTCCGAGTAGACCTGCCTCATTTTTCTAACGTGGTGGCCGAAGTGGCCTTCGTTGATGAATTCCGTCAGCACGGCCTGATCTAACGTGGGAGCATGGCGATCCATGAAGCTTCGTGCGATTCTAAATGCTTCGACTAAGCGTTCCGGAACAACGATGAACCCAATGCGAAGAGCGTTGAAGAGCATCTTCGTAAATGTTCCAACATAAATGACCGATCCAGATCTATCGAGGCTGTGCAGTGACGCAATCGGCTTCCCGGAATAGCGATATTCCGCATCGTATTCATCTTCGATAATCCATGCGCCCGCACGCGCGGCCCAGGAGAGAAGGGTGACTCGTCTCTCTGCTGACATGACAGTTCCAAGAGGAAATTGATTGGCGGGTGTTACATACACCAGACGGGCGGCGGGAGATGACTTTATCGCTCCTGCGACGTCTATGCCGTCCCCATCAACTGGAATGGGAATCACACTCGCGCCAGCGCTCTGAAAAGCTTGAGAAGCTCCAGGGTACCCGGGATCTTCCATCCAGACCTCATCGCCGGGATCGAGAAGCACTCGCGCCAGGAGATCCAACGCCTGCTGCGCGCCCGATGTCACGATGATCTGTTCAGCGGAACAACGTACTCCGCGCGAGTAGCCCACATATTCTGCGATGGCTCTCCGCAGAGGTGGATAACCACCTGCATCACCTTGCCCATATAAAGAACGCGGTGCTTTGCGATAAACACGCGCCGCAATCCGCGCCCACAGTTCGACTGGAAATAAGTCGATAGCCGGCTCGTAGCACCGAAACGCCTTGCCGATGGAATACGACATCGGCAAGACAAATGTGGTCTTAAGAAGACTCTGCGAGCGCTTGGCTATAGTCGCTCTGGAGATCACCTGCCGGGAAGATTTTTGTCTAGTCGGAGAGGTGATCTCCCACCCTGGCGCGGGTACGACAAATGTTCCAGCACTCACTTCGGACGAAACGTATCCCTCAGCCCGAAGTTGCCGGAATGCTGCCACGACTGTACCCCGGGCAAGGCCGTATTGTGCCGCCAGGTTTCTCGTGGACGGCAAGCGAGCTCCAAGTTTTAGTCTGCCATCAATAATTGCGGAGCGCAGCTCTGTGTAGAGCCAGCGCCACATCTCCTGGCTATCCTTCCTTGGCTCTAAAACCAGGTCTTGAAATGTCTCTACTTTCGGCATTTTTCAGGTACTCATCATGGACTAGTCGTCCCGACGATTATGGACCTCTCGGCTATTCCATTCCAATTTAACCTGACTGTGGAAGGGGAATACGTCATGAAGATGAGATCGACACAGAGAGGTGACCGATGAAGGCGATTGTAGCGACGGATCAAGCAGCTGGAATGGCCGGGGTAAAGCTGGCAGAGCGACCCGAGCCGCAGGCGGCGATAAACGACGTCGTCGTTCAGATTCATGCGTCGGGATTCACCGGGGATGAGCTGACGTGGCCCTCGACCTGGACCGACCGCGTCGGCCGTGACCGGACGCCTTCAATCCCTGGACACGAACTGGCCGGAGTGGTCACTGCACTCGGCTATGGCACGACGGGGCTCTCGATTGGACAGCGGGTGTTCGGCCTTACGGACTGGTATCGAGACGGCACGCTGGCGGAGTATGTGGCCGTCGAGGCACGCAACCTCGCGCCACTGCCGGGCGACGTTGACTTCACGGTGGGCGCGGCCCTCGTCATGCCGGGCCTGACCGCGTGGCAAGGGCTGTTCGAGCACGGCCGTCTTCAGGCGGGGCAGAGCGTCCTCGTGCACGGCGCGGCCGGCGTAGTCGGTTCGATGGCGAGCCAACTCGCACGTGAGGCCGGCGCGTACGTCATCGGTACCGGGCGCGCCGGCAGCCGTCAAACGGCTCTCGACTTCGGCGCCCAGGAGTTCGTCGACCTCGATGACGACGCCCTGGAAGACGTCGGTAAAGTTGATCTGGTTTTCGATGTCATCGGCGGTGACATCGCGAATCGTTCTGCCGGCGTGATTCGCGCCGGAGGAACGCTGGTGACCATCACCGGCCCGACCGAGGCGCCGCTCTCTGGCGGCCTGACTATCAACTTCGTAGTCGAACCTGATTGCGCCCGATTGAGTGAGCTCGTCCAACGGTTTCGGGATGGTCGGCTGCGGACAAACGTCGGCAACGTGGCTGCCCTCGACAATGCCGTTGCCGCCTTCAACCCGGCCAAGCGGATCAAGGGAAAGACGATCATCCGCGTTCATCCGTGAGGACTCGGGATGTGGAGGCACGTATGAATTCAAAAACCGCGCAACTCACCGAGAATGGGACAGAGATCGTCCGTCTGTTCGCACGGTTTGCGCTAGGAGCTTCCTTTCTATCCGCTGTAGCTGATCGTTTTGGCTTTTGGAGGCCGTATGGAGCAAAGAACGTATCCTGGAGAGATTTCCATCATTTCGTGGAGTACACGGGAGCGGTGACGTCTCTCTTTCTCAGTTCATTTGACGGTGTCGTTTGCATGGGCAGCTACCGTCGAAGAGACACTCTTTGGGATATTGCTCATCGCAGGATCGGTCTTCGATGATTAATTGAAGGTTTAGTACTCCATGAGCGTTTTCATCGAACAGACGTTCTGTTCATCCTCAAACTTCGTGATCAGACAATCTCGATTTATCCCCGCCATCCCAGACTGCTCGCTTCCTCGGACGTGAGATAGAGAAGGTAAAGGAAGCCGTCCGGATTTTCAATGTGGCTGATAACGTTACGGACATCGGAGCCCTGAGAAAGCAGGGGATTAATGGTGTCAATGAGTTCATATTCGTCTGTGAAAACACGCTCGTGGGTCTTCGTGTGAACGCTGCTGCGGGTTGTCCAGAGCTGGATGCGAGCAACATAGTGGCAGGCACGACTGCCATCCTGGTGCACGCAGCATAGATGGACCAAGTAGCGTCGCATGCGAGGCACTCGATTGCGTTTCTGTGCGGATCGGGTCATAGTCGGACAAAAGCGCGGCATCGAGCGCGAGCGATGCGGTTGAGTACTAAGCGGTTATAGCGCTGCGCAAGTATGCAGGGCAGGTTGGCGGCGAGGGCGTAGACTGCCATTACGCAGCGCGCCCACGGCGGATTCCAGATAAGGAAAATGGGTAAGCATCCGAGCATGAACCAGTGCGCGATTTCGGCTCGGCGGGCCTCGATAAAAAATTGGGCAATGTTGGCCGGGTTGGGCTCGCCGAGCTTCTTAGCAGAGTGACCCATCCAGGGCGCGGCGTCGGGAAGCAGGTGTTTCCATTTCCGAATGGCGAGCCAATCCCGATACACAAGTCCATCTTGTTCCCAAGGGCGCGGAGTGGTGAGCCATGTGTCACGTGCGAAGACGTGCGATGGGACGCGGAGAGCGATGAAGCCGATGGCGATGTGAAGGATGGGCCAGCCGAGGACATTCACTGCCCACACCCGCGCATTCATACTTTGCGCCCCCGCCAGACAGTCTTGCGGCGGAGAACGCGGCGGTACGCGGAGCGCCCGAATACAGCACAGTAGTATGCTAGCGGCAGCGGATACAGCAGGCAGGTCAGGAAGCGGTAGCTGCCAAGCTGACGTGCGAGCCAAATGAGTTGGAGGCTGAGCAGCAGATAAACAACGGACAGGCTGAGACGACCGTAGTCACGCGGAACGATCAGCAGTAGCGCGGTAGACCAGAGAGCGGAGATCCACAGCACAGCCGACGCAATAACAAAACCGTCCGAGCCTGCGGCTCCGTGGATGAAAGCTTTAGTCCAGCTATCGGACATCTGGCCGAGACCTTCGGGAAACATACGCATATGAAGGCTGCCGCGCCCGCCCAGGCAGAGGATTCGGGCGCCCGAAGCGCGGACAAGGTCGGCTAGATTGAGATTTTCCAGAACGAAGCCACGAACAGCAGAGTGGCCGCCAGCAGCGAAGTAGGTTTCTTTGGAGATGAGGAGCGACTGGCCAAAGAGCTGCGGCTCAGAGACCAAACCGAACCCACCGGCGCCCGCAGCCATGAGGACGTTAAAAAAGAGCGACAACTGCTCGTATGTGGCGCTCATGGCATGGTAAGGCAGCAACGAAAGAACCAGTCCCGGATCGCGCTCGGCTAGCCAACGTGCAATGAGACGGTCCAAGCCTCCGTCAACAAAGAACGTGTCGGCATCCAGAAAAAGCAAGTGATCGCCGATGGCACGCTGGGCTCCCTGATGACATGCCCATGCCTTGCCGGTCCACCCGGCGGGTAGCGGGACAGAGGTGATAACGGTTGAGTCAAAACTTTGCGCGATAAGTGCAGTGTTATCGGTAGAGTCATCGTCAACGACAAGTATCTCTGCCGTCCGTACTGCGGATGCCGTGATCGATTGCAAAAGACGAGGAAGATTGTCTTCTTCGTTACGTGCTGGAATGACAATAGAGAGACTGGTCGCATAGGGCGCCCGAGCGGGCGGGCATGTGGGAACACGCCGGATGAGCAAGAAGCCGGCAGGAAGTCCGAAAGCGCAGAGCAGGGTAGGCACATTCATGGCTTTCCTTTGGCGGCCTGCTCGATAATCATCCGAGCGACGTGTTGCCCGCCAAGCGTGACCATGGGCATGCCCGCTCCGGGGTTAACGCTGCCGCCGACGAAGAACAGATTGTGGAACTGAGGACTTTGCTTTGGCGCTTTGAAAGCGAAGTTGCTGCGGCGATTACAGACCACACCGTAGATGGAGCCTCGATTGGAGGCGTACCGAGCCTCAATGTCGAATGGAGTCCAGAAGTCCTCAACGATGATGTGCTGCCGCAGATCGGTGAGGCCCATGCACTCAAGCTTGTCGAGGCAGAGCTCTTTAAGCGCAATGTAATCTTCGCGTGTGTAGGGATTGCGGTCGTTGATGGATGGGATGTGCGGCAAGATCTTGATGTTGTCGCAGCCGGGCGGTGCCTGCGATGGATCGGTGCGAGTGGGTGCGACGACGTAGATGGTTGGGTCATCCGGCAGTTTCTTGTCGCGAAATACGCGGCGGAAATGCTCGTGCAAATTACCCGAGTAGAAGAAGTTGTGATGTGCGAGCTGCGGATAGACCCGATCCAGGCCAAGGTGCAGAATAATACCGGAGCAGGAAGGCTCGAAATGCAGCTTCTTCATGGTAGAAGCGGGTGAATGCAGCAGCCGCTGCATAGCGGGGATAACTTCCATGTTGGACACGACGAAATCCGCTGGAAAGCTGCAAAGATCGCCATTGGAGTTGCAGGCCTGCACGCCAGTGGCGGTGCTGCCGGAGCAATCGATTCGTTGAACCTCGTGTTGGAGGCACAGCGTCACTCCGGTTTCTTCAAGACGTCTGCGGAATGCGTGGCCCAGCTGATACAGACCGCCAGCAACATACCAGAGGCCGAAATCCATTTGGATGGTAGGCATCAAGTTCATGAAAGCGGGAGAGTCGAGTGCGCTGGAACCGACATACTTGATGAAGTACTCGAAGATATCGCGGAGATAGCGATTGCTCAGACGCTTATAAATGCTGCCAGACATGGAGTGCAGATAGTCGAGGTCGCGGGCTTCCTTCCAGCCATAAAAGCGGAAGAACTGTACAAGGGTATCGAAACCATGGCGTAGATAGCCGCGTTCAAGAATGTCGTATTGGCGGCGTGAGTAAGCGAGAAAGTTCTTGTACTCATCGAAGACCTTGGGACCGAAGCGCTCGAGCTCCGTGCGCATTCTTTCGGGATCTTCCCAGAGGTCGACGACGACTCCGTCTTCAAAGAAATTGCGCCACTGCGGATCGACACGCTGCAGGGTTATATAGTCTTCTAGTCGCTTGCCGTCTCCTTCGAAGATGGGACGAAAAATCTCAGGAAGTGTAAAGATTGAGGGCCCAAGATCGAAACTGAATCCTTTGGTTTGCAATTGATTGAGCTTGCCACCTACCTGCGCGTTCTTCTCAAGGACGGTGACCTGGAAGCCTCTGCGCGCGAGCATGATGGCAGCGGACATGCCGCCAAGCCCAGCTCCGATGACGATGACACGTTTGTTTCTTTCAGTAGCGCTCACGATGCGTGTACCACGGTGATAGTGATGGTTTGAGCAGTGTCTCCAAGGTGGAATGAACACTCATCGAAGTGCGGAGGACCAAGACGTGCAGGTGGGTTGTTCGAGACGCCGACCGGCTCGCGCGGGATGCCGATGAGGTTGTGATCGAGCTTGTGGTTGCTGTTGAGGTCTTCGTAAACGGTGACAGCATAGATGCCCGGCGGGAGATCGGTATTAATGCGGAGATGCTGGGCGTTAGAGGGGATGGGAAGAAATCCGTGACGGACTGCCTTATCGCGGTCACCAGGAAATCCGGAGGGTGAAGCAAAGACGAGATAGGCTAACTCGCCTTGCGCCTGCTGCGCGAGATGGACGTCAATGGTGAGATGCGTCTCCGTTTTGGATTGCGCAACGAGGGTGAGAGTAAGTACCGCACTGACCAAGAGAGGCAGGAGCAGACGGCTGAGGCGTCCCAGGAGACCAGTCGCTCCGTGTCGGAATCTGATCAGGCTGGCAAGTTGGTGCCTGGTGCGGCTATTGAATGGGAACCAGTTGATTTCGTGAGTGCGGCGATCGCTGGCGACCATGATGGTCCTCATGCGCGAGAAAGAGCGCAGACCTTCGGGGCCATGATAGCGGCCGTAGCCGCTCAGACGATTTCCACCAAACGCAGCATGAGGATTTGCAACGTTACGGATGACGTCATTGATGCTGCAGCTTCCGGCAGAGAGCTGGGCGGCGACGCGACGGGCACGCGCTTGATTGTGAGTCCAGATGCTGCTGCTGAGCGCGAAGGGGCTCGCGTTAGCAAGTGCAACGGCTTCGGCCTCGTCTCGGAAAGAAGCCACACAGAGCACGGGGCCGAAGGATTCTTGGGTAAGGATGCGGGCCTCGGCGGGAACGTCAGTGAGGAGCGTCGGCTCATACGCGGCCGTGGCACGATCGTGCGGCCAATGCAGCATGGCTCCTCGGGAGAGTGCGTCTTCGACCTGGGCACGAACATCAGATTGCGCGTCCTCAGTCAGCGGGAAGAAGTCTGCGTCTGGATCAGTATTAACTCGAAGCATCGAGATGCGATTCTTTAGGCGGACAAGAAACTCGTCATGGATGGACGCTTCAACATAGACACGTTTGACTGCAACGCACACGCGGCCCGAATTGGAAAAGGCGCCGTAAGATATACCCTCAACAGCTCGATCTAAATGGCAATCCTCAAAAACGAGGCTTGCGTCCTTTCCCCCGAGCTCAAGGACCGTGGGGATGAGGTAATTTGCGGCACGCTCTGCTACCTGCTGCCCGTGACAGCTGCTGCCGGTGAAAAATATGAAGTCCGGCCGAGCATCAATGAGGGCTGCGGATTGTTCAGGGCCGTCGTATGACACCTGCACAAGGTTGACTGGAAGGTTCGCCTTTGCGCAGAGCCCTTTGATCAGATCTGCTGTTTCGGGAGTGCGCTCAGAACACTTGAGAACCACTGCATTGCCTGCAGCGAGCGCAGTGATGAGCGGAATTACCGATAACTGGAAAGGATAGTTCGACGGGCCGAAGATCAGAGCCACACCGTGAGGCTCGAAGGATGCCTCGAAGCGCGCACCACGGAACAAGAACGACGGCTTGCCAATTCGACGTGGACGCAATATGGGCCCCGCATGGGACTCGTAGTAGCGGAGATGTTCCAGAGTGACGAGCACGTCGCCAGAGAGCGCGTCCAGTAGTGGCTTTGAGGTTTCACGCGCGATTGTATCGGCGATTAATTCGCATTGAATAGCGATTTCACGGCGCAAATTGCCCAGAATGGCACACCGACGTGAAACGTGGAGTGCGCCCCAGGCGGGCTGCGCCGCACGAGCGTGAGCAAGGATCTGATCTGAGGTAGGAGCGGTCATACGAGCGCCGGCTCCAACGGCTTTGCGACAGGATATGGGACCTCATATTGCTCGCAGATCAAGTTGGCGGAGATACGTGCCGACTCAAAGATCGTGGGCAGTCCGCTGCCGGGATGCGTGCCTCCACCTACCAGGTAACAATTGGAGAACTCTTCAAACTTGTTGTGAGGGCGCAGGTAGAGCATCTGATCCCAGCTGTGTGCCATGTTGAAGGTGGCGCCCAGAAAGACAGAATGCTGCTTCTCCCAGTCCTCAGGCGTAATGATGATCTCGCCGCAAATATGCGGCGTGACATCACCATACGGCGTACGATCGCGCAGGATGCGGAGCACATACTCGCGACATTGCTGCTTGTATTCCTGCCAGTTGATGCCACTGGTGTTGTTAGCTACGGGAGCCAGGATGTAAAGGGCGGAGTGGCCAGTGGGTGCGCTGGACGGGTCCGTCTTGCTCGAGTTTCGAATGTAAACCGACATGTCTTCTGAGGTCGAACGACCATGCGAAATGTCTTCGATGTTCTTTTTGTAGTTGTTCGCGAAGACGATCGTATGGTGCTCGACATCGTCATATTCACGATCGAGACCGAGATACATCATGAACGTCGAACATGAGAACTTTCGCTTGCGGAGGTTCGATGGCTTGTGGCGACGAAGGTCCTTCTCATCGAACAACATGCTCATAGCATGGCCGAAGTCAGCGTTGAGTACGACGTCGTCACAGTAGATCTTTTCGCCGCTCTCAAGCTCCACGCCGCAGGCACGGCGGCCATCAAGAAGCACGCGAGCAACCGGTGTGGAGGTGCGAATCTCGGCCCCTTCTTCACGAGCAACCTCCGCAAAGGCCTGGCTGATGCGGCAAAGACCACCCATGACGTGATACACACCATGAGCGTGCTCAGTGTAGGGAATCATAGTGAATAGACCAGGGCAATCCCATGGCGACATCCCGAGATATTTCGACTGGAAAGTAAACGCGAGGCGGAGCTCTTCTGAGCGAAAATAATCGGCGAGCACGTCGTGCAGCGAACGTCCTGCGGCAATATGGGGGGCGGCTGCGAGCAGCGTTGGACTTATCATACTGGCGAGAGTGCCGTACGGTTGTTGCAGACACGGATAGAGCTTTTCAAACCGAAGACTCTCGCGCTTCAGGAAGCTGTCGAAGCCAGCGCTTTCACCAGGGAAATGCTTTTCAATCTCCGCCTTCATAGCATCCGGATCAGAGCGCGCAAGCATTGTCTTGTCCGGGAAATTGAGCGAGTACATTGGATCGAGCCGATGGAATTGCAGGTAGTCGCTCGAGCGGCGGCCTCCTTCAACAAAGAGCTCATCGAGCAGAAACTTCATCATCAGGAACGTCGGCCCCAGATCGAAGCTATACTCGCCAAGGCGGAGTTCTGCATTGCGGCCACCGATGACATCCTGCTTTTCGAAGACTTGAACCCGGAAGCCCCGCTGCGCAAGAAGCATCGCAGTGGCGAGTCCGCCAGGTCCGGCTCCCACGATTGCGATGTGTCTTTTTCTATCGCTTGGATCAAAGCTCATACCCCAAACATAGGGTCCACCGGTGAGTTTACGGCCGGAGTTGAGCGCTCAAAATGTAATCATTTGCTCGACAAGCAAAGAAGTCGGCTTTGATTGCTGATTCGTAAACACGTCCAATTTCTCTGCGCAGCATGCTCTCCTACGTGGAAGATGCCGTAGTGATCACAACTGCGGTGCACGACGTTTTGACCAGACTTCGATAGGAATGTTTCTGCAGCGAATCGAAGTAGACAGAATCTCCGGCTGAGAGTTGGAATCTTTCAACACCGATCGTCATCTCCAGTTCCCCCTCTATGAGGTAAAGCAACTCTACACCTGGATGAAAATGCGGTGTGAGTTTCTGCTCAGGAAATGAATGGAAGTGCGCCAGGAAGCCATTTAGCTTTCGCTCGTTAGCACGGAAGTCTAGGCTTTCAAAAGACCATGGGACGGAGGATGATTTCGGGTCGGATGGGAATACCTTGCGCTCATACTGCCGTGAGATGGCCACGATATGACGCTTCCGCGGATCAGTGAAGAAGTAGTCAAGTCCCACACCAAAGACCAATGCGATGCGGGTAAGTGTCGGCAGAGTCGGCACAAGTCGGCCATTTTCGAGGCGCGACAACATAGCTGGTGAAAACCCGGAGTGTTCGGCTAGCTGCGCGAGCCCCATGCTGCGGCGCAAGCGCAAAGTGCGCAGCTTGTCGGCAATCGCATACGGCAGAATCGCCTCTTCCACAGTGGAAGTGTCGGTGGCTTTAGGCGTCTGTTTTTTCGTTTTCAGCAGGGTAGACGCCTTTTTCATACGCCACCGGTCATTGAGTCCGTAATAGCACTTTACTTAAACTCAATTTATTTTGCCTTATTGTCAAGAATGTCTTGGATCCGGGCTCTAATTTTAGAGGGAAGCTCACATGTGCAATCAGCTGGGAAAGAAAAGCGTTTTTCTTCACCTATCCTGTTCACTTAGTGCTAAATCGCCAACTTGTGAGGACTATTTAGGCTTCTCGATGAGTGCGATCGGGGGGGCGACCCCCCGTCCCGGCGCCAAGATCATAAAGGGCTTACGTGAGATATAACCTCTTGAATGAGAGGCTTTTTTTGATTGGTAGCTGTTTTGGTGGCTGTTGGTCCGTGACGCTTCCAAAATACGCCTATAGTCCGACAGCGCTCAGTCCTGCTGCAACAATACGATTAACGATCACATCACCTTTGTTGACCGATGTGTTTCCCGCCAGTCGCTTGGGGGCATACCTTCCCAATTACGGAAAGCACGTCCGAAAGAGTTGGGATCTTCAAACCCCAGCAAGTATGCTGCTTCGTTCAACTCCAACGCGGAGTTGCTAAGGTAGTACCGCGCCATCTGATGACGTGCTTCGTCCAAGACTCGCTGGAAGCTCGATCCCGAATCCTGCAAACGACGCTGCAAGGTACGCGGTCCCATATGAAGAGCTTGCGAAATCGCGTCGATCGAGGGGCGATGCCCAGTGAGTTTGTCCTGAATGGTCCTGCGAACTAGTTCCAGGAAGCTGTCCTCTTCTTTGTACTGACGCAACTGTTCCTCAAATTGCGGTGCAAGCAGATCGAGAAGTTCGGCGTTTCGTGTAACGAATGGCTTCGTTGCATCAGAGGCGCGAAAGACAATTACATTGCGTGGTGCACCAACGACGACTTCGCAGCCAAGGCTACGCTCGATCTGGCGAAGGTTAGAACGCTGCTGCACGTACTCGACTCTAAGAGGGCTCAGCGCGCTTCCGCTTCCATGCCGAGCCAAGGAACGCATCCAGGAGAAGCAGTAGTCGGTAAGAGTCCACGGCTCGTCATCGACGGCTAGCAGCCAACGAAAGCCGACGGTGAATTCTTCCGCGTCAAGTTCTACAAGGATCTCCTCCGGCGCGGTCAGCTTCTTGTATCGAGCCATGTGCTGTGACGCCGCGACGAGGTTCTCAGTGGACAATGCCGCAATCGCCATCGGATGAAAGCGCTCGGTCTTTGTTTCAATTCCGAGTTTCACACCGATGAGCGGGTCAGAACTCACTTGATCGATAGCACGCCACAAGGCAAACAGCTCATTTGTGGAGACAAGAATACGTGTCTGCTCAAAAAGGTCACGCGGGAGACGTGCCTTACGCAGCACAGTGGGAACAGAAACTCCGAGCTCCTCCAGCTTTACGGCGAGCCGTCCCGGCACTCGAAAATGTTTGAGCATCCCTTACTCTCCTGCTCTAACCATACTGAACTTCCTCCCATCCATGCCATGCAAGACGCGTCAAAGAGCCCGCATTAGGCGTCAAAACGGAGGATTTCAGATTGTCGGGATTTGCAGCGATATTGTCGCGTCTGGCAGGGCCAACTCATCGAACCGGAACTAGTTTTAGGAGGTAGATGAAGTACTGGTCCGTTCCCAAACCCCGATGAAAGGTTCAAAACATGCGCAACATCGACGATAGCGGCATCAAGCGCGGCATCGGCCGCCGCTCCTTTCTTGGCATCACTGGGGCTGCTGCAGTCGCGACAGTTGCAAGTGGCCTTTCAGCGACGGCCGTTGCTGAGCCGAGCGCACAAGCGCACGTAAATGGAAGACGCAAGTTGGGTTCGCTCGAAGTCTCACCAGTAGGACTTGGCGTTCAGAACATGAGCCGCAAGTATGACACGACCGTGCCGTACCGTCTGGAGATGATCGATATCATCCGGGCAGCCTACGACCACGGCGTGACGTTTTTCGATACGGCTGAGGCTTATGGCCCTCTCGAATGCGAACGAATTCTCGGTGAAGGCATAGCGCCGTTCCGCAACAAGGTCGTGATCACGTCGAAATTCGGTTGGAACATAGACCCTGACACCGGCCGGTTTCAAATGGGGCTCAACAGTAAGCCTGACCACATCAAGAAGGCCGTCGAGGGAATGCTCAAGCGGCTCCGGACCGACCGAATCGACCTTTTGTATCAGCACCGCGTCGACCCGCAGGTTCCGATTGAGGATGTCGCCGGAGCGGTCAAGGACCTCATGTCGGAGGGTAAGGTTCTGCACTGGGGTCTTTGCGAGATGGGCCCGAACACTCTTCGTCGAGCACATGCGGCTCTCCCCGTCACCGCAGTGCAGAACGAGTATTCCATGCTCTGGCGGGAACCTGAAGAAGTTGTCATCCCAATGTGCCAGGAGCTGGGAATCGGGTTTGTGCCGTGGAGTCCGCTGGGTGTGCAATTCCTATCCGGAGCCATCGACGAAAACACTCGTTTCGCGCTCGGCGATATCCGTGGCGCGGAACCTCGTTTCTCTCCAGACAACCTGAAGCACAACATTGAGCTTGTAAAGCTCGTCAAGCGGTGGGCCGAACGGAAGCAGGTGCCACCCGCCCAGATTGCGCTGGCTTGGCTGATAGCGCAGAGGCCGTGGATCGTGCCGATTCCGGGCACGACGCAGATGGCGCACATGATAGAAAATGCCGGTGCCAGTTCGGTCATGTTCAGCCCGGATGAACTCAAAGAGCTGAACGCGTCGGTATCCAGTATTCAGATTCAAGGAAAACGTCTGCCGGACGGGATACTCGCGCTCTCGGGTGTTGAAGCGCCGCCGAAGGTATAGAGACGTCAAGGCGGTAGCTATATACCGGAGAGAAGCAGCGAGGGAGAGGAGGTTTCCAGATGAAAAGCATCACCGTTCTTTTGCTGAACATCTCGACGATCCTCTGTCTTCTATGTAGTTCTTCGCTGGCGCAGCAACCACCGGCGAACCCTCAGCGGATGCCTACGGAAAAGAACACATTGATTGTTTATTTGTCCCGAACCGGCAACACAAAGGCGATCGCAGAAATCATCCATCAGAAGACCGCCGGCAAACTTGTCGCTCTCGAACTGCAAACACCATATCCAACGGACTACCATGCCACCGTGCAACAAGTCGTTCGCGAGAATGAAACCGGCTATTTGCCGCCCATCAAGACAACGATCGATGGTATGGATCAATACGATTTTGTCTTTCTGGGATTTCCCACCTGGGATATGCAACTGCCGCCGCCCGTGAAGAGCTTTCTGCGCCAGTACAGTTTTCGGGGGAAAACAATCATCCCGTTCAACACGAATGGCGGGTATGGCCCAGGAAGCACCTTTCAGACCGTGCGGGAACTGTGTCCGCAAAGCACCGTGTTACAGGGCTTCTCCACACGGGGAGGATCGGAAAGAGATGGGCAGCTGCTCGCTATCAAAGATGCCAAGGTAGGAGAAGCCCGCAAGGAAGTGGAGAACTGGCTAAGAACAGCCGGGATGCTCAAGTGAAACTTTTTGTACCTCAACCGGAAGGATGAACAATCGTGAAGAAAAGAGAACTAGGAAAGAGCGGGCTTGAAGTGTCGGCCTTGGGACTGGGCTGCATGAGCATGACCTCGGCCTACGGCCCAGCCGCCGACAAAGGCGAGATGATCCAATTGATCCGCTCCGCCCATGATAAGGGAGTGACTTTCTTCGATACTGCCGAGGCTTATGGACCGTTCGCAAATGAAGAGCTGGTCGGAGAGGCACTTCAGCCGATACGCGAAAAGGTTGTGATCGCTACGAAGTTTGGCTTCGATATTGATCCCGAGACCGGCAAGCGCGGCCCGGGAACGAATAGCCGCCCTGAGCACATCAATGCAGCGACAGAAGCCTGCCTGAGACGGCTTCGCACAGACCATATCGACCTCTTCTACCAGCATCGCGTCGATCCGGATGTGACGATTGAGGAAGTTGCCGGTGCGGTGAAGGAACTGATTGTTGAGGGCAAGGTGAGGCACTTTGGCTTGTCGGAAGCGGGCGTAGGCACCATCCGCAAAGCTCACGCCGTGCAGCCAGTCACCGCGCTGCAGAGCGAATACTCGCTTTTCTGGCGCGGACCAGAAGACGATGTGTTGCCCGTGCTCGAAGAGCTTGGAATCGGCTTCGTTCCTTTCAGCCCTCTCGGTGCTGGCTTCCTGACTGGGCAGATCGACGAGAATACAAAGTTCGACCCAAGCGACTTCCGCAATCACGTGCCCCGATTCTCGCCTGAGGCTCGCAAAGCGAACATGGTGCTCGTTCATGTCGTCCGGGCAGCGGCCCAGCGTAAGGGTGCGACGCCAGCGCAGGTCGCTTTGGCGTGGTTGTTGGCACAGAAACCGTGGATCGTTCCCATTCCTGGCACCACGAAGTTTTCCCGCATGGAAGAGAACCTTGGAGCCGTTAATGTTCAGTTGACGGACAGTGACCTTAAGCAGATTGATGATGCCACCTCGAAGCTTTCGCTCGAAGGTACCCGCCTGCCCGAGGCCATGCTTAAGATGACTGGACTGTAGCTAACTCCTCCTGCAAGCACTCATCCGCGGTCGCAGGAGTGACAGCAAGAAAGGCTGACAACGTGGAGCTCAAAGTGCCAATGCTTGGGTTATGCCTGCTTGTGAGTGCGCTGCATATGTCAGCGCAGAGTGGACGCGAAAACCCCCTCAACAACACTGCGATGAATGCCCCAGTGGTTCGAACCTCCAACGGAGCCGTGCGCGGAGTGTCCGACCGAGATGTTTCGACCTTCAAAGGGATACCGTTTGCTGCTCCGCCTACCGGTGACAACCGCTGGCGGCCGCCTCAGCCTTTGCTTCCTTGGCAGGGAGTGCGAGACGCGACCAAGTTTGGCGCGGATTGCGCGCAGAAGGCATTTCGCCCCGGCGCTGTTTCCATGTCGCCAACCTCTTTGGAGGATTGTTTGTACCTCAACGTGTGGAAGCCTGCTGACGCCGCACTGGGCGCAGAGCTGCCGGTAATGGTGTGGATCCATGGCGGCGGTTTCACGGGTGGATCGAGTTCCATGCCCCTCACTTCTGGAGCTCAGTTTGCGAAGCAAGGCGTCGTTCTCGTTGCAGCCAACTATCGTGTAGGCCGTTTCGGCTTCTTCGCCTTCCCGGCACTCACCCAGGAACACCCGGATGAGTTGAAGGGCAACTACGCGTACATGGACCAGCTAGCGGCGCTCAAGTGGGTAAAGCAGAACATCGCTTCGTTTGGTGGCGATCCGAATAACGTCACAATCTTCGGATTCTCTGCAGGCGGTGTGTCGGTGCACAGTCTCCTGACAATGCCACTTGCTCGCGGTCTATTTGAAAAGGCGATTGTCGAATCGGGTGGTTCACGCGACAGCGTACTTACGGCACGGCCCATGAGCAAGGACGGCGCTGATCCCAACTACCCGGTGTCTGCTGAAACGATTGGTATTCAGTTTGCGCGATCGGTGGGTATCGAAGGAACTGACCAGGCTGCTTTGGTGAAACTACGCGCCCTCAGCGCAGAACAGGTACTCCGCGGATCAGACGCCCAGCCCGTAAGCCGCGTCCAGAACCACGAGACAACGCCGATCCTCGACGGCAAGCTGGTCACGGAGACTGCGGAGACTGTCTACAAGGCTCACCGAGCGCCTCACATTCCGATCATGCTTGGAAGCAACAGCGCCGACACCGCAGGCAATCGGGTCAGAGCGGCGAGCAAAGAACAGTTGTTCGCCCGCTTCGGCAAGTGGAGCGCTCAAGCGAAGGCAGCCTACGATCCCGATGGAACAAAGGAACTGGCCGCGCTGGTGGCGGAGGCCAACAACGACTTCGGACAGGCCGAACCAGCACGGTTTGCAGCGCGCTCCTATGCTGCGAACGCCTCGCCTGTGTACCTCTACCGGTTCTCTTACGTTCAATCTGCGATGCGTGAAATGTTCCGGTCTGGGACACCGCACGGTGGAGAGATCGCGTTTGTGTTCGGCACATTGGGCACTCCAATGTTCGAACCTCCACCACCGCCGCCGACAACTCAGGATCAGGCGGTCTCGCACATGGCGCAAAGCTATTGGGTCAACTTCGCGAAGACCGGCAATCCGAATGGTGCTGGTTTGCCGGACTGGCCGCCTTACAAGCCTGATGAGAGCCTGATCTTCGATTTCCATGCTAATGGTTCAGCCAGCGCGATCCCGGACCCTTGGAAATCGCGGCTGGATGTGACGCAATTGGCTACGGAATCGGGTAAGCGCGCCGATTCTGACGGGTATCCCGTTCGATGATCTGGCTTCATCAATCCCAAGCACAAGAGGAGAGAACGCACATGACAACCAAACTTCGCATCGCGGCTCTCGCAGGAAGCCTTCTATTCGGCTTCCACGCACAAGCACAAACGACCAATTCAGGTTTTCCAAAGGGCGAACTTTCTCCTGCTAAGAATCACACGGGCAACATCTGGCTGAACGAATTGAGCGCAGGAGACAGCACCTTTGATCCGAGCATCGCTATGGCTACCTACGACGCGGGTGCAAAGCTCGACTGGCACATGCACCCAGGGGGCCAGGTGTTGCTCATCACTGAAGGCTCTGGCTTTTATCAGGAAAGAGGAAAGCCGGCGCGGACCGTTCACAAAGGGGATGTCATCAAGTGCGCCCCTGGTGTTGAGCATTGGCACGGTGCTACACCGAACAGCACCTTCGCCTACATCGCAGTAACGCCGACGCAGAAGGGTAAGACAGTTTGGCTTGAGCCGGTCAGCGATGATGTCTACAAGAGTCTGAAGTAGCCCAGCTTCCAGCATCAAACGGTGGAGTAGGGATAGGAGAAATCATGCAAAAGCGCACATTAGGAAACAGCGGCCTCGAAGTCTCAGCACTCGGACTCGGCTGTATGGGACTGAGCTTGGGTCTTGGACCCGCCACGGAGAAGGGCGAAGCGATCAAGCTCATCCGCGCCGCTGTCGAACGCGGTGTCACTTTCTTCGACACTGCGGAAGTGTACGGTTCCTTCGTCAATGAAGAAGTCGTAGGCGAAGCTCTCGCTCCCTTCCGCAAAGATGTCGTGATCGCTACCAAGTTCGGGTTCGAGCCCGATCCCGGCAACAATGACAAGTGGACGGCAACCAACAGCCGGCCAGACCATATCAAGCAGGTAGTCGAAAGCTCGCTGAAGCGCCTGCAAACGGACACTATTGACCTCCTCTACCAACATCGCGTCGATCCAAACACTCCAATTGAGGAGACTGCCGGTGCCGTAAAGGATTTGATCCAGGCAGGCAAGGTAAAGCACTTTGGCCTTTCAGAGGCAGGCGCAAAGACGATCCGTCGCGCTCATGCCGTACAGCCCGTCACGGCCCCGCAAAGCGAATACTCGCTCTTCTGGCGTGAACCCGAAGAATCGGTGATGCCGACTCTTGCGGAACTCGGCATCGGCTTCGTCCCGTTCAGCCCTCTCGGCAAAGGCTTCTCACCGGCAAGATTGATTCCTTCACGAAGTTCGACAGCACCGATTTCCGCACCATCGTCCCTCGCTTTAGTGAGGACAATCGCAAAGCGAACCAGGCTCTCGTCGAAGTCATAACGAAGTTCGCTGATCGGAAAAAGCCACGCCTGCACAGATTGCCCTCGCATGGCTGCTAGCCAAGGCGCCATGGATCGTTCCAATTCCAGGCACCACCAAGCTTTCGCGACTGGAAGAAAATCTCGGTGCCGCAACCGTCGAGCTCACCACAGGAGATGTGCATTCACTCGAAAAAGGCTCGTCTGCGATCAAGGTTGAAGGCGAAAGGTATCCCGCAACACACGCGAAGCTGATCGATCGCTAGATTTCGGTGATCTCGTCAAATGTTTTCAACCGAAGAGGGGTAAAGGCTGATAAGGCATTCGGGGCAGTCCTTTGAAGTGGCTTGTGGGACTCATTGCGAGCACTGTGGAATCTCGACTGGCGATAGCAGACCAATGCGCTCATTGACTGCGAAGCGGACGTATCGTCGGCAATCCGGACATTTGATACGGTTCAACGAAAACTTCCGGTTTGCCGGTAATTCGCCCAGATGCTCCTCAGTCTTGACACAGCAATCATTCGTCAGAAAGATGGCAACCGACCGAAATTGTGCATTTGATTGTTTGGTGGCTAAGTCGTGATTCCAGTACCCTGAGACACACGATTTGCCAGCGCCCATTGCGCCTCTCATATGCGTCGGTGAACCAGTAATCTGTTCGCGGATATCTCTGTCCCTGCACATCGATTTCGATCTGCACCCTATACCGAATCAGAGTGATCGACCCGCTCAGCGCCTCGTTGAGGATGCGGTTCTCGCTGGCTCAGACGGTTCAGGACATTCCAAGACCGATTGCGATCGATGAGGGCGGAAGAAGAGTCTTCCTAGTGACCAATGAAGGGCTCACCGTCGTCGATATGGGACAAGCTCCACTGTCCATCGGCCATCAAGGCACTGCTTCACCGGTCTCAGGAGGAACGATTCAGGTTCGAGGAAGCGGTTTCGACGCGAATACAACGGTCATGGTCGACACAACGTCTGTTACTGCATCACTCGTCGACGAAAACACGATCGATGTAACGCTGCCAATGCTAACATCTGGTGCTCATGACCTGAACTTCAAGCGAAATGATGGAAGCTCGGTGACGGTGCAAACCTTGATTCTCATTCCCTAGCTGTGAATCG
>Ga0070671_100001095_pt1 | contig 20080 bp, 15 predicted proteins | sample KBSS73metaG_FD_65341 | JGI IMG/M metagenome (GOLD analysis project Ga0070671, IMG submission 65341) | Switchgrass rhizosphere microbial communities from Kellogg Biological Station, Michigan, USA - KBS S7-3 metaG | ecosystem: Host-associated > Plants > Roots > Rhizosphere > Soil ...
CTACCACAATATCCCGCTGGCGCCCGTCACTGGCAGGGAGGCCATCCTTGACAACATCGCCTCGTTCATCCGCCCAGGCGCGCCAGGAATCGAGAGCATCCAGTTCCGCGTCATCAACATCGCAGCCAATGGTCCGGTCGTGATGACCGAGCGGGTGGACGTCTTCAAACTCCCTGCGAAGTCGTTTGAGCTGCCGGTCATGGGGACATTCGAGATTCGTAACGGCAAGATCAGCGCCTGGCGCGACTATTTCGACATGAATCAGTTCACCAGCCGGATGGGATAGGGCTGGACGTCGATCGGACGGTGCCCGACTGCCGGCGGGCTGCTGGTGCAGCTTCGCTAAGCTGATCAAGGTTCGACATCTCCAGGAGACTTGATCAATGAGATCTCGCTCGCGATGAGCGCCGGGCTCGATCTGCAGACCCTTGCGCGGGTCAATCAGCCGTACCCAACCCAGTCGCAGGCAATCAAGATGGCAGCTGGAGCCTGCGCGGCATCGCGCCGAGCATCGCTTGAGGCGCGGGTGAAGAGGAAATGGCTGTCGTGGAAAGCGGGGTCCAAGAGCGCCTAGGTGCTCGCGTGGTCGACCTTACGTCACACGGTGTGAGTGTCGCGCTGCTGCAAGGTAGAAGGAGAGCTCGCATGAAAGCTGTCAGAGTGGTGGAATGGGGTGGGCCGTTGGCGTTCACCGATGTACCGTTGCCGGCGATCGGGCGCGACGAGATCCTGGTGAAGGTCAAGTGTACGGCCGTCAATCATCTGGATCTTGTGAAGGCCTCCGGAACGGCAACACAGATATTCCCGATCGACTTGCCGTGGATACCGGGTCATGAGTTTTCGGGGATCGTCGAAAAGAGTGGCAGTGACGTTACGGCATGGGCGCCAGGTGATGCCGCGTTCGGCGCCAACGAAATAGGCGGCGCGTACGCCGAGTATCTTGCCGTCCAGCCGGCGATCATCGCGAGGAAACCGTCCAACCTCTCCTTCGAGGAGGCGGCATCGGTGCCGGTGGCCTCCCAGACTGCGTGGCAGGGACTCTTCACGCACGGTCACCTGGAAAGGGGACAGACGATCCTGATCCATGGGGGCGCCGGCGCCGTGGGCGCGTATGCGGTGCAGTTGGCAGCACATGCCGGGGCCACCGTCATTGCTACCGCAAACGGCGCCGACGAGGCGTACCTCACCTCCATCGGAGCCAGCCGAGTCATCGATTATCGAGGGGCGCAGTTCGAGAAGGTTCTGCGAGAGAAGGTCGACGTGGTCTTCGACCTGATCGGTGGCGATACACAGAAGCGGTCGTTCCTCGTCTTGAAGGAAGGCGGTCGTCTCGTTGCCACGACGCAACCCGTATCGCCGGAAGAGAGCGCGAAGCACCGTGTGTCGAGCGCGATGATGAGACTCGCGCCGTCAGGGGACGCGCTCGGCAGAATCGCGCGACTGCTGGAACAGGGGACGATCCGACCTGACGTCGCGACCGTGTACGCGCTCCAGGATGCGGCCCGGGCCTGGAACGACATCGCCCGGAACCTGCCAGGGGTACATGGGATGTCCCCCAGTGGGCCCGAAGCGCCAAGACGAAGCTCGCACGGCAAGATCGTGCTTCGTGTGGTCTAGGGCAGAGCCTGTCGCTCGCACCACGACGTGACAGACGCTCCGGGACTTTGATGACGACCGAAGGAGGATGAGAACAATGAGATCCACACAACTGGACGTGAAATTACGGGGCCGGGGACAAACGCCTGGACTCACATGATAGCGGGCCGAGCCGCGAAGCTGATTCACAGCTGACAACAGGGGATCGCGATGAATGGCGCGGCTGACGGATCTAGCTGCGAAGCACGTCCCGCACCACGCGCCGCGCGCTCGCGATCGCCCCATGCACAGTCGCGTTCTGTCCCTCTGATTCTGTGGCCTCGCCAGCGAAGTAAAGCGTGCCTGCTACCGAAGCACCCAGTTCGTCCCCCGCACTGCTGCCGCCCACTCCCGCGTAACTGTACGCCCCGCGCGAAAACGGATCCTTCTGCCAGTCGTGGCTGAAGCCGCCACGGATCTCGCGCGTGAGCCGCGCGACGTCAGCCTCGAGAACGCCGGCGAGCGCTTCGAGCGCAGCTCGGACCCGCTCCTTCTCGCTTGTCCCCTCGAGTGCGCGCGCATTGGGGCCCGCGGCCCAGCCGGTGATCACGGGAGAGGGCGGCGGATGGCTGACCCACCATACGGGAAACGGAGACTCGCCGGTCAACAGAAATCCGTCTGGCAGAAAACGGTCCTGCGTCGCCCAGAACTCATCATCGACACACAAGCTCACCCGCACTACGGCCCCCATCTCCAGCACCCGAATCGCCTGTTCCTTGTCGTGCAGTGCAGGCGCGAAGCGAATTCCACCACCTTTGAGGACCCCGAGCGGCACCGTAACGATCGCCCGCGGCGCCATGAGCTCCGCGCCGCCGGCCGTCGTAATGCGTACACGCTTCTCTCCCCACTCGACGGCGGTTACCACGGTGTTGAGCTGCACGTCGCAAAGACGCCGGTCAGTGCGCTCGTAGATCGCCGTCACGAGACCATCATAGCCAGCGGCGAAACGGAACTGCCGATCGGCGCCCGGCCGCTCGTCGGCGGCAGTGTTCTTGATCAACGACTGCACGCTGATCCGATCGGGGTCTGCGGCGTGATACCCGCCCACGAACCTAAGTCCTTGCGCCTTGACCTCCGGCGCCAAATCGACTCGGTCGACCAGGTCTTTGAACGATTCGTCTGCATCTCCAGTCGAAGCAAACGCGAGAAGCTGGTCCATGGCGGACATGAACGCCTCCCGGCCACTCCGCTCGGCGGCGCTCGGCGCACGCGGGCTCAACTCCCGGAGAGGCAGTCCTGCTTCCCTGGCAACACCGAGGATCTCGTCGAACGCGCCATGCACGAACTCCGCCCCCAGTTCGACCACGCCATCCGTCGTGTGGTGCGTCATGACGCGCCCGCCGAGTCGATCGCGCGCCTCGACAACGAGCACGCGCATGCCTGCGCTCGACAGCTCTCGCGCGGCGGTCAGGCCGGCCACGCCGGCGCCGATGATCACGACGTCCGGCGTGCTCATTGGTCATTCCTCCACCGGTGCATCGGCCGAGTCCCTTGAAAGCTGCTCCATGGCATAATCCAATCAGGTGGAACGACTAAGAGCCTGCGACGGACCCACCTTTCGAGAATTCTACGACATCTACGTATCGTCGATCGCCGACCGCGAGCAAAAGCCGGAGACGTGGATTTGCGAGATGGTCCGCGCGCCTGAATACCACGTCTGGGTCATGAAGGACGGCGGACACGTAAGAGGTTTCAGCATTCTCTTCCTGCCGCCCGGAGAGACATTTGCCCTCTTGGAATACATGGCCGTGGCGCCCGAGCGGCGGAATCACGGCCTGGGCGGCGAATTGTTCCGGCAGAGCATGGACCGTGTCGGAACGGCCGCGGGCCGGAGCGTCCCCGTCGTGCTCGAAATCGACTCGGATCGCGAGGCCTGTGGCGACGAGCCAGTGCGGAGGCGAAGGAAGCAGTTCTATCGCCGTCTCGGGTGTCTGCAACTCGCTGGGCTGCACTACCTACTTCCGCTGTCCGGCCATGGCCCCGTCCCCGAGATGGACTTGATGGTGTACTCGGCGGACCCGCTCCGCCAGCTTCCTAAAGTCGAGCTGGAACGATGGCTCAGGACGATATACCGGGACGTGTACCATTGTCCGGCCGATGATCCGCGGATCGCGCGGATGCTGCACGATGTGCCCGATCCCGTTTCGCTCGAGTGAGGGTGCGAGGAGAAGCAGAATGCTCCCCGGGAGGGATCCGATGTCATGACGATGTGGACAGAGATCCAGGTGATTGCCGACGCGGCCGCGGGGATCGGCATTGTCCTCACGCTCTTCTACACGATCTGGAGTTTTCGGACGACGCTCCGCGACAGCTACTACGCAGAGATTGACCGGGTCTATTTCGAACTGTTGAAGCTGGGCCTCGAGCGTCCGTATCTCGTCGACTTCCCGAAGGCACACGATCCGGAAAAGGCACGCGAGTACGACATGTACGCGTTCATGGTCTGGAACTTTGTGGAGACCGTTTTCGACCGATGCCAGGGCTGGTCGAAACGACGCCTGCGCGAAACCTGGTATCCCGTCATTGCGGCCGAGAATGCGAAGCACCGCGAATGGTTCGACGTCCCGGAGAACCGGCTCAAGTTCAAAAAACACTTCTGTCAGTTCATCGAAACGCGCTATCCGACTTCGCCATCCCCAAGACCGTTGCATCCTCCGGAACAGCGCTGAATAGGATCAGGAGCTCGGACATGAAGAAACTCGCCTCCGTCGCCCTGTGCACATTCTTCCTTGTGACGCCAGCAGCTGCCAGGATCGTGCCCTTTCCCTCCGACTTCAGGACCGAAACGATCTCCACGAACGGCACCCGGATCTTCGTGCGGATCGGCGGACATGGACCGGCGGTCGTGCTGCTCCACGGCTATGGGGAAACAGGCGACATGTGGGCGCCGCTCGCGATCAGGCTGGTGCGCGACCACACCGTGATCGTGCCCGACCTTCGAGGGATGGGTCTTTCCGCGCACCCGCCGGGGGGTTACGACAAGAAAACACAAGCCGGGGACATCGCCGGGATACTCGAGGCGCTCAAGATCGAGCAAGTCGCCCTCGTCACCCACGACATCGGCAACATGGTTGGATACGCCTTCGCGGCGGAGCACCCCGATCGCGTCACGAAGTTCGCCCTCCTGGATGCGCCTCTCCCTGGCGTCGGTCCCTGGGAGGAGATCCTCAAGAGTCCGCTGCTCTGGCACTTCCGCTTCGGGGGACCGGACATGGAACGGCTGGTCAAGGGCCGCGAGAGAATCTACCTTGATCGGTTCTGGAACGAATTTTCGGCCGATCCCAAGAACTTCGACGAGACCTCCCGCCAACACTACGCGAAACTCTACGCTCTTCAGGGAGCGATGCACTCCGGTTTCGAGCAGTTCAAGGCTTTCGACCAGGACGCCATCGACAACAAAGCGTTCGTGGCCAAGGGCATGCTCTCGATGCCGGTTCTAGCTATCGGGGGCGAGAAGTCGTTCGGCCCGATGATGGCGGTCGTCATGCGAGCCGCAGCGACGAACGTCCAGGAGGTGGTCATTCCTCACTCCGGGCACTGGCTGATGGAAGAGAATCCGACGGACACGATCACCGCAGTCGCGAAGTTCCTCCAATGATCGCGCCTGAGAACCGTTCCGCCGTGCCGAAGACGGCGCTATCAGACTTCCTGTTTCATCGCTTGACGGAGCGTACCGAGCTCCAGAGCGCCCAGGTGGGATTGATCCGCTTCGGGTAGATCTCCAGCATCCTGTCGTAAAGCTCTTGGGCGGTTTTCGTCGTTTCCGCCAGCCGGTCGAAGTCGCGAATGTACTGGCGGGTCTCTTCGATGATCCGGGGATTGTCGTCGTTCTCGGGTCGCTTGTGCGACGCGACCACTGCGCGCGGCTTGAGCGACTCGATCTTGTCCAGCGCAGAGATCCACTCTCGTCGGGTCTGCGGATTCGACTCGGCGAGGTAGAGGTGGACATCGTTGTAGGCGGCATCGCCCGCAACGACGAGCCCGATCGAGGGGACATGGAGGCAGGTCGTATGATCCGTGTCGGTATGACCAAGGTCCAGGGCGGCAAGCTCTTGCCCTTCGAGGTCAAGGACATTCCCCTCGAGCTCCTCCGCGATCACGAGCCTGTCCGGAATTTGGCCTGGAAATGACGCCTTCCAGAAGGGAAGAATCTCAGGAGAGGTGTTCAGGCGCATCACTTTGACGACGTCGGGCGTTGCGACCGCCCGCGCACGCGGGAATCGATCGAGAAGGGTGCCGATTCCGAACCAATGGTCTCCATGACCATGCGTGATGTAGATGGTCGTCAGGTTCTTGCCCTTCGCTGCAACCCAATCGGCGAGAGCATTCGCCTGCTTGACCGTCATGAAGGCATCCACCAGGACGGCGTCCCGCTTGCCATGGACGAGGGTCGCCGCCATCGCCTGAAAACGTGCCTCTGCGGCGTCCGAAGGCATCTGGCTCATGACAATGGGTATGCCAGGTGTGACGAAAACATCCCAGTTCAGAGAGGCGTCCCGTGTTGTTTTCCCCGTGAAATCTGCAGGCACCATGACCTCCTATCTGATGTACCGCTGCGGACTCGAGCGCGTCCCGAGAACGGCTCCCATGCGTCACGCTTCGGCGACGTCGAGAAGCACCTTGCCACCGCGGAGGGTGTGCTCGACGGCTTTCTTGATCTCGGAGAAGCGATAGACCGCCGCGATCGGAACCTTGACTCCCTCGGCGACCAGCGTCGCCGCTTCCTTGATCGCAGCCGGGATCTTGCCCTCCCACAACGCGTGTCCCATGAAAAAGCCCTTCACGGTGATAGAGGTGAAGATCACGGCGAGCGGATCGAGGACCATCTGGGCGCCGCTCATCGCGGAGTACGCCACCAGGGTGCCGCCCGGCGCAAGGACCGACCCGAGCACGCCGGTCGCCGGACCGCTGACGCCGTCGAGCGCTAGTCGGATTGCGCCGCTGCCGACCGCCTTCTTGATCTCCTCGGTCACCTCCGGGCCGTCGACCACGACCACGTCGCCGCCGGCGGCTTGCAAGTCGGTTACGAGCTCCGCGCGCCGAACGATGTTCACGGTCCTAAGGCCACGTTTCTTTGCGAAGGCAATCACCCAACGCCCCACGCCCGAGTTGGCTGCATTCTGTACGACGATGTCACCGCGATTCAAATCGACGTAGTCGCTGAGCAGGAGCGACGCGGTCGGCGGGTTGATCGACAGCATCGCGAGCTGCTTCGGGTCCGCTCCCCGCGGCAACGCAAAGAGGCCCTCGGCTGGGATGACCATGCGCTCGCGCCAGACCCAGCTCGAACGCGGCGGAACGACCCGGTCGCCGACCGCGACGTTGGCGACGCCGGGGCCGACCGCGAGCACGCGCCCGACGCCTTCATTTCCGATGACCGACGGAAGCTCCGGGCGAAGCGGGTAGACGCCACGCGCCACCAGCAGGTCGTTCGGGTTGATGGGCGAGTACTCGATCGCTACCAGGACCTCGTTCGCACCGGGTGCTTTCGGCTCCGGGACGTCGGCCATGCCCAGACCGTCGACTGGATTGCCGTATGCCGATAGATGAATCACGCGCATTGACTCTTCTCCAATCAGGGGCCGCCCCGTTCGCGCGATCGAAGGGAAGGCCTCAGAGTCGAGATGATGACCTGTGCCCTGGCGCATGCAGTGCGAGCCTCGCGACCTCTCATCGCGCCGCTTGCGATTTCTATGAAACCGTGGCGCGAGCCCGAACGGCCTTCGCCGCGGTCCGTACCACGTCGATCACCAGCTCGGGCTTGGAGAGCATGGGGACGTGGCTGCTCTCGACCTCGGTCACCGTGGCGCCCATGCGCTTCGACACGAAGCGTTGCAGATCGGGGTGCACGGTCCGGTCCTGCGTCGCGACGATGAACCAGCTCGGCTTCGACTTCCACGCAGCTCCCACGACCCGCTGATTGAACAAGTCCGCGTCCGGTGCATAGTGCGTCGCCCACACAACCCTCTGCTCGGCCTCCGGCAGGTCTCCCGCGAATGACCGGACGCCCTCCGGCTTCATCCAAACGCGCCCGTCCGCTACTTCGATGTGAGAGAAAACTTCGGTCACCGGGAACTGATCGATCTGGCTTTGCGACGTCTCGTTGTCTGGGGCGAGAGCGGAGATGTAGACCAGCCCTGCTACACGGTCATCTGCTCCCGCGCTTGTGATCACGCTGCCGCCATACGAATGGCCGACGAGGATCGCCGGATTGCTGACCCGCCCCAGTGTCCGCTTCACTGCCAGGACGTCATCCGCAAGCCTATCCAGACCATATTGCGCCGCAATCACCTCGTGCCCATCGGCCTGCAGCGTCGGAATCACCTTGCTGAAACAGGAGCCGTCGGCCCAGATCCCGTGGCAGAACACGATGCTCGGCTTACCTTGTCCAGTCATTTGTCCTCCTTTGGTCGGCTTCGTGCCTTTCCTGTTCGGGCTCGCTCTCGCAACATCCATTCAATACGTTCTTGTGTGCAATCCAGAAACCACTTCCAATCCCTTCAAAAACCTGTAGTTGTGCCGTTCGATACTCCTGACTCATCAGGAATTCCTGTCTCTCCAGGAAAATTGGTGGCTATAATCTTCGAACATGGCATTCGCAGCATATGGTTCGTCCCGATCTGCCGCGGCACGAGACATACGACTCGTAGTCGACGCGATTCCTGCGCTTGCCTGGTCGAGCGATGCAGACGGCTCGCTCGCGTTCGTCAATCAGCGCTGGCGTGACTACACCGGCCTCTCTTCTGACGCATTGAGAGGCTGGGGGTGGAAGACTGCCGTTCACCCCGATGACCTTCCCCTGTTTGACGATTGGACAGCATCCCCCGATGGCGGAAAGCAGAGGGAGTGCGAAGTACGACTGCGGCGCGTCGACGGTGTCTTCCGCTGGTTTCTACTCCGAATCGAGCCGGTCCGTGACGAAGCCAGTGACGTGGTGCGATGGTATGGAACCGGGTTCGATATTCAGGATGCCAAGCAAGAGGAGTTGCTTCGTGTAGCGGAAAAACGAACGCTGGAGCTGATCGCTGATGGGGCGAGCCTTTCTAACGTCCTCAATGACTTGTGTCTTGCCATCGACGAACACACCTCTGCAAGTTCACTGGTATTCCTGATGGATGAGGGCGGCAGTCAGCTCTTGCCGATTGCCGGACCTCACCTACCCCCTGCGGTGACGAAGGCTTTCACTCCTTGGCAGGTCTCCCCGAAGGGCGGGGCTTGCGGCACCGCGGCATTCACTAAGCAACGGGTGATCATTCCCGATATTGCGCAGGATGTGCGTTGGCCCGAAGACGCCCGGGGACAGGCTGCCAAGACTGCGGCGCTAAGTCATGGACTCCGTGCGGCGTGGTCCGAACCTCTGATTTCGACAACGGGAGAGGTGATCGGCACTTTCTGCGTCACCTATTCGAAGTCGCGAACCCCGAGCGGACGAGACCTGGACTTTATCGCAGCGGCGGGACACATCGCGCGAATCGCGATCGAGCGCCAACGATCGCAAGAGAAGCTGCGTGAAGATGAGCGCGAGCTTCGCCGGATCACCGACGCGATACCGCAGACCATTGTTGTCCTGGACCCGTCCGGTGCACCGCTATACGCCAACCAAGCGACTCTCGATTTCACGGGCCTGACGGCCAAAGATGTAACTGATGCCCGCTTTCGCGAACGGCTCTTTCATCCAGACGACCTGGAGAGACTGCGTGACGCGAGAAGGTCTGCTCTCGCCCGAGGGCTTCCGTTCGAAGCCGAACAACGCGCGCTTCGAAAGGATGGCGAGTATCGGTGGTTCCTGATCCGCTACAACCCTCTCAGAAATGACCTGGGCCAAGTCATTCGCTGGTACGCAACCGGAACTGACATCGATGAACGCGTTCGAGCCGAAGAGAGAACACGGAACGAAAACCTGGCATTACGCGAACTCATCGATCGCGAGTCGATGTTCGAGGACATCGTCGGTTCGTCCGACGCGATTGCAAGCGTGCTACGCCAAGTCGCCAAGGTAGCGCCTTCGGACAGCACAGTCCTGATCCTCGGCGAAACGGGTACTGGGAAGGAGTTGGTCGCTCGCGCCATCCACAAGCGATCCACGCGGGCGGATCGGGCGTTCATCGGGGTGAGTTGCGCTGCGATCCCACAATCGTTGATTGCTTCGGAGCTTTTTGGTCATGAGAAGGGCTCTTTCACCGGCGCAACCCACCGGCGCCTGGGACGCTTTGAGTCGGCGAATGGCGGGACGCTCTTTTTGGACGAAATCGGCGATTTGCCCTCTGAAATCCAGGTCGCACTGCTGCGAGTACTGCAGGAGCGTGAAATCGAGCGCGTGGGCGGCAGCAAGTCCATTTCTGTCGACGTTCGAGTGATCGCGGCGACACATCGTGACCTGAACGCCCTCGTGGCAGAAGGTGCATTCCGGGAAGATCTCCTCTATCGACTGAATGTGGTGCCTCTTGAGCTGCCGCCGCTGCGCAAGCGAGCTACTGATATCCCCTTGCTCGTCGAATACTTCATCAAGCGTTTCGGGAAAAGAGCGGGGAAGCAGTTCAGCTCGATAGACAAGAAATCCTTGAAGGCGTTTCAGGCATACGGCTGGCCAGGAAACGTTCGCGAACTGCAGAACGTGATTGAGCGTGCCGTGATCCTCAGCGAAGGTGAGAGTGGAACCTTCACCGCGGACGAGACCTGGCTGAAACGGAAGCTTCCCCTGACTCCGAAGCGTCCCGAGGCGCTCACCGGCGCCCTCCTGAGACAGGAGAAGGAAATGATTGAAGCCGCGCTTGCCGAAAGCCTCGGCCGCGTCTCGGGACCGTCTGGCGCAGCGACCAGATTGGGTCTTCCGGCGCGCACGCTTGATTCAAAGATCAAGCGTTTGAGAATCAACAAATACCGCTTCAAGAACCCCCAGCGCGAGCTGACCCGAGAGTGGTAATGCGGCAGGCGCGAGAGCATGAAGTAGACCTGTGTCTGCACTTCGACTTCTGTGGCCGCGACGGCGGCCGAGAAGCAAGGGGTGTAAGTTGTTGTGCTGTTGTACGTTGAATTGGCGGGGCCGACGGGGCTCGAACCCGCGACCTCAGGCTTGACAGGCCTGCGTGCTAACCAACTGCACCACGGCCCCGCTCGGGCGTGGACGATACTCGGAAGAACGACGGATCCTACACGAAGTCGCGGCGGGACTCAAGGGTGCCGTGGCGCTGGTGGGGGAGGGGGCGGACACCCGCCGCGCCGCGTTCTGGGGTCCGCGGGCATCATCCGGGGCGCGAACAGGGCCCCTTTACAAACGGGCCCTGGGGGGTATAACTCGGTCAGCCTTACCCCGCCGGCCTGCCCGGCGAGGCGAGAAGGAGGGGCGTCATGAGGTCCACCCGTCGTGGGAGCATTGTGCTGGCTGCCGTGGTCATGGCGTTCGCGGGCGCGGCTCAGGCGCGGGAGCTCACCCTCGACCAGCGCGTGAACTGCGAGCGGGTCGTGGAAGGCGTCTACTGGCGCTACCGGATCTGGCCCTCGGGGAACCCGGGGGCGAAACCCGATCTCGCGGCCGTCCTGAGCGAGGACGCGCTGCGCGCGAAGGTAGACATCTCTCTGCGTCAATCCGCGGCCCTCGAAATGTGGGGCCGACCGATCACGGCGGACGATCTCCAGGCGGAGATGGACCGCATGGCGCGCGACACACGCAGTCCCGAGAGGCTCGGCGAGATCGTCTCCGCGCTGCACGACGATCCGCTGCTCGTTGCCGAGTGCCTCGTCCGTCCGATCCTCGCGGACCAGCGCGTTGGCGAGCTCCTCGATGCCGACCGGGCGTTCGCGGATTGGTGGGCCACTGAGGGAGAGTCCGTCCCCGCGCAGATCGTCACCAGCGACGCCTTCACGCCGATGGCCCTTTCGACCACGTCCGCGTGCACGAACGACACGTGGACGCCGACGAGCCAGGCGGGAACGCCCATGGCACGTTACGGCGGCGTCAGGATCTGGACCGGGAGCGAGGTCATCGTCTGGGGAGGCATCTGGCCGCTCAACGGCCAGCCTCTCAACAACGGCGGACTCTACGACCCGGCGACAGACTCCTGGAGACCCTTCACCACGGGTCCTCAGGGCTACCCGGGAGGCGGAGGGCTCACCGGAGTCTGGACGGGAACGCGGATGATCGTCTGGGGGGGCGGCTACTCCGGGGACTTCAACGCCGAGGACTGGAACAAGGGAGGCCGCTACGATCCCGCCGCGAACGCATGGCAGGCGACCTCGCTGGGGGAGAGCGTCCCCTCAACGCGTATGAATCATTCCGCCGTCTGGACCGGAACGAGGATGATCGTCTGGGGTGGCGGCCGCATCAATAGCCAGACCACACTGAACACGGGGGGCATCTACGATCCCGCCACTGACACCTGGGCTCCGACCAGCATCGGCCTCACCTGCTCCGGGGGAACGAACCCGGGGCAGATCTGCAACACGAGCGCGGAGTGTTCAGGAACCTGCACGGGCGGCGCGACGCCGGGCGAAGCGTGCCAGGGAGAGGTCGACTGTGCGGGCCGCTGCCACAACAACATCTCCATTTCGTGCTTGACCAATACCGAATGCCAGACGCAGGGTCTCGGTCTTTGCAACGCGCCCGCCCCGGGGAACTGCCCGAACGCGGGGAGCTGCCTCGACCTCGGAGGGGCCTACCATCCATTCGAGCGCGAGGGCCAATCCGCGGTCTGGACGGGGAGCCGCATGCTGATCTGGGGCGGAGCGACCACCGGTGCGCCTCAGCCGCGTACCAACACGGGTGCCCTCTACGACCCCGCAACCAACACATGGACCCCGACGAGCACGACCAACGCTCCCTCGCCGCGCTCTGGACACTCCTCGGTCTGGACCGGAACGGCGCTAATCGTCTGGGGGGGTGGGGGAACAAACACGGGGGGCCGCTACGATCCTGTCTCCGATACCTGGACTTCGACGAGCACCGGCGCGGGCGTCCCGTCGCCGCGCTCGGGGGCCGGAGCCGTCTGGACTGGCGACGAAATGATCGTCTGGGGAGGGAACGACTCCCTAAATACAGGAGGCCGCTACCGCCCGGCCACCGACACCTGGACGTCGACGAGCACCGGAGCCAATGTCCCCACGGGACGATCCACGAGCCTCGCCTGGACGGGGAGCGAGGTCTTCGTCTGGGGCGAGCTCAACAACAACACATCCGGGGCGCGTTATTGCGCGACGCCCGCCTGCGCGGTCGGAACCTGGTACTTCGATAGTGACGGCGACGGGTACGGGGTGTCCTCCGTCCCCGTCCTCTCCTGCACTCCGCCGCCGGGATATTCGGCCGCTTCGGGAGACTGTAACGACGCTGCCGCCGGCGTCCATCCCGGCGTCGCGGAGGTTTGCGGCGACGGCGTGGACAACGACTGCGACGGCATCGCGGACGATGCGACCGCGCTCGCGAGGACTTCCGCGATGAGCGTGACGGCGGCGGGGAGCATCTCCTGGTCGCCGATCACCGGCGCGAACGGATACGACGTGGTGCGCGGCAGTCTCGGCATCCTCGCATCGAGCCACGGGAACTTTGCGCTCGCCACAGCGGCGTGCCTGGGCAACGACCTCACGAGCACGAGCGTCTCCGACCCGGCCGTTCCGGCGACGGGCCAGGGCACCTGGTATCTCGTGCGCGGCGAGAACTGCGCGGGCCCCGGCACCTTCGACTCCGGGGCCGCCTCGCAGGTCGGCTCGCGCGACGCGGAGATCCTGGCGTCGGGTCACGCCTGTCCGTGACCGTGCCGTTTGCACCAGGGTAAGGATCCTGCCGGAAGCTGTAGGGACTTGACGAGTCTCCTGCGGATGGGGAATCCTGCCCTGACGTGAGCCAGCTGCATCTCCCGGCAATTTCAGCCTGAATGGAGACTCACTCGAGGAGGGGACATGAGAGCATTCTCTGCCGTCTTGCCGTACTGACGCTCTTCGGAATCGGCGTTTCCGTGGGATGGGTGCTTGCCAAGGGGAGCATGTCGAAAACGGAGCCGGCCCAGTATCAAGGCAAGGCACCGAAGGAGGCCGCGGCGGCGCTGCTCGAGACCGCGGCGCTCCAGGCGGGTGACGACACATGGCAGAACATCGCCATCGGGCGTGTCTACTACCTCTCCGGCGACAAGGCGAAGGGCGAGGAGTTCTTCAAGAAGGGGACCGCCAAGAAGCCGGGAAAAGACGACTGGCGCAGGATCAGCAGGGTCTATGGGGAGATGAAGGAATGGGACAAGGCCGCGACCGCCATGAAGACGGCCCTCGCCCTCGATCCGAAGGACGAAGCGTATCAAGCGGAGCTCGGGGCGATCCTCAATCTCAAGGGCGATCGAGCCGAGGCCGAATCCCAGTTCGACGCCTCCTTCAAGGCGAAGCCCGATGAATTCTGGAACACCATCAACGCGGCGGGGTCTTACGTGGGAGTGAGGCCGCAGTAAAGGGCTCTACTCTCACGCCTCCTTTCGCGGTATAAGAGAGGGACAATTCCAACGTCGTTGGAGGGCACCGAAATGAAGACCCTGAATCGCCTGCTTCTTTTCGTGGGACTCTCGCTCGTACCTGCGCTCGTCTTTGCAGCACAGGGCAGCGCGGTGGTTTCCGGTCTGGCAGTTGGAGACGAGAACACGTGGGGCCCCGCCTCGACGGAGATCTGCTCGGACGCGACGCCTGCCGGGATGGGATCGGATGCCGTGACGGCCCCGGACTGCGCGACGGAAGACGGCTCGGCGGGGAACATTGCCGCTCCCGTTTCGATGGACAGAAAGCCCGGCTGCAAGGCCTGCACCCAGCAGCCCTGGTGCGCGTGCACCTACCAGGGCCACCCGCGTGTGAGCTGCGATCCCTGCTGCTACCAGACGTACGCCGGCCAGATATGCACGAGCTGAGCTGCGCCATCACGAGCCGGATTGGTGGGCGGTACCGGACTCGAACCAGTGACATCCTGCTTGTAAGGCAGGCGCTCTCCCGACTGAGCTAACCGCCCGCAGATGGGCTGCGACCGAGCGCGAACTCTATCACGCGGATCTTGCGTGGACCACGGCGCGGGAACGAGGTCCTTGCAGATGCCTTCGGCCCACGATGGAGTGGAGTGACGTGCTCGACCTAGGGGCACGAAGGTGTGTTCAGACGCGCCGCGGAGCCGCAGAGGCCCGAGGGCGCGGAGCCGCCGACGTCTCCTCCCGAGCTGGTGCGTCCCCACGAACCCTCCATGCCTGTCTCGTTCTCCGCGGTGACGATGAACCAGAGGCTCCCAGGGGGCGTTCCGGTCCACGACGCGATCCCCGAGGTGCCGATCGCGCACTTCGCGCCGCCCACCGCGTAGGACGAGACGGCGGACAGCGGACCGTAGAGCAGGTGATAGCCGGCCGCCGGGCAGGTGGCGGCGTCCCAGACGACCTGGATCGCCGATCCGGTGGGATCGAGCCTCGCGGCATGCATCGCCGAGCCGAACGATCCGTCGGGGACGGGAGGAGGCACGCTCGGGGGCGGGCAGCTCTCGTTGGTCCTGAGCGACCACGAGTCGAGCGTCCCCAGGCCCTGGAAGTCGATGTCGACGACCTTCAGGGTCCAGGTCCCATGGGCGTTGCGGCCGTCGAAGGCCGAAAGAGGCGTGTCCGGACGATACGATCCCGTGAACGGCGCTGTGCCCGCCGAGATCGGCGTCGGGGCCTCGTCGTCGAAGACCGTATGCGTGAAGTCGTGCCCGATGCCTCCGTGGTATCCGGTGAGGTCGGCCGTCGTGCCGTCCGGAGCGGTCAGTGTGATCAGCAGGTTGGCGTCATAGGTCTCGGTGACGTTGATCTCGGCGTCGACGTCCTCCAGGACCTTGTTCTGAGCCACGAATACGGTGCTGGTGACGCCGGTCTGGCTATTGTTGGGGATCTCGAGGGGGCCGTCGGTGGCCGCGTAGACCTGTTGCTGGCCGGAGCCGAAGGCATAAGAGCCGCCCCCGCCGGGGCTCGAAGCGGTGTTGGTCGCCGCGTCGGACGACTGGACATTGTAGGCGTACGAGGTGCAGGGGGCGAGGTTCGCCAGGTTCACGCGGTGGGAGGTCACGAGCGCGGGGTCGGAGGCCGTGAGCGGTCCGGGGGTGCCCTGCCCGTAATGGACGACACTCGTGGCGGGCTCGTTCGTGCTCCAGCTGATGAGCGCCGGCGAGGAGCGTGAGAAGAGCACGTTCGAGAGGACGGGGACCGTGCAATCGATCGAAGATGTGCGTACGACCTGCACGTTCGGGGTGCCGCACGCGGAGGCGTCGACGTAACGTGCCGTGAGCGTGTCCAATGGCGACACCGAAAGCTTCCCGTCACCATGGACTGGGGCGCCCGTGAAGGTCGGGAACGTCCCGGTGAAGCGGCCGGGCTTCGCGGCGCTCTCCGTGAGCACCACGTTCTCGGGTGTGGACTCGGTGGTCGAAGCGATCGTGATCGTTGCGGAGCCGCTTCCGGCGAGGTCCAGGTCGTCCAGCCGCATGCCGACGCTGTCGTTGCAGCCGAAGGCCGCGCGCTCGAACACCACGTCGCCGCCGCAATTGGGAACGGGGAGGAGCCTGGGTCCCAGAAGCTCGCACACTTCGTTGTTGACGTTGGCGTCGTGCTTGTGCGACACGTCGTACCAGAGGACGACCCGTTTCGATCCATCGAGCGCTTCGCCGTTCACCCAGCTGTCCGCGTTGATGGTCGTATCGATGGGAGCGTTGGGGTCGTCGATCTCGAAGGCGTGCCAGGCCAGCGCCCAGTAGTCGCCCTTGGCGTAGGCGTCGCCGGTGGCGGATCCATCCCCCGCGTTCGGCCTGACGATGTACTCGGTCCCCGTCTGGGGATTGCGGATCCGCCAGAGATCCTTGTCGCCTCCGATCCTCGGCCGGATGAACTTCCCCTCCAGCGAGATCGGGTCGTACTGGCCGGGGACCTGGGGGTTGAGCCGCTGGATCGTGTTCCATCCCGTGCCCGGATCGCCGGGGGCGCCTCCGATCGCCCATTCGAAGCGCCAGTAGGCGTGGTGCGTATGGACGTTGCACGTGCAGGGGTTGGCCGTGGCGGCGAAGCCGAAGATCGGCTCGATCGTGCCGTCGAGATGCAGCCGGTATTCAATGATGTACCGGTACCAGCCGGCGCTCGTTTCGGTGACGATCCAGAGAGCGTCGCCTTGATCGTGAATCGCGACGCCTTTGAAGTTCCCGTCGTCGGTGGGAAGAGTGCCCTCGCAGATCGTGGACGGGGGCGTTCCCCCGCTCGTCACGCGAATGCCGGGAGAGACGTCCGTCCCCGTCGCCTTGAAACAGTCCTCGTAGTACAGGATATCCCTATAGGGTCCGCAGCCCGAGGACCCGTCGTACTTCACATTGAGGACCGGCACCTCGGCCCTCTGCAGGATGAGCTCGTTCTTGTAGAAGACATTCGTGAGTTCGAGCCCCGTTCCGTCGGGCTGAACGCTGGTGGTGCAGTCGGGGTGGCGGACGTCGAGCTTCCACACGGGATTCGGGGCCGGCCACTCGACGTGATAGACGGGGCACGATCCGATAGGGGAGAGGCACCCCGACGCCGGAGGAGGATTGCATACGAGCAGGGAGGCGCTTGATGTCGGAGGCGCCCCGGAGGCGTATCGGACGACCCTGCGCAGCGGGAGATCGACGGAAACGACCTCGTTCGACAGGAGCACACGAGCCTTCGGCGAGGCGGCCATGATGCCGATGTTGACCAGGCGGCGGCCCGTTGCGTCGACGGTGATCGAGGGCATGGCGTCATAGATCGTGCTCGCGCCCTCCAGGAGGGCCCGGGCCCACCGCGGGTCCCCGGCGATCGTCTTCCGAGCCTCCTCGATCTCGTCGGGCGTCGCGAAGAGAGACGCGCTCGAAATCCTGCGCGACAGCTCGCGGCCTTGTGCGTCGACGACAAGCTCGAAGGCCTTCTGGACGCCGTAGTCGTAGATCGTGACATCGAACCGGGCGGAATCACCGGCCCGGGGACGAATCGACGCGAGACGCACGTCGGCCGGTCCTTCCGTCCGCGCGGTCAGCGGTTGCTTGAACGTTTCCTGGATCCGGGCAATGGCCTCCGTCTCGGGGGAGGCGATCTCGGTGATCCGGACCCTTCCCGACGTAGAGACGGGCGCGTCGGAGCCCGCCTGGGCGCCGACGAAGCTCGCGACGAGTACGCAGAGGCCACACAGCCCGTGCCCGACCCTCGCGTGCAGCCGGAACATGTCGATCATGTCCTGCTCCTCCCGCCTCTGCTACGGAGAGAGATACCCCCAAATCAGCGCGCGCAACGGGAAAATCGAGAGGATCGGCGCCCCGCCTGCCGGGGAACGAGGCGGGATCCGCCCGGAAACCGCCTTACACCGGATCGAAGACGACCTTGGCGCTGGCTCCGTCGTCGTGGCGCGCGTACCAGGACTCGACCTCCACGCCGGGGAACATCTCGCGCAGGTGCTTCTCCGCCCTCTTGAGGTCCTTGATCTGGCGGCCCTTCATATCGATCGTGAACGGTCCGAGCTTGCGGCTCTTGTACCAGGCGCAGTCCTGGTGCGCGACGAGGACGATCCGCTTGGTGCCGTGCGCTTCGACCAGGGCCTCCAGCCGGCGCCGGAAGAAGTTGAAATCCTTGGGAAGGAGATCGAGCAGGGTCAGGGGCTCGACGCCGCCGGCGACGGCCATGAAGTCGCCGTTGGGTCCCACGCCCAGCCGCATCGCCGTGAACTCGAGAAGATGCGGACGCCAGCGGCCGTCCACGCAGGAGATCACAACCGTGTCCGGCCGCTCGGGGTTCCACGTGAGCGTGCCGGTCCAGCTTTCACGCGGACTCACGCGGCCCGGCGTCCCGGGGCTACGGAAGCGACCCGACTCTTGCGATGGCCCGCGCGTCCGGAGCGCGCGCTCGGGGAGGCCGGCCTCATGCGCCGCCCGCCTTCTTCTCGGCCTCGGCCGAGGCCGCCTCGGTCTTCGCCTGGACGAGGCGCGCGACGTCGATCCCGAACTGGTCCTTGAGCATCTCCATCATGGCGCTCATCCCGCCGCCGACGGTGCTCATGACCTTGCCGACGCCCCCCGCGCCGCTCCCGCCGTTGCCCATCTCGATGATGTTGATCTTGTCGATGCCCGCGAGCTGCGTCGCGAACGCCTGCGCGAGCTCGGGCATCTTCTCGATGACCATGTTGAGGACGGCGGCCTCGTTGAACTGCTTCCAGGCCTCGGCCTTCTTCTGGAGACCTTCGGCCTCGGCGAGCAGCTTCTTCTTCACGACCTCGGCCTCCGCCTCGCCGACCGCGAGCACCTTCGCGGCCTCGGCGCGGCCGACCTTCTCGATCTTCGCGGCCTCGCCGGCGCCCTCGAACTCGAGCTCCTTCTGGGTCGCCTCGGCGCGGATGATCGCGGCCTGCTTGTCCCCTTCGGCCTTCAGGATCGTGGCCTGGCGCTGGGCCTCGGCCGGCCGGACCACGGTCGCGAGGAGCTCCTTTTCCTTGCGCGCGGCCTCCTGCTCCTGGACGGCGACCTCCTGCTGCTTGCGGACCTGCTCGATGCGGACTTCCTGCTCGGTGACCTTCTGCTTGGCGATCGCGGTGGCGAGCGGACCCGTCTGCTCCGACTCGGCCTGCTTGGAGCGCACCGCGGCGTCGAACTCCGCCTGGCGCATCTCCTTGTCGCGCAGGGACGCCGCGATCGTGACGTCCGCCTCGTAGCGCTTCGTCTTGCCTTCCTGGTCGGCGTTCGCGGACTGGATCATGGCGTCGCGCGTGGCGAGCGCCTCGCCGATGACCGCGTCGCGCTTGACCTCGGCGGTCCTCTTCTTGCCGAGCGCGTCCAGGTAGCCCTGCTCGTCGCTGATCTGCTGGATGGTGAGGATGTCGATGTTGACGCCCATCTTCTTGAGATCGAGCGCGGCCTCGTCGGTCATCTTCTGCGCGAAGGCCTGTCGGTCGGCGTTGATCTCCTCGACGGTGAGCGTCCCGAGGATGGCGCGCAGGTGGCCCTCGAGCGTCTGGAAGATGACGCCCTTGATCTGGTCGGTGCTCATGCCGAGGAAGCGCTCGGCCGCCGCGCGCATCGAGACGTCGTCGCCCGCGACCTTGACGTTCGCGACCGCTTCTACGGTCACCGGCACACCTTCCTTGGTGTAGGCCCGCTGGATCTTGAGCGGGATGGACATGATGTTGAGCGAGAGATAGGCGACCTGCTCGAGCACCGGCACGCGCAAGGCGGCGCCGCCGCGCACGATCCGGAATCCGACGTGGACCTTGTTGCCCTTCTCGTCGAGGATCGTGTGCTTGCGGCCGTAGAAGATCGCCACGGTCGACGGGGGGACCTTGATGTAGTTGCGGGCGAAGAGCCCCATCGCCGCGAACAGCGCGACCAGCACGACCACGATCGCGAGGACGACGATCCCGGTGGACAGATCCGACATGAAGTTCATCGAACGGCTCCCGGCGCCGGCGATGCGGCGCGCTCCACGATGACGGT
>Ga0070671_100001099_pt1 | contig 20048 bp, 18 predicted proteins | sample KBSS73metaG_FD_65341 | JGI IMG/M metagenome (GOLD analysis project Ga0070671, IMG submission 65341) | Switchgrass rhizosphere microbial communities from Kellogg Biological Station, Michigan, USA - KBS S7-3 metaG | ecosystem: Host-associated > Plants > Roots > Rhizosphere > Soil ...
GTCGAAGTCGCGCAGGTCTGGCGGCGCGGTCATCCGGCGGATCCGCATCCGGGCACCGGCCTCGTCGATCAGGTCGATCGCCTTGTCCGGCAGGAAGCGGTCGTTGATGTACCGGTCGGCGAGGGTGGCGGCTGCCACCATCGCGCTGTCGGTGATCGAGACGCGGTGATGCGCCTCGTAGCGATCGCGCAGCCCCTTGAGGATCTCGATGGTGTGCTCGACCGTCGGCTCGCCGACCTGCACCGGCTGGAACCGGCGCTCCAGCGCGGCGTCCTTCTCGATGTACTTGCGGTACTCGTCGAGGGTGGTCGCGCCGATGGTCTGCAACTCGCCGCGGGCCAGCTTCGGCTTGAGGATGCTGGCCGCGTCGATCGCGCCCTCGGCGGCACCCGCGCCGACGAGCGTGTGCAGCTCGTCGATGAACAGGATGATGTCGCCGCGGGTGTTGATCTCCTTGAGCACCTTCTTCAGGCGTTCCTCGAAGTCACCGCGGTAGCGGCTGCCCGCCACCAGCGAGCCGAGGTCGAGGGTGTAGAGCTGCTTGTCCTTGAGCGTCTCCGGCACCTCGCCGTGCACGATGGCCTGCGCCAGTCCTTCGACGACAGCCGTCTTGCCGACACCGGGCTCGCCGATCAGCACCGGGTTGTTCTTGGTGCGCCGGGAGAGCACCTGCATCACCCGCTCGATTTCCTTCTCGCGGCCGATGACGGGGTCGAGCTTGCCCTCCATCGCAGCGGCGGTCAGGTTGCGGCCGAACTGGTCGAGAACCAGCGAAGTGGACGGATTGCCCGCCTCGCCACCACGGCCGCCGGTGCCGGCCTCCGCGGTCTCCTTGCCCTGGTATCCACTCAGCAGCTGGATGACCTGCTGGCGCACGCGAGTCAGCTCCGCGCCCAGCTTCACCAGCACCTGGGCGGCGACGCCCTCACCCTCACGAATCAGGCCGAGCAGAATGTGCTCGGTGCCGATGTAGTTGTGGCCGAGCTGCAGCGCCTCGCGCAGGCTCAGCTCGAGCACCTTCTTGGCGCGCGGGGTGAACGGGATGTGGCCCGACGGCGCCTGCTGGCCCTGGCCGATGATCTCCTCGACCTGGCTGCGCACGCCTTCCAGCGAGATGCCAAGGGATTCCAGCGACTTGGCCGCTACGCCCTCACCCTCGTGAATAAGTCCCAACAGGATGTGCTCGGTGCCGATGTAGTTGTGGTTGAGCATCCGGGCTTCTTCTTGAGCCAGGACGACGACCCTGCGGGCACGGTCGGTGAATCTCTCAAACATCGGTGGTTACCTGCTCTCCATCAAATAGGTATCGCGCATGCACGCTGTACCCGTCACCCAAGTCTAGTGGGCGGCCGCCGCCGCTGCGCTGCCTGCTGGCAGAGTCCAGAAAGCCGGTGCAAAGACGGTCCTTGGCGCCATAGGCCCTGTACCCGGCGCCGCACATAGCAACGCCGGAGTTGGAGAAATCGTTTCCGAAGACCGCTGGCCGCGGGTTCGCCGCTAGCGAAAGGGGATTATCAGACCTAATCGCCTGCGGGATGACCTGGCAACTACCGGTTATGTTGCCGCGTGAAATGCGTCGATGACGTCGGCGGGGATGCGTCCGCGGGTCGAAACGTTGTGCCCGTTGCGGCGGGCCCATTCGCGGATTGCAGCACTTTGTTCGCGGTCGATCGCCGCGCGGCCGCGGCCCGATCCCGCTGAACGCCCCCGCCTGCGACCACCGACCCGACGGCCGGCATCGACCCATTGCTTCAAGTCGTTTCGAAGCTTTGCGGCATTTTTGGAGGAAAGGTCGATCTCATAGCTCACCCCGTCGAGCCCGAATTCGACCGTCTCATCGGCTGCGCCTTCGCCGTCGAAATCATCGACAAGCGTGACGGTCACTTTCTTCGCCATTCCCCACACTGCCCTTCTGCTTGAGCACTAGCCCGGTAGTTTAGTCCTCGAACCCCCGCCCCAATGTGCCATAAGAGCGCATACCATTCAACAACTTCTGAAAAAATCGGAAACGAACCAGTTCAGTTGCTGTGCCGACGAACAATCGGGAACAAAACAGTCTCTCGAATCGACAGTCCCGTCAATGCCATCAACAACCGGTCGACGCCCATTCCGGTGCCAGTAGAAGGCGGCATCGCATACTCCAATGCGGACAAAAAATCCTCATCGAGAGCCATTGCCTCGTCGTCACCCGCGGCCGCTGCGCGAGCCTGCGCTTCGAACCTTTCGCGTTGGATAACAGGGTCGATCAGCTCGGAGTAACCCGTCGCCAGTTCGATCCTTCTGACGTAAAGATCCCACTTTTCAGTGACGCCATCGACGCTGCGGTGTGAGCGGGTCAGCGGCGTCGTCTCGACGGGAAAATCACGCACGAAGGTCGGCGCCCAAAGGTTGTTACCGACAGTATGTTCCCAGAGTTCCTCGACCAATTTCCCGTGCCCGTAACCGCGATCGCGTGGAATCTCCACTTCGAGTTGATCGGCGATCTCCCATAACCGATCGGCCGGAGTCTGGGGCGTGATCTCTTCACCGAGTGCACCTGACAGAGACGGATACATTTGTATCGTCTCCCATTCACCGTCGATGTCGTAGATACTGCCATCGGGCAATGGCAGCTTTCTTGTGCCGATCGCTTCGTCGGCGACCTCCTGAATAACCTCACGCGTCATGACGGCGGAATCGTCGTAGGTGCCGTAGGCCTGATAAGTCTCGAGCATCGCGAATTCCGGCGAATGCGTCCAATCCGCGCCTTCGTTTCGGAACACTCGATTCAGCTCGAAGACGCGCTCGAATCCGCCTACCAAGCAACGCTTTAGGAACAGTTCCGGCGCGATCCGAAGGTACAGGTCGGCATCGAGCGCATTGGAGTGTGTGACGAACGGACGCGCGGCGGCACCGCCTGCCAGCGTCTGCAGCATTGGTGTCTCGACTTCGAGAAAGCCCCGCCGCTGGAGCGCCTCGCGGACTGCACGCACGACTGCCACCCGTTGGCGAGCAATGGTGCGGGCTTCCGGACGAACGATCAGGTCGACATAGCGCTGCCGGACACGGGACTCTTCACTCATCTCTTTATGTGCAACGGGAAGGGGTCGCAGCGCCTTAGAAACAATTTGCCAGGAATCAGCAAGCACAGAAAGTTCGCCGCGCCGGGAACTGATCACCTCGCCGTGCGCAAAAACGAGATCGCCGAGGTCGACGTCCGACTTCCAGGCGTCGAGCGATTCCTGTCCGACGCGATCGAGGCTGATCATCAGCTGCAGCTGGGTGCCGTCGCCCTCCTGCAGCGTCGCGAAGCAGAGCTTTCCGGAATTACGCGCAAACATCACCCTGCCGGCGACGCCGACGAGCTGGCCGGTTTCGGCGTTCGCCTCCAGGTCGGGATACGCCTGGCGGATCTCGGCCAGCGTGTGCGTGCGGGCGACCTCGACGGGGTAGGGCTCGCGACCCTCGGCGAGCAGCCGCTCCCGCTTGGCCTGACGGATCCGGAACTGCTCGGGGACGTCGGACTCGAATTCGGGCTGATCAGGTGAGGTCACGACCGACCAGCTTAAATGAACGCATGGCCGCTCCGATCAGCGCCGCTGCGGTCACCGCGCTGGCCGAGGAAGTGATCGACTGGCGCTTCAAGGGTCTGCCGTCGGCCTGGTGGGGCCGCACCGCAGCGGAGGTCTGTGCAGACACACCCGATCTGTTCGAAGCAGGCGCGGTCGGCCCGGTATGCGTGCTGCGCGCCGATGCGCTGACGCACAACCTCACTGCGATGGCGGGCTGGTGCCGTGACCGTGGCGTCGAGCTGTCACCACACGGCAAGACGCACATGGCCCCGGAATTGTTCGCCCGGCAACTCGAAGCGGGCGCCTGCGGAATCACCGCAGCGACACTGAGTCACGTGCGCGCATACCGCGCCTTCGGGGTGCGGGACATCGTGCTGGCCAATGAACTGGTCGACGTGGCCGGATTAGGTTGGCTGGCAGCCGAACTGGACGCCAATCCCGACTTCTCGTTGGTGTGCTGGGTCGATTCTGTACGTGGCGTCGAGCTGATGACGGCGGCACTGGCGGCCGGCGACAGGCGGGTCGACGTCTGCGTGGAGATCGGTATGCCCGGCGGGCGCACGGGCTGCCGTGGCAGTGCCGCCGTCGACGAGGTAGCGCGGGCGGTCGCCGCGTCGCCACGGCTGCGACTGGTCGGGGTCGCAGGCTACGAGGCCGCGCTCGGCCACGACATCGCGCCGGACGCCGTCGCCGCGGTGACCGGATATCTACGCGACATGCGCGAAGCGGCGGTCCGACTGGCGCCGCTGTTCGACACGGATCACGCGATTGTGACCGCGGGCGGCAGCACCTACTTCGACGCGGTGGCCGACGTGCTGGGTGGAGACTGGCGCACGATCGTGCGCAGCGGTGCGTACCTGACCCACGACGACGGGCTGTACGCGCGCACGTCGCCGCTTCGCACCACGCTGCAGCCCGCACTGCAGGTGTGGGCGCAGGTGGTGTCTCGTCCAGAGCCCGGATTGGCCGTGCTGACGATGGGCCGCCGCGACGTGTCCTTCGATCAGGATCTGCCGGTGCCGCTCGGCTTGGCCGACAGTGTGGTGACCAAGCTGAACGATCAGCACGCGTACTTGCGGCTGGAGGGCGACGACAGCGTCGAGGTCGGCGATTGGGTCGGCTTCGGTATTTCGCACCCGTGCACGGTGTTCGACAAGTGGCAGCTCATCCCTGAACTCGACGCGAACGACCTCGTTGTCGGCCTGATCCGGACCTACTTCTGAGCGGCCCTGGCCAGCAGGCCGCTCGGCCTTCTAGCGGGCCTGCTTCAGCCGACCGCGGCTGCTGTCGCGGTTGCGTTCGAACACCAGCCGCAGGCCGTCGAGCGTCAGATGCTGGTCGTACTTCTCGACGGTGTGCACGTCGGGCAGCACCAGCGGGGCGGTGTGCCCGGTGGCGACCACCGCGACGTCGTCACCGGCGAAGCCCTCGACGTCCTCACGGATGCGGTTGACCAACCCGTCGACCAGCCCGGCGAATCCGAACACGGCGCCGGCCTGCATGCACTCGACGGTGTTCTTGCCGACCACCGAACGGGGGCGGGTCAGCTCGACGCGACGCAACGCCGCCGACCGCGCGGCCGCGGCGTCGGAGGACACCTGCACACCGGGAGCGATTGCCCCGCCGAGGAATTCACCCTTCGCAGAAACAACGTCCACACAGATCGACGATCCGAAGTCGACCACGATCGCCGCGGAGTTGTACTTGTGGTAGGCCGCCAGACAGTTGACGATGCGGTCTGCACCAACCTCTTTCGGGTTGTCGACCAATAGCGGGATGCCGGTGCGGACCCCCGGTTCGATCAATACGTGCGGCACCGATGGCCAGTATTGCTCGAGCATCACTCGAACCTCGTGCAGCACCGACGGCACCGTCGAAAGGCCCGCCGCGCCGGTCAGACGTTCGGAATCATCACCGATCAGGCCGTCGATGGTCAGCGCAAGCTCATCGGAGGTCACCTCCGACTCGGTACGAATCCGCCAGTGCTGCACCACCTTCGCGTGGTCGCCAGATCCGGAGATCAGGCCGACGACGGTGTGGGTGTTGCGGACGTCGATAGCGAGAAGCACGGGCTTACCGCTGGCTTTCTCTGGTCATTTCGTTACTGCTCACCGTGGCGACATCAGCTCGGCCGCATCGGCAGGCACATAGGCGGGATCGTGACCCAGGTCGATCTGCTTGTTGTCGGCGTCGACGAACACCACACGGGGCTGATACGTCCTGGCTTCGGCGTCTTCCATTGTGCCGTAGGCGATCAGGATCACCAGATCACCCGGATGCACCAAATGTGCCGCAGCACCGTTGATGCCGATGACACCGCTGCCGCGCTCACCAGTGATCGCGTAGGTGACCAGCCGGGCGCCGTTGTCGACGTCGACGATCGTGACCTGCTCGCCCTCGAGCAGGTCGGCCGCGTCCATCAGATCGGCATCGATGGTCACCGACCCGACGTAATGCAGGTCGGCCTTGGTCACCGTGGCGCGGTGGATCTTCGATTTGAGCATTGTCCGTAACATCAATTCCTCCAAGGTAATTCGTGGGTCTCCTCAGGTCCGACCCGTGGGTGGCCGTCGGTGACGGCGGTTGCTCCGATGTCGATAGCGATGTTGTCGAGAAGTCTGGTGCCGCCGAGTCGGGCGGCGATCAGCATGCGGGCGACCCCCTCTGCGGGAGCAGGACCCAGCATCGCGTCGCGCACCTCGAGGTAGTCGACGTCGATCGCGGGCACTTCGTCAAGAACGGCGCGCGCGGCGTCCAGCGCCGATGCGGTGCCACCCGACGCGGCGTACATGCCTGCGAGCAGTGCGGCCGAAAGCGCACCGGCCTGCTCGCGTTCGTCCTCACTGAGATAGCGGTTGCGCGACGACATGGCGAGCCCGTCGGCCTCCCGCACTATCGGCACCCCGACGATCTGTGTGTCGATATTGAGGTCGGCGACCATCTGGCGGATCAACACCAGTTGTTGGTAGTCCTTCTCACCGAAGAACGCACGGTCCGGGTGCACGATCTGAAGCAGCTTGAGCACGACGGTCAGTACACCGGCGAAATGTGTTGGGCGGGCGGCTCCTTCGAGTTCACTGCCCAACTGGCCGGGGTGTACGGAAGTGCGCATGCCGTCGGGATACATGTCGGCGGCCTTCGGTGTGAACGCGATCTCGACACCTTCGGCGCGCAGCGCGGCGAGATCGTCGTCGAGCGTGCGCGGGTAGGCGTCCAAGTCCTCACCCGCGCCGAACTGCAACGGATTGACGAAGATCGACACCACGACGACTGCGCCCTGCACCCGCTTGGCGGACCGAACGAGCGTCAGATGCCCCTCATGCAGCGCGCCCATCGTCGGCACCAGCATCACCCTGCGGCCGGTCGCACGCAACGCCTTCGTGACATCGGAGACGTCGCTCGGGCTGGCGTAGACGTTGAGGTCGCCGGAGGTGAACTTCGGCCTGCTCATGACTGTCCTGCCTCAGCGAGTACGGTGAACACTTCCTTGGGCGCGTGGGCCCGCTGCGCCGTGCGCAACGAGTTGGCCCGATACGCCTGCGCCAGTTGCGGATCCACTTCTGCCAGGGCCCGCAGGTGACCGGCGACGGCGTCCGCGTCGCCGCGAGCCACCGGCCCGGTCAGCGCCGCTTGCCCGCGCTGCAGCGAGTTCTCCAGCGACGCCCGCGCCAGCGGACCGATCACCCGCTCGGCGATGCCGCCAGGTGCGTCACCGACAAGCTCCTGCCCTAACAGCTCCTGACCCCACAGGGCCGCACGCAATGCTTCGACGGCGTCGAGCAGCACCGTGACGACGTGGTTGCTGGCGTGGGCCAGTGCCGCGTGGTACAGCGCGCGAGCATCCTCGCGGACACGAAACGGCTCTCCGCCGATCTCGAGCACCAGCGACTGCGCGATCGCATAACCGACCTCGTCGGCGGCCGTGACGCCGAAACAGGTCTCGGACAGCCGTGCGATGTCCTCGTCGGCTCCGGTGAACGTCATCGCGGGATGAATGGCCAGCGGAATGCAGCCCTGCTCGGTCAGTGGCGCGAGCACGCCGATGCCGTTCGCGCCCGATGTGTGCGCGACGATGGTGCCCGGCCGCACCGAGGACGTCGCCGCCAGACCTGACACCAGGGCGGCGAGTTCGGCGTCCGGCACGGTCAGCAACAGCAGTTCGGCGCGAGCGGCGACCTCGTCCGGCGGCAGGATCGCGGTGTCCGGCATCCGCCGCTCGGCGCGCTGGCGCGAAGCGCGCGAGATCGCGCTGCACGCGACAACCACATGATCGGCGCGCTCGAGCGCGACGCCGAGCGCTGTGCCCACCCGACCAGCGGAAATGATGCCGATCGTGAGGCGCGCCGGACGCAGTCCGTCCACCTGCTCCATCGCAGACGACCTCGCAAAATGTCTGGTTTCTTCGTTCCGGTCCTGCGTTGCGGGTACCGGACGGTCGCTGAAAGCCTAACTCACTCGTCGCGGCGCCTGCGACGGCCGCCCCCGGTCGGGGTGGCCTGTAGCCGGGCCAGCAACTCGGCAACCGATTGTCCGCCGGTGTCCTCTGCGCTGCGGTGCCGCCTCCCCTCGGACTCGGCAGGCGGCGGTTCGGGCACCGACTCTGGCTCGCGCTCGTGATGTGGCGGCGGACCGCCGGATTCCGCGTGCAAGGACGGCGGCGCGGGCGCGCGGCCGGGGTCGACTGCTTCCGGGGGTGCGGAGTGGCGGCCACGGCGGAGCTCGGCTGGCGGGGACTGCATGGCCGGCTGAGCCGGCGAATGGGCAGGGGCCGGCTGAGCTGGCGAATGGGCAGGAGCCGGCTGAGCTGGCGAATGGGCAGGAGCCGGCTGAGCAGGTGACTCGGCAGAGTCCGGCTCGGGTGCCCGTCGTCTGCCGACGTACTCGGCGGTCGACCCGTTCTCGGTAGGCGCGTCGGCGGCCGGGGTCGGCGCGGGCGCAACCCAGTTGCTACCCGGTGCGCCAGGGGGTAGCCACTGACCCTCGGCCGGCGCCGGCTGCCAATCGGAGGCCTGCGCTTCCGCTTCTTCCGCCGCAACGGGCTCCGGCTCGGGGCGCGGCGGCGGGGGTTCCGGTGGCGGGGCCGGTGGCCGCTCCTGTTGCGGTGGCTCCCAAGTGAATTGGGTGGTGGTCTCGTTGACCGATGGTGGCGGTGGCGGTGGCGACCACGCGCGCGACTGCTCTTCGACGCGATGGCGTCGCGCCCGCTCCTGCTCTGTCTCCGACGGTCGACGGTGCGCACCGCCGGTCATCGGGGCCCACTCCGCCTCGGGGACGTGGGGTTCGGCGGACACGTCGATGATGGGGCTTTCCTCGGTGTTCGCATCGCCGTCGTCAGGTTGTTCGGTGTCGATCCGGCTGGCGGTGACCCGGCCGGCGGACTCTGCGACCCGTGGCCAGTCCCCGTAGTCGCGGCTGCGATCCGTTTCGATCGCGGGCCGGTGCGAGAGGTCGGCGTCGAACAGAATCTCCAAATTGGCCCGAAGCGCCGCCAATTCGGCCCGCAGACCGGCAACCTCATCGGCGGCCTGTGCCCGGATCTCGGACGTCAGCTCGCGGCGCAGCTGCGTTTCGACTGTCAGTTCGTATTCGCGCCGCGCCGAGATCTCGCGGTCCAACTGCAGGTCGTACACGAGCTTGAGGTCGCGCACCTTGGCCTGGTCGATGTCGCTTTGCCTGCGGTAGATCACCGACACGAACGCGGCCACCACGGCGGCCCACAACGCCAGGATGACGGCCAGCTTCAGCAACTCGACCTTGTTGGTGAACACGAGCGCCGAACTCGCCCCGATGGCGAGCACCAGCAACACCGTCATCAGCAACCAACCTGGCCTGCGGGCAGCGCGCCGGGAGCGCGTACCGCGGGACAGATCGGCCATGGGCCGACTGTACCTGCCACAGGTCATCTCGCGTGTCGACCCTTTCGGCGATTCGGCCGACGACGCCGCTGGTCAGTTACTCGGTCGCCCCGTCGGCGTTCTCGGGCGGCTCCTGTGGGGACTTGCAGCAATGCTGTAGCCATAGCGCAGCAACCACCAGCGCGAGCGCGCAGACGGCCGCCACGATCGCTCCCGCGGTGTCCTCGCCCGCGACCCGAAGCGTGCCGCGGCGCGGCAAGAGGTAAACCAGCACGGCGATCCACCAGCCGAACACCAGGGCGCCCACCCACGCCGACGCCTTTGCGATCACCACGGACCGTGCCACCGCAAGCGGATGCAGCCAACCGCGCGCGTCGCCGATTTCGTTGTTGTTGATCTTGGTGCGTACATAGAACGCCCAGCCGGCCTCTGCGATTGCAACGGCAAGCAGCGACACCCCCGTCCATACCGTGATCGGCGGGAAGTAGCGGTACGCCAGCACGACGAACAAGTAGCCAACGACGGCGGCCAGCACCGTCGCGGCCGTCAGGTCACGCTTGCGAGTGGGTCCCATCAGTTCAGCGCCAGCTCGGTTGGGCGCACACCGTCGCGGTCGGCAGCGTCGAGTTCGGCGAGCAGGTTGCCGACCCGGCGCGGTTCACCTCCCACCGTCAAGACGGCATCGGGGTCGATCGCCAGCCACGGGATGAGCACGAATGCCCTCAGGTGTGCCAGGGGGTGTGGCAGCGTGAGCTCGGCGTCACGCGACGTCACTTCGCGATCGCCGTCATGGCAGGTAACGAGGTCAACGTCGAGAGTGCGTGGGCCCCAACGCTGTTCGCGTACCCGGTCGGCCGCCGCTTCGAGCTCGTGTGCACGGCGAAGCCAGCCACGGGCGTCCATGGCGGGGTCGTCGGCGATGAGCACCGCATTGAGAAACGGTCCCTGCTCGACCCCACCCCATGGCGGCGTCTCGTAAACCGGCGACACCGCCCGTACCGCCCCGTCGAGCCCGTCGACCACCGACTGCAGTCGCGCCAGCCGATCACCGAGGTTGGATCCGATGGATAACACGACTGAAGTCACGACGCTCCCCCGCGGCCGCCGCGCCGCGAACGTCGCGCTGTGACGGCAACATCGGCGAATGTCAGCGGGATCGGTGCCGACGGCTTGTGCACGACGACTTCGACGGCGTGCGCGCGTTCGTCGGTCATCACATCGTCGGCGATCGCGCCCGCCACCGCCTCGATGAGGTTGCGCGGCGGCCCGGCGACGATGTCGGCGGCCCGCTGGGCCAGCCTGCCGTAGTCGAGAGTGTCGGCGAGGTCGTCGCTGGCGGCGGCGCTCGCCAAGTCGATCCACACCGTGATGTCGACGACGAAGTCCTGGCCGTCGCGCCGTTCGTGATCGAACACACCGTGGTGGCCGCGAACGGTCAAGCCACGCAACTCGATTCGATCAGCCATGGTCAACCATTCTCAGCCCATCCAAGCCTCGAGCACCTTCAAAGCGTCCACGGACGCCCGCACATCGTGCACCCGCACCCCCCATGCGCCGTGCAGTCCTGCCAACGCGGAGATCACCGCCGTTGCGGTCTCTCGTCCGTCCGGCGACCGGGGCTCGCCGTCGGGGGCCGCCAGCAGTGAGCCGAGGAAGCGCTTGCGCGACGCCCCGACGAGCACCGGGATGCCGGTGTCGACGAACTCCGGTAGCGCGCGCAGCAGCGCCCAATTGTGTTCTGCGGTCTTGGCGAAACCCAAGCCGGGATCGATGATCAGCCGGGACTGGTCAACACCCGCATGCACGGCCGCATCGACGCTTGCCAGCAACTCGTCACGCACTGCGGCCACCACGTCGCGGTAGGCGGGCGCCTGGTGGGGCGCTTCTGCGCCGACCGAACGCCAATGCATCAGTACCCAAGGCACTTTCGCGTCAGCGAGCAGTGGAGCCATGTTGGGATCGGCGCGCCCGCCGGACACATCATTGACGATCTGGGCGCCGTTTTCCAGCGCCGCCTGCGCCACCTCGGCGTGCATCGTGTCGATGCTGACTGTAATACCTTGCCCGGCAAGCTCTTTGATGACCGGCAGCACGCGGGCGGACTCGACTCGCGACTCGACGCGGGTGGCGCCTGGCCGGGTCGATTCGCCGCCGACGTCGATGATCGCGGCACCCTCGGCGGCCAACGCCAGTCCATGTTCGACGGCGCGGTCACGGTCGAGGAACAGTCCCCCGTCGGAGAAGGAATCGTCGGTGACGTTCACGACCCCCATGACCTGCACGCGCGTCGTGCTCACTTTCGCAGGATCAGATCCAGCGCCTCGGCACGCGATGCCGCATCGCATTTGAACTGCCCGCGCACCGCCGATGTGGTGGTGATGGCGCCGGGTTTACGCACGCCGCGCATCGCCATGCAGAGGTGCTCGGCCTCGACGACGACGATCGCGCCGCGCGGATCGAGCTTGCGCATCAGCGCGTCGGCGATCTGCGCGGTCAGTCGCTCCTGCACCTGCGGGCGCTTGGCGTACAAGTCGACGAGGCGGGCGATCTTCGAGAGGCCGGTGACCCTGCCGTCCTTGCCGGGGATGTAGCCGACGTGTGCGACGCCGTGGAACGACACCAGGTGGTGTTCGCAGGTGGAGTACATCGGAATCTGCTTGACCAACACCAGTTCGTCGTGTTGTTCGTCAAAGGTGGTGTCCAGCACGGTATCCGGGTCGGTGTAGAGCCCGGCGAACATCTCTCTGTATGCCCGCGCCACCCGGGCAGGCGTGTCTTCGAGACCGTGCCGGTCGGGGTCCTCGCCGATAGCGATCAGCAGTTCGCGGACCGCGGCCTCGGCGCGCGGTTGGTCGAAGACACGGTGGTTCAGCGCGGCCGAGTTGTTGTGCGACGTCTGCTGTACCGCTCCTCGCGTGCGCGGGGTCATCGGAGCCTCCGTTTATCTGTCAGCCGCCTGCGCGGCCGCTGTCATGGCCCGGATCCTCGCTGGCGCCCGGCGCAGGCGGAGCGTCTTGTACCCCAGGAGCGTCTTGTACGGGCGGAGCATCCTGGACGGGCTGAGGGTGTCCGGGCTGCGGGTAGGGCTGATACGGGTAGTGCTGCTGCCAGTGGGGCGGCGGGTACCAGTACCCCTGCTGTTGGGGGTATGGCTGTCCCGGCGGCTGGCCCTGCGGTGGCCAGCCGGGCGCGTGCCAACCGGCGGGGGCGCCGTAGTCGGGCTGCGTCGGTGCGTTCGCGGGAATTCCGTTGGCGCCGTTACCATTTGTGCCGTTCTGGTGGGCCTGGCGGGCGGCGGCCTCCTGGCTTGCCTGCGCGATGGCCGCCTTGAACGCGGGCTCGGGGATCGGCTTGGGCCACGGCTCGCCGCGTTCTATGGCCAGCTCGCCCGGCGTCTTGATCGGCGGCTTGTCGGACGGCACCCGGCCGCCGAAGTCGTCGAACATGGTGAGCCGGGGCCGCTTCTTCACGTCACCGAAGATGGCCTGCAGTTCGGCGCGGTGCAGGGTTTCCTTCTCCAGCAGCTCGCCTGCGAGCGTGTCGAGCACGTCGCGGTATTCGGTGAGGATCTCCCACGCCTCGGTGTGCGCGGCCTCGATCAGCTTGCGCACCTCGTCGTCGATGATCTGGGCCACCTCGTGGCTGTAGTCGGCCTGCGTGCCCATCGTCCTGCCGAGGAACGGGTCGCCGTGTTCGGTGCCGTAGCGCACCGCACCCAGTTTGCTGCTCATGCCGTACTCGGTCACCATCGCGCGGGCGATCTTGGTGGCCTGATCGATGTCGGAGGACGCCCCGGTGGTCGGCTCGCGGAACACCAGTTCCTCCGCGGCGCGCCCGCCCATCGCGAACACCAGCCGGGCGATCATCTCCGAGCGGGTCATCAGGCCCTTGTCGTCCTCGGGCACCGCCATCGCGTGGCCGCCGGTGCGGCCGCGGGCAAGAATGGTCACCTTGTAAATCGGGTCGATGTCCGGCATCGCCCATGCGGCGAGCGTGTGACCGCCCTCGTGGTAGGCGGTGATCTTCTTCTCGTGCTCGCTGATGATGCGGCTCTTGCGGCGCGGCCCGCCGACGACGCGGTCGACCGCCTCCTCCAGCGCGGGGCCGGTGATCACGGTGCCGTTTTCGCGGGCAGTCAGCAGCGCGGCCTCATTGACGACGTTGGCCAGGTCGGCGCCGGACATGCCGACGGTCCGCTTGGCCAGCCCGTCCAGGTCGGCGTCGGGCGCGATCGGCTTGCCCTGCGAATGCACGCGCAGCACCGCGCGGCGGCCGGCGAGATCGGGGTTGGACACCGGAATCTGGCGGTCGAAGCGGCCTGGCCGCAGCAGCGCAGGGTCGAGGATGTCGGGTCGGTTGGTGGCGGCGATCAGGATGACGCCCTGACGGTCGCCGAAGCCGTCCATCTCGACGAGCAGCTGGTTCAGCGTCTGCTCGCGCTCGTCGTGCCCGCCGCCGAGGCCGGCGCCGCGCTGCCTGCCGACCGCGTCGATCTCGTCTACGAAGATGATGCACGGGCTGTTCTGCTTGGCCTGCTCGAACAGGTCGCGCACTCGGGAGGCGCCGACGCCGACGAACATCTCGACGAAGTCCGAACCCGAAATCGTGAAGAACGGAACCCCGGCCTCGCCTGCGACGGCGCGGGCCAGCAGCGTCTTGCCGGTGCCCGGCGGGCCGTAGAGAAGCACGCCCTTGGGGATCTTGGCGCCGAGCGCCTGATAGCGGGTGGGGTTCTGCAGGAAGTCCTTGATCTCGTAGAGCTCTTCGACCGCCTCGTCGACACCCGCGACGTCGGCGAACGTGGTCTTCGGCATGTCCTTGGAGAGCTGTTTGGCCCGCGACTTGCCGAAGCCGAAGCCCATCCGGCCGCCGGTCTGCATGCGGGAGAACATCACGAACAACCCGACGAGCAACAGCAGCGGCAGCAGGTAGATGAGCAGCGAGCCCAACATGCTGCCCTGGTTGACGACGGTGTTGACCTTGGCGTTCTTGGCGTTCAGCGCGTCGAACAACGGCACGGCGTACCCGGTGGGGAACTTGGTGATGACCTTGTCGCTGTTGTCGGTGTCGGCGTTGCCGTTCTTCAGCTCGAGCCGCAGCTGCTGCTCACGGTCGTCGATCTGCGCGCTCTTGATGTTGTCGCTGTTGATCTGGGCCATCGCCACCGACGTGTCGACGGGTTTATAGCCGCGGGTGTCGTCACTGAAATAGAAGAACGACCAGCCCAGCAACAGCACCACGGCGATCGCGGTCAGCGTGCGGATCACATTTTTCCGGTTCATCAAGCATCGGCCCTCGTGGGCCAGGTCCTTCCATACGCGCAGCTGGAAACCTCAAGGCTACCGCTAGACCAACGAACAACAGTTCCCGCGGTTGTCTCGCCCTTCCGCCGAACGTGGGTTACCCGCACGCTTGTCGCGCTCGAAGCGTGACACGAGCCCACACTCGGCCCCGGCAGAACAGACTCTTTCGGCGAACCTTGCCCTGTGCTTGGCTGTGGTCGTGCTCACCTCGACCGAACGGTTAGTTGAGACAAACGGCGTTTCACTGCGGGTGTACGAAGCGGGCGAGCGGGGCGCACCCGTGGTCGTACTGGCCCACGGGTTCCCCGAACTGGCGTACTCGTGGCGCCATCAGATCCCGGTGATCGCGGCGGCGGGCTACCACGTGCTGGCTCCCGACCAGCGCGGCTACGGCGGCTCGGACCGTCCCGACGCTGTCGAGGACTACGACATCCACGCGCTCACCGGCGACCTGGTCGGCCTGCTCGACGCCGTCGGCGCACAACAAGCGATATTCATCGGCCACGACTGGGGTGCCATGGTCGTGTGGCACACCGCCGTCTTGCACGCGGAGCGCGTGCGGGCGGTCGCGGGTCTGTCGGTTCCGCCCATCCCCCGGGCGCGATCGCGCCCCACCGAACGTTGGCGGCAGAAGTTCGGCGACGACTTCTACATGCTGCGATTCCAGGAGCCGGGCCTGGCGGAGGCCGAGATGGAAGCCGACGTCGCCGCGACGATGAGCGGAATGTTCGCCGGGCTGTTGACCGGACGCGCGCCGCTGCCGGACTGGATCAGCGCCGACGAATTCGAGCACTACGTCACCGAGTTCAGCAGGACGGGCTTCACCGGCGCGCTGAACTGGTACCGCAACTACGACCGCAACTGGGAGTCGACGCCGCAGCTCGCCGACGCGAAGATCACGGCGCCGGCGCTGTTCGTCGGCGGCACTGCCGACCCGGTGGGCCCGACGATGAACCCGGCCCGCGCGCGTGAACTGGCCGTCGGCCCCTACACCGAAAAGTGGATCGACGGCGCGGGGCACTGGGTGCAACAGGAACGTGCCGACGAGGTCAACCGAATCCTGCTGGCGTTCCTGACCGAAGTGGAGGAGTCATGACCGGTAAGCCCATGAACTTCGGAGTCTTCATCACGCCGTTCCACCCCGTCGGTCAATCTCCAACCGTCGCACTGGAATACGACCTCGACCGCACAGTCGCACTCGACAAACTCGGATACGACGAGGTGTGGTACGGCGAGCACCACTCCGGCGGCTACGAACTGATCGCCTGCCCGGAGGTGTTCATCGCCGCGGCAGCCGAGCGCACCAAGCACATCAAGCTGGGCACCGGCGTGGTGTCGCTGCCCTACCACCACCCGCTGATGGTCGCCGACCGCTGGGTGCTGCTCGACCACCTGACCCGCGGACGCGTGATCTTCGGCACCGGGCCGGGCGCGCTGCCTTCCGACGCCTACATGATGGGGATCGACCCGGTCGAGCAGCGGCGGATGATGCAGGAATCTCTCGAGGCGATCCTGGCGTTGTTGCGCGCGGCGCCAGAGGAGCGGGTCAGCAGACATTCCGACTGGTTCACGCTGCAGGAAGCCCAGCTGCACATCCGCCCGTACACGTGGCCGTATCCCGAAATCTCAACGGCGGCAATGATTTCACCGTCCGGCCCGCGGCTGGCGGGTGCGCTCGGCACCTCGCTGCTTTCGCTGTCGATGTCGGTGCCCGGCGGCTATGCAGCGCTGGAGAACACCTGGGAGGTCGTGGTCGACCAGGCCGAGAAGTCCGGCCGTGACGAGCCGGATCGCGACGACTGGCGGGTGCTGGCCATCATCCATCTGGCCGACACCAGGGAGCAGGCGATCGACGACTGCACCTATGGGCTGCAGGACTTCGCGAACTACTTCGGCGCGGCCGGATTCGTGCCGTTGTCGAATTCGGTTGAGGGGACGCAGTCGCCGCGCGAATTCGTGGCCGAGTACGCAGGCATGGGCAATTGCTGTATCGGCACGCCCGGCGATGCGGTGGCCTACATTCAGGATCTGCTCGACCAGTCCGGTGGGTTCGGCACGCTGCTGCTGCTCGGCCACGACTGGGCCTCGCCCGCTGCGACATACCACTCCTACGAGCTGTTCGCCCGTGAGGTCATGCCGCATTTCAAGGGGCAGCTGTCCGCGCCGCGTGCCAGCCACGATTGGGCAAAAGGCATGCGCGACAAGCTGCTTGGCCGCGCGGGCGAGGCCATCGTCAAGGCGATCAACGAGCACACCGACGAGCTCAAAGAGCGGGAGCAACCCTGATGCGCGCCTCCGTTCTGCGCGACGGCCGCATGGTGCTGCGCGACGATGTCGCCGAGCCGGTCCCCGGTCCCGGTCAGGTGCTCGTCGGTGTGAAGGCATGCGGAATCTGCGGCTCGGACCTGCATTTCGCCAAACACGGCGCCGATGTGCTGGAGCTCAACGATCAGATCGAGGGCTTCGGTGGCGGCGGCATGAATATCGATCTGAGCCGTGACGTGTTCATGGGTCATGAGTTCAGTGCCGAAGTGCTTGAGGCAGGGCCCGACACCGAGGCGCCTTCGCCTGGCACGCTCGTCACCTCCCTGCCGGTGCTGGTTTCGGCGAGCGGCATCGAGCCGATCGTTTACTCCAACAGGACGATTGGCGGCTACGCGGAGCGGATGCTGTTGTCGGCTCCGCTGCTGACGCCCATCCCCAATGGACTGGACCCGCGGCACGCTGCGCTGACCGAGCCGATGGCCGTCGGCCTGCACGCAGTCAACAAATCTGCTATCGAGCGCGGTGAGGCCGCTTTGGTGCTCGGCTGCGGGCCGATCGGCATTGCGATCATCGCGGGGCTTCGCCACCGCGGCGTGGAAACCATTGTGGCGGCCGACTATTCGGCCCGCCGGCGCGAACTGGCCACGGCGATGGGCGCGACGTCGACCGTAGACCCCGCCGATGGGTCACCGTTCGACAGCGCGCGCCCGGCAGTGGTGTTCGAGGCCGTCGGCGTACCGGGCATCATCGACGACATCCTGCGCCGGTCGCCTGTCGGTGCGCGCGTCGTCGTCGCCGGTGTGTGCATGCAGGCCGATAGTTTCCATCCGTATTTCGCGATCGCCAAGCAGATCAACGTGCAGTTCGTGTTGGCCTATGACCCGACGGAGTTCACGGATTGCCTGCGCGCGATCGCCGAGGGCGACATCGACGTGGCACCGATGATCACCGGTGAGGTCGGCCTGGATGGCGTGGGTGCGGCGTTTGACGAGCTGGCCCACCCCGACGCGCACTGCAAGATCCTGGTGGCTCCCTGAAGGTATGGTGCGAGGCATGCCGATCGCAGCGAGAGCGAAGATGTCCACCCGTTTTCTCCTTCTCGCCGCGGCGGGGCTTGCCGCCGTTGGCCTCTCGGCCTGCGACTCCTCCTCTGGCCCAACGGCAACGGGCGACAAGGACACCCGCCAAGTAACCGTCGTCGGCGCGGGCGAGGTACAGGGCACGCCCGACAGGCTCACCGTCAACGCGTCGATCGAGTTCGTCGCACCTGACGTCAGCGGCGCCATGAACCAGACCAGCGACCGTCAACAGGCGGTCATCGACGCGTTGGTGGGCTCGGGAATCGACCGCAAGGACATCAGCACGTCGAATGTGAGCCTGCAACCGCAATTCGCGGGCGGCGACAGCACGACGATCATCGGCTACCGCGCCACGAATTCGATCGACGTGAAGATCCGCAAACTCGACAGCGCTTCGCAGGCATTGGCGTTGATCGTCAGCACCGGCGGTGACGCCACGCGCATCAACTCGGTGAACTATTCGCTCGAGGACGACTCGCAACTCGTCAAGGACGCGCGGGCGCGGGCGTTCAACGACGCCAAGGACCGCGCCCAGCAGTACGCCCAGCTGTCCGGGCTGAAGCTCGGCAAGGTCATCTCGATCACCGAGTCGGGCGGGTCGACACCGCCGACGCCGATGCCCAGCTTCAAGGGTGCCGAGATGGCGGCCGTGCCGCTGGAGCCCGGCCAGCAGACGGTCGGGTTCTCGGTGACGGTGATCTTCGAGCTCAGCTGACTTTTTGCGCACACTCGCGCCGCGCTGAGCGTGCGCGAAATGTCCGCAGATTGCGGCGTGTCGGCGTGCAGACACGCACGCTCGCGGTTGTTGGCGGTTGTTGGCGGCTAGGCGGGGCCGACGACGACCGGGATGCCGTTGAGCACAGCGGTGCCCGACAGCGGGTCGAGTTGGCCGCCGTCGTTGAGTTGGTTGACGTTGACGCCGGGTTGGTCGGCGGCCACGCCCTGCCGCGTGCCACCGCGGTCGTGGCCCCAGCCGTGTGGCAGCGACACGACGCCGCGCCGCATACCCGGATCCAGTTCGATCGGCGCGACCAGATCGCCGCCGGGCCCCTTGATCGACGCGTTGTCGGTCAGCCCGAGTTCTGCTGCGTCGTCCGGATGGATCTGCAGCGTGCAGCGGTTCGTCCCGCCCGTCAGAGCGGGCAGGTTGTGCATCCAGCTGTTGTTCGAGCGCAGGTGCCTGCGACCGATCAACACGAAACCGTCGTCGCCGCGGCTCAGCGACTCCTGCAGCCGAGCGGCGTCGGCGATCAGCGGCTCGGGCGCGAGTTCGATTCTGCCCGAACGTGTTTTGAGCACCGCGGGCATCCTGGGCTGCAGCGGGCCGAAGTCGATGCCGTGTGGCGCCGCCTTCAGCCGCTCCAGGGTCAGGCCATCGGGGTTGGCGCCGAACGCATCTCCGTACGGCCCGAGCCGAAGCATCATGTCGAGACGGCGTTCGTATCCCGGACCGTCGATCAGCATCGCCGTCAGCTCGTCGACCGCACGCCCGGCAACCGGTGAATCAGGGTCGGCGGTTTCCTTCTGCAGCGTCGTCGCGATGACCTGATCGTCCACCAAAGCCGGGTCGGCTTGATAGCCGATGCCGTAAAGGATCAGCGCGAGCCGCGACAGGATCTCCGGCTCGTCGGGTCGACCGTCCGCCGGCAGCGCGGGCGGCGAGTAGCGGGCATTGTTGCGCACCGCAAGGTTGTTCAGCGCGAAGTCGAAATGGCCGGCTTGTGACGGAGGCGGCGGCGGCAGGATCACGTCGGCGTGCCTCGTCGTCTCGTTGAGATACGGGTCGATGCTGAGCATGAAATCGATGCTGTCCAGCGCCCGGTCGAGCCGGTCGCCGTCGGGCGCCGACAGCACGGGGTTACCGGCGATCGTGATCATCGCCTTGATCTGACCATCACCTGCGGTGTCGATCTCCTCGGCGAGCGCGACTGCGGGCAGCTCCCCCAACGCCTCGGGATAGCCGGAGACACGGCTATGCCAGCGGCCGGTCGTGAA
>Ga0070671_100001100_pt1 | contig 20045 bp, 17 predicted proteins | sample KBSS73metaG_FD_65341 | JGI IMG/M metagenome (GOLD analysis project Ga0070671, IMG submission 65341) | Switchgrass rhizosphere microbial communities from Kellogg Biological Station, Michigan, USA - KBS S7-3 metaG | ecosystem: Host-associated > Plants > Roots > Rhizosphere > Soil ...
GCATCGATGACGTTCCTGTCGCTGACCTCCACGATTGCCGGGCCTCATTCACCGCGAAACACCGTGCGGGACAGCGTGATCGACGCGTCCGGCGACGAGGGCCCGAGCCACTGGTTCATCAGATGTGCGGCCGTCACTCCTGCACCATCTGCGGCGTCGAGTTCCCACAGATGAAAGCGCGGGCACCATGGCAGGCGCGAATACACGCAGTTCGGCCTCGACCGGGGCCCGGAAGGCGTCGGAGAACCGCTGCGGTGTCCGCATGACAACGTCGATGAGGTAGCGGACGGCCGGCCAGGCCCAGCTGGGCAACGCTGCTTGTCCCGGTCGACGGTGGCCTGCATGACCTCTGCCCTGGTGTTCTCCCGCATGCCGGGCGGCCAGTTGGGCAACCGGTCGACGGTCGCCTCGCTCAGCCCGGACTGCTGCGCGATCTCGCGGACCTTGTAGCGGTGCGGCATCAATCCTCCTGTCGCGCCGAGATCAACCTTCTGGCGGTTTTCACTCGACAGTTCTCCCCCAAAACGTGAGTTTGGGCGATGAAAGCTGAGGGTTTTTTGATGGCTTTTTGGTGTTGATTGCGGTCGCTGTCCCAGCAAGACTATAGGGCATGACCGGTACCGTTCACGCAACACACAAGGTGTGGATCGACGAGGCCGACCTGCGCCTCGACGACTTCCGCGCACAGGTGTTGCGCAGTGCCGATCGTGCCGACTACCCGATGGCGACCGATGTGCGAACCAATGTGCCCGTCTATTCGGCGAGCACCGTCGCCAACGCTGACCGCCGCGCGCTGCAATCCGAATTGATTCGGGCGCTCGCTGACGGGCCAGGCGTCGTGGTCGTCGAGGGCGCGTTCGACGCCGAAGTGGTCGATCGGGCCAGCGACGCATTTTTCGCGATCATCGACGCGCAGCGCGCGACAGGCACCGCGGCCGGTGACCACTTCGGCAAGCCCGGAGCCAACGACAGGATCTGGAACGCGGCGCAGAAGCTCGCGCTGCACGACCCGCAGGTGTTCGCCGAGTACTACGCCAACGACGCGCTCGCCATCGTCTGCCAGGCGTGGCTGGGTCCTCGGTATCAGGTCACCTCACAGGTCAACGTCGTCAATCCCGGTGGACAGCAACAGGTTCCGCATCGGGACTATCACCTCGGTTTCGTACCCGACGAGCACCTGGCCGCTTATCCCGCCCACTTGCATCGCACCTCGCCGGTGCTGACGCTGCAGGGCGCAGTCGCGCACTGCGATATGCCGGTCGAGAGCGGTCCGACGATGCTCCTGCCGTTCTCCCAGCGGTTCGAGGGCGGCTATCTGGCATTCAACCGGCCCGAATTCGTCGAGTTCTTCGCGGAGTATCACATCCAGCTGCCACTGGCCAAGGGCGACGCGATGTTCTTCAATCCCGCGCTGTATCACGGTGCAGGATCGAATGTTTCGAGCCACATTCGCCGGATGGCGAATCTGTTGCAGATCTCCTCACCGTTCGGTCGCGCGATGGAAGCGCTGGACCGCACCGCGATGGTGCGTGCGGTCTACCCGACGCTGCTCGCGATGAAGGCGGCGGGCCACCCTCAGCGCGAGCTGCTCAACGCGGTGGTGGCTACCGCCGAGGGCTACGCGTTTCCCACCAACCTGGACAGCGACCAGCCGATCGGCAGCCTGGCGCCACCCAGTCAGGTCGACACGGTGCTTTCGGCGTTGGCCGACGACCTCACCGCAGAACAACTCGATGTCGCGCTGCGCGACCAGGATGATCGGAGAACTCCATGACCACCCTCGGGGTAATCGGACTGGGCCGCATCGGCGCCTTCCATACCGAGACCTTGTCCGGCCTCGAGGGCGTCGACGGCCTCGTCGTCGCGGATGAGCGCGCCGATGTGGTTGCCGCCGTCGCCGCCAAACATGGTGCCAAACCGGCGGATTCGGTGGAGGAGCTGCTGTCCTCAGGCGTCGACGGTGTCGTGGTGTCTGCTGCCACGCCCGCGCATGCGGAGCTGACGCTGGCCGCCGTGCACCGCGGTCTGCCGACCTTCTGCGAGAAGCCCATCGCCGCCACCGCAGCCGAGAGTGCCCGCGTCGCCGACGTGATCGCCCGGTCCGGTGTGCCGGTTCAGGTCGGCTACCAGAGGCGGTTCGACGCGGCGTTCGCCGCTGCCAAGCGCGCAGTCGACGACGGTTCACTGGGTCTGCTGCACACCGTGCGCAGCACCACGATGGACCCCGCTCCCCCGCCGATGGAATACATCGCGGGTTCGGGCGGCATCTTCCGCGACTGCGCCGTACACGATTTCGATGTGTTGCGCTGGATCACCGGCCAGCAGGCTGTCGAGGTGTACGCGACCGGCAGCGTGCAGGGCGACCCGCGGTTCACCGAATACGGCGACGTCGACACGGCCGCCGTCGTGGTGAGGTTCGATCAGGGCACGCTCGGCCTGATATCGGCCGCCCGCTACAACGGCCGCGGCTACGACTGCCGACTCGAGGTGCACGGTTTCCACGACACCGTGGTCGCCGGCTGGGACCAGGGCGCGCCGGTGCGAAACGCCGACCCGGCCAACGAGTTTCCGACCGGACCTGCGCACCACTTCTTCATGGATCGCTTCACCGACGCATTCCGCGCCGAGTTGAGCGCGTTCGTCGACGTGGTCAACCGCACGGCCGCGCCAGCATGCACGGTGGCCGACGCGGTCGAGGTGGCATGGCTGGCCGAGGCCGCGACGGAATCATTGCGCCGGGGCGTCCCGGTACGAATCGAAGAAGTGAGGTCATAGTGAAGATCGCTGGCGCGCCGATTTCGTGGGGTGTGTGCGAGGTGCCGGGATGGGGCCATCAGCTCAGTCCACACCGCGTCCTCACTGAGATGCGCGACGTGGGTTTGGCCGCAACGGAACTCGGGCCGGAGGGCTTCCTGCCCTCGGATCCGGGCGAGCCGACCGCGCTGCTCGACTCGTTCGGTCTCAGCTGTGTGGGCACCTTCGCGCCGGTCCTGCTGCATGACGCCGAACACGATCCGCTGGCCGACATCGCAGGCCCGCTCGAGGCGCTCTTGGCCTGCGGGGCCACCGTGCTGGTGCTGGCCGCCGCCACCGGCACCGACGGCTACGACTCCCGCCCGACGCTCGATGACGACCAATGGGCAATCCTGCTGGGCAATCTCGACCGGCTCGCGGCCGCGGCCGCCGACAGGGGTGTGCTCGCGGTACTGCACCCACACGTCGGCACGATGGTGGAGACGCGCGCCGATGTCGACCGCGTGCTCGCCGGTTCGCAGATCAAGCTGTGCCTCGATACCGGACACCTGCTGATCGGCGGAACCGACCCGCTGCGGCTGGCCCGCGAGGTGCCTGACCGCATCGCGCACGCGCACCTCAAGGATGTCGACGCCGCACTGGCCGCCCGTGTCCAGTCCGGTGAGCTGACCTACACCGAGGCGGTTCGCGAAGGGATGTACACCCCGCTCGGCGGCGGCGACGTCGACATCGCAGGCATCGTCACGGCGCTGCGCGGCAACGGCTTTGACGGCTGGTTCGTGATGGAGCAGGACACCATCCTCGACGGAGAGCCGGCCGACGAGGGGCCGCTGCGCGATGTGCGGACCAGCGTCGAGTACATCAGCGAGGTGGGGCGGTCGGTTCCGGTATGAGGCCGAAGACGAACGCGAGTGAGGATCGCAGCGAGGAACGAGCGAGGACCGGTGGGCCCACGCCCGCAGGGCAGGGGACGAGCGGGAGTCGAGCATGAGTCTGCGCATCGGGGTCCTCGGGGCGTCGCGGATCGCCGGGCTCGCGATCGTCGGCCCCGCGCAGGAGTTGGGCCACCGACTGGTGGCCGTCGCGGCGCGTGACCCGCGACGAGCCGAGCTGTTCGCCGAAAAGCACGGTGTGGAACGCGTTTTGGCGTCCTACCACGATGTGATCAACGACCCCGACGTCGACGCCGTTTACAACCCGCTGGCCAATGCGTTGCATGCGCCGTGGAATCTGGCGGCCGTCGCGGCGGGTAAACCGGTGCTGACCGAGAAGCCCTTCGCCCGTGACCGGGCAGAAGCGCAGCGGGTCGCCGCGGCCGCCGACGCCGCAGGCATCACTGTGATGGAGGGGTTTCATTACCTGTTTCATCCCGCCACCCGCCGCGCAATGGAACTGGCGGGTGACGGCACGCTCGGTGAGCTGGTGCACGTCGAAGCGCGGATGGCGATGCCCGCACCAAACGATGACGACCCGCGCTGGTCGCTGGAGTTGGCCGGCGGCGCGCTGATGGACCTGGGCTGCTACGGCCTTCACGTCATGCGTCAGCTCGGGCATCCGTCGATCGTCCGCGCCCACGCCGAACAACGCAGCCCTGGCGTCGACGCCTGGTGCGACGTCGATCTGGCCTTCCCGGGCGGCGCCACCGGCCTGAGCGCGAACTCGATGGTCGCCGATGATTACGCGTTCACGCTCCGCATCGTCGGTACGCACGGAGATGTGTTGGTGCACAACTTCATCAAGCCGCACGACGACGACCGTCTGACCATCAACACTCCGGACGGCACCACCGTCGAGCGGCTTGGCACGCGGCCGTCGTACACCTATCAGCTCGAAGCGTTCGCCGCCCACGTGCAGAATGGCGCACCACTGCCGCTGGATACAGCGGACGCGGTGGAGAACATGGCGTACATCGACGCCGCGTACCGCGCGGCCGGGATGTCGCCGCGCTAGACGACAGTGGTCGCGCCGTTGAGGCGGTTGGGCAGCTGCTCGCGCAGTTTCGTGCAGCTGCGTTCGGCCACGGCGGCAATGGTTTTGGACGGGTTCCGCCCGATGGCCCTTGGGATCACCGAACCGTCCATCACGAACAGATTGTCGTGACCGAACACCTCACCCATGTGATTGGTCACCCCGGCACCCGCAGCGGCAGCCATGTTGCACCCGCCCAGCGGATGTGGTGTCGCCAGCATTCGCAGGCGTTTCCAGGAGATCAACGGCATCGGCGTACCCCCGGTCGCGAGCGTCATCGCGACATGGATGTCGTTGAACGTGTCCAGCGCACTGACCGACCCCTGCGGATTCCAATTCAGCTGCGTCCTGGCACGCCAGAACTTGTACCGGCTCCGCAATGAGAATTCGCCGTCAGCGGCGTCGATCGACTGGCCGAACCACGGGATCATATGGCTGAAATCGGTGAGGTCGCTGGCCTTCTGATACAACCGGCGCCTCAGCCAGCCTTTGTTCTCCCAGCGTCTCAGTAAATGCGCACCGAAATTCGGCAGGCCGCCGTCTTCCACGTAGATGCGGCCATCAAACCCAACCATGTCGTCGCCGGGAAGATCGACGCCATCGAGAAAGTCGATCACCCCGCCGATGGTGGGACCCTTCGTGGGTTGCAGGGCGATGTCCTTGTAACGGGCCAAGGTGAGGAAGTCGCCATTGGGGCTCCAGCCCCTGCCGAGCGCACGGGGAAGGTTGGGCAGCGTGCGGAATCCGTCGCGCGAGCGCAACAGGATCTCGGTCGAACCCAGCGATCCGGCCGCGAGAATGACGATCTTTCCGACGATCCGGCGTTTGCGGCGCCGACCGCCCCGGATCTCGAGATAGTGCACGCGCCACGCACCGTCGGGTCCTTCCTCGACGTGCGTGACCATCGAGTGCGTCTTGATCTCGGCGCCGTTGTCCCTCGCGTGCTTGAGATAGTTCTTGTCGAGCGTGTTCTTGGCGTCGTGTTCGCAGCCGATCACACAGTTTCCGCAGTGCACGCAGGTTCCAGTTGCGTATGCCTGCGCTGGCTCCCACGGATGGCCCTTCGTGGGAGGTGCCGCGTTGTCGAACGTGACGGCCAGCGGTAGCGATCGGTACCGGGCCTTTGCCCCCAACGTGTCGGCTGCTTTACTCAGCAGGTCCATCCGAGGGTTGAATTGACCCTCCGGAACCGGTTGCGGATTCAGCATTTTGCCGACGGCGGCGTAGTACGGCTTCAGTTCTTCCGCGGTGATCTCCGACGGCCACCCGCTACGGAACACTCGGTCGGGGGCTTCCACGCAGACGTTGGCGTAGATCAGGGAGCCGCCACCGACGCCGGCGCCGGTCGCCACCACCATCTGGTCGAGGAAGCGGATGTCCAGCCAGCCATTCAGCCACTGCGGGACCCTGCTGGAATACAGGTAGTCCCATGGCCGTTGCGGCGTCAACTGCCCGGACCAGTCGCGCCCACGTTCGAGCACAACCACTGTGCGGCCGTCGTCGGCAAGGTGGCAGGCGGCGACCGCGCCCCCGAATCCGCTTCCGACGATGACGACGTCGGCAGCCTCGTCCGTCACCACCGACGGCCTTTGAGGTACGTGTTGACAAGTGACGACACGAAGAATCGGTAGAACGAGAACAGATGGCGCACTTTGTCGTACCACTTGACCTTGCCGGTGATCCGCATCGAGAGGAGCTGACGCACGAAGTCCCGAAGGGTCAGCCGCAGAATGCCTGCGCCCACCGCTTGGCCACGTTCGCCCGCGAGCGGGAACAGCTGGACATGAAGCGTGGTGGTCGCGGGCCACAGGCGCCAGGGCGGCGACGGCTCCATGTACTTGCGGCCGCGCATGCAAAACGTTTGGTCACCCACGGAGATGATCGAGTCGTAGACCATCTCGCGAACACCCTTTTCGTTCTGGATGGCACGCTGGAAGAGCCGGAAGTCACCGACGCCGGTGCCCTCGATGTGGCCGCCGAGCACCGGGATCGAGCCCGCCGCCGACCAGCGGCCGCGGTGACTCGGATCCCTAAGGAACGCAGGGAGATTCGGCACCTGGACAGTGACCTCGAGTCGCATCGCGATCGCCGCATCGTCCTGGTAGCCCTTGCTGGGCTCCGTGCAGCCCATGGTGATCATCCCGCTCATCACTTCGCCGAAGCGCAATCCGGGTCGGGCGAACAGTACTGTCTTGCGGACGTCGGCGGAACTCGGCGCGTCGAAACCGTCATCGGGGTCGGTTTCGATCCGCTGATCGGCTTGCATCACCATGGCTTGCTCAATTCATCGAGGATGAACGGGAAGACGTCCCGGTTCGAGTACTGGCCGAGAAACACGTCGAGATGCCCATAGCCGGCGAACTTCTGGAACGTGTGCTTGCCCGGCTGATGGCGCTCGTAGTACTCGAACGTGCGCGCCATGCCTACGGGTAAGAAGGTCTGGTTCCTGTCTCCGGTCATGAAGACGAAGCGCGCGTCGGTCTTCGGCGCTTCGGCGGTGAACAGCGGTGGCAGCTCGGAGTATTTCCCTGTCGATACCATCTCGCCCGCGGCCGATGCGTCGGCGATCTGCCCGTAGTACGTCATCGGCACCTGACCGAACTCACCCTTGATCCACTCGTGGGTCTCGTCGTTGAGGTTCTCGTGGCGCCACAGGGTCGGATGGCCGTACCCGTACATGAAGCTGGTGTGATTGCACACCGCGTTGTCGCACTCGTCATGCGTGGCCTTGACGTACCAATCGAGGATCTTCGGCAACAGCCGCGGCGCGTGCAGCCCCCATTGCGGATTGATGCCCGTGACCTTCTCCGCATTCAAAAAGGCAACGGCCAGTGGCAGTTTCAGTCGCGCCTGCCACGGCATGACGGGGTGCAACGCCGATGAGTTCGAAATCACCATGGACACGTCCGGGAGCAGTCCGGCAGTGATCGCCATCATGAACGCGCAGGAACCCTGGCAGTGAATGAGAGCCTTGACGCTGCTCCTGCCGGTGCGCCTCAGCACCTCCGCGACCGCGCTCGGCATATCGAGCACGGCCGCGTCGTCGAGTGTGTACCTGACGGCGGGCAGGTCGATGCTGGAGCGCCAGTTGAGCATCCACAGGTCAAACCCACTCTTGGTCAACTGCTTCAGCAGGTTGTCTGTCGGCGGATTCCAGAGGTTGGCACGGGTGCCCGTGCCGGCGACCATCAGCAGCGGTTCCCCGTCGCCGGGCAGGTGTTTGAAGTTGAGCATGAGACCGTCCCGCGCCTCGAACTCTATGGTCTCGAAGCGGTCGTGCGGGATCGGCTCGATCGCGTCGGGCTCCATGGTCGTCGACTTGACCCGCCCATTTGCAGTGACCATCTGCCCCCCTGCGCGTACCCGGTTGCCGAGCTACAGCGTGCTCGGCGAACGCGGGGGTGTCTTGCGTAGTCCGGTACTCGTTTTTGCCGCCGCGACGACCTCGGCCAGCAGGGTGCGGTCAGCGACGTTGAGTTTCATGCAGGCGCGATAGATATGTCCCTCGACCGTGCGCACCGAAACGGACAACCGCTCGGCGATGGCCTTGTTGGTCATTCCCTCCGACACCATGATTGCGATCTCGAGTTCCCGTCCGGTCAGCGGCAACGGATTCAGCACCTGATCGAGCGCGGGTGTCGATGCACCGCCTGCGAGTTCGGCGGCGCGGGCCATGGCCTCCACCTCACCCTTGCGCTCGTGGCGGGCGGCGAACACCTTGGCCGCCTGCGCTGCGGCGTCGGCCGCTGCGCACTTCATCCCGAGCTCGGCGAGTTCGCCTGCGACAGTTGTCAATCCGTCGGCGTCACCGGCGGCCAGCGCCCGGCCGTGGGCCAGCGCGGCCCTGCCTGCGACGCAGTCGAGGCCTGCGGCCACCCGCGCGATGGCATCGGCGGCCGTGGCATCGCCGAGTCGAACCGCCTCGTGCAAGGCCTGCAGTGCGACCGCCAGCTGTCCTGATCGTTCCGCGATCCGGGCCGCATCGCGCGCCGCGCTGATCGCACCGGTCATGTTGCGGCCGGCGGCCAGCGTCCACGCCCGTCCAAGCGCCAGCTCGGGCGCATACAGTTCCGACCGCAGACTGTGCCGAGATTCGGCGCGCGCCAAGATCTCTGCCGATCCCGCCGCGTCGCCCTGCTGACCGAGTGCCTGCGCCAAATACATCAGCGCAAGCGGGCCCCAGGAGTAGCCGGTCTCCGACAGCGCGGCGGCGGATTGACGCAGCAGGGACGTCGCGAGATCGAACTCGCCCGACGCGATCAACGTGCGCGCGAGAAGGACTTCGCCGATCGCGCGACCCGGCTGCTGCAGTTCGGAGAACTCCATGAAGTGGCGCGCCAGCCGCTGCGCATGCACCACGCTTTTGGTCATCAACAGCGTGGTGATCTCGCCGAGCCCAATGGTGAACCGCAGCAGCCCGGGATGCGGTGTGGCCAGGCCTCGTTCGGCCAAGGGACCGACGTCGTCGAATCTGCCCATTCGCGCGCTCGACAACGCCGCGGTGGCCGCCGCCCATGCGACCGCGAGGTCCTGGCTGGCTGATGAATCGAGCACCTCGGCGGCGATCTCGACCGCACGCCGCGGATCGCCGGAGTTCATCGCGAACGTTGCGACCAACGCGTCGAGGGTGGCAACAGCCGCGGGCTCAGATATGCGGTCACGCATCGCGTACAGGAAATCGACGGCCGCCTCGGGCTGGTCGAGCATCCAGAACTGGTTGGCCGCCTTCGGCAGCGTCCACGCGGTGAGGTCCCACTCCGAAAGGCTGTCCGGCTCGACGGGGTTCAACACGTCGTCGGCATCGGGACCCCGGCCCAGCCAGGACAGGGCGTGTGCGAGCGGCAGCCTCGCGGCCAAGCCGCCCGACCGGTCGAGGGCGCTTTGCGCCAGGCGCTCCCCGAGCAGCAGGTCGCCCAGCCGCATGGCTTCCCACGACGAGGTGACCACATCGTCGACGGGGGGAGGCGTATCGCTCTCGATGGCCAACGCGGCCAACCGCAGTCTGGCGCTGACGTGCTCGATCGGCGTCGACGACAACTGCGCGACCAGTTGGGTACGCAACCGACGGGTGGCGATCTGACCCAGCGATGCCCGCACCTGCTCGGCATAAAGGGGATGCGCCGAGTGCACGACCAGGTCGTCGCCACGCTTGACGACCTCGATGACTCGCAGGTCCTCGGCCTCCTCCAGGGCCTCGCGGCCCGCGAGTTCGGTCAGGTCCCGCAGGCTCAGCGGCTCCTCGACCGCGAGGTACTCCAGCACCGACGTCACCGTCGACGGGAGCGCCTCGAGACGCCGGCCAATCAATGCCGACAGTTCTGCGGACAGCCCGATATGGCCGCGCAATTGCCAAACGCCGTCGACTTCGCGCAATGCTCCCGAGTCAATCGCGCTTTCTGTCAGATGACGCAAATAGAGCGGATTTCCCTGGCTTGCGGAAAATACCTCGTCGGCGCTTGACGTCTCCATCGGTCCACCGAGGACAGCTTCCAGCAAACTTTTTGTCTGTGCGCAGTCAAACGGCTCGATGTCCATCCGATCGAGCAGCCGGTCTTTCCACAGCGACGTGATGGCATCGGGTGCGGACTCACCGGTCCTGACGGTGATCACGAACCGCGCCGACCCGGTCAGCGCCAGCTGATGCACCAGTGTCGCGGACAGATTGTCCAGGTGATGGGCGTCGTCGATGGCAAGGAGCAGACCCTGACCGCCGTGCTGCAGCAGCGACGCGCGGGCCGAGCGCAGCAGCGTCGGAGAATCACCGACGCCGGCGACGTCGACCAGGTGGCTGAACGCGCCGAACGGGATCTGACTGGCCGATGCGGTGCCCGCAAGCCACTGGACGGATACACCGCCGTGTCGTTGAGCAAATCGCTCGACGGCGTGCCGAGCAAGCACCGTTTTGCCGACACCGGCCGCACCCGCAAGCACCGCGCCGAGGCGGTTCTTGCTTTTCAGCGTCGACTCCAAAAGGCCCAGCGACTGCCCGCGCGGAACCGTGCGCCATTCCATGGCCATTGGCGAATCCTATGACGTGCGATCGGTTTTCTCCCTGTATACGAGCAAACTGTCGCGGCCCTCGGCTGCCCGCGGCGATCTGCAGTAGCTAAAAACAGGTAGTGGACTACGCGTGTTTTCCGGGTCCGCGGATCCCTAGCCTGCTGGTACGGAGCAAACTCCGTGAACTTCCGGGGGAGGACAGGAGATGAACGGTTGGGTGCAGCAGGATTCCTCGCTCGTGCGGGTGCAGCGGCGCTCGCCCTCGGGATAGCGATCGCGATGCCCGCGCCCCCTGCGCTGAACTCCGCACCCGAACAGATCCCAGCTTCGGCAGGCTGGACCGGGGTCATCTCGGCCATCCTCATGGCGTTAGGGCGTCGACCTTCGGTGAGCGATGGTCCCGGGTCAATGCCGGGTCTGACGCGCACCGGGCGGATGCGCTCGATTTTCCGGCGTCAGGAACGCTCCTTGTCGACGGCCGTCGCGCCGGTCCGCACACCTGACATCGACGACGAGCACAGCGCCGCGGTGCAGACGGTGGCTGGTATCGGCCCGGTGCGCGATATCGCGCTGTCGCCGGGTGGGCGATACGCCTACGTTGCGTCGCATCAGGACAACTCGGGTGCCGGCGCATGCGCGGTCGACGTCGTCGACACCGCAACCAACGCGGTGATCAAGAAGATCGTTCTTTCGGATGTTAGCCCGACAAGCCTTGCGGCCAGCCCTGATTCGTCGAGGTTGTATGTCGCCGACCGCAATGCCGCTGCCATCCGCGTCGTGGACATCGCCGAGGGCAGCGCAACCCGCAATCGCGTGGTCGACTCGCTTCGGCTCGAGGGCTCGCTACCCGTCGGCTTCGGTACGCCAACCTCGATTGCCCTCAGCCCCAACGGAACACGACTGTATGCGCGGATGACCGATCCTGCGGTACTCATCGTGGATCCCGACACTCGCGTGTTGGTCGGCACCGTCGCGGGTGGCGATTCGATTGCCATGTTTGCCGCAGGTGAGCGCATCTACATCTGCGCCGACGATCGGCTCGGGCAAACCAACGTCACGGCGGGAGTGGTGATCCTGGACGCCGACACGGGCGTCGAGCTCGGCTCGTTCGGTCTCAACGATGCGCCCGCCTTCATCAGTCAACCCATCCTCGCGGGCGGCAGCGGTCAGCTGTATCTCGACATCGACGATCTTGACGGCCGACTCGAAGTGGTGGACACGTCGTCGCTGAATGTGGTGGCGCGGATAAAGATTGACGCCTCGGTCGACCGGGGGCTGCGCAGCATCCCGGCCGCTGCGGTGTTGAGTCCCGACGGTCGTTGTCTATATGTGGCCAATCAGGGTGTGCGCTCGTCGTCGGAGGAGGCGACCGAGGTCGGCTGGATTTCAGTGGTCGACACCAAACTCAACGAAGTCATCGACGACATCGCTTTACCCGAGGCCGACGAATGCCAGGGCGCCAATCCGCAATTCATCGTGATCAGCCCGGCGGGCGATCGGTTGGTGGTCGTCAACGAGTACGGGATCGCGTCGATCATCGACGTCGCATCCAGGGCTGTCGTCAGCACCGTGACACTCGGACGACCGACGGACCAACCGCGGGTGGTCACCGTCAATCCCGCACGCAACGCCGTCTACGTCGGGGGCGATGCAGGGCTAACCGTGATTCCGCTGTAGCAGCCGCGGGTCGCTTTCGTCGGACGCGCGGCGCTCATGCCACCGCAGTCGCAGCAGCAAGAGGTGACGGTGCGCCCGGAACCCCGCAGACAGCGGGTCACGCCAGGCCGGCGTGTGCGCTTTCGCTTCAGGTTCTGTGTGCACGTTGCCATTGTGCCGTCTTTGTGCAGCGGGCGCCTCGCCGCCATGCTGCCGCCCAGGTGAACGGCGATATAACGTTTGTCACGACGCCTTGATGAGCTGAGCCCCGCCGGCCTGCTCGGTCGACGGGGCCCGCCAGTCGGTTATGCGTCTTTACCGCGCAATTCGTGCGACAGCGCCTCCAGCTCGTCGCCGCCTGCCATCTCCTGGGTCAGGTGTTCGAGCGTGATGTCGTCATACGTGCAATCCAGCTTCTGCCGACCGCGGTTGAGCAGTACGAAGTGATCGCCGACCATGTGCGCGTGATGCGGATTGTGCGTGATGAACACCACACCGAAACCGGCCTCTTTCGCCGCGGTGATGTACTTCAGCACCACTCCGGACTGCTTCACACCGAGTGCGGCAGTCGGCTCGTCCAGGATCAACACCCGCGCACCGAAGAACACCGCGCGCGCGATGGCGACGCATTGGCGCTGACCGCCCGACAGCGAGCCGATGGGCACGTCGACGTCCGGCAGGTCGATGCCCATCTTCGACAGTTCGGTCAACGTCGTCGCGCGCATCGCGTTGGAATCGAGCGACCACGGGAAACCCTTCTTGCGGATCTCCTGGCCGAGGAAGAAGTTGCGCCACACCGGCATCAGCGGCACGACGGCGAGGTTCTGGTAGACCGTCGCGATGCCCTTGGCCAGTGAGTCCTTCGGCGAGTTGAAGGTCGTCGGTTCGCCGTCGACCAGCAGCTCACCGTCGGTCTGCGGGTGGTAACCGGCGATGATCTTGATCAGCGTCGACTTGCCTGCGCCGTTGTCACCGAGGATTCCGGTCACCTCACCGGCGTGCACGCGCAGCGAAATGTCTTTCAGCGCCGTGATATTGCCGTATGACTTGCTGATGCTCTTCATCTCGACCAGCGGCACCTTGCCGCCCGACGGGGCGTCGTGCACTGGACGATCCACTGTCGCGGTCATCGGTCACCTCTTCGCGGCGTAGTTACGGAATGCGTTGTTGGCGATCACCGCGAACAGCAGCATCCCGCCCAGGAAGAACTTGAACCAGTCGGGGTTCCAGCCCGCGTAGACGATGCCCTGGTTCACCATGCCGAAAATGAACGCGCCGATCGCGGCACCGATCGCGGTGCCGTAGCCGCCCGTGAGCAAGCAGCCACCGATGACCGCGGCGATGATGTACAGGAACTCGTTGCCAACGCCCTGGCCCGACTGCACGGTGTTGAACGCGAACAACAGGTGCATGCCGACGAACCAGGCGGAGAAGCCGACGAACATGAACAGGCCGATCTTGACGGCGGTCACCGGCACACCGACCGCGCGGGCACTTTCCTGATCGCCGCCGACAGCGAAGATCCAGTTGCCGACCTTCGTCTTGAACAGCACGTAGGTTGCGACGGCGGTGAACAGCAGCCACCACACCACCGTGATGCGGACACTGACGCTGCCGATCGAGAACGACGACGAGAATACCGCCTTGGCCGCATCCCAGCCCTGCATGTCCGACACGCTCGGTGTGGCGACTTGGCCCGAAATCAGCTTGGTGACTGCGAGATTGATGCCAGTGATCATCAAGAACGTACTCAGAGTGATCAAGAAGCTGGGGATCTTGGTCTTCATCACCAGGTAGCCGTTGAGGAAACCGACACCCAGGGCGAGGATCAACGCCAGTCCAGCGCCAAGCCACAGGTTGAGATGCAGGTTATAGGCCAGCATCGAGGCCGCCAGTGAACTGAATGTCACTGCAACACCGGATGACAGGTCGAATTCACCACCGATCATCAGCAGCGCGACCGCGCATGCCATGATCCCGATCGTCGAGCTGGCGTAGAGCACGGTGGCCAGCGCCTCCGGGCTGCGGAACGGCGGCGCCACGATCGTGAAGAAGACGAAGATCGCGATCGCGCCGATCAGAGCGCCCATCTCGGGACGAATCAGCAAGCGCTGTACACGGTTTCGCTCCTTGACGCGTTCGTCGTGGACGACCTTGCGTTGGCTGAGATCGACCTCGGCCTGGGTACTCATCAGCGCGTTCCGTTCTTCGCGTACTGGGAAATGGCATCGATGTTGGATTTCTCGATGAACGCCGGCCCGGTCAGTGTCGGCTGACCGCCGCCGATCACGTTGCCGTTGTTGAGGTACAGCCACAACGAGTCGACCGCCAGGTACCCCTGAAGGAACGGCTGCTGGTCGACGGCCCACTGCACGTCCCCGCTCTTGATCGCGTCGACGAGCGCTGCATTGGTGTCGAACGTGCCGATCTTGGCCTTGCTGCCCGCGTTCTTCGCGGACTGCACAGCGGTCAGCGCGAACGGAGCGCCGAGCGTGACGATGTAGTCGATGCTCGGATCCTGTTGCAGCTTGGCGGTGATCGTCGACTCGACAGACGGCATGTCCTTGCCGTTGACGTTCAGGTTCTCAGTGGCCGCGAAGGTGTTCTTCAGGCCGGCGCAGCGAGCTTCCAGGTCGACGTGACCCTGTTCCTGGATCACGCAGATCGCCTTCTTGGCGCCTTCCTTGGTGAGCCGGTCTCCTGCGCTCTGACCGGCGATGTAGCCGTCCTGCCCGAAGTACTCCTTGACACCCATCGCCTGCCAGTCCTTGAGGCCGGCATTGAATGCGACAACGGGAATGCCCTTCGCTTCGGCAGCCTGCACGGCGGCGCGCATCGCGTCGGGTTTGGCCAGTGTGACGGCGATGCCCTTCACACCGCTGTCCACCGCGGTCTGGACCAGGTTGGCCTGGTTCGGCGCCTCGGGATCGTTGGAGTAGCGCAGCTCGATGTTGTCCTTCTTCGCGGCGGCTTCGGCACCCTTGCGGATCAGATCCCAGAACGAGTCGCCTGGCACTTCGTGGGTGATCATCGCGATGGTGGCCCGCGGCGTGTCCGCGGTGCCGCCGCCCATTCCCCCGCCGTTTTCCTGCTGCTTTCCGCCAGTGTTTGAACAGGATGCAATCCCCACCACGAGCACGCTCGCTCCGGCGATCGCCGCGAGCCGGCTGAACCTCATTGTTTCTCCTTGCTCTCCAGTGCGGCGCGGTACGCCCGCTTGGCTCGATGTAATACGGCTCACAGCTGAAAGTCAATACTTTGTCCTGACATTAGGACCGCACATCAAATGCTAGGGTCGTCCCTGCTGGTCAGAGCGAGGGAGATGACAAAGCCATGAGCGACTTCGAGCTTGCGGTCTGTTCGGAAATGGTCTTCACAGAGTTGCCGATCGTCGAGCGGATCCGGCGCATTCACGGGCTGGGGTTTGCTGTGGAGATCTGGAGCTGGCACGACAAAGACCTGGAAGCGCTGGCCGCGACCGGAGCTCGATTCACCTCGATGACGGGGTATCTCCATGGGGATCTCATCGACCCGGCGACCGCGGACGAGGTGGTGCGCACGGCCGAGCTGTCGATCAAAGCCGCTGAGACACTTGGTGTTACACGGCTCAACCTGCACACCGCCGAGCTGGTCGACGGCAAGGCGGCCCGCCCCCGGTTCCGGGCCGACGGCGAAATGTGGGCCTCCGCGCTGCGCACACTCGAGCGCATCGGTGAGCTCGGCGCCGCGGCGGGCGTCACGTTCTGTGTGGAGAACCTCAACACGATCGTCGATCATCCCGGTGTCCCGCTGGCCCGCGCGAAGGACACCCTGGCGTTGGTGGAAGGCGTTGGTCATCCGAACGTGAAGATGATGCTCGACCTGTACCACGCGCAGATCGGCGAGGGGAATCTGATCGAACTGCTGCGACGTTGCGGCGACGCGATCGGCGAGATTCAGGTCGCCGATGTCCCCGGCCGCTGCGAGCCCGGCACCGGCGAAATCAACTACCCGGCGATCGCGAAAGCATTGCGCGACATGGGGTTCGGCGGCACGGTCGGCATGGAGGCGTGGGCCTCCGGTGACAGTGTCGCGGCGCTGGAAGCGTTCCGCCGCGCGTTCAGTTCCTAGCGGTCCACCAGCGTCGTGTCGAAGTAGTACCGCGAAGCGCGGTAGCAGTGCGTGCCGAATTCGACCGCCGTGCCGGAGTCGTCGAAAGCGGTGCGCGACATGGTCAACAGCGGCGCGTTGGGCTTCTCGTCCAGCAGTCGGGCCTCCGACCGGGTGGCGCCGCGCGCGCCGATGCGCTGGCGCGCCAGCCGGATGTGCACGCCGCGCGCCCGCAGCGACTGGTACAGCCCGTTGCTCTCCAGCTCCTCGGCGTCCGGCGCGATCTCGGCGGGCAGATGATTGATCATCACCGCAAGCGGCTCGCCGTTGGCACAGCGCAGGCGGTGAATCGAGACCACCTCACGGTCGGCGGCAAGGTTGAGCTCGCTCGCGACCTCTTCCTCGGCCGGGCCCACCCGGTAGTCGAGCAGTTGGGTGGTCGGCTCCTGCCCGGCGCGGGCGAGGTCGTCGAACAGACTGGTCAGCTCCACTCTGCGATGCACAGGATTCTGGACCACCTGAGTGCCCACTCCCCGCTTGCGCACCAGCAGGCCCTTGTCGACCAATTCCTGGATCGCACGCCGAGTCGTCGGGCGGGACAGGGTCAGCCGCTTTGCCAGCGCCAGTTCGTTTTCGAAGCGATCACCCGGCGCCAGTTCGCCGTCGCGAATCGCAGCCTCGATGGCTTGAGCGAGCTGATAGTAGAGGGGAACAGGGCTAGACCTGTCGAGCTCCACCGTCAGGGGCACGTCGTCTCCGATCTCCTGTTCGACCAGATGAAGAGTAGCTGCATCCTAACATCGTATGATCAAAAGATAGAATGTCAGGACAAAGTATTGACAGCGCCGCGTGACGCGGGGCACAGTCGATACCGAGCAAGCACCCCCTCTTGGAAGGCTGACTTTGAGCACCGCACAGCCATTTGACGTCCTCGCCATCGGGCGCAGCGGCGTCGACATTTACCCCCTGCAGACCGGTGTTGGCCTCGAGGACGTCACGACATTCGGCAAGTTTCTGGGAGGCAGCGCCGCCAACGTGACGGTGGCCGCGGCCCGACTGGGCAACCGCGCGGCGTTGATCTCTGGCGTCGGCGACGATCCGTTCGGCGCGTTCGTTCGCAACGAGTTGGCCCGACTGGGCGTGGACAACCGCTATGTGGCAACCCACGGCGAGTACCCAACCCCCGTCACGTTCTGCGAGATCTTTCCGCCCGACAACTTTCCGTTGTACTTCTACCGCAAGCCGAGCGCGCCGGACCTGCAAGTTCGCGCCGACGAGATCGATGCCGACGCGATTCGCGACGCCCGGTTGTACTGGTCGACGGTCACCGGCCTGTCCGAGGAGCCAAGCCGCAGCACGCATTTCGCGGCGTGGGAAGTGCGTGCGCGTCGGCCGTTCACCGTACTGGACCTCGACTATCGGCCGATGTTCTGGGAGTCGCCCGCCGCGGCGACCGAACAGGTGCAGCGTGCGCTGCAGCATGTGACGGTCGCCGTCGGCAACAGCGAGGAATGCGAGATCGCCGTCGGAGAGCGCAACCCGCACAAGGCCGCTGACGCGCTGCTCGATCTCGGCGTCGAGCTAGCGATCGTCAAGCAGGGCCCGCGCGGTGTGCTCGGCAAGACTCGGCATTCGCATGTGATGGTGGCGCCCAACGAAGTCGACGTCGTCAACGGCCTCGGCGCGGGTGATGCGTTCGGCGGCAGCCTGTGTCACGGTCTGCTGCACGGCTGGCCGCTGGAGAAGACGCTGCGCTACGCGAATGCCGCAGGGGCGATTGTCGCGTCGCGGCTGGAGTGCTCGACGGCTATGCCGACGGCCGCGGAGGTGGCCGAACTCGCCGAGCAGGCGGCAGTGGAGGCCGTCAATGTCTAGCGCTGTTTGCAGCAGCTACGCGGAAGTCACCGAGGTGCGCGCGTGTGATCCCGGCGCGATCGACCGTGCGTGGCAGAACCGCGTCACCCGGCCGACGGTGCGCGGCAACGGTCGACTGATGATCGTCGCCGCCGACCACCCTGCCCGCGGTGCCCTCGCGGTGGGCGCCCGACCGACCGCGATGAACAGCCGCACCGATCTGCTCGACCGGTTGCGGGCGGCGCTCGCCGATCCCGGTGTCGACGGTGTGCTCGCGACCGCCGACATCCTCGACGATCTGGTGCTGTTCGGTGCGCTCGAGGACAAGGTGGTGTTCTCGTCGATGAACCGCGGCGGCCTGGCCGGCGCTGCCTTTGAACTCGATGACCGGATGACGGCGACCACGGCCGCGGCCACCGCCGCGATGCGGATGAACGGTGGAAAGATGTTGTGCCGCATCGACCTCGGCGATGCCGGCACCGTCGCCACTCTGGAGTCGTGCGCGCGGGCGGTCGACGAGCTTGCGGCGCACGGGTTGATCGCCATGGTCGAGCCGTTCATGTCGTCGCGCGTCGACGGCAAGGTCCGCAACGACCTCTCCCCCGACGCGGTGATCAAGTCGATCCACATCGGGCAGGGGCTCGGATCGACGTCGGCGTACACCTGGATGAAACTGCCGGTGGTCGAGGAGATGGACCGGGTGATGGAGGCTACGACGCTGCCGACGCTGCTGCTCGGCGGTGATCCCGCCGACCCCGACGAGGCGTTCGCCAGTTGGGAGAAGGCACTCGCGCTGCCGTCGGTGCGCGGCCTGATCGTCGGCCGCACCCTGCTCTACCCGGCCGACGACGATGTCAGTTCCGCGGTCGCGACCGCCGTCTCGATGGTGAGGTGACATGCACAGCAAGTACTACATCCCTGCACGCAGCGCGACGTCCCCGTACACCGTCGACGTCAGCCCGGAGTCGGCAGGCTGGACCGAGTCGAGCCTGCGCGTCGTCGAACTGGATTCCGACCTGACGCTCGAGACCGCCGACACCGAGGTGATGATCCTGCCGCTGTCCGGACAGGGTTCCGTGGCTGCCGACGGCGAGACGTTCGAATTGTCGTTGCGAACTTCAGTTTTCGATGGTCCGGCCGACATGGTGTACCTCGGCACCGGCCAGACATTCACGCTGTCCGGTGAGGGTCGCTTTGCGATCTGCGGTGCGCGCGCTGCCCGGCCACTGCCCAACCGCCGGGTGGCCGCCGCCGATGTGCCCGTCGAGCTTCGCGGCACCGGCAACTGCAGCCGCCAGGTGCACAACTTCGGCACCGCAGGCGTTTTCGAGGCCGATTCGTTGATCGCGTGCGAGGTGATCACCCCCGGCGGCAACTGGTCGAGTTATCCGGCGCACAAGCACGACGAGACCACACCCGTCGAGTCGGCGCTCGAGGAGATCTACTACTTCGAGATCGATTCGGGGCCAGATGATTCCCGCGGCTTCGGCTACCACCGGGTGTACGGCACACCTGACCGTCCCATCGAGGTGCTCGAAGAGGTCCGCAGCGGCGACGTCGTCCTCGTCCCGCACGGCTACCACGGTCCGTCCGTCGCCGCGCCCGGCTACCACATGTACTACCTGAACGTGATGGCAGGCCCCGGCGAGGAGCGGGCCTGGAAGATCGTCGACGACCCCGAACACGCCTGGCTGCGCGGCACCTGGGAAGACCAGGCCGTCGAC
>Ga0070671_100001101_pt1 | contig 20040 bp, 16 predicted proteins | sample KBSS73metaG_FD_65341 | JGI IMG/M metagenome (GOLD analysis project Ga0070671, IMG submission 65341) | Switchgrass rhizosphere microbial communities from Kellogg Biological Station, Michigan, USA - KBS S7-3 metaG | ecosystem: Host-associated > Plants > Roots > Rhizosphere > Soil ...
TCCATCACTGCACTCCCAACTTCCGGTTGTCCCAGGTCAACGTCTTGCCTTCGGGCACCACCTCGAGCACGGCGCCCATCGTCCGCTCGTAGTGCTCCCGCGTCGCGTCGGGCATCTCCTGCGGCTGTGAGCGCAACCCGGCGTACTTCTCGGCGATCGCTCGCGCGATCACGGGCCGGCGCTCGTCGCTCGCGTCGAGCTCGACGGCGCGGCAGTCGAGGTGCACCGCTCGCAGCTCGGCCCAGCGCTCGCCGTCCTCGACGAGGAACGAGCAGCGCGGGTCGTTCCGCACCCGGTCGACCTTCTTGCCCCGCGTCGACACGTAGATCCGGTGGTCGAGGGCGACGAACCACACGGGCATCGCCACCGGCCGACCGTCACGGCGCAGCGTGGTGAGGATCCCGGTCGTGGCGTGGGCGAGCATGTCCCACGCCTCGTCCTCGCTCATTCGCACGCTCATTCAGGCTCCTTCGGCAGGCCGAGCACGCGCTCGGCGAGCACGTTGCGCTGGATCTGGTCGGTGCCACCGCCGATGCCGGCGGCGAAGCTCGACAAGGCGACATCGACCTCGGCACCGGCCAGCATGCCCTGCGCGCCCAGCAGGCGCAGGCTGAGGTCGCGCGACGTGCGGGCGATGTTCGACACGGCGAGCTTGCCGGCGGAGGGGATCCCGGTCGGTCGCGCCGACGTCTGCACCCGATAGGCGGCCAGCGCGTCGCACACGAGCGGGTCGGCGGTGCGCCCGCGTGAACGAGCCAGCTCGATCATGCGGCGGGTGCTCAACATGTAGGCAGGGGCGTCGGACTTCGGTGCGGCTCGCCGGGACCCGATGGACCGGCGCTCGTGCGCCAGCGTCGTCTGCGCCACCTTCCACCCCTCGCCGAGTGCGCCGACCAAGCGGTCGTGGCCCACGAACGCGTCGGTGAGGAACACCTCGTCGAACTCCGCCCGGTCGTTCATCTGGCGCAGCGGCCGCGTCTCGACCCCGGGCTGGTGCATGTCGATGAGGAAGAACGAGATGCCCTCGTGCTTCGGCACCGACGGGTCGGTGCGGGCGAGCAGCAATCCCAGGTCTGCGGTCGCCGCCCCCGAGCTCCACACCTTCTGGCCGGTGACGAGCCAGCCGCCCTCGGTCGGCACCGCCTTCGTGGACAGGCTGGCGAGGTCGGAACCGGCGCCGGGCTCGCTGAAGAGCTGGCACCACGACTCGGTCCCGGCCTCGATGGGTGGGAGGAACCGTGCCTGCTGCTCGGCGGTGCCGTGCGTGCGGATCGTCGGGGCGGCCAGCTCCGGACCGATCCCGCTGACGTTGACCGGTCGCTCCGTCATCAGATGGCCCGCGCCGTGCCGGCCCAATAGGCGTCGCGCAGCCGGCGCTTCTCGACCTTGCCGTTGGGCAGGCGGGGGAGAGTGGCGACGAAGTCGATGCGACGCGGGCACTTGAACGCGGCGATGCGCGCTCGGCACTCGTCGAGCAGCGACGCCGCCAGCTCGCCCGACGCGACGACGCCGTCGGCGGGCTCGACGATGGCGACCACCTGCTCGCCCCACTCCGGGTCGGGCGCGCCGATCACCACCGCATCGCCGACGCGCGGGTCGGCGAGCAGCGCCGATTCGACCTCGGCGGGGTACACGTTCACGCCGCCCGAGATGATGAGGTCGATCTTGCGGTCGCGCAGGAAGAGGCAGCCGTCGGCGTCGACGAAGCCGATGTCGCCGAGGCTCACGAGCCCGCCCCGCCGCATGCGAGCGGTCTTGTCGGGATCGCCGTGGTACTCGGGCGGCTCGACGCCGCTGTCGATCCAGATCTCGCCGGTCTCCCCCGATCCCAGCTCGTAGCCGTCGTCGTCGAGGATGTGCAACGTCACCCCGTTGATCGGGCGCCCCACGGTGCCCGGCTTCGAGAGCCATCGCTTCGGCGTGGCGATGGTGGCGATGCTCTCGGTGCCGCCGTACGTCTCGTAGACGACGGGTCCCCACCAGTCCATGAGGCGCTGCTTCACGTCGACCGGGCACGGCGCACCGGTGTGGAAGACGCTGCGCAGCGACGACACGTCGTAGCGGTCGCGCACCGCTTCGGGCAGGGCGAGCAGGCGGTGGAACATGGTCGGCACCATCTGCGTGGTGGCGATGCGGTGGCGTTCGACGGCGGCAAGGAAGCCCTCCGGCGACCACTTGTCGAGCAGCACGACGGTGGCGCCGAGCTGCAACGTGGTGCCGGCACCGACGAACGGGCCGGCGTGGTAGAGCGGGCCGCAGACCAGGTGCCGGTGCGGCTCGAGCGGCACGCCGAAGCCCTGGGCGGTGCGCGCCGCGTTGCCGCCGTGCACGTCGTCGGGATCGCCGACGGGCAGCGGCTTCTTCACGCCCTTGGGCTTCCCGGTGGTGCCCGACGTGTACATCATCTGCAGGCCGGGACTGCGCTCGGGTGGTGCGCCTGCGCCGGGCACGAGGAGCGCGGGGATCGTCTCGCCCGTGACCACGGCGACCGGCTCGCAGTCGGCGACCACGTAGTCGATCTCGGGGGCCGCGAGATGGGTGTTCACCGGCGTGAAGTACAGGCCCGACTCGAACGCGGCGAGCTGGGTGGCGAAGAACGCCGGCTCGTTGCCGAGGACGGCGGCGACGACGTCGCCCCGCCTCCCGCCGCGCTCTCGAAGCCCGGCGGCCAGCGACCGGGACATCGCCAGCAGCTCGCCGTACGACGTCTCGTTGCCGGCGCCGTCGACGATGGCCACCGCTTCGGGCCGCGCCGTGGCGGCTCGCCAGAACCCCCACTCCATATTGGGCAGAACAGTAGTCTGAATTACGGCGTCCCGCACGTGAGCCTCAGGCCGTCCGGCGCCACCCACTTGCCCTGGTCGATGGCCACCAGGAACGAGCAGTCGCCCTGGACGGCGGTTCCGTTCTGGACGAACGAGATCGGCGACGTGAGGCCGCCCAGCGTCTCGTCGTGGATGGCCCACAGGCCCCGCAGCACGGCGTCGGAGGTGGGTGCCTCGCCCGGCTTGATGGTCGTGGACACCGCCTTCTCGAACAGCTTGCCCGAGGTCCAGCCCTGGGCCGTCGACGCCTGGAGCCCGGCCGACGGCGCGTAGCGCTTCATGGTGTCGCCGTACTCCTGGAGCGCCGGGCTGCCGCTGGTGAGGAACCACGGGAACACCTGGGTCGCGCCGCGGAAGCCCTGGAGGTTCGGGTTCGTCGCGAAGTTGGCGTCGAGCGTGCCGGCCGCCGCCGCGAACGCGGGGTGGTAGTTCTGCCGCGCGCACGAGTTGGCGATGCGGCTCAAGGTCGCGCCGTCCGCCGCCACCCACATGACGTCGACGCCGCTCTGGTGGGCCTGCACGCACTGCGCGGTGTAGTCGGGAGCGGCGACGGAGATCTGGCCTTCGTAGGCGACCCGGCCGCCCAGCTTCTTGATCGAGCTCTCCTGGTAGGGCCGGGCGGCGCCGCAGGCCGCCACCTCGGCGCACGTGAGGATGGCGAACGTCTTCTTCCCCGCCTGGATCGGCCCCGCCGCCGTGGCGTAGTGCAGGTTGTTGATGAACTCGGCCTGCGGGAAGAGCATCGGCGACTGGTGCCAGAGCTGGTCGTACACGTCGCCGCCCACGACTGGGATGTGGTGCTGTTCGAGGTACGTGTGGATGGACTGGCCCGAGTAGACGAGCGAGCTGGCGACGAACGCGATCACGTGCTGGTTCTCGACCATGTCCTTCACGGCGGCGAGCCCCTTGGCGCCGTCGCTCCCATCGTCGGCCGAGATCAGCTTGACCGGGTGGCCGTTGATGCCGCCCTTGGCGTTGACCGACGCCACCCACGCCTGGGCCGACTGCTTGAAGCCGATGAGGCCGGCGCCGAGGATCCCGCTGAACGTGCCGATCTGACCGAGCACGATCGGGGCGCCGCTGGCGGCGGCCGCCGTCGCTCCCTTGGGCGCAGGCCCGCCCGCGGTGCTGCCGGCCACGGACGCGGCGGCCACGGTGGTGCTGGTGGCGTCACCCGGTCCGGCGGCGTCGGCGGTGACCGCATCGCCCGACGACGGGCCGGCGGCGCGCGCCGCGCCACCGGTCGTGCTGTGCCCGTAGGCCGCCGTCTCGATCTCCTTCTGGTCGAGCCGCGTCCCGCACGCCGACGCCGCCAGCAACACGACGGCGAGGACTCCCCAACGTCGCAGCCTCAACTCGCCACCCCCATGTAGTGGGCCAACAGGTCGTCACCGGCGATCTCGCGGGGCTCGCCCGCGAACGCCACCTGGCCCCGATTGAGCAGGTACACGTGGTCGGCCAGCGCCAAGGCGCGCGTCACGTACTGCTCGACGAGCAGCAGGGCCGTACCCTCCGCCGCGAGCCGACCGAGGAACTCGAACACCTCGTCGACGAGCTTGGGCGCCAGGCCCATCGACACCTCGTCGAGCAGGACGATGCGTGGTTCCGACACGTAGGCGCGCGCCAGCGCGAGCATCTGCTGCTCGCCGCCGGACATCGTGCCGGCGCGCTGACCGAGGCGCCGTCCGAGCACGGGGAACGCGTCGACCGCGCGGTCGACGGCTTCGTTCTCGGTGCCGGGCCGCGCTTGGAGCAGCACGTTCTGCTTCACCGTCAGCGACCGGAAGATGCCGCGACCTTCAGGCACGTGGCAGACGCCGCGCCGCGCCAGCTCGTCGCTGTGCGCCCTCGTCACGTCGTCGTCGTCGAGGACCAGCGCGCCCGAGCGCGCCCGCAACAGGCCCGACGCGACGCGCAGCAACGTGGTCTTGCCGGCGCCGTTCGGCCCCAGCAGCGCCACGACGACTCCGGGCGGCACGACCAGATTGATGCCGCGCAGCACGAGCGTGTCGCCGTACCCCGCGCTGATCCCGCGCAGCTCCAACATCAGGCCACCTCCACGGTGCCGAGGTACGCGGCGCGGACCACGTCGCTCGACGCCACCTCCGCCATCGTTCCCTCGAAGATCAGCTCGCCGAAGTCGAGGACGAACACGTGGTCGCACACGCGGTGCACGAGCGCCATGTCGTGCTCGACGAGCAGGATGGCGACGCCGCGCTCCGTGACGACGCGCTCGAGGATCTCGGCGAAGCGCTCGGTCTCGTGGTCGTCGAGACCAGACGACGGCTCGTCGAGCAGCAGGACGCGGAACGGTCCGGCGAGCACGCGCGCCAGCTCGACGAGGCGTCGTTGGCCGGTGGTGAGACCGCCGGCCAGGCGCGAGCGCAACCCGTCGATGCCGCACGTGGCCAGCGCCCACTCGGTCGCCTCGGCGATCTCGATGCCTTCGCGACGGCTGGCCCACAGCTGCCCGATCACGCGGCTGCCGGCGACGTGCGCGGTGCGCCCGAGGGCCACGTTCTGCTCGACGCTCAACGAGTCGAACAGCTCCATGCGCTGGAACGTGCGGCCGAGCCCCCGCTGCGCACGCGCCGCCGGCGCCAGCCGGGTGACGTCGTGGCCGAGCAGCTCGACGGTGCCGTGCGTCGGGCGCACGAGGCCGCTGCACGCGTTGAAGGTGGTGCTCTTGCCCGCGCCGTTCGGCCCGATCAGACCGGTGACACGGCCGAGCGGGGCGTCGAGCGTGAGGTCGTGCACGGCGACCAATCCGCCGAACTCGACGGTGAGCCCGGTGGCCCGCAGGCCGCTCACGACGCCGCCATCCGCGCCCGCACGGGGCTCGCCGCGCGTCGGCGCTCGGCCCGAGCGGCGAGGCGGGCGGTGAGATCGCCTCGACCGAGCCGGCCGGTCTCGGCCATGGCCGCGAGCACCGCCGACGCGCCGAACACGACTTGCAACCACGTGGAGAACGTCGGGCTGCGGAAGTACGCGGGCAGCACGACGAACGACGCCGACGCGGCGACCGCGGCGGTGATCGGTCCGGGGGAGTAGGCCGCCATGATCGCCAGCACGGCGAGCAGGATCAGCGACTGGAACGAGTTGAAGCTCGACGCCGTCACGGTGCCCGACAGCGGGCCGAGCAGCGCCCCGCCGATGCCGGCGAGGAACGCCGAGATGCAGAACACGAGCAGTCGCGTCAAGTTCACGTTGGTGCCGTGGGCGGCCAGCGCGACGGGGGAGTCGCCCATCGCCCGCAGCAGCTGCCCCAGTCGCCCCCGCTCGACGGCGATGACCACCGCGAAAGCGCAGAGCACGGCGGCGAGGACGACGTAGTAGTACGCGGTGTCGCCGCTCGCGAACGACGGGCGGGGCGCCGGCCGCAGACCCTTGCGCCCGAAGAGGAACATGCTGGCGTACGCCATGCGCTGGAGGAGGATCCCGAAGCCGAGCGTGGCCAGCGCGAGGTAGAGCCCGGAGAGCCGGATCGCCGGCAGCGCGATGAGCGCGCCGACCGGAATGGTCACGAGCCCGGCGCCGACGAGCGCGATCGGCCACGGCAGCCCGACGCCGTGGGCGAGGTGCGAGAACGCGGCGCCGCCCACGGCGGCGAAGCCGAGCTGGCAGAGCGACACCTGGTTCGACGTGCGCACGAGCAATCCGAGCGAGAGGAAGAGCACGACGAACACGAGGCCGGTGGTGTAGATCGGCAAGCGGGTGCCGACGACGTGCGGCACGAGCAGCAGCGCCACGGCGAGCACGGCGAGACCGATCGCCCGTTGACGCGGTGGGGCCACACGACGCTCGACGACCCGCCGGCGCAGCTGACCGCCGAGCTCGGGCAGCCGACCCTTCGGGGAGACGAGCAGCACGACGAACAGCACGATGAACGGGACGCTCGGCGGGATGCCGCCGAGTGCCGGCGTTGTCGCCACGTACTTCGTGGCGACGGACGCGGCGATGCCGACGATGATGCCGCCGGCGAACGTGAGGGGCAGGCTCGAGAACCCACCGATCGCGGCGGCGCCGAAGGCCTGGACGATGAGCAGCGTCAGGAGAAGCGCGTCGAGGCCGAACGTCGGGGCGAGCAGGATGCCCGACACCGCGGCGAACGACGAGCCGATGGCCCACGCCGTTCGCCGCACGCGCACGGGCGCCGTCCCGGTGAGGCCGAGCAGGTCGGGATCGTCGACCACGGCGTGCATGGCGAGACCGAGCCGGCTCACCCGGAAGAACGTGGTGAGCGCGACGAGCGCGGCGACGCTGATGCCGGCCGCGATGAGCTGGTCGACGCCGACGTTCACGCCGGCGAAGTGCAGGGCTCCGGTGGGCAGGAACTGGGCGAGCTGGCGGGTGACGCTTCCGTACCGGATGACGGCGAGCGCCTGGATCGAGATCAGCAGACCGACGGTGGCCACGATCTTCATCGACGACGACGCCGCGGCGAGCACGAACGCCAGCCGCTCGAGCGCGGTGCCGAGCACGGGCCCGACAACGAGCACGGTCGCCACGGCGGCGATCGGCCACGGCCAACCGTGCAGGACGTGCAGCTCGTAGAAGACACACGCAGCGACCGTCGCGATGGCGCCGTGCGCGAAGTTGAAGATGCCCGAGGTCTTGTACGACAGCACCAGGCCCATCGCCGCGAGGCCGTAGACGGACCCGGTGGTGGCACCCACCACGATGAACGGGAGCAACGTGCTCACGGGCGGCACGCTTCGCAGGGGATGCGCTTGGTGCCGATGCGCGCCGTCGTGCGCTTGCCGACCACCAGCGGGCACGTCGGGCGGTGGAAGCGGGCGCCGCCGTGGATGGCCACCCGGAGCGCGGTCGGTGTGGTCGATGTCGGCGACGCGGTGGGGCGCCGCGGCGGTGCCGCGAGCTCCATGCCGCGGGCCACGAGCGCCCGCTGGCGCGCCCGCACGGACCGGTGGCCGTACAGCAGCCACACGACGTTCCCGGTGCCCGCGACGATCAAGCCGAGCGCGGCGACGTTCAACCACACGAGCTGCGCGCCGACGTCGCCGGTGCCGCTGGCGCCGTACCAACCGGCGACGAGCAGCGCGCCACCGACGACCGTCGCGAGGTACAGGGACACGACCGTGCCGACGCGCCAGGGCAACGTCACGACTCGGTGCCGTCAGCCAGCGCGGTCAGGCGCTGGTCGAGCTCGTCGAGCTTGCGCCACTCGTCGCGCAGGTCGGCCGAGAGCCACAGCATCCCGCCGAGCCCGACGAGGAAGAGCCCGACCATGCCGCCGGAGATGACGTAGGGGATCTGTTGCGCGGGGAAGCCCGAGCCGCTCACGCCCCACCACCCGAGCAGCAGCGCGACCGCACCCGCGGCGATCACGACCCACGCCGCCACGCGGTCCCACTGCGCACGCAACCAGCCGATCAGCTCCATGTGTGCTTCACCCCCAGGTACCGGATGAGTTGGATGCCACCCACGCACGCGAGGGCAGCGAGGACGAGGATCAGGTAGAGGCTCGCCGTCGAGTACCTCGTGGCGGCGACCGTCTGGTAGCTGGCCGGCACGGTCGCCGAGGCGCGCGGCCGAGCGGGCGCGGCCGGTGCCGGCGCCACGGGGGTGGGCGCCGGCACGTCGGCCGCCGCGGGGGAGGCGATCGCCGCCGCGTCGTCGATGGGCGAGATCGAGCCGTCGCTCGCGACCACCGCCGCGTCGTCGGCCACGGGCGCGCCGCTCACCATCGCCTTGGCCCGCCCGAGCGTGTAGGTCGTCGTGAACGTGCCGCTGCTGTCCTGGTGGACGACCGAGATCAGCAGTCCGGCCGAGGTGACGCCGTCGGTCCGCTTGTCGGCGGCCAGGTACTGCAACGTGATGCCCGCCTGGTGCAGGACGGCGGCGGCCGGCCCGATGATCCCGGCGTCGGTGATGCCCACCGTCTGACCGGCGACGGTCGCATCGCCAACCTCGAGCTCGGAGGTGACGTCGGCCGGGCCGTCACCGTGGCCCACCGCGGTGGCCTTGGCGTGCACCCGCCCGAGGCGCAGCACGCCGACGACCTCGAACGCCTCGGTCGTCGACTCCGCGATCGAGGTGAGCTTGCCCGCAGTGGCGGTGACCGACGCGTCGGAGCGCGTGAGGCCGGCCTGGGCCGTGTCCCCGCTTCCGCCTCCGGCGGCGTGCGCCTCTGACGACGTGGCATCGCTCTTGGCGTGCAGTCCGTAGCCGGCCGGCGTGGCGACGTCGGTGGACGTCGGGCCCTGGCTGCTGCTCGCCGCGTAGGCCGGGTAGTCCGGGACGAACGTGGCGCCGCTGCCCCGGGCGATGCCGGGCGCGTCGACCGCCAGCGAGCCGGGGTACGGCAGCGACGCGAAGGCGCGCGAGTTGCCGAGCGAGTCGACCGCGGCCTGCGCCGCCGGTCCGCTCCCACCCAGCTCGGCACCGACCGGGATCACCGACGGGTCCGACACGGTCGTGCTCACGCCGTCGGCCGCCGCCAGTGCCGTGAACGTGGCGTCGGAGTGCGCGGGGACGGTCGGGACGACGACCGCGGCGGCGGCGACGATCGCGCCCATGGCCAGCCTGCTGGCTCTCATCGCTGACCCCCCGTGGCTCCGCTGGTGCGAGGGAGGGGTTCGTCGGCCGGCCCGGCACTTCCTGCCCACAGAAGCAACTGATCTAACTATTTAGCGGGGCCCGCGGTACGATCTCGGGCGGCACAGGGAGGGCGGGATGGCGACAGGCATCCTCGACGGCATCCGGATCGTCGATTGCACCATCGGTTTGACCGGCCCGGAGGCCACGCACTTGTTGGCCGAGGTCGGCGCCGACGTCATCAAGGTCGAGCCCCCGCAGGGCGACGTCACGCGCGGCACGCCGGCGTTCGCCACGTGGAACCGGTCGAAGCGCGGCGTCGTGCTCGACCTGCGCGACGCCGACGATCTCGCGCAGCTCGACGCGTTGCTGGCCACCGCCGACGTGTTCGTGCACGGCTTCCGGCCGTCGGAGGCGCGGGCTCGCGGCCTCGACGACGCGTCGTTGGCCGAACGCCATCCCCACCTGATCGTCTCGGCTGTCACCGGCTACCCCGCCAACCACCCCGACGCCGAGCGCTCGGGATGGGACATCCTCGTCCAAGCCCGGTCCGGCGCCATGGACGAGGTCGACGGCGCCCGGCCCGGGCCGATCTTCCTGCGCTTCCCGCTCCCCAGTTGGGCGACCGCGTACCTGCTCGTGCACGGCATCCTTGCCCGGCTGCTGCTGCGCCAGCGCACCGGCGAGGTCGGCCCCGCCCACACGAGCCTCTACCAGGGGATGATGGCGGTGCTCGCCATGCTGTGGAACCGCGGCGAGCACATTCCCGAGCTCATGCAGCAGAAGATGCCGCTGCCGAAGGGCTCGCCCGGCCCGGCCCGGATGATGTACGAGTGCGGCGATGGCCTGTGGGTGCAGTGCGTCACCGGCTTCTACCTCGACCCGCTGCTGATCGAGACCGTGGCCGAGATGGGCGAGGGCTACGTCGACGTCGTCAACTCGATGCCGACCCCCGAGCAGGTGGAGGTGTTCGCCCGGGCGTTCAAGCGTCGTCCCCGCGACGAGTGGTTGGCGTCGTTCGCGGTGAACGACGTGCCCGCCGCGCCGGTGCTGCACCTGGGGGCGTTGTTCACCGACGAGCAGGTGCTGCTGAACGGCCACCTCGTCGACGTCGACGATCCCGAGCTGGGCCGGGTCCGCCAGACGTTGGCGCCGTACCGGATCGAGCCGGCGCCCGAGGTGCGCGGCCCGGCGCCGGCCCGCGGCGGCCAGGCCCTCGACACCGTCCTGGACGCGGATCGGCGGGCGGCGCCGTCGGCACCGACGCGTCCGCGCGGTCCGCTCGAGGGCGTGAAGGTGCTCGACTTCGGCATGTACCTCGCCGGCCCGTTCGGCCCGATGGCGATGGCCGACCTGGGCGCCGAGGTGATCAAGGTCGAGTCGCTCACGGGCGACGCCATGCGGGTGCCGCACCAGGAGACGCTCTTCGTCGGTTGCCAGCGCGGCAAGCGGTCGATCTCGATCGACCTCACCCGTCCCGACAGCCGACCGGTGCTCGATCGGCTCGTGCGGTGGGCCGACGTCGTGCACCACAACCTTCGGATGCCCGCCGCTCGCAAGCTCGGCATCGACTACGAGTCGCTGCGCGCCATCAACCCGAGGCTCGTCCACTGCCACGTCAGCTCGTACGGCGCGCTCGGGCCCAAGGCCGACTGGCCGGGATACGACCCGGTGGCCCAGGCGGTGTCGGGATGGCCGGTGGTGTCGAGCCCACCGGGGGCGAAGCCGATGTGGTACCGGTTCGGGATGATGGACCACCAGTGCGCGATGGCGTCGGTCGTGCCGACGCTGCTGGCGCTCTACGACCGGGAGCGCACCGGTGAGGGCCGGGCCGTCACGGCGTCGCTGGTGAGCGGGGCCGCCGAGACGAACAGCGAGACGATGCTCGTGCTCGACGGCGAGCGCATCCTGCCGATCGCCACGATCGACGGCGAGCAGACCGGGCTCCATGCGGGCTACCGCATCTACCCGACGAGCGACGAACAGTGGGTCGCGGTGGCCGCCGTCGGCGACGCTCGCATGGCGTCGCTCCGCAAGGTCGTCGGCGTCGACGACGACAGCCGCCTGCCCGAAGCGTTCCTGGCGGGGACCGCCGACGAGCTGCTCGACGCGCTGGGGGAGGCCGGCGTGCCGTGCGAGCTCGTGCAGCGCGCCCACGAGCAGGCGTTCTTCGATGCCGAGACCGACCAACCGGCGCGCCTGGCCGTGTCGTACCAGCACCCCGTGTACGGACGGTTCGAGCAGCCGGGCGAGGCGTGGGACTTCGGCAACCTGGAGCTCCGAATCGATCGCCCGCCGCCGCTCATCGGCCAGCACACCGAGGAGATCCTCGCGATGCTCGGCTACGACGAGGCGAGCATCGCGACGCTGCGCGACAACGGCGTCGTCCGCACCTCATGAGTCCACTCGACGGCCTGCGAGTCGTCGACTGCACACGCGGCACTGCCGGCCCGCGCGCCACCGGCCTGCTGGCCGACTACGGCGCCGACGTCACGTGGGTCGTGCCGCCCGGCGGTGATCCGTGTCGGGACGCGCTGGCGCCGGCGTACGCCATGGCCAACCGCGCCAAGCGCGTCGTCGAGCTCGACGTGCACTCCGACCTCGACGCGGTGCTCGCCCTGTGCGACGGCGCCGACGTGTTCGTGCAGAGCTGGCGGCCCGACGTGGCCGAGCGACGAGGCCTCGGCTACGACGCTCTGCACGCCCGCTTCCCGTCGCTGGTGTACGGCCACATCACGGGGTTCGGCCTCGACGGTCCGCACCGCGACCTTCCGGGCCACGAGGCGCTGGTGCACGCGATCGTCGGCACGATGGCCGAGCAGGTCGGCCACCGAGACGGCCCCATCTACGAAGGCCTGCCGTTCGCGTCGGCCGGCGCTGCGTATCTCGCCCTCATCGGCGTGCTCGCCGCCCTGCATCGCCGCCACCACGACGGCATCGGTCGCTTCGTCGAGACGAGCTTGCTCGACGGCGCCCTCGCCTACCTGTCGATGGTGTGGGGCACCACCGACGCGGCGCCCGCCGCGCCGCTGCAGGCGCGCGCCGGCACCGGCCGCCTCGTCGCCGGCACGTTCCGGTGCCGTGACGACCGGTACGTCGGCATCCACACCGGCGCCGTCGGCGCGTTCGGCCGCTTGCTGAAGGTGGTCGGGCTCGACGACCGCATCCCGGCGAGCGAGTCGGGGCGCGACATGGGCGTGCCGCTCACGGACGAGCAGGCCGTGGTCATGCGCGAGGAGCTGCCGCGCGTCATCGCGTCGGAGCCCCTCGACGTGTGGATCGAGCGCCTCGCGGCCGCCGACGTGTGCGCCATCCCGCAGCTGCACCCCACCGAGTGCTTCGACGAACCCCAGGTCCTCCACAACCAGATGGTCCTCGAGGTCGACGACCCGGTCCTCGGCCGCGTCCAGGGCGTCGCGCCCCCCATCCGCTTCTCGGGTTCTGGACACGTGCGACCGAATGGCAACCGCAACCGTCCAGAACCCGAGGGTGGGGGGGTGCTCGCCGGGGTGCACGTGCTCGACCTGGGGGCGTTCTACGCGGGGCCGTTCGCGTCGCGGCTGCTGGCCGACCTCGGGGCCGACGTCATCAAGCTGGAGCCGACCGCCGGTGACCCGCTGCGGGGGCTCGAGCGGCCGTTCCGCGGCGCCCAGGCCGGCAAGCGGTCGCTGGCCGCCAACCTGAAGGCGCCCGAGCTGGCGCCGGCCATCGAGCGCCTCATCGAGTGGGCCGACGTGGTGCAGCACAACATGCGTCCCGGCGCCGCCGAGCGCCTCGGCCTCGGCTACGAGCAGGTGCGGGAGCGCAACCCGGGCGCGGTCTACCTCTACTCGCCGGGCTGGGGCTCGACCGGCCCCGACCGTGACCGCCAGAGCTTCGCCCCGATGATCTCGGGCTACGTCGGCGTCGCCTTCGAGGTGGCCGGGCAGTACAACGAGCCGATGTTCCCGGTCGGCAACGAGGACCCGGGCGCCGGGCTGGTCGGCGCCATCGGGATCCTCATGGCGCTGCTCGAGCGCCAGCGCACGGGAGCCGGGCAGTACGTCGAGAGCCCGCAGCTCAACGCGGCGATGGCGCACGTCACCCACATCGTGCGCACGGCCGACGGCACCGTGATCGGGGCCGACCGCCTCGATCCGCTCGCGTATGGCGTCGGCGCCCTCGACCGCCTGTACGAGACCGCCGATGGGTGGATCTGTCTGGTCGCCACGTCGGCCGACGGGCTCGATCTGCCCGACGACGACTACGAGCGGTCGATCGTGCTGCGCGACCGGTTCGCCGTGCGCAAGACCGACGAGCTGATCGCCGAGCTGGCCGCCATCGGCGTCGCCGCCGTCGAGCCGGTGCCCTACAACAACGTGGCGTTCATGACCGACCCCGAGAACGTGCGCAGCGGTCGCGTCGCGGTGTGCCCACATCCGACCCAGGGGGCCGTGCGCGAGGTCGCCGCCCTGGTGCGGGTGAGCGACGCCGAGGTGCCGCCCCACCGCGTCGCCCCGGAGCTCGGCGCCCACACCGACGACATCCTCGCCTGGCTCGGCTACGACGACGCGACGATCGCCGACCTGCGGGCCCGCGGCGAGATCCGCTGACGCGAATGAAGGTCGGCTTCGTTCCCGCGGTCCATCCGCGCCAGCTCCTCTCCGCCCGCGTGATCCGCGCCTTCGAGGAGCTCGGGGCCGACTCGCTCTGGGCCCCCGGCCACATCGCCACCGATCGCCCCGTGCCCGAGGTGATGACGTCGCTGTGCTGGCTCGCGGCCCATGCCGAGCAGGCGATCGTCGGCAGCGCCGTGTTGCTGGCGCCGCTCTACCACCCCGTGATCGTGGCCAAGCAGCTCGCCGAGCTCGACCGCGCCACGGGCGGCGGGCGCATCCGCCTCGGCATCGGCGTCGGCGGCGAGTACCCGTCGGAGTTCTCGGCGTGCCAGGTGCCTGTCGCCGAACGAGGGCCCCGCACCGACGAGGCCATCACCATCGTGAAGCGACTGTGGCAGGGCGGCCCGGTCGACCACGACGGCCGGTTCTGGCCGTTCGAGGGTGTCGCCATCGAACCACCGCCCACCACGTCGGGCGGACCGCCGGTCGTGGTCGCCGGCCGCAAGGAGCCGGCCATGCGCCGCGCCGGCTCGCTCGGCGACGGCTGGATGCCGTTCCTGTTCTCGCCCGAGCAGTACGCGTCGTCCGTCGAGCGGGTGCGGGCCCACGCCACGGCCGCCGGCCGTACCCTCGACGACGACTTCGAGTGGTACTGCTTCCTCTACGTCAGCGTCGACGACGACGGTGATGCCGCCCGCCGCCGGGCGGCCGAGTTCATCGGCGCCCGCCAGGCCGGCGACGCAGCGCGCTTCGCGACCGTCATCGACCGCGTCGCGGTGGCCGGCACGCCCGACGACGTGGCCGCCCGCTTGCAGGCGTTCGCCGACGCCGGCGCCCGCCACCTGGTGATCGTGCCGTGCGAGCGAGAGGACCCGATCGGTGCGGCACGCCGCATCATCGAGCTCGTGCCCTCTCAGCCCGTCGCGTCGCCCGCCAAGTAGGACAGCTGCACCTCGTCGAGGCGGCCGCGGATCTCGTCGGCCGTACCCGACATGACGACCTCGCCGCGCTGCATCACGTAGACGTGGTCGGCGACCTCGAGCACCTTGGCCACGTGTTGCTCGACGAGGAGCACGGCCACCCCGTCGTTGGCCGCGTTGCGCACGGCGGTGAGGAGTCGATCGACGACGAGCGGCGCCAGCCCGAGCGAGAGCTCGTCGGCGAGCAGCAGCTTGGGCGAGCGTGACAGCGCCCGCGCCAGGCTGAGCATCTGCTGCTGGCCACCCGAGAGCAACCCGACGCGGCGCTTCAGGTGCGGCTCGAGCTCGGGGAACAGTTCGAGCGCGAGCCGTCGGTCGCACCGGCCGATGCGGAGGTTCTCCTCGACCGTGAGCCGCGTGAACACGGCTCGCTGCTCGGTGACGAGGGCCAGCCCCTGCCGCGCTCGATGGTGCAGGCGCGACGTGGTGACGGTGCCCCCGAACCGCACCTCACCGCCGAGCGCCGGCAGGTCACCGCTCAACGTCATGAGCGTCGTCGTCTTGCCGGCGCCGTTCGGGCCGAGCAGCGCGGTCACCTCGCCGGCGCGCACCTCGAGGTCGAGATCGCGCACGACCACGGTCGCGCCGTACCCGGCGCGCAACCCTCGGGCCGCGATCACCGGTGCGATCGCCGTCACGTTCGTGCTCATGCCGTACCTCCCTGGGGCTGCGCCCCAGACCCATCGCCGTCCGGCTCGCTGGCGCTCGCGCGGCCGGCAGCACTCGCTTCGCTCATGCCGTCACCTCGGTCGCTTCGGTCGCTTCGGTCGCCTCGCCCAGATACGCGGCGATGACGGCGGGATCCTTGGACACCTCGGCCGTGGTGCCGTCGGCGATCTTGCGGCCGAAGTCGAGCACGACGACGCGGTCGCAGATGCGCATGACGAGGGGGACGTCGTGCTCGACGAGCACGACGGCGATGCCGCGTTCAGTGGCGATGCGCCGGATCTCTCTGCCGAGCTCCTCGGTCTCGGCGGCGTCGAGCCCGGCGGCCGGTTCGTCGAGGAACAGGACAGCGGGTTCCGCCGCCATGGCGCGGGCGATGCCGACGATGCGGGTGGTGCCGTACGACAGCCCGGACGGTCGCTCGTCAAGCACCTCGCCGAGGCGGAACTCGTGGATGAGCTCGTCGACGATCTCGCTCACCGGTTGTCGACCGGGGCGCACGAGGTCGGTCAGATATCGGCGCGGGTCCTGGCGGTCGGCGGCGACGAGCAGGTTCTCGCGCACCGTCATCTCCTCGAACAGCTCGACGGCCTGGAACGAGCGTCCCAGGCCGGCGCGGGCGCGCCGCTCGGGTGACCACTTCGTGATGTCCTCGCCGTCGACGAGCACGGTTCCGTCGGTGGGCCGGGTGAAGCCGGTGACGACGTCGAGCAACGTGGTCTTGCCGGCGCCGTTGGGCCCGATGAGCCCGAGCACCTCGCCGGGGTGAACCGTGAAGCCGACGCCGTCGAGGGCGCGGACGCCGCCGAAGCGCACGACGAGGTCGCGCACCTCGACGGTGAGGCGGGGCCGCACCCGTCGCGGCTCCACGAGGGTCGCGCGTCCTTCGCCGATGCGGCCGAGCTTGCGGGCGATCGGCGAGAACATGTGGGCGTTGATCGACGCGATCCCTTCGGGCGCGTTGCGGATCGTGAGCAGCACCCCGGCGCCGCCGATGACGAGGAGCCAGCGGTTCACGTCGAACAGCGACGACAGGACCTTGGCGAACACGCCGCCGCCGACGATCAGCGAACCGGCGACCGACCCGCTCGTCCACGCGATGCCGCCCATCACGGCGAACTGGATGGCCTGGATCGAGCCGAACACGTTGAACTGGCCGAAGACGACGTTCTGGCGCTGGAAGGCCAGGAACACGCCGGCCAGCGCGGCCAGCGCGGCGGCGAGCGAGAAGGCGTAGAGCTTGGCGCCGTACACGCCGATGCCGAGCGACGCCGCGGCCCTCTCGTTGCTGCGAACGGCCAGCAACCGGCGGCCGGCGCGCCCCCGGCGCAGGTTGGCGACCATGAGTCCGCACAGCACGAAGGCGGCGAGGACAACGAGTCCGAACCGGTCGGGGTGCTTGATGGGGTCGATGGAGAAGCCGAACAACGTCGGGTTCGGCAACGACGTCCCGCTGAACCCACCGGTGAGCGTGCTGTTGTCGAAGATCAGCGCCTGGATCATGAGCGACAGGGCGAGCGTCACGACCGCGAGGTTCACACCGCGCGTCCGCAGCGCGGGGAGCGCCACGACGAGTCCGACCGGCACCGTCGCGGCCACGCCCAGCACGAGCACGACCAGGAACGGCAGGCCGTGGGTGGCGAAGAGCCGTCCGGCCACCCACGCGCCGAAGCCGGCGAACGCGAACTGGCTGAGCGAGAGCTGCCCGGCGTAGCCGGTGACGACCACGACCGAGAGGATCACCAACGCCCACGCGAACGAGGTCGTGAGCGCGTCGGCCCATGAGGTGTCGAGCGTCAGCAGCAGCACGGCACCGACCGCGGCGGCCAGGGCGATCACGACCGGCGAGACGAAGCCGCTGCCCGGCAAGGGCAACCGTGTCGACTCATCGCCCCGCGCCGCTCGGGCGCGACCGCCGGCGACGATGATGACGACGACGACGAGCAGCGGCACCGCGTTGCCGAGGCCCTGGAGGTTCTTCCAGTGGATGAAGTCGGCCACCTCGCTCTGGTAGCGCTGGGCCTCGCCCTGGAGGATGCCGATGAGGAACGCACCGGCGACCGTCAACGAGAACGACGAGAAGCGCCCGACGAGGGCGGCCGCGAGCGCCGGCAGGATCAGCCCGACGGTGAGCGTGCCGGCGGCGAGGCCGACGATCGGGGCGAGGAGGATGGCCGCGGCGGCGGCGAGGATGCCCGCCAAGGTGAAGTTCGCGAGCTCGATGGTCGCCGGGGCCAGGCCGCTGGCGGCGGCGATGCGTCGGTTCTCGGCCACGGCGGACGTGGCCAGGCCGAACGACGTCTTGGCGTACACGAACCACAGGCCGACCGCGAGCAGGATGGCGAACCCGATGATCCAGATCCGGTCGGAGGTGATCACGAGGTGTCCGGGAAGCGTGTCGAGGTGCACCGGGAGGATCGACTTCGGCTGCCCGAGCGTGTCGCCGCCGTAGCGGACGACGACGAGTCCTTGGATCAACGTCATGAGGCCGAGCGTGGCGATGAGTCGAGCGAGGGCCGACGCCTCGCGCAGCACGCCCATCACGATCACGCGCGTGAGGGCGCCGATGGCGCCGCCGATGACGAGGGCGGCGACCAGCGCCAGCAGCCAGTACACGTGGTGCTTGTCGCGCAGGTCGTAGAACCCGAACGCGGCGGCGGCGCCGGTGGCCCCGGCCGCGAAGTTGAGGACCCCCGACGCCCGGTACGCCAGCACGATCCCGAGCGCGACCAGCGCGTACAGGGCGCCGGTCGCCGCTCCCAAGAGTGCAAACCGCAGGAACTCCTGCATGAGCCCGTCCCCTCGATCGCGCCGGCCCGCCCGGCGAGATGAGTGCAATGTTATTGCTTCTCTACCTGATTATCGAATACCGTCTTTCCAGGGGGATCACCTCGTCGGGGAGAGACGAGGGCGGTGCTGTGCCGCACGAGCCCGCACGCACAAGGGGAGAACACATGCTCGGTTCCAAGCGCAGACTCGGCATCGCCGCGCTGCTCGTCCTGGCGTTGGTGGCCGCCGCGTGCGGCAGCAGCAGCAAGAAGTCCTCCTCGGGCGGCGGTGCCACGACCACGACGGCATCGGCCGCGAAGCCGACCGGCGCGCCCATCAAGATCGGCGTCCTGACCTCGATCACCGGCCCGAGCGTGCACTTCCCGGACGTCCCGCAGGGTGCCCAGGCCGCGGCCGACGCCATCAACGCCGCCGGCGGCGTGAAGGACCCAGCCGGTGGCCCGAACCGTCCGATCGAGATCGTGGCCTGCGACGACGCCTTCGACCCGAACCAGGCGGCGTCGTGCGCCCGCAAGGCGGTCGCCGACAAGGAGCTGGCGATGGTCGGCAACGTGTCGCCCCACGGCGACGTGTACGCGCCGATCATGTACGCGGCGGGCATCCCGCTCGTCGGCATCCAGGCCAACGCCGCCGCCGAGTCGCTGAACGAGCTGTCGTTCCCGATGCAGGGCGGTTCGGTCGTGAGCCTGCTCTCGAACGTCGCGTTCCTGGCCAAGCAGGGCGTGAAGAAGCTCACGGTCGAGCACATCCAGAACGCGGCCGCCGACTTCCTCGTGGCCCAGATGAAGAAGCGCGCCGAGGCGCTGGGCATGACCGTCGCCAACGACGTGCTGGTGCCCGCCGACGCCGCCGACATGACGTCCTACGCCGCCCGGTTCACGTCGAACGGGGCGGACGGAGCCGTCATGGTCGAGCCCAGTGACCGTGTCGCCAAGCTGATCACCGCGCTCAACCAGGGCGGCGTGTCGCTCGAGAAGTTCAAGATGAGCGGCCAGCTCAACCCCGGCGACCTGAAGAAGCTCGGCGCCGCCGCCAACGGGTTCTACGGCTCGGACGCCGCGTTCCCCGTCGATTACACGGCGAACCCGGGCATCAAGCAGTTCGTGAAGGAGTACTCGGCGCTCAAGAACGCCGCCGACCCCTCGACCTTCGCGCTGCAGGCGTGGGTGGCGGTGCACGTGATCGCCGAGACCCTCATCCCGAAGATGACGACGATCGACTCCGCGTCGCTGGTGTCGACGATGAAGACCATCGGCCCGATCGCTCGTCCCGAGTGGACGCCGTTCGACTGGTCGCAGCCGGTGGAGGCGATCCCTGGCCTCAAGCTGCGGTCGTTCTCGCTGAAGCTCCTGTACTCGAAGGCCGAGAACGGCAAGTTCACGCCGGTCACCTCGGGCTTCACGCAATACCTCTGACGTGACGGACGAGCAGCTCATCCCCCGGGTTGCTCTCGTCACCGGTGCCGGTCGGGGGCTGGGGCGTGCACACGCCCTGGCCCTCGCCGCGCACGGCTGTGCCGTCGTCGTCAATGATCTCGGGACCGATGTCCAAGGCGGTGGTCACGACGACTCGCCCGCGAAGGCCGTCGTGGCCGAGATCGAGGCGATGGGCGGCCGGGCCGTC
>Ga0070671_100001102_pt1 | contig 20028 bp, 15 predicted proteins | sample KBSS73metaG_FD_65341 | JGI IMG/M metagenome (GOLD analysis project Ga0070671, IMG submission 65341) | Switchgrass rhizosphere microbial communities from Kellogg Biological Station, Michigan, USA - KBS S7-3 metaG | ecosystem: Host-associated > Plants > Roots > Rhizosphere > Soil ...
TCGGCGTTGATCTTTGCCGCCTGCTACGAGGTCTACGTCCATCACCTGGTGACGCTGGACGGCCTCATGCGCCCGTTCGGCGCGCGCTGAAAAAATACTATTTATCAATATGTTAGAAGGGGCCGTGAGCCCATCGATCGGCCGGTGAGCGCGAGGAGGATGGGGGCAAAAAAAGAGCAGGGCAACGGCCCTGCCAAAAAGCTTATCGTGGTCACCGATCCGCGCCTGAACACATACAGTGTTTGCTTGTCGGCGTGGCGGCGGCGTTGCGTGCGCCGTTAGACCATCCTCCCAAGACTTGGACCGCTTTCCCGGACGCCAACAACACAAGACGCGGCGGTGGGATCGGACTTATTGGTCGTACTCGATCTTACTTCGGATGTCATCATCCTACCGCCGTTAGATGACAAAAAAATTTAGCGTGCCGGCCTTTTTCCCGATTGCGGCTCATTTTCCGGTTCGGGCGGCCCGCGGCGGACGGCCCTTGTATTTCCGCGGCCGTTGCGGCTTCACTGCGTCCGACCCAAAGCCCGCCCGAGCCAGCTTTCATGCGCCTTTCCCGCTATTTCCTGCCCCTCCTGCGCGAGACCCCGAAGGAGGCGGAGATCGCCTCTCACCGCCTCATGCTGCGTGCCGGCATGATGCGGCAGGAAGCCGCCGGCATTTACAGTTTCCTACCTCTCGGCTTACGCGTCCTGGAAAAGGTGTGCCGCATCGTGCGCGAGGAGCAGAACCGCTCCGGCGCTATCGAGTTGTTGATGCCGACGATTCAGCCGGCAGATTTGTGGCGGGAAAGCAGCCGCTATGAGGCCTACGGCAAGGAGATGCTGCGCATCAAGGACCGCCATGAGCGCGACATGCTCTACGGTCCGACCAACGAGGAAATGATTACCGCGATCTTTCGTTCGTATGTGCGTTCCTACAAGGATCTGCCGCTCAATCTCTACCATATTCAATGGAAGTTCCGAGACGAGGTCCGGCCGCGCTTCGGTCTGATGCGCGGGCGCGAATTTCTGATGAAGGACGCCTATTCCTTCGACCTCGACTACGCCGGCGCCAAGCATGCCTACAATCGCATGTTCGTCGCCTATCTGCGCACCTTCGCGCGCATGGGGCTACGCTCGATTCCGATGGTGGCGGAAAGCGGACCGATCGGCGGCAACCTTTCGCACGAATTCATCATCCTCGCCGACACTGGCGAAAGCGAAGTCTTCTGCCATCGCGACTATCTCGGTTTCGAAGTCCCGGGCGCGGACGTTGATTTCAACGACGTCGCCGGTTTGCAGGCGATCGTCGACAAATGGACTGCGCTTTACGCCGCCACCTCGGACAAGCACGAGGCGGAAAGTTTCGCCAAGCTCGCGCCCGAGAAGCGCGTTTCGGCGCGCGGTATCGAGGTCGGTCACATCTTCTATTTCGGCACCAAATATTCGTCGCCGATGAAGGCGCTCGTCGCCGGGCCCGACGGGGTGGAGCAGCCGGTACACATGGGCTCCTACGGTATCGGCCCGAGCCGTCTCGTCGCCGCCATCATCGAAGCCTTCCATGACGACGCAGGCATCCGATGGCCGGAAGCGGTTGCGCCATTCTCGGTCGCGATCCTCAATCTCAAGCAAGGGGCTAGCGACACCGATCAGGCCAGCGAACAGCTCTATGCAGCGCTCACCGCCAAGGGCATCGACGTGCTCTACCATGACCTCGACGAGCGGCCCGGTTCGAAGTTCGCCACTGCCGATCTTATCGGCATTCCCTGGCAGCTCCTGGTCGGGCCGCGCGGACTTGCCGAAGGCAAGGTCGAGCTGAAGCGGCGTTCCGACGGGTCGCGGGAACTCGTCAGCCCCACTGATGCGCTGGCGCGGCTCGGCGCAAATCCCGACGCATAAGCTGTGAGTGGCCGCGCTGTCGCCGGATTTTCGGGGGCTTGAATCCGCCGGAATCGTGTGAAACTGGGGTGTCCGTGGGGACCACACATTGATGCCACAGCCGTCGTCCGGCACCCATCCGTTCGCGCCCTTCGAATGGATGCTGTCGCTGCGCTACCTGCGGGCGCGGCGCAAGGAAGGATTCATCTCGGTCATCGCCGGCTTCTCCTTCCTCGGCATCATGCTCGGCGTCGCCACGCTCATCATCGTGATGGCCGTGATGAACGGGTTCCGCCAGGAACTTCTGGAAAAAATTCTCGGCCTCAACGGCCACCTGCTGATCCAGCCGCTCGAATCGCCGTTGACCGACTGGGACGCGGTCGCCGAGCGCGTCGGCAAGGTCGATGGCGTGCGGCTCGCGGCGCCGATCGTCGAGGGACAAGCGCTGGCGTCATCGCCGTTTAACGCCTCCGGCGTCCTGGTGCGCGGTGTGCGCGCCAACGACCTGGAGAAGCTCACGTCGATCGCCAAGAACGTCAAGCAGGGCACGCTCGAGGGCTTCGACCAGGCGCAGGGCCTCGCCATCGGCAGCCGCCTCGCCGAGCAATTGTCGGTGCGCGCCGGCGACAATCTCACGCTGGTGGCGCCGCGTGGCGCGGTAACGCCGATGGGCACGACGCCGCGCATCAAGTCCTACAAGATCGCGGCCATCTTCGAGATCGGGATGTCCGAATACGACGCTTCATTTGTCTTCATGCCGCTGACCGAAGCGCAGGCGTATTTCAATCGCTCGGGCGATGTCACCGCGATCGAGGTCTATACCGACGATCCCGACCGGGTCGACCGCTACCGCCAGCTCATCACCACTGCGGCGGCGCGGCCGATCTACATGATCGATTGGCGGCAGCGTAACGCGACCTTCTTCAACGCGCTGCAGGTCGAGCGCAACGTGATGTTCCTGATACTGACCCTGATCGTGCTGGTAGCGGCGCTCAACATCGTCTCCGGCCTGATCATGCTGGTGAAGGACAAAGGCAACGACATCGCCATTCTGCGCACCATGGGCGCGACGCAGGGTGCGATCATGCGCGTCTTTCTCATCACCGGCGCTTCGATCGGCGTGGTCGGCACGCTGGTCGGCTTTCTGCTCGGCACAATCATCTGCCTCAACATCGAATCGATCCGGCACTTCCTGTCGTGGCTCACCAACACCGAGCTGTTTTCGCCCGAGCTCTATTTCCTGTCGCGGCTCCCGGCCGACATGAACGGCGGCGAAACGACGGCCGTGGTGGTGATGGCGCTCGCGCTCTCGCTTCTGGCGACGCTCTATCCGTCGTGGCGGGCTGCACGGCTCGATCCGGTCGAAGCGCTGCGCTACGAGTGACCGCCGGCGATGGACGACACAACGACGACGACGAAGAAGGAGACCGCAGCGTCGGGCGCCGCAGCCGCCGACGATCATCCGATCGTGTTCCTGCACGGCGTCAGCCGGCGGTTTCGCCAGGGCGACAGCACGCTCGACATCCTCAAGGGCGCCGAGCTTGCGCTGTGGGGAGGGCAGTCGGTGGCGCTGATCGCCCCTTCCGGCGCCGGGAAATCGACCCTACTGCACATAGCCGGGCTGCTCGAACACGCCGACGCCGGTGAGGTCTACATCGACGCCGTCGCCACCTCGCACCTCAGCGACATGCAGCGCACGCGCATCCGCCGTGCCGACATCGGCTTCGTCTATCAATTCCATCACCTTCTGCCGGAGTTCTCGGCGGTGGAGAATGTCATGCTGCCGCAGATGATCCGCGGGCTGGGGCGGCGGCGGGCGCGGGCGCGGGCGGAGGAACTGTTGTCCTATCTCGGCCTCAAGGAGCGGCTCACGCACCGGCCGGCGGAATTGTCAGGCGGCGAACAGCAGCGCGTCGCCATTGCCCGCGCGGTCGCCAACGCGCCGCGCATCCTGTTGGCCGACGAGCCGACCGGCAATCTGGACGTGCGCACCTCCGAGCGCGTATTTGCAACGCTCAATCAGTTGGTACGCGCCTCGGGCCTCGCCGCGATCATCGCCACCCACAACCTCGACATTGCTGCGCAGATGGACCGGCGGGTGACGATTCGCGAGGGCCTCGTCGTCGAAGTCACCTGAAAGGTACAAGGCCTAGACCGCGCAGCGCGCAAGCGGCAGCGCGAGCTTGCGGGGAGGCTGAAGCCCGAGGACGACGGCAAGTTCGGGAGCCAATCGAGCTCCACCCGGGTCTCTGAACCAGCCGGCCTTGCTGTGCCGTTTGCGGGGAGGCGGAGGGCCCGAAACGCAAGAGGCCGCGTGTGGGCGGCCCCGCGTCCTTTTCGCTGTCGGGCGAGCCGATCATCAGCAGGGCGCACACCAGCAGCGCGCGGGGCCGCAAACCCGGTGCAGGCCGGGCGGACACCAGCGACCCCAGCCGCCGCAAGCTGCCTGATGGATCGGCGTCGCCTTCTGCGCCTGCGCGTGGATCGCTGCCGCGCCCTGGGTCTGCGCAGTGGCCGCCAAAGCCATGGCTCCGAGCGCGAACGCTGCCGCGGCCAAAGTTGTGGTGAGCTTTCTCATCGGATCCTCCTCAGTTTTTGGGGTGGGGAAAGGGGATGGGGAAGTTGAGCGAAAAACACTACGGCAACGCGACAACGCGACTCACTATGCCGCGTTCCGCGGCGCTCAGCGACGGTTTTTCGCCATTGCGGCGGCGGTATTCAAGGGGACGCACCGCGTTAGATAGCCGCGCGCTCTCCTGGAGGCCGCTGCCGCTCACGAGGCGGCCCAACGGGGGGCACCCATGGCTGCGGTTAAAATGACCGCTGTTCCTTATGTCCCGCCAAGGCCACGCGGTTAACCCTGCTTCCCATAGCTCAGTCGCACAAGACGGCGGCGCCATTGACTCCAGAACAATATGTGAACTAATGTTCCCTTTCCGTTCCTAGAAAGCGAAGGCCGGGGAGCGGAAGCAAATGGGGAGCACCATGGTTCGGTCCGTCGTCGAGGAAGCCTGCGCGCTGACGTCCATCGCTCTGTTCCTGGCAATGGTCGCAGTGTGGGCGCAGGTGCTTGGAGTGATCTGAGCAGGGTCCGCGTTGGCGGCGTCGCCGGATCATTCCGCGGCTTGCCGGGGGCGGGCGAAACGGTCGCGCGGTCGAGCAAACTTCCTGTGCGCGGCGCGCGTCCAAAGCTCGCCCGGCATGGACAGCAGCGCCGGCCGTCCCGCATTCTCGCTCCTTTCGGAATCGCCGCACGCGAGTATCCATGGGCATGCCCGCCGCATCCGAACCCGGCTTCGTGCACCTGCACGTGCACTCGTCCTATTCGTTGCTGGAAGGCGCGCTGACCATCGCCCGCCTTGCTGAGCTTGCCAAAAAGGACCATCAGCCGGCACTGGCGCTAACCGACACCGACAACATGTTCGGCGCGCTCGAATTTTCCGAGAAGATGGCGGGCTCCGGCATCCAGCCGATCATCGGCTGCGCGCTCGGCATCGATTTCGGCGATCAGGAGAAGCGCGGCGCCGCGGCAGGGGAGGCGTGGCCGCGCCTTGTTCTTCTCGCCGCACGCGAGGACGGCTACCGCAGCCTGATGCGGTTGAGTTCGCGCGCCTATCTGGAGACGCCGCCCACCGAGCAGCCGCATATCAAGCTCGCGTGGCTCGCGGCCGAGGCGGCCGGCTTGATCGCGCTCACCGGCGGTCCCGGCGGGCCGCTCGATGCAGCCATCGGCACCGGCCAAAGCGCGCTTGTTGTGTCGCGCTGCGAGGCCTTGCAAGGCCTCTTCGGCGACCGCCTCTATGTCGAATTGCAGCGCCACGGAATGCAGCCCGAACGGGTCGCGGAGCCGGCCTTGATCGAGCTGGCCTATGCGCGCGGCATTGCGCTCGTCGCCACGAACGAGCCGTTCTTCGCCGCCCGCGAGGACTACGAGGCGCACGACGCGCTCCTTTGTATCGCCGAAGGCCGGCTCATCGCCGACGGCGAACGCCGCCAGCTCACCACGGAGCATCGCTTCAAGAGCCGCGCCGAAATGGCGGAATTGTTCGCCGACCTGCCGGAGGCGCTCGCTGCGACTGTTGAGATCGCCGAGCGCTGCGCTTTCCGGCCGCGAACATTGGCGCCGATCCTGCCGCGCTTCTCCGCCGGCCGCAGCGAGAGCGCTCCCGGTTTGACCACGGCGACGCAAACAGCGCGCGAGGCCGAGGAGGCGCAGGAGCTGCGCCGCGCTGCGCAAGCAGGGCTCGAACGCCGCCTCGCCCGGTATCCGCTCGCGCCCGGCCGCAGCGTCGAGGATTATCGCGAGCGGCTCGCCTTCGAGCTCGGCGTGATCGAGCGCATGAAATATGCGGGCTACTTTCTCATCGTCGCCGATTTCATCCAGTGGGCAAAGGCGCAGGGTATCCCGGTCGGGCCGGGCCGCGGCTCGGGCGCCGGCTCGCTTGTCGCCTACGCCCTCACCATCACCGATCTCGATCCGATCCGCTTCGAGCTTCTGTTTGAGCGCTTCCTCAATCCCGAGCGCATCTCGATGCCGGATTTCGACATCGATTTCTGCCAGAACCGGCGCGACGAAGTGATCCGCTACGTGCAGGAGAAATACGGCCGCGACCAGGTCGCGCAGATCATCACCTTCGGCACCTTGCAGGCGCGCGGCGTGCTGCGCGACGTCGGGCGTGTATTGCAGATGCCGTACGGGCAGGTCGACAAGCTCTGCAAGCTCGTGCCGCAGAACGCGCTCAATCCGGTCTCGCTCGGCCGCGCGATCGAAGGCGAGCCGCGGCTCCAGGCGGCGCGCGACAGCGAACCGGTGGTGCGGCGCGCCTTCGACATTGCGCAGAAACTCGAAGGCCTCACCCGGCACGCCTCGACCCACGCCGCCGGCATTGTCATCGGCGACCGGCCGCTGACCGAGCTGGTGCCGCTCTACCGCGATCCGAAATCGCTGATGCCGGTCACCCAATTCAACATGAAATGGGTCGAGCCGGCGGGGTTGGTGAAGTTTGATTTTCTCGGCCTGACGACGCTGACCGTCCTTGATCTCGCGGCCAAGATGGTGCGGCGGCGCGGCGTCGATATCGACCTCTCCAACCTGCCGCTCGATGACGCCAAGTCCTATGACCTGATGGCGCGCGGCGAGACCGTCGGCGTGTTCCAGGTGGAAAGTTCGGGGATGCGCCGCGCGCTCATCGACATGCGGCCCGACCGCTTCGAAGACGTCATCGCGCTGGTCGCGCTGTATCGCCCCGGCCCGATGGCCAATATTCCGACCTACTGCACGCGCAAGCACGGACTGGAGCAGCCGGACTACATCCACCCGAAACTCGAGCCGATCCTGCGCGAGACCTATGGCGTCATCGTCTACCAGGAGCAGGTGATGCAGGCCGCGCAGGTGCTGTCGGGCTATTCGCTCGGCGAAGCCGACCTGCTGCGCCGCGCCATGGGCAAGAAAATCCGCAGCGAGATGCAGGCGCAGCGCACCCGCTTCGTATCCGGCGCGGTCGAGCGCGGCGTCGAGCCGGCGCAAGCGGCCGCGATCTTCGAGCTGTTGGAGCGGTTCGCCGATTACGGCTTCAACAAGAGTCACGCCGCCGCCTATGCGCTCGTCGCTTATCAGACCGCGTATATGAAGGCGAACTACCCGGTCGAGTTTCTCGCGGCGTCGATGACGCTCAGCATGGGCAATACCGACAAGCTTGCGGAATTCCGCGCCGAGGCGGAGCGGCTGGCGATCAAGGTCGAGCCGCCTTCGATCAACCGGTCCGGTGTGGAGTTCGATGTCGCCGGCAACACCATCCACTATGCCCTGGCGGCGCTGCGTGGCGTCGGCCGGCAGGCGGTGGAGGCGGTCGTTGCCGCGCGCGGCAATGAGCCTTTCGCCGACCTTGCCGACTTCGCCCGCCGCATCAACCCGCGTGCCGTCAACAAGCGGGTGCTCGAAAGCCTTGCCGCCGCCGGCGCTTTCGACGGCATGGAGCCCAACCGGGCGCGCGTCTTCGCCGCCGTCGACGCCATGCTCGGCACCGCGCAGCGCGCGCATGAGGACGCCGCGCTTGGCCAGTCCGAGTTGTTCGGCGGCCCTTCCGCCCGCGAGCCGATCGTCCTGCCGGCGCTCGAGCCATGGCTGCCGGCCGAGCGCCTGCAGCGCGAATATGACGCGGTCGGCTTCTTCCTCAGCGGCCATCCGCTCGACGACTATGCCGCCGCGCTCAAGCGGCTGCGGGTGCAGCCCTGGTCGGAGTTTGCCCGCGCGGTGAAGGGCGGTGCCGGCGCCGGCCGTGTCGCCGGCACGGTCGTGGCGCGCACCGAACGGCGCACCAAGAACGGCACCAAGATGGGCATTATCGGCCTCTCCGACCCGAGCGGCCAATACGAGGCGGTCCTGTTCGCCGAAGGCTTGGCGCAGTATCGCGACCTGCTCGAGCCGGGGAGCGCGGTGCTGCTCTTCCTCACCGCCGAGGTGCAGGGCGATGAGGTGCGCGCGCGCATCCAGTCGGTCGAGCCGCTCGACGAAGCGGCGGCGAAGATGCACAAGGGGCTGCGGGTGTTTCTGCGTAACGAAGCGCCGATCGAGGGCGTAGCGCGGCGGCTCGAGCCGATGCCGAATGGGGCTGGACGCAACGGCGCCGACCACGGCGACGGCGAAGTGAGCATGGTCTTGATGCTCGGCGACGGCAACGAGGTCGAAGTCAAGCTGCCGGGCCGCTTCAAGGTCTCCCCGCAGATCGCCGGCGCCATCAAGGCCGTCTCCGGCGTAGTGACCGTGGAAGCGCTTTGACCAGGGTGGTCATTGCGCTCCGCGCAACGGCGACGACCCTCATCGGATCTACCCTCGCCATCGCGGGCGTCGCGCGCTAAACACCGGCCCTTCGCCTTCCCGACAGTCCGACTTCGGCGGCCGCGATATGCTTCGGATCGAGAAACTTGTCTTTGACGCCTGGGGCCGGCGATTTTTCGATGCGGCCAGCGTCGCCATCCCGGCCGGGACGAAAGTCGGCGTGATTGGGCGCAACGGGGTCGGAAAATCCACCCTGTTCCGGCTGATCGTTGGCGAGCTTGTGCCGCTCGGCGGTGAAATTCTGCTGCCGAAGAACACCACCATCGGCTCGGTCGATCAGGAACACCCGGCGACGCCCATTTCGCTTCTCGACACGATTCTCGCTGCCGACAAGCGGCGTGAACAGCTCAACGCTGAGCTGGAAACCGCCGCGCCCGAGCAGCTTGCCGAAATCTACCAGCACCTCAATGCAATCGACGCGGATCGCGCGCCGGCGCGCGCGGCCGAAATCCTCAGCGGGCTCGGTTTCGCCCACGCCGATCTGGATCGCCCGATGGCGGAGTTCTCCGGCGGCTGGCGCATGCGCGTGGCACTCGCTGCGGCGTTGTTCGCGCAACCTGATTTGCTGCTGCTCGACGAGCCGACGAACTATCTCGATCTCGAAGGCGCGTTGTGGTTGGAAGCGCGGCTGAAGAAGTATCCGCACACCGCTCTGATCATCAGCCACGATCGCGAGCTCCTCAACAATTCGGTCGAGGCCATCCTGCACCTGAGCGCCGCCAAGCTCGAATTCTATACCGGCGGCTATGATGACTTCGAAACCCGACGCGCGGAGAAGACGCGCCTGCAAGCCGCGACCAAGGCCAAGCAGGATGCCGAGCGTGCCCACCTGCAACGCTTCATCGACCGGTTCAGGGCCAAGGCCAGCAAGGCGACACAGGCGCAGTCGCGCATCAAGCGCCTCGCCAAGCTCGAGCCGATCGCCGAGGTGGTCGAGGAGCGCGTCGCCGCTTTCACCCTGCCGTCGCCGACGCGGCCGCTGGCGCCGCCGTTGCTCCAGCTCGATGGCGCAGCCGTCGGCTACGACGGTGTTCCGGTGCTCCGCAATCTCAATCTGCGGCTCGACGTCGACGACCGCATCGGGCTCCTTGGCGTCAACGGCGCCGGCAAATCGACGTTCGCCAAAATGGTGGCCCGCGCCTTGCCGTTGCTGGCTGGCCAGATGAAGTGTGAGCAACGCATTCGCGTTGGCTGGTTCCATCAACATCAGATCGAGGCATTGGATCCGGCCGATACGCCGCTGGACATTCTGCGGCGCGAACGGCCGGATGACAGCGAGTCAGTAAGGCGATCGCGGTTGGCGCAGTTCGGGCTTTCGTTCGACAAGCAGGAAACCACGGTTGCAAATCTATCGGGCGGCGAGCGGGCGCGGCTCTTGCTCAACCTCGTGGCCATGGCGGCGCCGCATCTGCTCATCCTCGATGAGCCGACCAACCATCTCGATATCGAGAGCCGCCGCGCGCTCCTCGATGCGCTCAACGACTATGAGGGCGCCGTCATCCTCATTACCCACGACCGCTCGCTGATCGAGCTTGTCGCCGACCGGCTATGGCTGACCGCCGACGGCCGCATTAAGCCCTTTGCCGGCGACATGGACGACTACGCCCGCTTTGTTCTCGATCGTGCGAAGCTTGCGGCGTCGCTGTCGCCCGAGGGCGAAGCGGCGCCATCGAGCCCGGTACCAGGGGACGATGACGACAGCACCGCCGCGCGCCTGGCCGCCAGGAAGGCAGCTAAAAAGCGCCGGAGAAGGGGCCTGTGAACGCAGTCGGTGGCGGCCGGTACGGCCAGCTACGTCGAAGTTGCGTAAGTGGGCGATATCCTTATATAAGGCCACCACTTCACACGCGGACCTTGGCCCGAATAGGCCGTCCGGTGCCGGCGCCGTCCTAACGCTTCCCGCCGGTCGGGAGCACAGGCAGGGGCAGGCTCTTCGGTCCGCGGCGGATCAACCGGAGAATTATCCATGGCGCTGCCCGACTTCAGCATGCGCCAGCTCTTGGAAGCTGGCGTTCACTTCGGCCATCAGGCCCACCGCTGGAACCCGAAGATGGCGGAGTACATCTTCGGCACCCGCAACAACATTCACATCATCGACCTGACGCAGTCGGTGCCCATGCTGCACCGGGCGCTGCAGGCGATCAGCGACACCGTCGCGCAGGGCGGACGCGTCCTGTTCGTCGGCACCAAGCGCCAGGCGCAGGACGCGATCGCCGATGCGGCGAAAAAATCGGCGCAATACTACGTCAATTCGCGCTGGCTCGGTGGCACGTTGACCAACTGGAAAACTGTCTCGAACTCGATCCGGCGGCTGCGCACGCTCGACGAGATGCTGAGTTCGAACGAAGCCCAGGGCTACACGAAAAAAGAGCGGCTGACGCTGCAGCGCGAGCGCGACAAGCTCAACCGCGCGCTCGGCGGGATCAAGGATATGGGCGGGCTCCCCGACCTTGTCTTCGTGATCGACACCAACAAGGAAGACATCGCGATCAAGGAGGCGCGCCGCCTCAATGTACCGGTTGCCGCCGTGGTCGACACCAACTGCGATCCGGACGGCATCACCTACGTGGTTCCCGGCAACGATGACGCCAGCCGTGCCATCACGCTCTACTGCGATCTCGTGGCCAAGGCGGTGATCGACGGCATTTCCCGGGCGCAGGGCGAGCGGATCGACGTCGGCGCGCTGGCCGAGCCGGAGGTGACTGAGGAATTGCCGCCGGAGACCGACCGGCTCGGCTTCCAGCCGCTGTCCGGGCCGCGCGGCACGGCGGACGACCTTAAGAAATTCCCCGGCGTTTCGCCGACGATCGAAAAGAAACTCAACGACCTCGGCATTTTCCACGTTTGGCAGATCGCTGAACTCTCACCGACCGCGGCCCACAATATTGGCGAGGAGGTCGGCCTTCCCGGACGCATCGAAGCCTGGATTTCCCGCGCGAAGGAGCAGGTGGCGACCGAGACCCAGGAGTGAGGGCTCGTCGCCCGAGGCAAGGCGGCGAAGCGGTCGAGGCGCACCTACATTTAAGCCGGGCGCTTCGGCGCGAGGCATTTTATGCGCGGGCGTTCGGCACGGCGGCGCGCACTGGATATGAGATACTAAGGGACCGACGATCATGGCGAACATCACCGCGAGCATGGTGAAGGAGCTCCGCGACAAGACCGGAGCCGGAATGATGGATTGCAAGGCCGCGCTCGGCGAGAGCGGCGGCGACCTCGAGACCGCGGTTGACTGGCTGCGCAAGAAGGGACTCGCCAAGGCCGCCAAGAAGGCGGGCCGGATCGCTGCCGACGGACTCATCGGGATCGCTTTGGCGTCCACGAAGGCGATCGTGGTCGAGGTCAACTCGGAAACCGATTTCGTCGCCCGCAACGATCTGTTCCAGGGCCTCGTGAAGATGATCGCCGATGTGGCGCTCGATGTCGGTCCGGATGTGGAAAAGATCCTGGCCGCGCGCGTGGGCGACCTCTCGGTATCCGACGCGATCGCCGACACCATCGCCAAGGTCGGCGAAAATATGACGCTGCGCCGCGCCGCGAGTCTTTCGGTCGGCAAGGGCGCCATGGCGAGCTATGTGCACAATTCCGTCGCTGACGGATTGGGAAAGATCGGCGTGATCGTTGCGCTCGAATCCACGGGCAAGAGCGATGAACTCAAGGCCTTCGGCCGCATGGTGGCGATGCACGTTGCTTCGTCGAATCCGCAGGCGGTCGATGTCTCGGGGCTCGATGCGGCGACCATCGAGCGGGAGCGGAGCGTGCTTGCCGAGAAATTCAAGGCGCAGGGCAAGCCCGCAGCCGTGATCGACAAGATCGTCGATTCGGGATTGAAGACCTTCTACAAGGAAGTCTGCCTGCTCGATCAGCCGTTCATCTTCGATGACAAGAAGAGCGTGGCGCAGGCGCTCAAGGAAAGCGAGGGCAGGGCGGGCGCGCCGATTGTGATCCGCGGTTTCGTGCGCTATGCGCTCGGCGAAGGCATCGACCGGCCCGGGGGCGATTTCGGCGGCGAAGTCGCGGCTCTTGCCGGTGCGCATTGACATGATCGCGCAAGGCGGTTGTGGCGTGCAGCCTTAACGGACTGCCGTATTGGATCACGCCGCCGGCGAGAGCAGGCGGCGCAGGACCGAAGCAACGTTGATGGCCACGCCGAAATACCGACGGGTGATCGTCAAGCTCTCCGGCGAAGCCTTGAGCGGCCCGGAAAAATTCGGGATCGATCAACCGACCATCGACCGTTTTGCCGCCGACCTCGTCGCTTCGCACGCGCTCGGGATCGGCCTCGGTGTTGTCGTCGGCGGCGGCAACATTCTCCGCGGTGCGCAAATCTCGGAAGACGGCCTGTCGCGCCCTACCGCGGATGCGATGGGAATGCTGGCGACCGTCATGAATGCGCTGGTGCTGGAGGCGGCGATCGAACGCGCCGGGGTGGGCGCCCGCACCATGTCGGCGCTCGCCATGCCGCAGGTCTGCGAGACTTACGAGCGCCAGCGTGCGCTGCGCCACCTCGAGGACGACCGCGTGATCGTCTTTGCCGGCGGTACCGGCAACCCGTACTTCACCACCGATACGACGGCGGTGCTGCGCGCCGCCGAGATGGGATGCGAGGCGGTCCTCAAGGCCACCGATGTCGATGGCGTGTACACCGCCGATCCCAAACGCGACCCGGCGGCGAAACGCTATGATCGCCTTGATCACCAGGAGGCGCTGGATCGAAACCTGAAGATCATGGATGCGACGGCGTTCGCGCTTGCCCGCGAGAACCGGATGCCTATCATCGTCTTTTCGATCCGGGAGCACGGCGCCATCGAGGCGGTCTTGCGCGGCAAGGGTCACTTCACCACTGTCGGCTAATGATTGCCTGACCGCAGGGGCGGGTGCCCGGACCAGCCCCGGAAAGGCGATCGCGGAGGACGCCATGGCAGCGACCACATTCGACCTCAATGACCTCAAGCGCCGCATGCAGGGAGCGATCCAGTCGCTCAAGCACGAGCTTTCCGGGTTGCGGAGCGGACGCGCCTCGCCGGCGCTGCTCGAGCATGTGCAGGTCGACGCCTATGGCAGCCACATGCCGCTCAATCAGTTGGCGACGATCAGCGTGCCCGAGCCGCGGCTCCTCAACGTCCAGGTCTGGGACCGGTCGATGATCCATCCGATCGAGAAAGCGATTTCCGCGGCCAATCTCGGCTTGACCCCCTCGACCGAAGGGCAGGTCATTAGGCTGCGCATCCCGGAGCTCAACGAGGAGCGGCGGCGCGAAATCGTGAAGGTCGCGCACAAATACGCCGAGGCCGCGCGGGTGGCGGTGCGGCACGTGCGTCGCGACGGTCTCGACCTCCTCAAGAAGCTGGAGAAGGACCACAAGATCAGCGAGGACGAGCAGGAGCGCCAAGCCGGCGAGGTGCAGAAGGCGACCGACGCCACCATCGGCGAGGTCGAGAAGCTGCTCGCCGGCAAGGAAAAGGAGATCATGACCGTTTGAGCGACGCGGTACGATCGAGAAGCGAGGCGGCGCAGCCGCTGCCGGCGGGCGGCGACGGTTTTGCCGTGCCGCGGCATGTTGCCATCATCATGGATGGCAACGGACGCTGGGCCGCCGCGCATGGCCTGCCGCGGGTAGAAGGGCACCGGCGCGGCGTTGAGGCGCTGCGGCGGACCGTTCGCGCCGCCGGAGAACTCGGCATCTCCGTGCTGACGATCTTCTCGTTCAGCTCCGAGAACTGGTCGCGTCCGCCCTCGGAGATCCGCGATCTCATGGGCCTGCTGCGCCGCTTTATCCGCAACGACCTTGCCGATCTGCACAAGAACAACGTGCGGGTGCGCATCATCGGCGAGCGTGACGGGCTCGACCGCGACGTGCTGGCTCTCCTTCAGGAAGCGGAGGATTTGACCCGCGGCAATGACCGCCTCACGCTTGTGGTCGCCTTCAACTACGGCGCACGCCAGGAGATCGCGAGCGCAGCGCGGCGCGTGGCGATCGAAGTGGCGCAAGGACGGCTGTCGGCCGAGGCCATCTCGCCGGAGCTGTTGTCCGGCTATTTCCACGCCCCCGATATTCCGGATCCCGACGTGATCATCCGCACCAGCGGCGAGCAGCGGCTCTCCAACTTTCTGCTCTGGCAGGCCGCCTACAGCGAGCTTGTCTTCGTCCCGATCAATTGGCCCGATTTCGACCGTTCTGCGCTCGAAGGGGCGATTACCGAGTATCGCCGCCGTGAACGCCGGTTCGGCGGATTGGTCACTCAGACCGGATCGTGACCGCGGGCGACCATTGGCGAAGTCAGGCGCGCGAAGCGGCTCCCACAGCCGGCGGCACGAGCGCCCGCAACCTCACGCTGCGGACGCTCTCTTCGATCGTGCTGGCCCCGGTCGTGCTCCTCCTCACCTTTGCGGGCGGCTGGTTGTTTCTCGGCCTTTGCGCAGTGGCGGCGGCTGGCATCCTCTGGGAGTGGATGCATCTGATAGATGACCGCGGCGGGCTCCGTGTTCTCGCTGTGGGCATGGCGGCGGTGTTAGCCGCATCAGTGCTCGTCGGCGCGAACCTGCCGGGCGCGGCCGTTTGGGCGATCGCCGCAGGCGCCGTGCTCGCCGGCGCCCTGGGCGCTCGCGGGCTCAGCGCAGCAGCGCGCGAAGGCGGCTTCTGGGCCGCCGGCGGGATGCTGTATGCGGGGATCGGGTTCCTGAGCCCTGCGTTGTTGCGTCGGGACCCGGAATGGGGTTTCATGGCCCTGCTGTTCCTGTTCGCAACCGTTTGGGCGACCGATATTTTCGCCTTCCTATGCGGCCGGACCATCGGCGGTCCGCTGCTGTGGCCGAAGGTGAGCCCCAAGAAGACATGGGCGGGAGCGGTCGGGGGACTTGCCGGAGGAGTTGCCGGTGCCGTCGTCGTTGCCTTTGTGGGCGGCGTCGGCTCGGTGGTGGCTGCCGGCGCCTTGGGACTCCTGTTTTCGATTTTGGCGCAGGTCGGGGATCTGTTCGAGTCGGCAGTCAAACGGCGCTTCGGCGCCAAAGACGCGAGCCGGCTCATTCCGGGCCATGGGGGGTTGATGGATCGTCTGGATGGCTTCCTGGTCGCCGCCTTTGCCGCCCTGCTCATCGGCATCGCGCGGCAGGGAATGGATGCCCCCGCCCGCGGCTTTTTGCTATGGTAGGCCGATGATGCAGACGCAGCCATTGGCGAGGGCGGATCTCGCGCCCGTCCCGCGCGTGGTGTCGCTTCTCGGCGCCACCGGCTCGATCGGCTCGAGCACCATTGACTTGCTGCGGCAAGATCCCGCGCGTTATCAGGTCGAGGCGGTAACCGCACACCGCAACGCGGCGGCACTGGCGCGCCTCGCGCGCGAGCTTGGCGCCCGCTTCGCCGCCGTCGCCGACGCAGATGCCTACGACGAACTCAAGGCTGAACTCTCCGGCTCCGGGATTGAAGCAGGTGCGGGCGCCGAAGCCGTCATAGAGGCGGCGGAACGACCGGCCGATTGGGTGATGGCGGCAATCACCGGCGCCACCAGTCTCAAGCCGACGCTTGCCGCCGCCAAGCGCGGCGCTACCGTTGCGCTCGCCAACAAGGAATGTCTCGTCTGTGCCGGCGCGCTGTTCATGCGCCAAGCCGCTGCGGCCGGTGCCAAGGTTTTGCCGGTCGACTCCGAGCACAACGCAATCTTCCAGGCGCTCGGCGCCGGCCGGCGCGAGGACGTTCGGCGGATCATGCTCACGGCCTCGGGCGGACCCTTTCGCACCTGGCCGCTCGAAGCGATGCGCAAGGTCACCGTCGAGCAGGCGCTCAAGCATCCGACTTGGTCGATGGGGCCGAAGGTGACCATCGACTCGGCGACGCTGATGAACAAGGGCCTCGAATTGATCGAAGCGCACCATTTGTTCGCGCTTGGCCCGCAAGCGCTCGACGTCGTCGTTCACCCCCAGTCCGTCGTCCACGGGCTGGTGGAGTTTCGCGACGGTTCGGTGGTTGCCCAGTTGGGCTCCCCCGACATGCGGATCCCGATCGCGCACTGTCTGGCCTGGCCGGTGCGCATGGGTACGCCAGCACCGCGGCTTGATCTCGCGCGCGTCGCTACGCTGACATTCGAAGAGCCCGACCTCACCCGCTTCCCGGCCCTGGCACTGGCGCGGCGGGCCCTCGCAGCCGGCGGGGCGTTCCCGACCGTCCTTAATGCCGCGAACGAGATTGCCGTGCGGGAGTTCGTCGGCGGTCGGCTGAGCTTTGCCGGCATTCCCGCGCTCGTCGAAGCGACGCTCGATGCAGCGGCAAAAGAAGGCATGGTCAATGAGCCGCAATCCATTGAAGACGCGCTCGATATTGACCATAATGCGCGAGGGATAGCGGTTCACCTCTTGCCCGAAATTGCCGTAATGGCATCCTAGTATCGGAACTGGGTCGGGGGTATTGTCTGGGCGGGGCATTTGGCGTCATGGGGTCTAATATTTTGTCGCATTTGCATGCACTTGGCGGTGGCGTGACCGGGTACATCATCCCTTTTCTGTTCGTTTTGAGCCTCGTCGTCTTCTTTCACGAGCTCGGGCATTTCCTGGTCGCCCGCTGGTGCGGCGTGCGTATCCTCGTCTTTTCCATCGGATTCGGCCCGGAAATCATAGGCTTTAACGATCGTTACGGGACGCGCTGGAAAATTTCCGCGATCCCGCTCGGCGGTTTCGTGAAGTTTTTCGGCGATGACAATGTGGCGAGCATTTCGAACAGCGCACGCCTTGCCGGCATGGACGAAAAGGCTCGCGCCGAATGCTTCGTATTTCAGCCCGTGCGCAAGCGGGCAGCCATCGTTGTCGCCGGCCCGCTGGCGAATTTCATTCTGGCGATAGCGATTTTCGCCGGGATTTTCATGCTCTACGGCAAGCAGTCGATGAGCGCCCGGGTGGATACCGTGCAGCCCGACAGCGCGGCGGCGGCCGCGGGATTTCAGCCCGGCGACCTGGTCCTAGCGATCGACGGACATTCCGTTGAAAGCTTTGCGGACATGCAGCGCGTCGTCAGCACCAGCGCCGGGGAGACGCTGGTCGTCACTGTGGAGCGGAACGGCACGCAACTTACCCTCAAGGCGACCCCGGCGCTCAAGGAAGTCAAGGACACTTTCGGCAACGTTCACCGCATCGGCATTCTCGGCATCAGCCGGTCGATGGGCGCCGCGGACATGAAGCTGCAGCCCGTGCCGCCCGCGCAGGCGGTCTGGATGGGCGTCGAGGAAACGTGGTTCGTGGTCGACCGGACGCTCAGCTATATCGGCGGCGTCGTCGTGGGGCGCGAGGCCGCCGATCAGCTTGGCGGCCCGATCCGCATCGCGCAGATGTCTGGCCAGGTGGCGACAATGGGGTTCGTCGCGCTCATTCATCTGGCTGCGGTGCTGTCGGTTTCGATCGGGCTCCTCAACCTCTTTCCCATTCCGCTGCTCGATGGCGGTCACCTCTTGTTCTACGCGATCGAGGCCTTGCGCGGCCGGCCGCTCTCCGATCGTGCCCAGGAGGTGGGTTTCCGCATCGGTCTCGCGATCGTGCTGATGTTGATGATTTTTGCTACGTTCAATGACATTATCCACTTGACGACGTCCTAAAGCGACCGCCGCAGGGGTGCGGCAAAGGTGGGGATAAGGGCCAAACCGGGGTGTGAATGCGGGAACGAGCTTTCGCCAAGCTGAACCTTGGCGCATAAAGCTTTGTAAGCATCCCACACCCTGGACGGCACGAGGGGAATAAGGGCGCTTTGCGCATGGGCATGTGTGTGCGGGTAAGGCGAGGGCTCGTCGCAGTCGGCCTGCTCCTCGGCGTGGCTTTCTTTGGCCTCGCCGCTGACGTGGCGCGCGCTGCGGAATCGGGGCCCGCCATCGTCGTGCAGGGCAATCGTCGCGTCGAAGCCGATACGGTGCGCTCGTACTTCCGCGTCGCCCCCGGTGACCATCTCGACGCCGCCAGGATCGATGCCGCGCTCAAGGCCCTCTACGCCTCGGGCCTGTTCGAAGATGTCCGCATCTCCCAATCCGGCGGTCGGCTGATCGTGACCGTGGTCGAAGCGCCGGTGATCGACCGGCTCGCCTTCGAGGGGAATTCGCGCATCAAGGACGAGCAGCTGCAGCAGGAAATCCAATCCAAGGCGCGCGGCACGCTGTCGCGCGCAACGGTGCAGGCCGACGTCCAGCGCATTATCGAGGTCTATCACCGTAATGGGCGTTTCGACGTCACGGTGGTGCCGAAGATCATCCAGCGGCCGAACAATCGCGTCGACCTGGTCTTCGAGGTCAGGGAAGGGGAAAAGACCGGGATTAAGTCCGTCATCTTCGTCGGCAACCACGCCTATTCCGACTTTCGGCTCCGAGACATAATCAAGACCTCGGAATCGAACTGGCTCAGCTTCCTGCAGACCACCGACGTCTACGATGCGGATCGCATTGAAGCCGACCGCGATCTCATCCGCCGCTTCTACCTTAGTCACGGCTACGCCGACGTGCAGGTGATCTCGGCGACGGGCGAGTACGACCCCGCCAGGAAGGGCTTCATCATCACCTTCACCATCGAGGAAGGGCCGCTCTACCACTTCGGCGCGGTCGATGTGCAGTCCAACATCCGCGCCGTCGACCCGCGGGACCTGCGGGGCGTGCTGCGGACGCGAACCGGCGAGATCTACAACGGTGACGCTGTCGAGAAGACTGTCGAGGAAGTGACCGTCGAAATCGCCAGGCACGGCTATCCGTTCGCCACGGTGCGGCCGCGCGGTGATCGCAACTCGCAGGCGCGCACCATCGGCGTCATCTACGTCGTCGAAGAAGGCGTGCGCGCCTACATCGAGCGCATCAACATCCGCGGTAACACGCGCACCCTCGATTACGTGGTCCGCCGCGAGTTCGATATCTCCGAGGGCGATCCGTACAACCGCGCCTTGGTCGATCGCGCCGAGAGGCGGATCAGGAATCTTGGTTTCTTCAAAACGGTGAAGATCAGCAACGAGCCCGGCTCGGCGCCCGACCGCGTCGTGATCAACGTCCTCGTCGAGGAGCAATCGACCGGCGAGTTTTCGGTCATGGGCGGCTTCTCGACCGCAAACGGATGGATGGCCCAGGCGTCGGTCGCCGAGCATAACCTGTTCGGCACCGGCCGCTTCGCCAAGACCTCGGTCACCTATGGCCAGTACGTTCGCGCCGCCGAGCTGAGCTTCGTCGAGCCGTATCTTCTCGACCAGCGCATTTCCGGCGGCATGGATTTGTTTGCCCGGCAGACGCTCGCCAACGTCTATCTTTCTTACGGCACGGAAACGTACGGCGGCAGTCTCAAGCTTGGCGTTCCGCTGCGCGAAGATCTCTCGCTGCAGGTGCG
>Ga0070671_100001104_pt1 | contig 20021 bp, 13 predicted proteins | sample KBSS73metaG_FD_65341 | JGI IMG/M metagenome (GOLD analysis project Ga0070671, IMG submission 65341) | Switchgrass rhizosphere microbial communities from Kellogg Biological Station, Michigan, USA - KBS S7-3 metaG | ecosystem: Host-associated > Plants > Roots > Rhizosphere > Soil ...
CATCGAGATTGCAAGCTACGCCCTGATTGCGGCTTTCGGCGCTCGCCTGGTCTGGACCAAGGGGGCAGGTTTCATCCGCGCCTTGCAGGCCCAGCCGCCACTGCCGGCGTTGGCGCTCGCAGGCGCCTCGCCCCATGATCATGCCAGCCATGACGGAAGCGGATATCGCCACCACGATCACGCGCTCCACGCGCACGATCACGTTCACCATACCGGAGCGCCTGGCGGTCACGCTCATGTTCATGATGAGCATTGCGGCCACTCGCATGGCCCGTTACCCAGCGAATTGGCCGGCCCCGGCGGCTGGCGGCGCGGGTTCGGTGCGATCTTCGCGGTAGGTTTGCGGCCGTGTTCGGGCGCGATCCTGGTTCTCGTCTTTGCGCTGGCTCAGGGCTTGTTCTGGGCCGGCATCGCCTCGACCTTCGTGATGGGTCTCGGCACCGCGATCACGGTCGCCGCCATCGCGACGCTCGCGGTTGCCGCCAAAGCTGTCGCCAAGCGATTTGCCGCCACGCGCGCCGGCTACGGCACGCTCCTGCTGCGCGGCATCGAGGTTTGCGCCGCGCTCGTGGTGACCGCCTTCGGCGCCCTCCTGCTCACCGGCTTCATGGCTAGCGAGCGCATGGGGATGTTTTAGTTGCGGAAGGACCGCGACGACCGCGCGATCCTTCCGTTGAGTCTTTGCTTCGGCCGGCGTGAGCCCGCGAACGATCCGGCGACGGCCTCAGGCAACCTTTTCGGTCATATGGCGGAACATCGCGCGGCGCGCTTCGTCGTCCATCTCGGTCTTGAACTTGTGCTTGTCCTTGAGGGCAACGGCACGCTGCGCCGCCGGCCGGGCGCTGATCTCGTCGACCAGCCGCTTGAGGTTGGGGAATTTCGCCCAGGCGGCTTCGCCGGAGAACATGGGGATGAGCCGCGCCCAGCCCCACAGATCCATATCGACGATCGTGTAGGTGTCGCCGACCATGTATTTGTGCTTGGCGAGCCGGGCCTCGACAATGCCGAAGTGGCGTTGCGCCTCGAAGGCATAACGGTTGATCGCGTATTCGTTCTTCTCGGGCGCATAGGTGCGAAAATGCACCAACTGACCGGAATACGGCCCGATGCCGGAAGCGACGAACAGCAGCCACGAGAGCAGCTCGCCGCGCAGCTTGTCGCTCTTCGGCGGCAGGAATTTTCCCGTCTTCTCGGCGAGGTAGAGCAGTATCGCATTGCTGTCGAACACGGTCACGTCGCCGTCGACGATCGCCGGGACCTTTGCATTCGGATTGACAGCCAAAAATTCCGGCTTGTGCTGATCGCCCTTGCGGGCGTCGACCGGTATCGCCTCGTATTGGAGACCAGCTTCCTCCAGGAAAAGCGCCACCTTGGTCGGATTGGGCGCGCCGCTAAAGAAAAATTTCAACATGTCTTACCTCGCTTCTTTCCAGTTGTTTGCAAACCAATGCGTCGTCGTCAGAACAGTCCGACGATCCTGCCATCCTTGACGTCGATTGAATCGGCCGCCGGGATTTTCGGCAGGCCCGGCATGGTCATGATCTCTCCGCAGATCGCAACCACGAATTCGGCGCCGGCCGAGAGCCGCACGTCGCGCACCTTGATGATGTGGTCGGAGGGCGCGCCCTTGGCGTCGGGATTGGTCGAGAAGCTGTATTGCGTCTTGGCGATGCAAACCGGGAACTTGCCGTAGCCCATCTGCTCGAACGCCGCGAGCTGATCGCGCACGGACTTGTCAGCGTCGATGTCCTTGGCGCGATAGATTTCCCGGGCGATAGTGCGGATCTTCTCCATGAGCGGCATGTCGTCGGGATAGAGGAACTTGAGCTTGCTCTGGCCGCTGTCGGCCGCCTTGACGACGGCGCGGGCGACATCGGCCGCGCCCTCGCCGCCGAGCGCCCAATGATCGGCCATCAGCGCTTCGACGCCGAGCTTGGCGCACGCCTTCTCCACCAGCGCGACCTCGGCCTCCGTGTCGGCGGAGAAGCGGTTGATGGAGACGACCGGCACAATGCCGAACTTTTTCAGGTTCTCGACGTGCCGCGCCAGGTTGGCCATGCCCGCTTCCAGCGCCTTGAGGTTCTCCGCCTTGAGGTCTTCCTTCTTCACGCCGCCATGCATCTTGAGCGCGCGGATTGTGGCGACGAGCACCGCGCAATCGGGCGCGATGCCGGTCTTGCGGCATTTGATGTCGATGAACTTCTCGGCGCCGAGATCGGCACCGAACCCGGCCTCGGTCACCACGTAGTCGGCGAGCTTGAGCGCGGTCGTCGTCGCCAGCACCGAATTGCAGCCGTGCGCGATGTTGGCGAACGGGCCGCCGTGGATGAAGGCGGGCGTGCCTTCGAGCGTCTGCACGAGGTTCGGCGCCAGCGCATCCTTGAGGAGCGCCGTCATCGGTCCCTGCGCCTTGAGATCGCCGGCCCGCACCGGCTTGCGCTCGCGCGTATAGGCGACGACGATGTTGGCGAGCCGCTTCTTCAGATCGTCGAGATCGCGTGCCAGACAGAAGATCGCCATCACCTCGGAGGCGACCGTGATGTCGAAGCCGTCTTCGCGCGGAAAACCGTTGGCCACACCGCCAAGCGAGGATACGAGCGAGCGCAGCGACCGGTCGTTCATGTCGATCGCGCGGCGCCAGGCGACGCGGCGCGTGTCGATGCCGAGCGCGTTGCCCCAGTAGATGTGGTTGTCGATCAGCGCGGCGAGCAGATTGTTCGCCGTGCCGATCGCGTGCAGGTCCCCCGTGAAGTGCAGATTGATCTCCTCCATCGGCACGACCTGCGCGTAGCCGCCGCCGGCTGCTCCGCCTTTCATGCCGAAGCAGGGACCAAGCGACGGCTCGCGGATGCACAGCATCGCCTTCTTGCCGATGTGGTTGAGCGCATCGGTCAAGCCGACCGTGGTCGTGGTCTTGCCTTCGCCAGCCGGCGTCGGCGTGATCGCGCTCACCAGAATGAGCTTGCCGTTCGGGCGGTCGTGCAGCCCCTTGATGTAGTCGAGCGAAACCTTGGCCTTGTAGTGCCCATAAGGCTCGAGGTCCTCAGGCTTGATGCCGAGCCGCTCCCGCGCAACATCGAGGATCGGCCGCATCCTCGCGGCCTGGGCGATCTCGATGTCGGATTTCGGCTTGACGTGCTGCGAGGCGTCGGGTTGCGCCTTCGCCGCCGCGGCGGGGGTCGGATTCATGAGAACCTCGTTCCGGGACTGAGCTTCGCGGCGGCAGCGAATTCGCCCGCCGCAATCTTGGGGCCGTCCGCCTGCACGCGCGTGACCTTGAAACGCCCGTCGGCACAAACAACGACAAAGCCGTCGCCTTCGACGGCAACGATCTCGCCCATCTTGCCGCCGATGCCCTTCGGGTCTCTGGCCGGCAGCGGCTTCGCCTCGAAGATCTTCACCGCCTTGCCGGCGAGCGTGCCCCAGGCGCCGGGCTGCGGATTGCAGCCGCGGATGAGACGGTCGATCTCGCTCCACGGCTTGCCCCAGTCGATGCGCGCATTGTCGGGGCCGCAACGGCCTTCATAGCTTGCTTTCTTGTCGTCCTGCTTCAGCCGCGGCGCCTTGCCGGCCCTGACCAGATCGACTGCTTCGAGCATCGCCTCGACCCCGACCGGAAACAGGCGATCGAAATAGACCGAGCCGAGTGTGTCGTTCGGACCGATCGGCGTCTTCTTCTGCAACAGGACGTCGCCGGTATCGAGCCCATTGTCGGGCCAGAAGATCGACAGGCCGGTTTCAGTTTCGCCCTTGATGATCGGCCAGTTGATCGCGCTCGGCCCGCGATACGCGGGAAGCAGCGACGGATGATACTGGATCGAGCCGTGGGTCGGAATGTTGAGGAATTCTTCCGGAACAAAAAGCGTCACGAACGCCATCACCTGCAAGTCCGGCTTGAGGGCGCGGAATTCCTCCCAGACCTCCGGCTTGCGATAGGACGCCGGCTGATAGATCGGCAGCTTGGCGGCCACCGCCGCCTCTTTGAGCGGATCGGTCTTGGCGCCTTCCTTCTCCGGTGCGACGTAAGCGGCAACGACCTCCTCGCCGCGCTTGATCAGCGCCTCGAGCACGGCCTTACCGAACGCCTGCTGCCCATGAATGACAATGCGCATTCAAAACCTCTTCCATCTCTCTTCAATTCTTCCCGCCCAGTGGGGGGAGGAAGAAGAGCTACGCTGCTTCGGCTTTCTTCTCCGGCGCGCTGAGCGCGCCCGACGCCTTGATCTCGGAAATCTCCTTGTCCGAATAGCGCAACACCACGCGTAACACTTCGTCGGTGTGTTCGCCAAGAAGCGGCGAGCGGCGCACATCAGCGGGCGAGTCGGAAAGTTTGATCGGGTTGCCCACTGTCAGGTATGGGCCGCGGGTGGGATGATCGACTTCGACAACAGTGCCGGTCGCGCGCAGCGACGGCTCCTCCGCGAGCTCCTTCATCGACAGGATGGGCCCGACCGGAATGTCTTGCCCGTTACAGATATCCATGACCTCGAACTTGGTCTTGCTCATCGTCCATTGTTCGATGGTGTCGAAAATTTTTCGCAGCCGCGGCAGCCGCGCCGGCGGCGTCGCGTAGTCCGGATCGGTCTTCCATTCCGGCTTGCCAATGACGTCGCAGATCGCGCCCCACACCGGCGCCTGGGTGATGAAATAGACATAGGCGTCGGGGTCGCTCTCCCACCCCTTGCATTTGAGGATCCAGCCGGGCTGTCCGCCGCCGGAATCGTTGCCGGCGCGTGGCGTCGCCAGACCAAACGGGACACCCTCGCCGTACTGGCTGTACTCGGTGAGCGGGCCGTGCGTGAGCCGCTGTTGGTCGCGGAGCTTGACCCGCGCCAGGTTGAGCACGCCGTCCTGCATGGCGCAGAGCACCTTCTGCCCGCGGCCGGTGCGGTTGCGCTGGTAGAGCGCGGCGACGATGCCAAGCGCGAGATGGAGGCCGGTGCCTGTGTCGCCGATCTGTGCGCCGGTCACGAGCGGCGGTCCGTCGCGAAAGCCGGTGGTCGAGGCGGCGCCGCCGGCGCACTGCGCCACGTTTTCATAAACCTTGCAGTCCTCGTAGGGGCCGGGCCCAAAGCCCTTCACCGAAGCGACGATCATGCGCGGGTTGAGCTTGTGGATGTGCTCCCAGGTGAGGCCCGTGCGGTCGAGCGCACCGGGCGCAAAATTCTCCACCAGCACGTCGCACGCCTTCACCAGCCGATCGAGCACGTCGCGGCCTTTGGCATGTTTGGAGTCGATGGTGATCGAGCGCTTGCTGCCGTTGAGCATGGTGAAGTACAGGCTGTCGGCGCCCTTCACGTCGCGAAGCTGACCGCGCGTTATGTCGCCGATGCCGGGCCGTTCGACCTTGATCACGTCGGCGCCCATATAGGCGAGAAGCTGTGTGCAGGTCGGTCCTGACTGCACGTGGGTGAAGTCGAGAATTCTCACGCCGTCGAGCGCCCTGCCCGCTTCTCCCTGCGGCTTGCTGCTCGGCCGCGGCTGAGCGGCTTTCGGCTTTTTCGCTTTGAGCGTCACGACCCTCCTGGCCGATTTGCTACCCGCCGGCTTGGCTTTTGCTCGCTTCGTCTTCTTCCGCATTGCCATGCTTCACTCCCAGTCCGTTCATGCCCGCGCTAAAGCCGGCATCAATTGCTTCGCCTCGCTCATGTTGTCTTGCGCGGCGCCTCGTCCCTATTTCTTGCGCAGCGCGCTTTGCGGATTGAGGTTGCCGATGCGTCCGCTCTCGCTGCCGGCCGCGGGATCGATCACCGCATTGATAAGGGTTGGCTTGCCCGAATCCATCGCTTCGTTCACGGCGCGCTTGAGTTCATCGGGGGACGTCGCATTGACGCCGACGCCGCCGAACGCCTCGATCATCTTGTCGTAGCGCGAGTCCTTGACGAACACCGTCGTCGCCGGATCGGAGCCTGCAGCGTTGACGTCGGTGCCGCGATAGATGCCGCCATTGTTGAAGACGACCACGCAGACCGGCAGCCGGTAGCGGCAGATCGTTTCCACTTCCATGCCCGAGAAGCCGAACGCCGAGTCGCCCTCGATCGCCAGCACGGGCTTGCCGGTCACGATGGCCGCGCCGATGGCGTAGCCCATGCCGATGCCCATGACGCCCCAGGTGCCGACGTCGATACGTTTTCGCGGCTGATACATGTCGATCACGCCGCGCGCGAGATCAAGCGTATTGGCGCCTTCGTTGACGAGAATGGCGTCAGGCCGCTCCTTGACGATGGTGCGCAGGACACCGAGCGCGCCGTGGTAGTCCATCGGCGTGTTGTTGTTCATCAAGCGCGGCGCCATCTTGGCGACGTTCTCTTCGCGCTTCGACGTCACCGCCTTGATCCAGTCGGCTGGCGGCGCGGGCCAGTCGCCGCCCATGGCGCCAAGCAGCGCGCCGATGCAGGAGCCGATATCGCCGACCACCGGAGCGACGATCTCGACGTTCGAATCCATCTCCTTCGGCTCGATATCAACCTGGATGAATTTCTTGCTGTGCGGCTCGCCCCAGGTCTTGCCCTTGCCGTGGGACAAGAGCCAGTTGAGGCGCGCGCCGATCAGCATCACCACGTCGGCGTCCTTCAACACGGTCGAGCGCGCGGCGCCTGCACATTGCGGATGGGTGTCGGGCAGCAGCCCCTTGGCCATGCTCATGGGCAGGAAAGGGATGCAGCTCTTTTCGACGAACGAGCGGATCGCATCGTCGGCCTGGGCGTAGGCCGCGCCTTTGCCGAGAATGATCAGGGGGCGCGTGGCGCTTCTGAGCACATCGAGCGCGCGCTTGACCGCTCCAGGCGCAGGAAGCTGCGCCGGCGCCGGATCGACAACCTTGACCAGCGATTTGCGGCCAGCCTCCGCGTCCATCACCTGACCAAACAGCTTGGCCGGCAGATCCAGATAGACGCCGCCCGGGCGACCGGACACCGCGGCGCGGATCGCGCGCGCTACGCCGATGCCAATATCAGCGGCGTGCAGGACGCGGAACGCGGCCTTGCAGAGCGGCTTGGCGACAGCGAGCTGGTCCATCTCCTCGTAGTCGCCCTGCTGCAGATCGACGATCTCGCGCTCGGACGAGCCCGAAATCAAAATCATCGGGAAGCAATTGGTCGTGGCGTGGGCGAGCGCGGTCAGGCCGTTGAGAAAGCCGGGGGCCGAGACGGTGAGACAGATGCCAGGCTTCTTGGTCAGGAACCCGGCGATCGAAGCGGCGTAGCCGGCGTTCTGCTCGTGTCGGAACGACAGCACGCGGATGCCGGCGGCCTGCGCCATACGGCCGAAATCCGTGATCGGGATGCCGGGCACGCCGTAGATCGTATCGAGGCCGTTGAGCTTGAGCGCATCGATGATGAGGTGAAAGCCATCGGTGAGCTCACGCTCGGTTTCGGCGGCGGGTTTTGTTTGCACTGCTGCTTCGGCCATGAGCGCTTCCCTAGTATTTCCGTTACTCCGATGGTTTGCCTCAGCTCGCGCCGCCGGAGAGTTCTTTCAATCCAGATAGTCGGCATATTTGGCGACGTGCTCCGCGAGGCCGAGCGCATGATCACGCACCAGCGTTTCGGCACGCAGCGTGTCGCGGGCTTCCAAGGCTTCGATGATGGACATGTGATCGCGGATCGAGCGGTCGGCGCGATCCTTCTCGCCGATCGTCTTGCGGCGGATCATGCGCATATGGGTGAACAGGTTCTCGGCGACATTGATCAGCGCCGCGTTGCCGCTCATGCGGATGATGGTCTGATGAAATTCGATATTGAGTTGCGAATATTCATCGAGATGCGCCCGCACCGCGCCGTCGTCGAAGGTCGCAAACATCTGCCGCAATGAGGCAATCTCCTGGTCGCTGGCGCGCTCGGTGATGAGCCGCGCCGCCATGCTTTCGAGCGCCGCCCAGACGGTGATCAGCTCGATGACCTCGCGCTTGCTCTTGCGCACCACATAGACGCCGCGGCGTGGCTCGGAGCGCACGAAGCCTTCGCGCTCAAGCTGAGCCATGGCCTCGCGCACCGGCGTGCGGCTGATGCCGAAGTTCTGCGCCAGCCGCCGCTCGTCGAGCCTGATCTCGGCGCGGCTGCGATAGACATCCATCGCCGCAATGGCGCTCTTGAGCGCCGTGTAGGCCTGTCGCTTCAGGCTTGCGGCACTGGCGAGCGGGTCGACGGCCACCTGGGGCGGAGGTTCGCCCGGATCGAGGCGCTCGGCGCCCTTGTTTCGCACGATATTGGCGCTCTCACGCATCACAGCGCTCGTGGTCCGCTTCTCTGGAATACATTATACCAGTGTGCGATCCAGTCAAGCAGGCCCGCGATCACGAGACCAGGCGATGAGTTAACCCTGAAGTCGAATCCAGGGCGCAGCGTCGCCGATTATTCCCGGCTGAGCGCCCGCTGCCGCAGCGGCTTGAGAACGAACAGCGCGAGCGCAGCGACGCCAAGATTCATGAACGTGGCGATCACGAACACCGCATGCCAATCGCCGCTGTATTTGCGCAGCAAGCTTGCCAGCGGGACGAGCCAGGCCGAGGTGCCTTTCGCAGTGTAGAGCAGGCCGGCATTGGTAGTGGCGTATTTCGCTCCGAAGGTGTCGGTGCAGGTCGCCGGAAACAGGCTGAAGATCTCCCCCCAGGTGAAGAAGATGAGCGCAGCCATGAGCACGAACATGTGCGGCGTGTGCCCGAGCGCGCCGAGGCCCCAATAGGCGAGCGCGCCGAACGAAAAGACCAGCGCCATGGTGTTCTCTCGGCCGATGATGTCGGAAACCCAGCCGAAGAACGGCCGCGCCAGGCCATTGCAGACGCTGTCGATCACAAGCGCTGCGCTCAGCGTGGTGGCGGTGAAGAACAGGATGGTCACATCCTGGTCGGCGAGCTTGAAATCTGCGGCGATGGGCGCGATCTGCGCCGTCGCCATGAGGCCCGACGCCGAAACCATGACGAACATCAGATAGAGCAGCCAAAACACCGGCGATCTGAGCATTTCGAGCGGCGTGCAATCGCGCAGCGATTGCGTCAGGCGCGCGGCTGCTTTGGGGGTTTGGCCGGGCTTCGGCGCGCGCAACAGCTGCGCGAGAACAAGGACAACAAGCCCCTGCCCCAGGCCGAACCAGAGGAACGCCGGTTCATAGCCGTAGGCGGCGATCATGTCGCGGATGGGCACAACGGTTGCCGCCGCGCCGGCGCCGAACCCGCCGGCGGTCAATCCGGCGGCAAGACCTCGCCGGTCCGGAAACCATTTGAGCGCGTTGCCGACGCAGGTGCCATAGACCGCCCCCGCTCCAACGCCCGACAATGCCGCTGCGAAATAGAGAAAGGCGAGCGAGTTTGCGACAGAATTCAGCGCCCAGGCGCAAGCGACAAGAACGCCGCCGCAGGCGACCACGATGCGCGGGCCGTAGCGATCAACGAACCAGCCTTCGACCGGTACCAGCCAGGTCTCGGTCGCGATGAAGATGCTGAACGCGACCTGGATGGCGGCTGTGCCCCATTGATATTTCCGGTCGATCGGACCGACGAAAAGCGTCCAGCCGTATTGCAGATTGGCGATCATCACCATGCAGACGATGCCGGCGGCCAACTGGCCCCAGCGCGCCACCCGCGGTGCGCTGCTATCAGATGCGATTGTCGCCGGTTCAATCGTCATTGGTGTCACCCCAAAATATTTTTACCGTTCCGGAACTCTTGAGCGCCATGGCGTTTGCATCGTCAAACGGTTCCGGCTACGCCGGCGCTGCGCGTGGTTATTGTCGCGCAAGCCGCGCGAAAAGGGAGCACGCGATCATGCGCTCGGCACCGAACCGGCATGCGCCAATTGCGCTGCAACATCGTCCGCAAAGCGGCTATCCCATCGGCTTGTTCGCGAATTTGTCGACCGCGCAATCTTTTGCCGCAGCAGAGGGGGCTGACACGACTCAGCCGCCGCTTTAAGCCAGCGGTCGCGCAACCCAAAATCACCGACCCCGACAGCCGAGCGATACTTCCGATGTCACCAAAGACCGCCGCCAAAACCTTGCCCGCCGAAGTACCCTCCGAGGGCCCCTTCTACATCACGGCGCAGGCGGCCAGCCGGCCGCCGCGCGTTCTCAAATATGGCGACAGTTTCGTGGTCCTCGACGGCCGCGGCGATATCACGGCCGCCTCGGGTGGTTCCGCCGGCCTGTTTCATAAAGACACGCGCTATCTCTCCCGCCTCGAATTGCTGGTCAACGGGATTCAGCCGCTGCTGCTCGGCTCCAATCTGCGCGACGACAACTCGGCGTTTTTCGTCGATCTGACCAACCCCGATTTCCTGGATGGCCAGCACATCGTCCTGGAAAAGGACACGGTTCACATTCTGCGCACGATCTTCCTCTGGCGCGACACGGCGTATCAGCGGTTCGGCGTGCGCAACTACGGCGACCGCCCCGTCGATCTGCAGATCTCCATCCTGTTCGACAACGACTTCGCCGACCTGTTCGAGGTTCGCGGCGCGCAGCGCGAACGTCGCGGCACGACGACGGCGAAGGTCCGCGGCCATGATCAAGTGCTGCTGATCTATCACGGGCTGGACAACAAGGTCCGCCACACCACCTTGAATTTCGATCCGCCGCCGAGCCGAATTTCGACTGGCGCGGCCACCTATGATCTCAAGCTTGCTCCCAAGGAGACACGGCCGCTGTTCGTCGCGGTAAGCTGCGATCGCACCGAATCGCGCCCACCGCCGTTCCTGCGCGGGCGCCTCGCGGCCCGTCGCGAATTGCGCTTGGCGACCCGCGACCAGACCGCGGTCGAAACGTCGAACGACCGCTTCAACGAGATGCTGTGCCGGTCGGCGGCCGACCTCGCAATGCTCATGACCGACACACCGCAGGGTCGCTATCCCTACGCCGGCATCCCATGGTTCTCGACGACCTTCGGCCGCGACGGCCTGATCACCGCGCTGCAGATGCTGTGGTGGAGCCCCGGCGTCGCCCGTGGCGTGCTGCGGCGCCTCGCCGCTTTTCAGGCCAAGACGGTGGATCCCTTTGCGGATGCGCAGCCCGGCAAGATTCTCCACGAGATGCGCGGCGGCGAGATGGCGGCGCTGCGCGAAGTCCCGTTCGGCCTCTATTACGGGAGTGTCGATTCCACGCCGCTGTTCGTCCTGCTCGCGGGACTCTACGCGAAGCGCACCGGCGATTTCGAAACCATCGCCGAATTGTGGCCGGCGATCGAGGCTGCACTCGCCTGGATCGATGGCCCCGGCGACCCGGACGGCGACGGCTTCGTCGAATACGAACGCGCGACCGCGCAAGGCCTCGTTAATCAGGGCTGGAAAGATTCGTACGACGGCATTTTCCATGCGGATGGGCGATTGGCCGAGGGCGCGATCGCGCTCGTCGAGGTCCAGGGTTACGTGTACGCCGCCAAGCGCATGGCCGCCGTACTGGCGCGGCGGCTCGGCCGCGACGGCGACGCAGCGAAGCTCGACGCCGCGGCGGACCTTCTGCGCGACCGCTTTGAGCGCGCTTTCTGGTGTCCGGAGCTCGAAACCTACGCGCTTGCCCTCGATGGCGAGAAAAAACCTTGCCGCGTGCGCACATCGAACGCCGGCCAGGTGCTGTTCACAGGCATCGCCAGCCCCGACCGTGCGCACCTCGTCGCCAAGGGGTTGATGCAGCCGAACTTCTTCTCCGGCTGGGGCATCCGCACCGTCGCCACCGGAGAGGCGCGCTACAATCCGATGTCCTATCACAACGGCTCGATCTGGCCGCACGACAATGCCCTGATCGCGCTCGGGCTCGCGCGCTACGGACATAAGCGGTCGATCGAGAACTTGTTCGAGGGGCTGTTCGGCGCCGCAAACTACATGGACCACCGGCGGCTACCGGAGCTGTTCTGCGGCTTCCAGAAGAAGCACGGCCACGGGCCGACGCTCTATCCGGTGGCCTGCTCGCCGCAAGCCTGGGCGAGCACGACGCCGTTCACGCTGCTCGAGGCCTCGCTCGGCCTCGAATTCGACCCGGGCGGGGGCGAAATTCGCGTGTGCAATCCGCGCCTACCGCCATTCCTCGACGAGGTGATTTTACGCAACTTGCAGCTCGGCGCATCGCGGGTGGATTTGCGGGTGCGGCGCCACAACGGCTCCCTGGCGCTCGACACGCCACGGATCAGCGGCGGTATTCGGGTATCGGTCGTCTACTCCTCGTGAGGGAAAGTCCCCTCGCCGGATTCTCGATGCGGAAGGCCGAGCGGCCAGTTCCCCTATTGTTCATGGAGCCGCATGGAACCAGCGCGAGTTCCCTGGCTTAGTGGGTGTGAGCCTCAAACAGCTCGCTGGAGGCGGCATGCGCGGGGATCATCGGACGGCCGTGGCGGCAGCCGCGCTTTTGGTGCTGGGCTTGGCCGTCACGGCAGCGGTCGCCGGCGATGACGCTGCCGCGATCAAAACGGAGCCCGCGAGCCCTCCTCCGCCGACTCCCGAAGTCACCATTCTCAACAAGCATGAGGTCGAAGGCATCCTCGGCCGCGACGTGCGCAGCGCCGCCGACGAGAATATGGGCCGGGTCGTAGACGTGCTGGTCGACCGCACCGGACAGGTGCGCGCCGCCATCATCGACTTTGGCGGCTTCCTCGGCGTCGGCAGCCGCAAGATCGCAGTGGACTGGAGCGCGCTGCATTTCCCGCCACCGGGCAAACCCGGCGCCCGGATCTCGCTTGATCTCAACCGCGACCAGGTGAACGCGGCGCCGGAATACCAGGACGGTAAGCCCGTTGTGGTCCTTGGCGCCCTCGGCAAGCTCGAGCCGCTGCCCGAATAAGATCCGGGGTGGAGGGGATTCTGTCCGCGGAACCATCACGCCGCTTTGACGAGAAACCTGATCGGCAACGCGCGGGCGCGGACGAACCCCCGCACCCGCCGGACCAGCAGCAGCCGGGGCAAAGCGAACCGCCATCAGCGCCCTCCCCGCGGAGTTTGCGCGGGCTCGATTGGTTCATCTTCTTCGTCGCCGATGTGCAGACCGGTTTCGGCCCGTTCGTCTCGGTCTATCTGACCACGCAGAAATGGACGCAGACCGATATCGGTCTTGTCCTTTCCGCGGCCGGCTTCGTTTCGCTGATCGCACAAATGCCGGGCGGAGCGCTGGTCGACGCCGCGCGATCAGTCCGCATGGTCGCCGGCATTGCCGTCTCGGCGATTTGTCTGGCCGCGCTTGCCTACGCCTTCCATCCCATCTTCCCGATCGTGCTTGGTGCCGCGGTCATGCATGCGGGCGCAAGCTGCGTGCTCGGGCCGGCCATTGCGGCGATCAGCCTCGGTCTGGTCGGGCACGCGGGGATCAGCGACCGCCTGGGACGCAATGCGCGCTTCGCGTCCATCGGCAATGCATTGGCGGCGGGGGCGATGGGTGCCTGCGGCTCTCTCTTGTCCGCCCGCGCGGTGTTCATCGTGACGGTCTTTTTGCTCGTTCCTGCCTTGTTGGCACTGCGGACGATATCGGCGGCGGAGATCGATCCCGAGCGCGCGCACGGCAGCGGGTCGCAGCGCCCGCGACGGCGGATAAAGCCGGGCGCGTTGATGCAAAATCGGCCGTTGCTGATTTTCGCCGGCTGCATTCTGCTGTTTCATCTTGCCAATTCGGCCATGCTGCCATTGATGGGCAGCGCGCTCACGATGCGCTCGAGCCATTGGGCGCCGCTCTTGATCGCCGCCTGCATCGTCGTGCCGCAGTTCGTCGTCGCCGCCATGTCGCCCTGGGTCGGGACGAAGGCGCGCCTTTGGGGACGGCGACCGCTGCTGATTGTCGGCTTCGCCGCCTTGCCGATCCGCGGTCTTCTATTTGCTACAGTGACGAATCCGTCGTTGATCGTCGTCGTCCAGGTGCTTGACGGAGTGACGGCGGCGGTGTTCGCCGTCATGGTGCCCCTCATTATTGCCGATCTTACGCGCGGAACCGGGCACTTCAACCTCGGTCAGGGCATTGTCGGGACGGCGACCGGGATCGGCGCGTCGGTGAGCGCGTCACTCGCCGGCAACATCAGCGACCATTTCGGCAGCCACGCGAGCTTTGCGGGCTTAGCGTCGATCGGCTTTATCGGTCTGCTGGCCGTCTGGTTCTTGATGCCCGAAACCCGCGACGCCGCCGAGCCGGAATGACCGGCTCAGTTTTGATGCGACAAGCGCAACGGAGAGCACGCGGGGCTCTGACCGGCGCCGCGAAGCGTCTGCGAGCGCGAGCCTCGCGCGGGCTATAAAGCTGGCGCCTCTTCGGAGACCAGCCGCAGATGCGGCGCAACGCCTTCGATGAGCGAGCGATAGACGGAGAGGTAGTCCTGCGCCATGCGGCGCGCGGTGAACCGCGCTTCGAATTGCCGGCGAATCTTGTCGCGGGACAGATGCCCGAGGCGATCGACTGCGCCGATGGCGCCAGCTTCATCCTCGACGACAAATCCGGTCAGTCCGTCGTCAACCACTTCCGCCGCCGAGCCGCGATTGAAGGCGATGACCGGCGTACCGCAGGCCATGGCCTCGATCATGACCAGGCCGAACGGCTCCGGCCAGTCGATGGGGACCAGAAGAACGGTGGCGCCGCTCAGGAAGGTGGACTTTTCGTTGTCGTTGATCTCGCCGATATACTCGACATTGCCTGCCGCCTTGATCATCGGCTCAATCTGCTCGTCGAAATACTCGCGGTCGACCTTGTCGACCTTTGCGGCGATCTTCAGCGGCATACCGCAATGCTCGGCGATCCGGATGGCGCGATCGACGCCCTTCTCCGGGGCGATGCGGCCGAGGAACGCGAAGTAGGACGGCTTGATCGGCTTCGGCATCAGCAAGCGTTCGGGCAGACCGTGATAGACGGTTCGCACCCAATGCGCCTGCGACAACGGCCGGCGCTGCGCATTGGAGATCGACACGACCGGCAGCGTCGAAAATTCGTCGAAGATCGGTTGCAACTCGGGCAGATCGAGCCGGCCGTGCAAGGTGGTGGCGAATGGCGTCGATTGCCGCGAGAACAGGGAGAATGGATAGTAGTCGAGGTGGCAGTGCAGAAAATCGAATTCACCGGCGCGCTGATAGACCTTCTCCAGCAGCAGCATGTGCAGCGCGTTGGCATCGCGCACAGCACCGTCGAGCCGCAACGCCCGCGGCCACACCGCTTCGAGCCGCGCCGAGGTCAGCGAATCGCCGCTCGCGAACAACGTCACGTCATGCCCGAGCGCGATCAGTTCTTCCGTGAGCCATGACACCACGCGCTCGGTCCCCCCGTAAAGCTTCGGCGGGATCGCCTCCGTCAACGGCGCGACCTGGGCAATATGCATCGATTTTTACCTTTCCTGACGCGGACGGAAGGAGGAAGTATCCCATCCCCTGAGTTCCCGGCACACAACAAGAACCAGTAAGGGGCTAATTGTTTCAAAATACGTGATGAACTTATTTTTACCGCGAAACGGAACTTTTGCAGGCGCGAAGTGTCATCTTAGACACGCAACTGCCGACGGAATCTCCTGACCAGCAAAAGTCATGATTGGGGCGGATAGATTTTCCGTTCTCGGCGTTGGGGTGCTGTGCGAGGGCGGAGGGAGGGATAACCGTGCCGCGGGGAGATGCATGCGCATGGCCGACCTTTGTGGTTACTCGAATCGTCCGCTTGCGTTTGTCTTTCGCTATGTCCGGTTGCGGCCTTTCTCTCACGCGGTCATCCTCACCGCGGTGCTCGCCGCCGTCGCCTGCTCGGTAAGCACGCAATACGGCGTCAAGCATCTGGTCGACGTGCTTTCGAACAGCACCAGCGCAAGCGTGTGGACCGCGTTTTTCCTGCTCGCGTCACTGATCGCCGCCGACAATCTGCTTTGGCGCGTCGCCGCCTGGATCTCGAATTTCGCGTTCGTCGGCGTGACGGGAGATTTGCGGCGGGATCTGTTCCGCCACTTGACCGGACATTCGCCAGGCTACTTTGCCGATCGCCTTCCCGGCATGCTCACGAGCCGCGTGACCGCAACATCGAACGCGGTGTTCACGGCAGAGAACATGTTCGTCTGGAACGTGTTGCCGCCATGCGCAGCCACGGTAGCGGCGATCGCGCTCGTGCGCACGATCAGTCTGCCGATGGCCGCCGGGCTCGCTCTCATTGCCGGCATCATGGTCACGATCATGTTTCGCCTGGCCGCGGCGGGCCGGCCGCTGCATCACGATTTCGCCAGGAAAGCCGCCACGGTCGACGGCGAAATGACCGACGTGGTCACCAATATGCCGCTGGTGCGGGCATTCGGCGGCTTCTTCCGCGAGCATCGCCGTTTCGACGCGACCGTCGAACGCGAACTCGACGCGCGGCGCCGCAGCCTGTTCTACCTCGAGAAGCTGCGCATCTTTCATGCGGTGGTGACGATCCTGCTGGCCCTCGGTCTCTTGGCCTGGGCGATCATCCTCTGGCAGCAGGGTGACGCGACCACGGGTGACGTGGTGCTTGCCTGCACGCTCGGACTTTCGGTGCTGCACGCGACGCGCGATCTCGCAGTGGCGCTAGTCGACATTACCCAGCACGTCGCTCGCCTGTCGGAAGCTGTGGCGACGCTCCTGGTGCCGCACGAGCTCCGCGACCACCCTGAGGCGCAGCCACTGATCAAGCGCGGCGCCAGCGTCAAATTCGAGCACGTCCATTTCCGCTACGGCGAGGGCCAGCAGATCTTGGAGGACTTCAACTTAAGCTTCAAACCGGGCGAGCGCGTCGGCCTGGTCGGCCATTCCGGTGGTGGCAAGTCGACGCTGTTTGCCTTGCTGCAGCGGTTCTACGACGTGCAGGCCGGCCGCATTCTGATCGACGGACAGGACGTGAGACGCGTCACGCAGGAAAGCCTGCGCGAAGCCATCGGCGTCGTGCCGCAGGACATCTCGCTGTTCCACCGTTCGATGCTCGAGAATATCCGCTATGGCCGCCCGGACGCCTCGGACGACGAGGTCCTGGAAGCGGCGATCGCCGCGCGCTGCGACTTCATCGAGGCGCTCCCCGAAGGCATTCACACCATCGTCGGCGAGCGCGGCGTCAAGCTTTCCGGCGGCCAGCGTCAGCGCATCGCCGTGGCGCGCGCCTTCCTCAAGGACGCCCCGCTGCTGCTGCTCGACGAAGCGACCTCGGCGCTCGATAGCGAGTCGGAGGAAGCAATCCGCGAAGCCTTGGGCCGCCTGATGCACCGACGCACAGTGATCGCCATCGCCCACCGGTTGTCTACGGTCAGGAATTTTGACCGCATCGTCGTGCTGCAGCTAGGCAAGGCAGTTCAGGACGGCCCGCCCGACCGTCTCGTGCACCAGGACGGGCTGTACCGGCAGCTCGTGCAGCGCGAGGTCGACCGCTTGGCTCGCCAAGCCGCCTGACACTCTGGCGGAGAGCTGTGTCGTCCTGAGAGCCGTCGTGCAGTTCGCCGCATCAAAGCGACTGAGCGTGCGGCCGTGACGCGTCCAGCAAGATGACCGCGGCGATGACATAGGCGCCGACGCTGGCGATGATCGGCAGCGTGTAGGAGTGGCGCAGATCAAACACGAAGCCCGCAGCGCTCGGGCCGATCAGCGTGCCAATCGCAAGACACATGGAGATCACCCCGATCAGGGTGCCGAGATTGCGCGGTCCGAAATAGTCAGCGACGACCGCCGGCATCAGCGCCACCCAGCCGCCGTAGAACAGCCCGAACGCGAACGCAAAAGCCGCCAGCGGCCAGAAGCTTTCGGAAAAGGCCCAGAGCAGAAATGCGAGCGCCATGCCGCCGACCATCACCACCAGAGAAAGCGGGCGCCCAAGACGATCGGCGATGCCGCCAAGAAAGAAGCGTCCGCTGGTGCTGCCGATGCCGATTGCGGCCATCAGCAGGACGGCAGAAGACTGCGGAATGCCGTGATCGAGAGCGTAAGGCACGAGGTGGACGAACGGCACGAACACGCCGAACGAGCCCAGCAGGCTCGCGGCGCAAAGCGCAATGAACCGCCGCGATCGTAGCGCGTCGCCGACGCTGGGTCCGGCGGGCTGTGCCGCTTGAGCATCGAGCCGGAGCGGGTCGCCGTCAGTACCCATGCCGCGGCGGCGTGGATCGTCCTCGACCAGAAGAGCCATTCCGCCGCCCGCGGCCGCCGCAAAGCAACCGAGCACCAGGTAGGCCCCGCGCCATCCGCAAGCATCGATCAACGACGCGGCGAGCGGCGGCATGACCAGCGTGCCGACACCGATTCCACTGACCGCGAGCCCAGACGCGAGCCCGCGCCGTCTGACGAACCATCGCTGCACGGCGCCCAGGATGGGAACGTAGGAGAGGCCGATGCCCAGCCCGACACCAAGCCCATAAGCCGCGTAGACCTCGGGCAGGCTCCGCGCCACGCTTGCGATTGCAAGGCCGGCGCCGGTCAGGAGCATCCCGGTCACCGCAAGCAGACGGGCGCCGAAGCGGTCGGCAAGCGGCCCACTGATGAGACCAAGCGCGAAATACAAGAACCCGGCCACCGAGAAGACCAGCGAAACCGAGCCGCGCGAGGCGGCGAAGTCCCGCTGCAACGATTCAATGAAGGCGCTGAACGTGTACGCGCTGCCAAATCCGACGAAGGTGACGGCAAACGCGCCGGCGACGACGAACCAGCCGTAGAAAATCCGCGGGCCAGGGTGCACTGAGCGCTCGGTCACCATCTGCCCGTCCGTCGTATGGACGCGTGCCGATCGAGCTTGAACGCTTGCTGGGATACCAAGTCTCGCTGCATTGATGCTTTGCGCCGAGCTTGAGTGGAAAAATCGAAGACAGCGCCCGCATCAATGAGATGTCGCGCCCGCGAAGACTGACCGGGCCGGCATCCCTCATTCGGCTTGTTCGAGGTCAAGCGCTCCGCAGCCTACGGATGGGCGAAGCGCACCACCACCCGCTTTCGAGCATGCCAGGTCGGCACGATCCGCGGCGGACGCCGGCAAGATGGGCGAGCGATGGCACATCGGCGTGTCCGTGCGCACGGAGACACCACTCCGCTCGGAATCCGCTTCGAACGCCGAGATGGCTTGGAGTCGCTGACATCTTCCGTCGCATATCGCTGCGACCGATTGCCGCGACGCTGAACTGCGGTTATGATCGGCGCGGCGATCCGGTTCCCGGCAGTACCGTCCGGGACGTCGCGCAAAGGGTGCTTCGGGGTAAGGATGGGGTGCCCGCCCAGGTTGGAGCTTCGAGCGAGCCGCGACGCCCTCGGGTTTCGCGTTTGCGCAATTCCGCGTTGGGCGGATGCGCTGCAGCACACAAGTTGACAATTAACGGGAGGAGTAATCCATGAAGCGGTCGTTAGCTATTCGCACATGGCTGGCCTGCGGCGTCGCCGCGGCATGCTTGGCGGGAGCAGGAGTGCCCGCGAAAGCGGCCGACGTCGACGCCAATGCGCTGCTCAAGGCGGATGAGAATCCAAACGACTGGCTGATGTATCATCAGTCGTACAAGTCCTGGCACTACAGCGCGCTGGACCAGATCAACGCCAACAATGTCAAGGATCTGAAGGTCGTGTGGATGCACACGCCGGGCGCCAACAAGCGCGGCGTGCAATCGGTTCCGATCGTGGTCGACGGGGTCCTGTACTACACGACATCCGGCAGCCAGATCTGGGCACTGGACGGAGCAACCGGCGCTTTCCTCTGGAAGTTCGAGCCGAAGATCGACAAGGATCGCGCCGAGGGCACGGTCTACAACCCGTACAACCGCGGCGTCGCTGCGGCGTTCGGCAAGCTCTACATCGGCACCGCCGACGGCCGGCTGATTGCCGTCGACATGAAGACCGGCAAACAGGTCTGGGAGAACCAGCTGCTCACGACCGAGAAGGGCAACAAGGGCTATACCGGCGCCCCGCTGGTGGTCAAAGACAAGGTGATCATCGGCGCCGACGGCGGCGAGTACTCGGGCTGCTGCGGACCGATCATCGCCGTTGATGCCAATACCGGCAAGGTCGCCTGGCAGTTCGACACCATCGCTGGCGACGAGCGCTCACGGGCCAGCTGGAAGAACGACAGCTGGAAGACGGGCGGCGGCGGCGGCTGGATGCCTGGCGGCTACGATCCCAAGACCAACA
>Ga0070671_100001105_pt1 | contig 20006 bp, 24 predicted proteins | sample KBSS73metaG_FD_65341 | JGI IMG/M metagenome (GOLD analysis project Ga0070671, IMG submission 65341) | Switchgrass rhizosphere microbial communities from Kellogg Biological Station, Michigan, USA - KBS S7-3 metaG | ecosystem: Host-associated > Plants > Roots > Rhizosphere > Soil ...
CGTTGAAGAAGCCGCCCCCGTTCGTCCCGACCTGCTTGATGGCCTCCTGGCTGGCCACCGGACCACCGGGGATCGACTGCGTGGCGCCCTCGATCGTGTGCACGTGCGTGAAGCCGTGGAGGTTCTGGATGACGCCTTGGCTCAGGAACAGCACGGCGAACACGAAGGACAGCGGCACGAGGATGCGCAGCACGGTGCGGGTGAGATCGACCCAGAAGTTGCCGACTGTGCTCGCCTGCTTGCGGGCAAGGCCCCGGATCAGCGCTGCCATCACCGCCATGCCGGCGGCCGCCGACACGAAGTTCTGCACGGCGAGCGCCACCATCTGGGTGAGGTGGCTCATCGTCGACTCACCGGCGTAGGACTGCCAGTTCGTGTTCGTCATGAAGCTGATCGCCGTGTTGAACGAGAGGTGCGGCACGACGCCACCCACGTTCGTGGGGTTCAGCGGCAGGTGACCCTGCAGCCGTTGGAAGGCGTACACGACCACGAAGGACACGAGCGAGAACGCCAACAGCGAGAACGTGTAGATGGTCCACCGCTGCTCGCGCTCGGGATCGACACGGCAGGCGCGGTAGATGGCCCGCTCGATCGGTTGGAAGACACGGTCGCCGGGCGCGCGCTTGTCGTCGCCGTAGACCTTGGCGATGTAGCGCCCGAGGAAGGGTGCGGTCGCGGCCAGCAGCGCGACGAGCGCGACCAGCTGCAACCAGTTCGCAGCAGACATCGGCGGTCAGAACCTCTCGGGGAAGAGGAGTGCGGCGACGAGGTAACCCGTCAGGAGCACGGTGAGCACGATGCCGATCACGTCGTCGGCGCTCATCGCGTCGCCTCCTGCGAATCGTCGTCGGCGGAGGCGATGATGCGCTCGCACCCGCGCACGTACGCCACGCACGCGGCGAGGAACGCCACGAGCACGACGAGGTACACGACATCAGCCATGTCGGATCTCTCTTCCTGGTTGAGGGGAGGCCAACGCCAGACCGACTTGGTCGGCGATGGCGATCGCGGCGACGCGCTGCTCGAGCGAGACGCCGCGGTCGGGGGTCGGTTGGAGGACGAAGCGGCCGAGCAGACGACCGCGGCCCACGATCGGCAGCTCCACGCCCCGCTCGGGGAGCGCGAACCCTTCGGTCGTCAGTCGGTAGTCCTGCCACGCCACCGCGCCGCTGCGCTCGAGCCGCTCGAGCGCGGTCGGGAACGGCGGTGCTTCGAAGCGGCACTCGCGCAGGTGCAGCAGGGCGGTGAGCTCGTCGCGCGCGGTGATCACCACCTGCATCGCGTCCTCGGCGTGGACGGCGCGCTCGGCGACGCGGTAGATGCGGCGCAGCTCCTCGCTGCGCGCGTCGGCGGCGCGGCGAGCGCGGCGCTCGGAACGAGCGAGGCGGACGATGACGACGCCGACGCCGAGCACCGCCACGATCGCGAGGAGCACCATGCGATGTCAGACGACGGCAACGGTCATCACCGCCGTTGTCACCCCGGGCAGCCCAGAGAGCACGGCACTGATGCGATCGGCGCTGCGGTCGTGGAGGAGGCGGCGGAGGCGGCTTCGTACGCTCAGGCGGCCGACGAGCACCACCACCTCGTCGTAGCCGCTCGCGAGCTCGAACTCGACGACGCGTCGGACGGTGGAGGCGACGCCGCCGTCGCTCTCGACCATGTGCAGCGGGATCGACGGCCGCCGCGTCATCCACGTGTCGGCGAGCGACCAGACACCCTCGGGGTCGGTGGCGACGTGGAGGGCGCGGCGCTCATGGGCCGGGACGCGCCACGCGTGCTCCATGGGCCGGCTGGCCCGGAGGTCGAACCGGTCGACGAGCACGAGCACGAGGCGACGCCAGTCGGGCGGTGCCAGCTCGGCACCGACCGGGATGGCGACGTCGGGCGCCGGGACCACCGTCGCTTCGGTTCGGCGCGCACGCAGGAGGAGCACGTGCCGATCGTGCGCCGGGCGTCAGATTCCCGGAAGGTGCCTTAGCGCAATCTCAACGACCCCGGCGCGCTTCTTAGCGGATTCCTTGCGAAGTGCCGCGGCCGACACCGCGTGCCGAGCGCGCGGCGAACGTTCTTTGTCGCGTTGTGGTCGCCCAGCGACCACAACGCGACAAAGAACAGCGGCGTTCGCTAGTAGCCGCCGCCGGCCGGCGCGGTCGATGCCGACGTGATCAGCGCGCCCTTGGCGTCGAGGGCGTACCACGTGCCGCCGAAGCTCTTGATGCCCTCACCGTGCGCCTGACCGGAGCCGCTGTCACCCGCGAACTCGTACAGGAGCCACCCGTTGTACGTCGGATACGTCTCGTCGCCCACCTTCTTCGTGCTCAGCAACGACGCATCGAGGCCCGAGCCGGCCTTCGCCGCGGAGACGCCATCGGGCAGGCTGAGGTCGGGCCACGCCTTGGTGCAACCCGTCGAGTCCTCGCACGGCAGGCTCGTCTTGCCGTCGGCCGTCAGGACGTAGACGGTGCGGCCCCGCCCGTCGACGACGGCCGAGCCCAGACCGGAGACCTTCGCCACGCTGAAGCTGGCGCCTGGCGAGTCACTCGTGCCGGATGCCGTCGTCCCCGTCGATGCCGCCTTCGTGCTCGACGACCCGCATGCCGCGAGCCCCAGCACGAGCACGCTGAAGAGGGGGATGGTGCCACCGAGGATGCGCTTCGTCGTCATGCCCGGTACTACGGGCGAGGGCGCCGAACGGATTGCGTCTTCAGGCCGCGCCGAAGGCGTCGTAGGCGCGCCCTTCGGCCTCGGCCCGCGCCTTACCGGCGGCGAGCTGGAACGGCGAGATGCCGCCCGGCTCCCACGGCCCGACCGAGCCGGCCGCCACGGCGCCGGCGCTCTTCGGCACGACCCCGAAGCGCCGGCGGACCTCCTCGACCGGGCGATCGGCGAGCTCGAACCAGTCGAGGCGCAGGAAGTCGGGCTCACCGACGGTCTGGGCGCCGCGACGCATGCCGTCGGCCAGCCGCCCGGTCATGCCCGGTCGGGAGAGGTGGCCGCGGTCGTAGTCGAAGAGCCCAGCGGCGTGACTCAGGTAGCCCGTCTCGAAGAGGCTCACGACCATGGCGACGAGCGAGAACGCGCGCGGGTCGGCGTTGGCGCGGGCGATGAAGGCGAACACCTCGAGCTCGCACTCGAGGCTGGTGCCGTAGTCGGCCAGCACGTGCACCCAGTCGTGCTGGGCGAGCAGCGGCGGCGCGCTGCCCGGCCGACCGGGATAGACGAACCCACGGGCCCGGTAGAAGTCGGCGACGGCCCGACCGAGCGTCCCCGGCGCCAGCTCCTCGAGCGACGCCCACTGCGCCGCGAGCTGCGGGTCGTGCACCGCCAGCTGCCACGCCTCGTCGAGCGCGTGCGACGTGTGCAGGTGCGCGGTGTCCTCCGGCGTCCAGAGCGAGCTGTAACCGCTGCGCTCGAAGTCGATCAGCGCCAGGCCGAGGCTGCCCCGGGCGTAGCGATGGGCGACGCGCAGCATGTCGTCGTCGACGCCCAGCTCGTCGGCGAACGCGGCCACCTGGTCGACGACCTCGTCGGGCAAGGGCACCAGCACGAGGGCGGCGAGGAGCATCACCTGCACGATGCGGGTGCGGAACGCCTTGGGCCGGCGGGCGAGGCCCTCGGCGAACTCGCGCGGCCCGATCGGCAGCGCGGCGCGCGGGTCGGCCGGGTGGCCGGTCATGGCCTCGGCCACCGCCTCGATCAACGACACCTGCAGCGGCCGGAGGCCACCGGGCGGCGCCGGCGCGGTGCCGAGACCACGCGAGAGGAAGGCGACCTCGTCCTCGTCGGGGGTGGTGAGCAGCACCTCGTCGTCGTCCGGGAACGGAACAGGCACGGATCGAGAGGCTACTGAGCGGCGCCGCCGCGACGACCTCGTCAGCGCGACGTTCGGAGCAGGTCGCGGATCTCGGTGAGCAGCACCGCCTCGTCGCTCATGGCGTCGGGTTCGGCACCGGCTCCGGCCTCGATGTCCCGCTTGCGCCGCTCGAGCAGGAAGTTCACCGGCTTGACGACGGCGAAGAACACCGCGACGGCGACGGAGAGGAAGGCCACGACGGCGTTCAGGAAGTCGCCGTAGAGGAACCGGCTGCGGTGGATCGTGAAGTGGAGCTGCGAGAAGTCGGGCTTGCCGGCGATGGCGGCGATCAACGGCGTCAACAGGTCCTTCACCAGCGCGGTGACCACGGCGCCGAACGCGGCACCGATCACGACCGCCACCGCCAGCTCGACGGCGTTGCCCCGCAGGGCGAACTCCTTGAACTCGCTCACGATGCCCTTGTGCTCTGCCATTGTTCCTCCCGATGTGCGAACATGTGTTCGATGGACGAGGCGACCATCCTGCACGCTGACCTCGATGCCTTCTACGCCTCCGTCGAGCAACGGGACAACCCCGCGCTGCGGGGCCGCCCGGTGATCGTCGGTGGAGGTGTGGTGCTCGCGGCAAGCTACGAGGCCAAGCGCCGCGGCGTCCGGACGGCCATGGGCGGGCGCCAGGCGCGGCGCCTGTGCCCCGACGCCGCCGTCGTCGAGCCCCGGATGTCGGCCTACGTCGACGCGAGCAAGGCGGTGTTCGAGGTGTTCGACGACATCACGCCGCTCGTCGAGGGGTTGTCGATCGACGAGGCCTTCCTCGAGGTGGGCGGGCTCCGGCGCATCGCCGGCACCCCGGTCGAGATCGGGGCCCGTCTGCGGCGAGAGGTGCTGGCGCGGGTCGGGCTCCCCATCACCGTCGGCGTCGCCCGGACCAAGTTCCTCGCCAAGGTGGCGAGCGGCGTCGCCAAGCCCGACGGCCTGCTCGTGGTGCCGCCCGACGGCGAGCTCGAGTTCCTGCACCCACTGCCCGTGGAGCGGCTGTGGGGGGTGGGCGCGGTCACCGCCGCCAAGCTCCACGCTCGCGGCATCTGGTTCGTCGGCGAGGTGGCGCGGCTCGACGAGCACGCGCTGGTGTCGATGTTGGGCACGGCAAGCGGGCACCAGCTCCACGCCCTCGCCCACAACCGCGACCCACGGCGCGTCACGGTCGGCCGTCGCCGCCGGTCGATCGGGTCGCAGCACGCGCTCGGTCGCGCGCCCAAGACGCCCGCCACCATCGACGCGTCGTTGATGGGCCTCGTCGACCGGGTCACGCGCCGGATGCGCAACGCCCATCGCGTCGGGCGCACCGTCGTGCTGCGCCTCCGGTTCGACGATTTCACGCGGGTGACGCGGTCCCGCACGTTGCTCCACGCCACCGCGAGCACGGAGTCGATCCTGGCCACGGCGCGCGCCCTGCTGGCCGAGGCGGCACCGACGATCGAGCAACGCGGCCTCACGCTGGTCGGCCTCTCCGTGTCCAACCTCGCCGACGACCACGCCGTGCAGCTCCCCCTGCCGTTCGCCCGACGCCCGCGATCGGCACTCGACAGCACGCTCGACGGCGTGCGCGAGCGGTTCGGCACGTCGGCGGTCACCCGGGCGACGCTGCTGCACCGCGACCCGGGGATCTCGGTGCCGTTGCTGCCCGACTAGCGCGTGGCGCGGCTGGCCTTGCGCCACACGTCGCGGTACGCCTCGAAGCCGTCGCTCGAGAGCCAGTCCCGCGGGCCGGCGGCGATGGCGACCCGCTCGGGCACCGTGCCCCACACCCGGACGCCGGCCTCGGCCCACTCGTCGACCGCTTCCTGGTAGTCGCGGGTGTAGGTCCGGGCCGAGCAGATCACGAGTCCGACCGGGGTCTTCTTGGGCACCATGTCGAGCACCACCTGGACCCGAGGTGTCTCGACCCCGCCCACGCGGGTGGGGATCAGCACCACGTCGGCGTGCTCGAGCGCCTTCCCGAGCAGGCGCTCGTGGCTCGGCGGGGTGTCGACGATGGCCACGTCGTCGCCGTCGACACCACCGAGCGCCTTGGCGACGAGCCGCTCGGTGGGCGCTTCGACGAGCTCGACCCCTCCGAGGTTCTCGTCCTCGGACGTCTCGATCCAGTCGGCGGCGCTGGCCTGGGGATCGGAGTCGACGAGCGTGACCGCCCGACGACCCGACGCGGCGACGGCGGCCAGGTACACCGCCGTCGTGGTCTTCCCCACACCGCCCTTGAGCGCGGCAACCACGGCGATCACGGGCGGAGACCGTAGCGCCCCTGCCACCTGGCCCGCGGCCCCACCTGACGCGCGCGTCAGATGCTTGCTACCTTCGGCCGGTGAAGTAGGGAGGTCCTGGCATGACGACCACCGCACCGGTCGAGTTCGACCCGTTCTCCGCCGAGTACTTCGACGACCCGTCCGAGGTGTACCGACGGCTCCGCGACGAAGCGCCCGTGTACTACAGCGAGCGCTACGACTTCTACGCGCTCTCGCGCTTCGACGACGTGGTCGCCGCCCACAAAGACTGGGGCTCGTTCTCGAGTGCCCACGGCGTCGACCTCTCGATGCTGTCGAAGGACCCGGAGATGATCCGCAGCTTCCGGAGCATCATCATGATGGATCCGGCCGAGCACGACCGGCTGCGGGCGCTCGTGAGCCGGGTGTTCACCCCTCGGGCCATGGGCGCGATGGAGCCGGTGGTGCGGGAGGTGATCACGCAGTTCCTCGAGCCGCTCGACGGGCGCGACGCGTTCGACGCGGTCGCCGACGTCAGCGCGCCGTTCCCCGTCGAGATCATCTCCCGCATGCTCGGCGTCCCCGAGGGTGAGCGCCAGCAGATCCGCCACTGGCTCGACCTGACGCTGCATCGCGAACCCGGGGAGATGGAGCCGACCGCCGAAGGGCGCCAGGCGATGGCCGAGGCCGGTGCGTACTACTACTCGCTCGTCGCCGAGAAGCGTCGCCACCCGGGCGACGACATGCTCACGCGCCTCACCCAGGTGGAGGTCGACCGCGGCGACGGCGTGATGACCCAGCTCGACGACATGGAGATCGCCGGGTTCGTGAGCCTGCTCGGCGGCGCCGGCGCCGAGACCGTCACGAAGCTGGTGGGCAACGCCGTGGTGCTGTTCGCCCGGCATCCCGACGAGTGGCGCAAGGTGGTCGCCGATCCGACGACGATCCCGCGCGCGGTCGAGGAGATCCTGCGCATCCTTCCGCCGTCGCAGTACCAAGGACGGTTCTCCGTGCAGGACCGCGAGTTCGAAGGCGGGACGATCCCGGCCGGGCACCCGGTGCTGCTGCTCACGGGGGCGGCGACGCGCGACCCGCGGGCGTTCGACCGGCCCGACGAGTTCGACATCGACCGCACGCCGAGCGTCGCCATCGGGCTCGGCCACGGCGTCCACGCCTGCCTGGGCGCCGCGCTCGCCCGCCTCGAGAGCCGGGTGGCCATCGAGGAGATCGCCCGCCGTTGGCCATCCTTCGAGATCGACGAGGACGGCCTCCGCCGAGTGCACATGTCGAACGTCGCCGGCTACGCCAACGTCCCCGTGCGCGTCACCTCCTGATTCGTTCTCTCAACGAGGTCAGCCTCCGCTCGACCAAGCAGCCCCGACACGCCGAACCGGCGACGAATTCGACACATCGGTGTGTCGAATTCGTCGCCGGTTCGGTCAGTCGGTCAGCGAGAGGGCGCGCTCGGGGCAGTTGTTGACGGCGGTGCGGGCCTTGGCCTCGAGGGCGGGCGGGACGTCGCCGGTCACGAGCAGCTCGACGTAGCCGTCGTTGTCGGCGCCGAACACCTCGGGCGCGAGGTCGTAGCAGCGCCCGTGGCCCTGGCACTTCTCGTGGTCGACGACGATCCTCATGCCGACTGGCGCAGCACCATCGGGAACGAGTCGAGCGAGCGGATGCCCGCCGTGTACAGCAACTCGGCGCCCGGCTTCACCGCGTAGTCGGGGATGCGGGCGTGCCACTCGCGGAGTGCGACGCGCAGCTCGAGGCGCGCCAGGTGCGACCCGAGGCACCGGTGCACGCCGCCGCCGAACGCCAGGTGGCGGTTCTCCTCGCGGTCGAAGCGCACCTCGTCGGAATCGGGGAACTCGGACTCGTCGGTGTTCGCCGACCCGAGGATCACCATCACGTGCTCGCCCTTGGCGATGGGGCACCCCGACAGCTCGGCGTCCTGGGCAGCGACGCGCGCCACGCCCGTCACCGGCGTCTCCCAGCGCAGCAGCTCCTCCACCGCGGACGGGATCAGCGACGGGTTCTCGACGAGCTCCTTGCGCTGCGTCGGGTGCTCGGCCAGGTAGCCGAAGAAGCAGTCGAGCGACGCCGACACCGTGTCGAGCCCGGCGATGAGGAACAGGAAGCAGATGTCGAGGATGTCGTCGCGCGACAGGCGGTGCCCGTCGACCTCGGTGTCGAGGAAGCGGCTGAGCAGGTCGTCACGGCGCTCGATCTCGCGCGCATCGAGCACGGTGTTGAAGTAGTCGTAGATCGAGTTGGCGATCTGCCTCTGGTAGGCCACGGTCTCGGCATCGTCGCGCGGCTTGCCGATCACGTGATCGGGCCGGATGATGCCGTCCTTCATGGTGAGGAACAGGGGCAGGTCGTCGAGCGGCAGGCCCAGGAGCGTGAGGAACACCTGCGACGGGAACGGCACGGAGAACTGCTGCGAGAAGTCGATCTCGTGGGCGTCGACGAACGAATCGATCAGCTCGTTGACGAGACGGGCGACGGGCTCCTCGAGCGCCTTCATCTGCTTCGGTGCGAACAGCGGATCGAGGATCTTGCGGAAGTTCTTGTGGTCGGGTGGATCGATCTGCAACGGGATCAGCGGGCGCACGTTCTGGAGGTCGACCGCCGACATGTTCGACGAGAACACCTCGGGATGGCGGAACAGCTCGTCGATGTCGGCGCGCTTGGCCACGAGGACGCCGATGCCGTCCATGCGCATGACCGGCGTCAGATCGCGCATGAGCTTGTAGGACGGTTGCGGGTGACGGGCCGTCTCCGCATCCATCTGGTCGAACGGACTGCCGCCGTAGCTGGTTTGGCTGTCGTTCTCTGACACTCATGTCACACTACCCTGTCGACGCGTCAGGCGAGCTTGGCGTCGACCCCGAGGAAGCCGCGCCGGATGATCGCCATGCCCGCGTCCAGCAACGCCGGATCGTCCGGGCCGATGCCCGTGTGGTCGTCCCGCGTGAGGTCGAGGATCGCCAGCAGCAGGAACGCGTCGGTCTCGATGTCGCCGAAGCCGCGCGGCGAGAGGAACCGAGCGAGGGTGTCTCGGATGTTGTCGAGCGCGGCCAAGGTGACCTCGCTCAGCTGCGGGTCGCGGGACAGCGCCTCGACCCACACCCGGAAGATCGGGCCTTCCTCGCGGTAGGTCTCGATGTAGTCGGCGAACCACTTCCGCAACCGCCGGGTGAACGCCGGCGATGCCGGGGCGCCCTCGAGCTCGGGGAGCTTGCCCAGGGCGCCGAACACCCGGCGCCCCGAACGGGCGGCGACCACGCGGAACACCTGGTCCTTGTTCTCGAAGTAGCGGTAGAAGGTGCCGTGGGAGGTGCCGGCGGCCGCCACGATGTCGTCGACGCGCGTCTCGTGGTAGCCCTTGGCGGCGAACACCGCCGCACCGGCGTCGAGGAGGCGCGCCCGCGTCTGGCGGCCGGCCGCACCGAGCCGGCCGGCGCCCGGCGGCGATTCGACGGCGCGGGGGATGGCACGGGGCTCCACGCCGGTGAGGTCGACCGGGCGGTGGTCGACCCGCCCCCCACCCCGTCGCCCGAAGAGCGCCCGGTGGAGCAGCTCGGCGAGGCTGTCGAGCAGGCGCTCACGCTCGGGCGCCCGGGCCGGCGAGACCGTCGACAGCAGCTGGTGGTACCGGTTGGCGCGGTTCACCGCGTGCAGCAGGATCGCGATGATGACGTCGGGCGAGGCGGCCTTGAACGCTTCGGGGTCGATGTGCTCGGCGAGCGTGCGGTGGGTTCGGACCGCGACGCGTGCGGCACCGGACGCCACCAGCTCGTCGCTGCCCTCGGCGGCCGTGAACGTCGCGTAGACGGGCCAGTAGCGCTCGTAGAGATCCGCGTAGGCCGCCAGCCACGCCCGCAACGCGTCCCAACCGGCGTCGTCGGGCGTGACCTCGCCCATGCCCTCGTTGATGGCGAACAGCGACCGGGCCACCTCGCCGGCGAGCTGGCGGAAGAGGTCTTCCTTGCTGGAGAAGTACTGGTAGAACGACGGCTGCGAACACCCGGCGGTCTCGGTGATGCGCTCGACCCGGCATGCCTCGTAGCCGTCCTCGCCGAAGACCTTCAGCGCCGCGTGGAGGATCCGCTGCTGGGTTCTCGTGCCGCGCACGCCGACGGACGGGTTCTCGCCGAACGGCGCCCGCCGCTGCACGCCGATGACCTCGATGACGGAGTGCGCCTCGGGCTCCGAGCGCGTCGTCCTCGGAGCCATGGGCGTCGCAGTGTACCGGGCGCCTCCCTCGACGTGACACGGACGTCAGCTCGACGGGGACCAGCTCACGAACTGAACGCGGCCGGCGCCACCTCTGAGGTAGGGTATCTAACGACGACGTCAGCCCGCAGACCAGGTCCACAGGAGGCCGGGAGATGCCCTCTCGCAAGCTCGACTTTCCGGTGTTCGATGCGGACAACCACCTCTACGAGACGAAGGAGGCGCTCACCAAGTTCCTGCCGCCGGAGTTCAAGAGCGTCATCGGGTTCGCCGAGGTCGACGGCCGCACGAAGATCACGGTCAAGGGGATGATCAGCAACTACATCCCCAACCCGACGTTCGACGTCGTGGCCGCGCCGGGAGCCCAGGAGGAGTACTTCAAGGTCGGGAACCCGGAGGGCAAGTCGCGCCGCGAGATCATGGGCAAGCCCATCGCCGCCCTACCGGGCTTCAAGGAGCCCGGCGCGCGCATCCAGCTGATGGACGAGCTGGGGATCGACCGCGCGCTCATGTGGCCGACGCTCGCCAGCCTCGTCGAGGAGCGCCTGCGTGACGACCCGCTGGCCACCCACGCCGTGATCCACGCGCTCAACCAGTGGATGCACGAGCAGTGGACGTTCAACTTCGACGACCGCATCTTCGCGGTGCCGGTGATCACGCTGCCGATCGTCGAGAAGGCCATCGCCGAGCTCCAGTGGGTGCTCGAGCGCGGCGCCCGCGCCATCCTCGTGCGGCCCGCGCCCGTGCCCGGCCCGTACGGCTCCCGCTCGTTCGCGCTGCCGGAGTTCGACGCGTTCTGGGAGCTCGTCCAGGAGGCCGACGTGCTCGTGGGCATGCACGCGTCCGACAGCGGCTACCAGCGCTACATCAACGAGTGGGAGGGCATCCGCGACGAGTTCCAGCCGTTCGCCGGGCCGTCGGGGTTCGCGGCCATCATCGGCCACACCAGCCGGGCCATCGTCGACACCGTGGCGTCGGCCATCGGCCACGGTCTCTGCTCGCGGTTCCCGCGGCTGAAGATCGCGCCGGTCGAGAACGGCAGCGGTTGGGTGCGCGGCCTGCTGGCCGACATGGAGACCGCGTACCGGACCAACCCCCACGCGTTCGCGGAGGACCCGGTCGCCGTGTTCAAGCGGAACATCTTCGTGCACCCGTTTCACGAGGAGGACCCCCGCGGCCTGGTCGAGCTGGTGGGTGCCGACAACGTGCTGTTCGGCTCCGACTACCCGCACCCCGAGGGGCTGGCCGACCCGATCACCTTCGTCGACGAGCTCGAAGGCCTCCCCCGCGACCAGGTGGAGAAGATCATGGGCGGCAACCTCGCCCGCCTGATGAACATCGCCGCCTAGATGACCTGAAGTCGGAGATCCGCAGACACCTCGACGTGGGGCGGCTGCTGCTCTCGGCCGATCAGGACTGCTTGCCCTTGTCCTTCATCGACGAGAGGCCGGCGAGGGAAGGCATGCCACCGGTGAGGACGCGGGCGCGGGTGTGCCCGAAGTGGTGCATGTCGAAGCACGAGTCGATCGCCGTGGTGTAGCCCTGCACGTCGAGCGTGTGGTTGACGGCGCGCTTGGCCATGCGCAGCGCGAACGAGTCGACGCGGGCGATGCGGTGCGCCATCTCCATCGTCGCCGGGATCAGCTCCTCGAGCGGCACGACCTTGTTGACCATGCCGATCTCGCGCGCTTCCTCGGCGGTGATCGACCCGCCGGTGAAGAGGATCTCCTTGGCCTTGCGGGCCCCGAACTCCCAAGGATGGGCGTGGTATTCGACGCTGCAGATGCCCATGAAGAGCACCGGGTCCGAGAACTCGGCGTTCTCGGCGGCGATGATCAGGTCGCACGGCCAGCACAACATGAGCCCGGCCGCGATGCACTTGCCCTGCACGGCGGCGATCGACGGCTTCGGCACGTCCCGCCACGCCTTGGCGTAGTGCAGGTAGTGCCGAGTCTCCCAGTCGTAGTGACCTTCGGGCGTGGAGAAGACGTCGTCCACCTCGTTGAGGTCGTCGTTGTCGGTGCCGCTCATGTCGTGCCCGGCGGAGAAGTGCTTCCCCACCGTCTTGAACACGATGACCTTGACCCGCGAGTCCTCGTCGGCCGCGCGCCACGCCTGATCCAGCTCGACCAGCACCTTGGCGCTCTGGGCGTTCGCCGCCTCCGGACGATTCAGCGTGATGACGCCGACGGCGTCGTCGACCTCGTACTCGACGTGATCCATGACCGCTTCCCTTCTCAGCCCGCGGGCTTCAGTGTGTCGTATCCGCTCATCCGCGCGGGAGCCCCAGCACCTTCTCGGCGATGATGTTCCGCTGGATCTCCGAGGAGCCGGCGGAGATCGTGCTCGCGAACGTGCCCAGGTAGCGCTCGCGCCAGCGCCCACCGATCGACTCCGACGCCGCGAGCGCGAGCCGTTGCGACGACTCGCTGCTGAACGCCTTCATCAGCGCTTGCTCCGGCGCGCTGCCACCGCGCACGAGCTTGGCGAACCCGCGGTAGCCGAGGCAGCGCGCCGCCACCGAGTCGACGTACGACTGCACGAGGTGATCGGTGGCGACGGCGCGCTCGTCGGCTGGCAGCCGCTCGAGGGCCTCGGGGGCCTCGGCGAGCACCTCGCGCATGCTGGCCTCGAGGTGCTGCACGGCGCTGAGCCACACCATCCCGCGCTCGTGGGCGAGTGACCCGCTGGCCATGGCCCACCCGTCGTTCAGCTTGCCGACGAGGTTCTCCGCCGGGACGACGACGTCGGAGAGGAACACCTCGTTGAGGTCGGGATGCTCGGGATCGACGATCTCGGGCAGGGGTCGCACGGTGATGCCCGGCGTGTCCATCTCGACCAGGACGACGCTGATGCCCTTGTGCTTGGGCGCCGACGGGTCGGTGCGGCAGAAGAGGAAGCAGAAGTCGGCGTAGTTGGCGCCCGACGTCCACACCTTCTGCCCGTTGATCACGAACTGGTCGCCGTCGAGCACGGCGCGGGTGCTCAACGAGGCGAGGTCGCTCCCGGCGCCCGGCTCGCTCATGCCGAGGCAGGCCGCCCGCTCGCCGCGCAGGATGGGCATGGCGTAGTCGCGGATCTGCTGCTCGTTGCCGTAGTCGAGGATCGACGGGGCGATGATGCCGAGCCCTTGCGGGTTCGTCGTGCGCGGCACGTCGGCCTTGGTGAGCTCCTCCTGGTAGACGAGCGTCTCGACCGGACCGGCGTTGCGACCCCCGAGCTCCCGTGGCCAGCCCGGCACCAACCAGCCGGCGTCGAACAGGCGGCGGACCCAACGCCCCGCCCAGACGGGGACGTGGGCCGACGACAGCGGCGGGTCGGCCGCCATCTCCTCCGGCGACGGGCGGTTGGCGGCCAGCCAGTCGAGGAACTCGGCGCGGAACGCCTCGACGTCGGCATCGAAGGTGAGCTTCATGCCGCCAACCCCAACAGGTGCGCGAGCCGCGCCCGATGAGCAGCGGCGTTGCCGAACACCGCATCGCCGGCCTGCGCCCGCTTCAGCAGGAAGTGCAGGTCGTGCTCCCACGTGTAGCCGATGCCGCCGTGGAGCTGGAGCCCGTCGCCGACCACGAGTCGCTGGCACTCGCCGACCGCGGCTTTGGCGAGCGACGCCGCCTCCGTGCGACGCGGGTCCTCCTCGGCGATCGTCAGCGCCGCGAACCAGCACAGCGCGCTGGCCCGCTCGACCGAGAGGTACATGTCGGCCAGCCGGTGCTTGAGCGCCTGGAACGAGCCGATCGGCCGCCCGTACTGCTCGCGCTGCTTGGCGTACTCGAGCGTCGTCTCGAAGATCGCCCGGCACGTCCCCGAGGTGGCCATGGCGACCGCCACGGTCGCCTCCTCGAGCGCGCGAGCCACGGCGGCACCGACGCCTTCGGCACCCGGCTCGGCCAGCACGCGGTCGCCGGGCACCACCACGCCGTCGAGCGGGATGTCGGCCATAGGCATCGTGGGGTCGAGGACCTCGCACGGCCGCGGCGCCAGCGCGCCCGCCGGCACGACGAAGGCGCCCAATCCCTCGCCGCCCGTCGTCCCCTCCCGCCGGGCGATCACCACGACCTCGTCCGCCGTCGCGCCGTCGGGGACCGCCTGCTTCTCGCCGCGCAGCACCCAGCCGCCGTCTGCCGGGCGGGCCGTCGCCTGCACGGCATCGAGCGCCCAGCGGCCGCGCTCGGCGATCGCCAGGGCGCCCGTCAGCTCGCCGGCCGCGACCTTGGCCAGGAGCGGGCCGGCCCCCAGCTCCGCGAGCACCGGCACGAACTGCGTCACCGTCGCCAGGAACGGGCTCGGCACGGTGGCCCGCCCGAGCTCCTCGGCCACGATCGCCACCTCGATGAACCCCAGGCCGAGCCCGCCGTGCTCCTCGGCGATGCCGAGCGCCGGCCAGTACAGCTCGACCATCTTCTCCCAGATGGGACCGGGATCGTCCTTGCGCTCGTACACGGCGCGCACGGCCGCCGGCGGGCAGATCCCGGCCAGGACGCGGCGCACGTTGTCGCGCAGTTCCCCCTCGTCCGGCGAGAGCTCGAGATCCACGGGCGCAATCTAACAACGTCGTCAGTCAGGCCGCGAAGCGGGCTCGACCCTCTTGATCCCGAACGCAGAGGCGTGGGATGCTCGGCTCAGAAGAGCGTCCCGGCCCAGCAAGGGCCGGAGTTACAGAGCGAGCGTGGGGCCGTGCTCGTCAACCACGATTCACGAGGTGCTCTCGTGATCGCCCCCGACGGCGACCTCGACCTCTACGGTCTCGAGCCGTTCCGGGCCTGCCTCGAGGCGGCGGTGGAGTGCGGCGCACCGATCGTCGTGGTCGACTTCGCGCGCGTGACGCTCCTCTCGGCCGGCGGGGTCAACGTCCTGCTCCAAGCCGCGCGCGAGCTGGCCGCGGCCGATCGGGTCCTCCGGGTGAGCAACGCGACCGGGATCGTCGACCGGGTGCTCGACGTCCTCGGGGTGTACTCGGTGCTCGACGGCAGCCTCCTGCCGGACCGGACGTCGCCCGACTGACGATCCTCGCTCCCGCGTCGGCGGTCCCGTAACGTGGGCCGTCCAGGTTGGCCGCCTCGCCTTGAGCAGCAGGACGCCGTGACTGACCACGGAGGTGGTGCAGTCGTGGCGGAAGGTCTCATCACGCATGCCCTGGACACCCTCAGGCGGGGCGCGCCCGCGAACGAGGCGCTGCGGGACACCCTCACCCGGATCGCCCATGCCACCGTGCGGTCGGTCAACGCGGACATGGCCGCCCTGACGCTGCTCGACATGAGCGGACGTCCGGCGACGGTGGCGTTCACCGACGACGCGGCACCGGAGCTCGACCAGGCGCAGTACGACTCCGGTCGTGGCCCGTGCCTCGAGGCAGCCCGCACCGGGACGCTCGTGCGCGTCGACAGCGTCGACACGGAACGCCGCTGGCCCGAGTTCGCCACCGCCGCCCGGCAGCTCGGCATCTCCTGTGGCATGTCGCTGCCGCTCGCCGTCGACGGCGAGGGCATCGGCGCGCTCAACCTCTACGCCCGCACGCCGAACGCCTTCAACATGTCGGCCGAGGACTTCGGCCAGGCATTCGCCACCGAGGCCGCGCTCGCCATCGGCATGGGCGTGGCGTACTGGGAGAAGGCCACCTTGGCCGAGCAGCTGCAGGAGGCGATGGACTCCCGGGCCCAGATCGAGCAGGCGAAGGGCATCATCATGGCGTCGACCGGGTGCTCCGCCGACGAGGCCTTCACCATGCTGCGTGAGCAGTCGCAAGCCGAGAACGTGAAGCTCCGCGACCTCGCCGCCGCGCTGGTCCGGCGACCGAACCGCGTCGACCCCTGACCGGAGCGCGGGTCCGCTCCTCAGCCCCGACGCGTGGCCTGCAGGCTCCAGAGGCGTCCGTCCGGATCGCGCACCGTCATCTCCTTGGTCCCGTAGTGCGTGTCCTCGAACGGGGTGACCACCTCGACCACCGGGTCGGGCCGGAACGCCTCGGCATCGGGCACCTTCAGCACGAGCTGCATCTGCGGCTCCCGGTCTTCGGGGATCTCCGCGATGAAGACGTAGGGCCCCGCGCCGCTGCGGAGCTGGCCCGAGGAGTGGTCGGTCTCGAACTCGAGCGTGAAGCCCAGCGCCTGGAAGAACTTGGCGGCCTTCCCCCAGTTGTGCGTCTCGAGGAACACGGCCTCGAAGCCTTCGGTCGTCATGTCAGGTCCCCTTCCACGGATGATCACCGTTGCTGTGCGTGGGTGTCGTCGAGGTACGCCCGCAGCGCATCGGCGACCAACGCCGAGAGCGACAGCTCCGACTCGATCGCCCGATGCTTCACCTGCTTGATCAGCTCGACCGGCAGGTACACGTTGAACTGCTTGACGCCGTCGTCGCCCACCGCGCGATGCTAGCAAACTAGATTACTATCACGCAACGCAATGGGTGCTCCGGGTCGGGAAATCCCTACAGCGCTCCCCCACGTGCGGTCGATACCCGGGAAGCGCACCTGCTCGGGTTCGCATCGGCGGCGGTAGGGAAGTGCCCTGTGGGCAAACGCACTCAGTCATGGCTGCTCGCTGCGGCCCTGGTCCTCGGGGGTGGCGTCGGCACGTGGTTCTCGGCGCTCGCCGTGACCGCCAACACCTCTGCGCACTCCCGAGAGGATCTTCGGACGACGTCGACCGACGTCGCGTCGAGCTTGCAGCTCGCCCTCGAGCGCGAGAACGACCTCGTCGTCAGCGCCGGGGCGTTCATCGCCGGGAACCCAGGTGCGTCCAACACCGAGTTCATCCGTTGGGCCCGGTCCGTCCGGGCCCTGGACCGCTACCCCGAGCTGACCGAGATCGGTCACGCCGTGCTCGTCCCCGCCGCCGAGCTGCCCACGTTCGCCGCCCGGGCCGCAGCCGACCCCACCTCGCCCCTGCCCACGCCGGGGACCTTCGAGGTCATTCCCCCGGGACCGCGCCCGTTCTACTGCTTCTCCGCCGCCAAGCTGTCCCGGCCGGCCGCGGACGCGTTGCCCGCCGGACTCGACTTCTGCTCCGCCGACGCGTGGCGAGCGACGCTGCTCTCGATCCGCGACTCCGGACAGCCGACGTACGCGTCGGTGCCCGGCGGCGGCGCGCCCCGGATGTCGGTCATGACCCCCATCTACCGCGGCGGGGTGGTGCCGACCACCGTCGACGAGCGACGAGCCGCTTCGCTCGGATGGGTCGGCAACTTCGTCGCACCCGGCATGCTCCTCGACCGGGCGCTCACCGACCGCGGTGATGTCGCGGTGACCTTCTCGTACCGGAACGCCACCTCCAAGGTCGACCTCCATGCCGGGAACGCGCCGCGGGGCGCGCACACCGCGTCCGTCGATCTGCACAACGGCTGGACCGTCCGCACGACGGCCAAGGTCATCTCCAGCGAGCTGTGGCACAACCCCGACGGCCGGATGGTGCTCCTCGGCGGTCTCGCCCTCAGCATCCTGCTCGCCGGGTTCCTCGCCGCGATGGCGGCGAGCCGCGGCCGGGCCCTCGGCCTGACCCACGATCTGCGCCACCAGGCGCTGCACGACGCGCTGACCGGACTGCCGAACCGGGCGTTGATCGTCGATCGCACCGAGCAGCTGCTCGCGAGGAACCGGCGCGCCGGCACCCACGGCGCCGTCCTCTACGTCGATCTCGACGAGTTCAAGAACGTCAACGACACGCTGGGTCACGACGCGGGAGACCGGCTGCTGTTGGCCGCCGCGGCCCGCATGAGGAGCGCGCTCCGGGAAGCCGACACCATCGGCCGTATGGGCGGCGACGAGTTCGTCGTGCTGCTCGACGGCGCCGCGCTCGAGGTCGCGCCGGAGCTCGTGGCCGAGCGCCTGCTCGACGTCATGCGTCGGCCCTTCGAGCTCGACGGCGCCGCGTCGCCGATGATCGTCACGACGAGCATCGGCATCGCGGTCGGTGACCGCGCCAGCGCGGGCGACATGTTGCGCGACGCCGATGTCGCTCTCTACGAGGCCAAGGCCACCGGCAAGGACCACTACGCGGTGTTCCACCGCGAGATGCGGGCCGAGCTGTCGCGTCGGGTCGAGCTCGAGTTCGAGCTGCGCGCCGCACTGGACGCCGAGCAGTTCCGCCTCGTGTACCAACCGATCTACAACCTCGACGACCTCACGTTGATCGGGGTCGAAGCGCTCCTCCGATGGGAGCACCCCACCCGCGGCCTCGTGATGCCCGACGAGTTCATCCCCGTGCTCGAACAGACCGGCCACATCCGCGAGGTCGGACGCTGGGTCCTGCGCGAAGCATGCCGGCAGACGGCCGTCTGGCACGCGCGCGGCGACGCCATCGACGTGTCGGTCAACGTGTCCGGCGCGCAGCTCGACGGCGACGACATCGTCGAGCACATCCGCGAGGCGCTCGCGGCCAGTGGCCTCGACGCGACGTCGCTGATCATCGAGATGACCGAGACGGCCCTGATGCGCAACGCCGACGCCACCGCTCGGCGGTTGCAGGCGATCAAGGCGCTGGGCGTCCGCATCGCCATCGACGACTTCGGCACCGGCTACTCGTCGCTCGCCTACCTGCAGCAGTTCTCGGTCGACAGCCTGAAGATCGACCGCACCTTCGTCAACGCCATCCAGACGTCCAACGAATCGAAGTCGCTGATCCAGACCCTCGTGCACCTCGGCAACCAGCTCGGCATCACCACGCTCGCCGAGGGCGTCGAGACCACCGAGCAGATGGACTACCTCCGAGAGGCGCACGTCAACGAGGCCCAGGGCTACCTGCTGTCGCGTCCCCTCGAGGCGGACGAGCTCGAACTGCGTCTGCTGGCGCCGGCCCGACCGGCGCATCAGAAGCGGTAGCGCCGCCGATTGGCGTACAAGGCGTTCTGTACCGACGCTTTGTATGATTCAGGTGTGAGCGCGACCGGAGAGCTGCGTGTCTCGGCCCGAGGCCAGATGAGCCTGCCAGCGGGGGCGCGCCACCGCTGGGGTCTCGATGACGGCGGCGAAGTCGGCTACCTCGACATCGGCGACGCGATCGTCATCGTCCCCGGTCGAATCGATGAGCTCCGACGCGCGCTCATCGACGCCGTCACGGACGCTGACTGGGACGCCGCACGCGCCGGCTTCGGCGATCCTGACCTCACCACCGAGTGACCCAGCTCGTCGACGACCAACTGCTCAGCCGCATCCTGCGCGGCGGCGCGCCACCCAAACGACGAACGCCGGTGTTCACCACCGGCTACTGGTACGTCCGCCTGTGCCAAGCCGTCCTCGGCGCCGCTGACCGAACCGGAGCCCTCTCTGGACCGTTTGCCGCGCTCCCCCACGACGCCCGCACTCGCGCCACCCAACGCCTCCTCGAGCTCCCGGACTCCGTCGGGCTCCTCAGCTTGCGAGAGCTCGCGCCGGTGATCGGACATCACCGCCAACGCCACGACCTCAACATCCTTGGCATGGAGGTCCTCGCCGCCGCGATCACCCTCGACGCCGACGTCTTCCTCTCAACCGAATCACCACGCCTCGAAGCGGCGCTCACGGCAGAAGGCTGTCGCGTCACGATCGTCACCTGACGAGCGGTTGAGCCCGATGGGCCCGTTGTCCACCGACCATTCGCGAGCCCACAACGGCACGTCGAAGGCAGTGGGTAACCCCAGTCGTCGCCGCGCTTGACGGGTATGGAAAGTGGCCTGTCCCGGTAGGGGTCGGGCATCACACGTCACACCGTTGCGGCT
>Ga0070671_100001106_pt1 | contig 19978 bp, 13 predicted proteins | sample KBSS73metaG_FD_65341 | JGI IMG/M metagenome (GOLD analysis project Ga0070671, IMG submission 65341) | Switchgrass rhizosphere microbial communities from Kellogg Biological Station, Michigan, USA - KBS S7-3 metaG | ecosystem: Host-associated > Plants > Roots > Rhizosphere > Soil ...
CAGCCCGTGACCCCGCCGACCGATCCCCGACCGCCCGCCGGGCCGACCTCCGGCCCCGGTAGACACCGTTTCCGCAGCTAGACCCCGCGCGACGGACCCGGCCCCCACCGCCCGTCGCGACCCCGACCCGCGCCCCGTCGCGACCGGCCTCCCCACCGCCGTCGTGAACCTGCTCCCCAGCCACCCTCGTGAGCTCCCCGGCTCACAGGTTCCGTAGAGGAAAGTCGTGTCCGCTCCCCAGCAGGCAGGCCCCAGCCCGATCGCCCGCGCCCTCACCCCGGTCGGGCGCATGTTCGGGCTGGGACTGGACATCGTCCGGCAGACGTTCCGGCCACCGTTCCAGCTCCGTGAGTACATCGAGCAGACCTGGTTCGTGACGAAGGTGTCCGCGCTGCCCACGGCGCTGTTCACCATCCCCTTCGGGGCCACCATCGCGCTGCTCCTGGCGAGCCTGACCCAGCAGTTCGGGGCGCAGAGCCAGACCGGGGCGGGCTCGGTGCTCGCGATCGTGCAGCAGGCCGCGCCGATCGTCACCGCGCTGCTGATCTCCGGGGCGGGTGGGTCCGCGGTCTGCGCGGACCTCGGCGCCCGCACCATCCGCGAGGAGATCGACGCGATGAAGGTGCTCGGCATCTCGCCGATCCAGCGCCTCGTCGTCCCGCGGGTGCTGGCGATGGCCACCACCGCGCTGGTGCTCAACGGGCTCGCCACCGTCGTCGGCGTCGCGGGCGGCTACTTCTTCAACGTGATCATCCAGGGCGGGACGCCCGGCGCCTACATCGCGAGCTTCTCGGCGATCGCGCAGGTCAGCGACATCGTCGTCAGCGAGGTCAAGGCGTTCCTGTTCGGCTTCACGGCCGGGATCGTCGCGGCCTACCGCGGACTCAACCCGCCCCCCGGGGCGAAGGGGGTCGGCGACGCGGTGAACCAGTCCGTCGTCATCTCGTTCGTGCTCGTCTTCCTGATCAACCTCGTGCTCACGGCCCTGTACCTCGAGCTCGTGCCGCCGAAGGGGATCTGACATGGCCCGCGCCGCACAGCTCGTCCGCGAGCCCGTCCGACAGCTGGAGGAGCTCGGCGACCAGCTGAGCCTCTACGCCCGCGCGATCGCCTGGATCCCGCGCACGCTGCGCCGCTACCCGAAGGAGATCGCCCGGCTGCTGGCCGAGGTCAGCTTCGGGTCCGGCGCGTTGATCGTCATCCTCGGCACGGCAGGCGTGATGGCGGCGCTGTCGCTGTTCGTCGGCTCGCTGGTCGGCCTGCAGGGCTTCCGGGCGCTGGACTCGCTGGGCGTCGAGGCACTGACCGGCTTCATCACCGCGTACTTCACGACGCGGGACATCGCGCCGCTGGTCGCGGCGTCGGCGCTGACCGCGACCCTGGGCGCGGGCTTCACCGCCCAGCTGGGCGCGATGCGGATCTCCGAGGAGGTCGACGCGCTGGAGGTCATGGCGGTCCCGTCGGTCCCCTTCCTCGTGACGACGAGGGTGATCGCGGGCATCGTCGCCGTCATCCCGATGTACACCATCGGCCTGCTGATGAGCTTCGCCGCGGCCCGGATCAACGTCACCGTGATCAACGGGCTGCCGGGCGGCACGTACGACCACTACTTCGACCTGTTCCTGCCGGTCGGTGACGTGTTGGCGTCCTATCTGAAGGTCGTCATCTTCGCCACGGTGGTCATCCTCATCCACTGCCACTACGGCTATCACGCGCGCGGGGGGCCGGCCGGGGTCGGGGTCGCGGTGGGCCGGGCGGTGCGGCTGTCCATCGTCAGCACCGCGATCCTCGACTTCTTCCTGACCCTGGTGCTCTTCGGCACGGACACGAGCGTGCGGGTGGCCGGATGAGGCCCGACACGAGCTTGCGAGTGGCGGCATGAGAACGGTCGACGGCGGCAAGGCCTTGCGGGGTCTGGTGTTCGTGCTGGTCATCCTGCTGTTGCTGGGGCTGGCGGTGGCCCAGTACGCGGGGGCTTTCAAGGGCGGCGTGCCGGTGAGCCTGCACGTCGACCGGGTCGGGACGCAGCTCAACGAGAGGGCGGACGTGAAGATCCGCGGCCTGATCGTCGGGTCCGTGCAGCGCATCAGCACCACCGGGAACGGCGCGGACGTCGACCTGCTGATCGACGACGACAAGATCGACCTCATCCCGTCGAACGTCACCGCCCGGCTGCTGCCGAAGACGCTCTTCGGCGAGAAGTACGTGTCGCTGGTGCCGCCCTCGGCGCCCGGGGCGGTGAAGCTGGCCTCCTACGACACGATCCAGCTGGACCGCAGCGTCGCGGGCATCGAGGTCGAGCGGGTGCTCGACGACCTCCTCCCGCTGCTGCAGGCCGTCCGCCCGCAGGACCTCGCCACCACGCTCGGCGCGCTGTCCCAGGCCCTCGCGGGCCGCGGCGACCAGCTCGGCGCGACACTGGAGCAGCTGAACACGCTGACCGGTGGGTTCCGCCCGGCGATCCCGGACCTGCAGGAGGACATCACCCAGCTCGCGGACTTCTCCGAGAACCTCTCGAACTCCGCGCCGGACCTGCTCGACGCCCTCGACACGCTGACCACCACCAGCGACACGATCGTCGACCAGGCGGACGAGCTACGGGCGTTGTACTCGTCGGTGACCGGGGCGTCGGACGACCTGCGGGCCTTCCTCGACGCCAACAAGGAGAACCTGATCGGGCTGGCCGACTCCAGCCGCCCGACCCTGGAGACCCTGGCGCGCTACTCGCCCGAGTTCCCGTGCTTCTTCAGGCAGGTCACGGGCCTGATCCCGTACCTGGACCAGGTGTACGGCAAGGGCACGAACGAGCCCGGCGTGCACATCACGCTGGAGCTCGCGGCGACGCGGGGGAAGTACATCCCGAACCAGGACGAGCCCGAGTACGGCGACGACCGCGGCCCGCGCTGCTACCCGGTGGTCGTCCCGGGTCCGCAGTACCCGCCGGACGGCCCGTTCCGCGACGGGTCCGTCGCCCCGCCTGCGCCGGTCGGCACGCCGATGGGCGACCCGGAGGCCTTCGGCGTGGACACCTTCGGCACCTACGACGGCACCCAGAGCTGGACCGCCACGTCGAAGCCGGGCGGCACGCCGGTCTCCTACGACATGGGCATCACCAACTCCCCGGGTGAGCAGCAGCAGATCGCCGAGCTGGTCTCCTTCCGCCAGGGCACCGACGCGGCCGACGTGCCGCAGTGGGGCTCCGTCCTCGTCGGACCGCTCTACCGCGGGGCGGAGGTGAGCGTGGCATGAACCGCATCCCGATCGGACCGCTGACGAAGTTCCTGGCGTTCGCCCTGGTCACGGCCCTCGCGACGACGGTGCTCGCGCTGACCATCGCGAACAGCCAGGGCGGTGACAAGACGACCTACTCGGCGCGCTTCAGCGACGTCAACGGCCTGCTGGTCGGCGACGACGTGCGGATCGCCGGGGTCACCGTCGGGTCCGTCGACAAGATCGAGATCGTGGACCGCCGTGAGGCACAGGTCGACTTCAGCGTCGACTCGGCGCTCACGGTCCCGCAGTCGGTGACCGCCTCGGTGCTCTACAAGAACCTGATCGGCCAGCGCTTCCTGTCGCTGGCGCAGGGCGCGGGCGGCGGCACGCTCGCCGCGGGCGGCACCATCCCGATCAGCCAGACCCGCCCGCCGCTGAACCTGACCACGCTGTTCAACGGTTTCAAGCCGCTGTTCCAGGGCCTCGACCCGCAGCAGGTCAACACGCTGTCGAACGAGATCGTCTCCACCCTGCAGGGCGAGGGCGGCACGATCGAGAGCCTGCTCGCCAGCACGGCCTCGCTGACCGGCACCATCGCCGACCGGGACCAGGTCATCGGCCAGGTGATCGACAACCTCAACTCGGTGCTCGACACCGTCAACAGCCACGACGACCAGCTCAACCAGCTGGTGATCACGCTGCGGCAGCTGGTGTCCGGGCTGGCCGAGGACCGCGAGCCCATCGGGCAGGCCCTCGAGTCCATCGGGGACCTGACCGAGACCACCGGTGGCTTCGTCGGCGAGGCCCGCGAGCCGCTGCGACGCGACGTCGCCGCCCTCGGGGACCTCGCCGGGCAGCTGGACCAGGCGGAGCCGGTGATCGAGGATCTGCTGCGCACGTCGCCGGGCAAGCTGAACAGGATCAGCCGCGCCGCGAGCTACGGCAGCTGGTTCCACTTCTACCTCTGTGGCGCCTCCGGCTCGATCGGGCTCGGCGACCTGCTGCCCGCCATCGAGATCCCGCTGTTCAAGGCGGACGCGCCGCGCTGCGGCGCGGACCCCGACGGGGTGCAGGGCCAGCCGTCGCCGCTGCTGCCGAGTGTTCCGCCCGCGCTCCAGCAGCTCGCCAACGGCGTCGTCCCGCCCGGTGCCCCCGACCTCCCGATCTTCGCTCCGCTGGGGGGCACCCGATGACCGCGCTGTCCAAGCGTCCCGTGTTGCTGGCCGTCGTCGGGCTGGTGCTGATCGCCGTGATCGCGGTGGTGGCGTTCCAGGCCCCGGCGCTCTTCGGCGGGCAGACCTACAAGGCCGAGTTCAGCGAGGCCGCGGGCCTGCAGTCCGGCGACCGGGTGACCGTCGCAGGCGTCGAGGTCGGACGGGTCACGTCGGTGGCGCTCGACGGCGACCACGTGGACGTCGACTTCCGGGTGGCCGACGCCTGGGTCGGTGACCGCACGGCCGCCTCCATCGAGATCGCCACGCTGCTCGGCTCGAAGTACCTGGCCCTGGACGTGCAGGGGGACCGGGAGCTGGACCCGGACACCGCCATCCCGCGCGACCGGACCCTCTCACCGTTCGACGTCGTCGAGGCGTTCAACGGGCTCTCCGGCACCATCGACGCGATCGACACCGACCAGCTGGCCACGAGCCTGCGGACGCTGGCGGACACCTTCCGGGACACCCCGGACGACGTCCGCGGCACCCTCGACGGGCTCTCCCGGCTGTCCACCACGATCTCGTCGCGGGACGAGCAGATCCGCAGCCTCCTCGCGGGCGCCCGGAACCTCTCGGGGATCCTCGCCGACCGCCGCGAGGACTTCGACGCGCTGCTCTCCGACGGCAACCTGCTGCTCGCCGAGCTGCAGAAGCGCAAGGACGCGATCGACCGGCTGCTCTCCGGCACCCGGCTGCTCTCGCAGCAGCTCTCCGGGCTGGTCGCGGACAACCAGGCCCAGCTGCGGCCGACGCTGGAGACCCTCGACCGGGTCGTCGCGGTGCTGCAGCGCAACCAGGACGACCTGGCGGAGACGCTGAAGAACGAGGCCGTGTTCGTCCGGCTGTTCTCCAACGCGCTCGGCAACGGCCGCTGGTTCGACAACTACATCTGCGGCCTGCTGCCCGTCCCGAGCATCGGCCCGCTGAACCCGGGAGGCTGCTGATGGCCGGTTCCTGGTCCCAGGACAAGCGAGCGCTGCAGTTCACCGCGCTGGTGGCGGTCGTCGCCGTGCTGGCGGCGACGGGCGTCTGGCTGGTGACGAGGGGCGGCGGCCAGAAGGTCACCGCGTACTTCACCAACGCCTCCGCGCTGTTCGAGGACAACGAGGTCCGGGTGCTCGGCGTGCCCGTCGGGTCGATCGACACGATCACGCCCGAGGGCACCCGGGTCCGCGTCGACATGACGATCACGGACCCGGCCGTGCACCTCGCGCCGGACGCCAAGGCCGCCGTGGTCTCGCCGAGCCTGGTCACCGGGCGGTACGTGCAGCTCTTCCCGACCGTGCCCGAGGACGCGCCGCAGCTCGCGGACGGCGCGACGATCCCGCTGGAGCGCACCGCGGTCCCGTTGGGCGTCGACGACCTCGCCCGCACCGCGACCGAGCTCTCGCAGGCCCTCGGCCCGAATGGGGCCAACCGCACCGGCGCGGTGTCCGACGCCCTGGACGTCGGGGCGCAGAACCTGGCGGGCAACGGGCAGGCGCTCAACGACACCATCACCGGCCTGGGCGACCTGTCCTCCACGCTCGCAGGCTCCAGCGACGACCTCTACGGCACCGTCACCGAGCTGCAGAAGTTCACCCAGACCCTGGCCGAGGACGACGCGAAGGTGCGGGAGTTCAACGGCCGGATCGCGGACGTCACCGGGTTCCTGGCCGACGAGCGCGAGGAGCTGGGCGGGGCGCTGCACGACCTCGGGATCGCGCTCGGGGACGTCGCGGGTTTCGTCCGGGACAACCGCTCCGCGATCCAGTCCAACGTGGACCGACTCAGCGACGTCACGAACGTCCTGGTGGAGCAGCGGCGGGCGCTGACCGAGATCCTCGACGTGGCGCCCCTGGCCATCTCGAACCTGGCGAACACCTACAACGGCTCGTCGGGGACGCTGGACACCCGCGCGAACCTCAACGAGCTGAGCAACCCGCTGATCTACACGCTCTGCAGCCAGCTCGACAAGGCCACCCCGGAGCAGCTCCAGGTGCTCACCGGCCTGCTCGACGCCTGCAAGGCGCTGCCGGACCCGGGCCTGCTGCCGACCCCCGTGCAGGTGCTGGACTCGCTCTACAAGGGCGCGCCCATCCCCGTCGCCGGCCTCGCGATCCCCACGCTCCCGCTGCCCACCGGCCAGAACCCGAACCCGGCCGCCCCGCAGCAGCAGGGTGCCGCCCCGGCCCTCCCGCTGCCCGTGCCGCAGGCTCCCGCGTCCCAGACCCCCGCGCCCGAGGCCCCGCAGCAGGAGTCCGGCGGCGGCATCGGCGGGTTCTTCTCGAAGCTGTTCGGAGGTGGGTCATGACCCCGCGAGTCGCACACCCCGAGGCGCGAGTCGCACACCCCGAGGCGCGAGTCGCACACTCGGGCCGTCGGCTGGCGGCGGTCCTGGCCGCGGCGTCGGTCGCGCTGAGCGGCTGCGGGGTCCTGTCCGGTGGGCTGCGCGGCGTCGAGCTCCCCGGTGGCGCCGACCTCGGCGACTCGCCCTACACGGTGACCATCGCGTTCGCAGACGTCGTCGACCTCGTCCCGCAGTCCCTGGTCAAGGTCGCGGACGTGAACGTGGGCACCGTGCGGTCGATCGCCGTCGACCCGCAGACCTGGAACGCCGAGGTGACGGTGGCCGTCAACGGTGCGGTCGCGCTGCCCGCCGACGCGACCGCCCGCGTCCGCACGACCTCGCTGCTCGGCGAGAAGTTCGTGGAGCTCGCCGCCCCGACCCAGGGCGCCGGATCGACGGTGAGCCCCGCGAGCTCCGCGTCCGCCGGCCGCCTCGCCGACGGCGCCACCATCCCGATCGAGCGGTCCGGGCGGGCGGTGGAGGTCGAAGAGGTCTTCGGTGCGCTGTCCATGCTGCTCAACGGCGGCGGGGTCGCACAGATCAAGACGATCTCCACCGAGCTGAACACCGCGCTGTCCGGCCGCGAGCCGCAGATCCGCTCGCTGCTGGACAACCTGGACACTCTCGTCGGCGCCCTCGACGACCGCAAGGGTGAGATCACCCGCGCCCTCGACGGGATCAACCGGCTGTCGGCCACGCTGAACGACCGGCGGCCGCAGATCGAGACCGCGTTGGACGACCTCGAGCCCGGGCTCGCCGAGCTGGAGCGCCAGCGCGGGCAGCTCGTGGACATGCTGCGTGCGCTGGACCGGCTCTCGGGGACGGCCACGGACACCATCGACCGCAGCCGTGAGGACGTCATCGCGGACCTCAAGGCCCTGCAGCCCACGCTGCAGAAGCTGGCCGAGTCCGGACAGGACCTGCCGAACTCGTTGCAGCTCATCGGGTCCTTCCCGTTCACCGACGCCGCGCAGGACGCGTTCGCCGGGGACTACGCGAACCTCTACGTGCGGGTCGACCTCGACCTGAAGAACGTGCTGGACAACCTGATCCGGGCGAACACCCCGCTCAGCCCCGACCTGCCGATCCTCGGCCAGCTCCCGCCCACGGCCCAGCTGCTGGCGCCGCTGGTCGGCGGGAACGGCACGACCGAGCCGGGTCTCCCGCTGCTCGGCTCCACCCCGACCACCGCGGGCCAGGCCCAGGCGAACCCGCCGTCGAGCGACCCGCCGACGGGCACCCCGGTCCCACCGGGACCGACCGACGGGTCCGGCGATCCCGGCGCCCCCACCGGCTCCGGCGGCCGGGGCGGTCTGCTCGGCGGGCTCCTCGGAGGTGGCCGATGATCACGAAGACCATCCGGGTCCAGCTGGTCGCGCTGCTGGCCATCGCGGTCATCGGCGTCGGCTACGTCGGGTTCCGCTACGCCGACCTCGGCCGGATCTTCGGCGCCACGACCTACCCGGTCACGATGCGGCTCGCCGACTCCGGCGGCATCTTCACCGGCGCGGACGTGACCTACCGCGGGGTGAGCGTCGGGCGGGTGGGGCCGTTGACCCTCACCGCCGACGGCGTGGACGTCCAGCTGGACCTGGATCGCGGCGGCCCGGACATCCCCGCGGACGTGAACGCCGCCGTCCGGAACCTGTCCGCGATCGGCGAGCAGTACGTGGACCTGCAGCCGACCTCGGACGGCGGCCCCGCGCTGGCGTCGGGCACGGTGATCCCGGCCTCCCGGGTGGCGCTGCCGGTGCAGATCGACGAGGTCGTGACCAGCCTCGACGGGTTCGTGCGCTCGGTGCCGCTGGACAGCCTGCGGACCGTGGTCGGCGAGCTCGGACAGAGCTTCGCGAACACCGGCGTACCGCTGCAGCGGCTGCTCGACGCGACCGACGAGTTCTCGAAGGCGGCCATCGACGCGCTGCCGCAGACCAAGGACCTGCTCCGCGACGGCCGCACCGTGTTGACCACGCAGAACGAGACCGCGGGCCAGTTCGCCGAGTTCAGCACGTCGCTGAAGCTGCTCGCCGAGCAGCTGAGGACCTCGGACCCGGACCTGCGCAGACTCATCGCGACCGCGCCGCAGGCCGCCGACGAGATCCGCGGGCTGCTGCGGGAGAGCGGCGGGGGACTGTCCACGGTGGTCGCGAACCTGCTCACGATCTCCCGGATCGCGGAGCCGCGGCAGGCGAACCTGAACCAGGTCCTCGGGACCTACCCGGGCGTCGTCGCCAACGCCTACACCGCCGTGCCGAACGACGGCACCGCCCACCTCGGGCTCGTGCTGAACGTCTTCGACCCGGTGCCGTGTGTGGCCGGATACGAGGGCACGCCGCACCGGGCGGGCAACGACGTCACCGACATCCCGGTGAACTCGAAGGCGTACTGCGCCGAGCCGCAGGGCAGCCCGACCAGTGTCCGGGGTGCCCAGAACGCCCCGCGCCAGAAGGGCTCGACCACGCCCCAGCCACCGGCCACCGCGGGCGGCAACCCGTCCGCCGACCAGCCGCTGCCATCAGGTTCCGACGGCCCCGTCCCCCCGATCACGCTTCCCCTCGGCACTCCCGCCGGGATCCTCGCCTGAGGTCGCTCCCCGCCGACCGGATGGAGACCACCATGACCGCGCTCCTGGACGCACCGTCCCCGAGCCCCGTCCCGCCCACGCGGGGCCGGGCGCTGCAGATCGCCGCCGCCGTGGCGCTCGTCGCCGCGCTCGTGTTCGGCGTGCTCTGGCTGACCACCCTGACCAGCGGTGACCGCAAGCTGGCCGAGGAGCGGGACGACGCGCTCGTCGCGGCCCGGCAGGCCGCCATCAGCCTGAACACCCTCGACTTCCACGACGTCGACGGCGGCTTGGACCGTTGGGAGCAGACCTCCACCGGCGCGGTCCTCGAGGAGTTCCGCACCAACCGCGCCCAGTACGCGCAGTTCGTGGGGGAGTCCAAGCGCACCACCACCGCCGCGGTGTCCGACGCCGCCGTGAGCGAGCTGAACGAGCAGGCGGGCATCGCCCGGGTACTCGTCGCGGTCGACGTGCAGGTCACCCCGGAGGGCCAGGCGCCCATCACCACCCGCCAGCGGCTGCAGCTCGAGATGACCCGCACCGACGAGGGCTGGAAGGTCAGCAGGCTGGCCCCGGTCCGCGCGCCCGGCGCGACCGGCTGACCTCCGCCCACCCCGCCGGCCGACGTCGGCTGCCGACCCCCGCAGGAGGTCACGACCATGGCTCCCCAGAACCCCGGCGCCACCCGCCGCCGCTCCACCACCGGTATCCGCAGGCCGAAGGTCGCGGGAACCGCCCCCGACACTCGGGGTCCCCAAGCCTCACCGGCCGAGCCCCCCGCCCCCGCTCCCGCCCCGCACCCCGACGCTCGTGTGGCACAAGCGTCACCCAGCGACGCTCGTGCCACACAAGCGTCACCGGCGGACGTGGAGGAGCCCCGGGCCGGCTGGGCCGAGGGGCTGCGGCGCAGGCTCCCCGCCCCGCCCCGCACCCGCCGCGGCACCCTGCTCCTCGCGGGCGCCACCGTGGTCCTGCTGGCCCTCGCCGTGCTGGCCGGGGTGAGCTGGTGGACCCTGCGCAGCTCGCCCGCGGCCCAGAACACCGCGCTCGTGGACGTGGCGGCGACGTCGCAGGTCAGCCGGCAGCTCGGCGATGCGGTGAAGACCGTGTACTCCTACGACTTCGCCCGGCTGGACGAGAACGAGGCCGCGGCCCGCGAGGTCATCACCCCCGCCTTCGCGCAGCAGTTCGACCAGCTCTTCGGCGAGGTCCGGAGCCTGGCGCCGCAGCAGCAGGCCGTCGTCACGGCCACGATCTCGCAGTCCGCGGTCGAGTCGATCACCGGCGACCGGGCGGTCCTGGTGGTGTTCCTGGACCAGCAGGCCACCCGTGCCGCGGGCGACCAGCAGCAGGTGGCGGCGGCAGGCAGGCTGACGGTCACCGGCGAGCTCGTCGACGGCACCTGGAAGATCGCCGCCGTCACGGTCGCGTGACCCCCTGGGTGGGCGTCGCGCGACCACCGCGTATGCTCCACCTCAGTTCCACCGAAGACCGCAGGTCTGTCTCCGCCTGAGTGATCAGGGAGAGACATGAAGGTTCCGGCTCGCCGGGCGGCCCGCGCAGGAGGACGAGGTCGAAGCCGGGCGCTCGCGCCCGAGTCCACGCCCCGTGCCTGCGCACGGGGCGTTCGTCGTCTCCGGGGTCCGAAGCGGTGGCACCAGTAGGACACCCGAGAGGAGGCACACATGGCACGACCCGACAAGGTCGAGGCGGTCGATGAGATCGCCGACCGGTTCCGGGGCGCGTCCGCCTCGGTGGTCACGGGCTACACCGGCCTCACCGTGGCGCAGCTCAAGGAGCTGCGTCGCGCGCTGGGAGACGACGCGAGCTTCCGCGTCGCCAAGAACACGCTGGTCAAGCGGGCGGCTGCCGATGCGGGCATCGACGGTCTGGACGACTTCCTGACCGGTCCGACGGCGATCGCGTTCGTCAGCGGCGAGGCGGTCGACGCCGCCAAGGCGCTGAAGACCTTCGCGAAGGACAACAAGGGCCTCGTCATCAAGGGCGGCTACATGGATGGCCGTGCTCTCACGAGCACGGAGATCGAGAAGCTCGCCGATCTCGAGTCCCGCGAGGTCCTGCTGGCCAAGCTGGCCGGCGCGATGAAGGGCAACCTCGCCAAGGCCGCGGGTCTGTTCAACGCTCCGGCGTCGCAGGTCGCCCGCCTGGTCCAGGCGCTCGCGGACAAGAAGGCCGCCGAGGGCGAGACCGCAGCCCCCGCCGAGACCGCCGTTCCCGCCGAGGACGCCGCCCCCACCGAGAGCTGATCGCAGCTCCACCCCCACTCTTTCCGCCACACCCGAAAGGAACCGCCACCATGGCGAAGCTGTCCAGCGACGAGCTGCTCGACGCGTTCAAGGAGCTCACCCTCATCGAGCTCTCCGACTTCGTGAAGAAGTTCGAGGAGACCTTCGAGGTCACCGCGGCCGCCCCGGTCGCCGTCGCCGCCGCCGCGGGCCCGGCCGGTGCCGCGCCCGAGGCCGAGGCCGAGAAGGACGAGTTCAACGTCGTCCTCGAGGCCGCCGGTGACAAGAAGATCCAGGTCATCAAGGTCGTCCGTGAGCTCGTCTCGGGCCTCGGCCTGAAGGAGGCGAAGGACCTCGTCGAGTCGGCCCCGAAGCCGATCCTCGAGGGCGTCGCCAAGGACGCGGCCGACGCCGCGAAGACCAAGCTCGAGGAGGCAGGCGCCAAGGTCAGCCTGAGCTGATCGCGCCGCTGCTCCGCAGCACGCACGAACGACGGGCGGGCCCCTGACAGGGGCCCGCCCGTCGTGCTGTCGGCGGCCGCGCAGCGCTCTCGAGGATCGTGGGCCGGGCGCGTGAACCGGTCGACGGCAGAAGGTCATTACCCCATTCGAGTGAACTTCAGTCGGTGCGATCGATGGCGGGGGCCGTGGCGCGGACCGTCGGTCGAGTGGCCCGGACCACGTCCGCACCGGTCGTCCCTCGTGAATGACCACTTACCGACGCGTACGGTCTTGACTCGGTGCGCCTGTCAGGTCACTCTTACGTCACGGTGCTTGGCTGGGTCCAGTGAGCTGAGCGACGTGTCTCGACAGCGGCTGCCTTCGCGGCTAGTCTGACTCTTTGCGCTGCCTCCGCCCAGGTTCGGCGTGCACGCTGTCGGAAGTCTCGCACCGATCTCGCTTCGGTGGAAGAAGGTCCGTCATCGTGCTCGGCGGACCTGGACCGGTGGCTGCGCCCTGACAACAGACGGCGAGTTCAGCTCCCCGGCACCACCCGACACGTCGCCCGTATCGGCCACTGGAACGGCCCGGCACCACGGTGCGGACGACGACGACGGTAGCGCTCGCGGGGCCGGATTCGCCAGACGAGAGCGTAGTTCTCGGAAGGACGCATCTTGGCTGTCTCCCGCGCCACCGTGACCACTGCGAACCCTGGGAACGCCGTGTCGGCGAACCCGAACTTCCCTGGCGCACCCACCCGTGTCTCCTTCGCGAAGATCGCCGAGCCGTTGGAGGTCCCCGACCTCCTCGACCTGCAGATCCAGTCGTTCCAGTGGCTGGTCGGCGACGAGGCCTGGTTCCAGCGCCGGATCGACGCCGGGGACGAGAACCCCGTCGGCGGTCTGGAGGAGATCCTGACGGAGATCTCTCCGATCGAGGACTTCTCGGGTTCCATGTCGCTGTCCTTCTCGGACCCGCGCTTCGACGAGGTCAAGGCCTCCGTCGAGGAGTGCCGGGACAAGGACATGACCTACGGTGCCCCGCTGTTCGTCACCGCGGAGTTCACCAACAACACCACCGGCGAGATCAAGAGCCAGACGGTGTTCATGGGTGACTTCCCGGTGATGACCGACAAGGGCACGTTCATCATCAACGGCACCGAGCGTGTCGTCGTGTCGCAGCTCGTCCGCTCGCCGGGCGTGTACTTCGACCACGCGATCGACAAGACGACCGAGAAGGACGTCTACTCGGTCAAGGTCATCCCGAGCCGCGGTGCGTGGCTCGAGTTCGACGTCGACAAGCGCGACACCGTCGGTGTCCGCATCGACCGCAAGCGCCGCCAGCCGGTCACCGTGCTGCTCAAGGCACTGGGCTGGTCCGCCGAGCAGATCCGGGAGCGTTTCGGGTTCTCCGAGACCATCCTGGCCACGCTGGAGAAGGACCACACCGCCGGGCAGGACGAGGCGCTGCTGGACATCTACCGCAAGCTGCGCCCGGGCGAGCCGCCGACCCGCGAGAGCGCGCAGACGCTCCTGGAGAACCTGTTCTTCAAGGACAAGCGCTACGACCTCGCCAAGGTCGGCCGGTACAAGGTCAACAAGAAGCTGGGGCTCGGCGAGCCCACCGAGGTCGGCACGCTGACCGAGGAGGACATCGCCACCACCATCGAGTACCTCGTGCGCCTGCACGCGGGCGAGACCTCGATGACGGCCCAGTCGGACGGCCGCGACATCCCCGTCGAGACGGACGACATCGACCACTTCGGCAACCGGCGCCTGCGCACCGTCGGCGAGCTCATCCAGAACCAGGTCCGCGTGGGCCTGTCCCGGATGGAGCGCGTCGTCCGTGAGCGGATGACCACGCAGGACGTCGAGGCGATCACCCCGCAGACCCTGATCAACATCCGGCCCGTCGTGGCCGCGATCAAGGAGTTCTTCGGGACCTCGCAGCTGTCCCAGTTCATGGACCAGCACAACCCGCTCGCCGGGCTGACGCACAAGCGGCGTCTCTCCGCGCTGGGCCCGGGTGGTCTGTCCCGTGAGCGGGCGGGCTTCGAGGTGCGAGACGTGCACCCCTCGCACTACGGCCGCATGTGTCCCATCGAGACCCCCGAGGGCCCGAACATCGGCCTGATCGGCTCGCTGTCGACCTTCGCCCAGGTCAACCCGTTCGGCTTCATCCAGACGCCGTACCGCCGGGTCACCGACGGCCGGGTCACCGACCAGATCGACTACCTCACGGCGGACGAGGAGGACCGGTACGTCGTCGCGCAGGCGAACGCGCCGCTCAACCCGGACGGCAGCTTCACCGAGGAGCGGGTCCTGGTCCGCACCAAGGGTGGCGAGGTCGACCTGATCCTGCCCACGGGCGTCGACTACATCGACGTCTCGCCGCGGCAGATGGTGTCGGTCGCGACCGCGCTCATCCCGTTCCTCGAGCACGACGACGCGAACCGCGCCCTCATGGGCGCGAACATGCAGCGCCAGTCCGTGCCGCTGCTGCGTTCCGAGTCGCCGCTGGTCGGCACCGGGATGGAGCTGCGCGCCGCGGTCGACGCCGGCGACGTCGTCGTCACCGAGAAGGCGGGTGTGGTCGAGGAGCTCTGCGCCGACTACATCACCGTCATGGCGGACGAGGGCACCCGTCAGACGTACCGGCTGAACAAGTTCCGGCGCTCGAACCAGGGCACCTGCAACAACCAGAAGCCGATCGTCGACGAGGGCCAGCGCGTCGAGGTGGGCCAGGTCCTCGCGGACGGGCCCTGCACCGAGAACGGCGAGATGGCCCTGGGCAAGAACCTGCTCGTGGCGATCATGCCGTGGGAGGGCCACAACTACGAGGACGCGATCATCCTGTCGCAGCGCCTCGTGCAGGACGACGTGCTCACCTCGATCCACATCGAGGAGCACGAGATCGACGCGCGGGACACCAAGCTCGGCGCCGAGGAGATCACCCGGGACATCCCGAACGTCTCCGAGGAGGTCCTCGCGGACCTGGACGAGCGCGGCATCATCCGGATCGGCGCCGAGGTCCAGCCCGGCGACATCCTGGTCGGCAAGGTCACGCCCAAGGGCGAGACCGAGCTGACCCCGGAGGAGCGCCTGCTCCGCGCGATCTTCGGCGAGAAGGCGCGCGAGGTGCGCGACACGTCGCTGAAGGTCCCGCACGGCGAGAACGGCAAGGTCATCGGCATCCGGGTCTTCTCCCGGGACGACGACGACGAGCTGCCCCCCGGTGTGAACGAGCTGGTCCGCGTCTACGTGGCCCAGAAGCGCAAGATCTCCGACGGCGACAAGCTCGCCGGACGCCACGGCAACAAGGGCGTCATCGGCAAGATCCTGCCCGCCGAGGACATGCCGTTCCTGCCGGACGGCACCCCGGTCGACATCATCCTGAACACGCACGGTGTGCCGCGACGGATGAACATCGGCCAGGTCCTGGAGACCCACCTCGGGTGGATCGCCAAGTCCGGCTGGGAGATCGAGGGCAAGCCCGAGTGGGCGGCGAGGATGCCCGAGGAGCTCTACTCCGTGCCCGCCGACACGAACACGGCCACCCCGGTGTTCGACGGCGCCAAGGAGAACGAGATCACCGGGCTGCTGTCCTCCACCCGGCCGAACCGGGACGGCGACCGCATGGTCGGCCCGGACGGCAAGGCGCAGCTGTTCGACGGCCGCTCCGGGGAGCCGTACCCGTTCCCGGTGGCCGTCGGCTACATGTACATCCTGAAGCTGGCCCACCTGGTGGACGACAAGATCCACGCGCGCTCCACCGGCCCGTACTCGATGATCACCCAGCAGCCGCTCGGCGGTAAGGCCCAGTTCGGCGGCCAGCGCTTCGGTGAGATGGAGTGCTGGGCGATGCAGGCCTACGGCGCGGCCTACACGCTGCAGGAGCTGCTCACCATCAAGTCGGACGACGTGGTGGGTCGGGTCAAGGTCTACGAGGCCATCGTCAAGGGGGAGAACATCCCCGAGCCGGGCATCCCGGAGTCGTTCAAGGTGCTGCTGAAGGAACTTCAGTCGCTCTGCCTGAACGTCGAGGTGCTCAGCTCCGACGGTGCGGCCATCGAGATGCGCGACACGGACGACGAGGACCTCGAGCGCGCCGCGGCGAACCTGGGCATCAACCTGTCCAGCCGCCCCGGTAGCGACTCGATGACCGTCGACGACGTCGTCAACTGACAGTTGGGGGGGCTCCGCCCCCCCAACGCCCCCCCAACTGCGTTTGCCACTTTCGACGATTGAGGTCATTTAGGTGCTCGACGTCAACTTCTTCGACGAGCTGCGGATCGGTCTGGCTACCGCCGAGGACATCCGCCAGTGGTCCCACGGCGAGGTCAAGAAGCCGGAGACCATCAACTACCGCACCCTCAAGCCCGAGAAGGACGGACTCTTCTGCGAGAAGATCTTCGGTCCGACCCGGGACTGGGAGTGCTACTGCGGCAAGTACAAGCGCGTCCGGTTCAAGGGCATCATCTGCGAGCGCTGCGGCGTCGAGGTCACTCGCGCCAAGGTGCGTCGTGAGCGGATGGGGCACATCGAGCTGGCCGCCCCGGTCACGCACATCTGGTACTTCAAGGGTGTGCCGAGCCGGCTGGGCTACCTGCTGGACCTGGCGCCGAAGGATCTCGAGAAGATCATCTACTTCGCCGCCTACGTGATCACCTCGGTCAACGCCGAGCTGCGTCACCAGGACCTGTCCACGCTCGAGAACGAGATGAGCGTGGAGCGCAAGCGGGTCGAGCAGCGCCGCGACGGCGACCTGGAGGCCCGGGCCCAGAAGCTCGAGGCCGACATCGCCGCGCTCGAGGCCGAGGGCGCCAAGAGCGACGTCCGCCGCAAGGTCAAGGAGGGTGGCGAGCGCGAGATGCGCCAGCTCCGAGACCGTGCCCAGCGCGAGCTGGACCGGCTGGACGAGATCTGGACGACCTTCACGAAGCTGGACCGCCAGCAGCTCATCCCGGACGAGGGGCTCTACCGCGAGCTCTACGACCGGTACGGCGACTACTTCACCGGTGCCATGGGCGCCGAGGCGATCCAGAACCTGCTGCAGACGTTCGACATCCCGGCCGAGGCCGAGAAGCTGCGGGAGATCATCCGCAGCGGCAAGGGGCAGAAGAAGCTCCGCGCCCTCAAGCGCCTCAAGGTCGTCGCGGCGTTCCAGACCACGGGCAACTCGCCCATGGGCATGGTCCTGGACTGTGTCCCGGTCATCCCGCCGGACCTGCGCCCCATGGTGCAGCTCGACGGTGGCCGCTTCGCCACGTCCGACCTGAACGACCTGTACCGCCGGGTCATCAACCGGAACAATCGCCTCAAGCGACTGATCGACCTCGGCGCGCCCGAGATCATCGTCAACAACGAGAAGCGGATGCTGCAGGAGGCCGTCGACGCACTGTTCGACAACGGCCGCCGCGGTCGTCCGGTGACGGGCCCGGGCAACCGGCCGCTCAAGTCGCTGTCCGATCTGCTCAAGGGCAAGCAGGGCCGGTTCCGTCAGAACCTGCTCGGCAAGCGCGTCGACTACTCCGGCCGTTCGGTCATCGTCGTCGGCCCGCAGCTCAAGCTGCACCAGTGCGGTCTGCCCAAGCAGATGGCGCTGGAGCTGTTCAAGCCGTTCGTGATGAAGCGGCTGGTCGACCTGAACCACGCGCAGAACATCAAGTCCGCCAAGCGGATGGTGGAGCGCGGGCGTTCGCAGGTGTGGGACGTGCTCGAGGAGGTCATCTCCGAGCACCCCGTGCTGCTGAACCGGGCGCCCACGCTGCACCGCCTCGGCATCCAGGCCTTCGAGCCGCAGCTGGTGGAGGGCAAGGCCATCCAGCTGCACCCGCTGGTCTGCGAGGCGTTCAACGCGGACTTCGACGGTGACCAGATGGCGGTCCACCTGCCGCTGTCGGCCGAGGCCCAGGCCGAGGCCCGGGTGCTGATGCTCTCGAGCAACAACATCCTGTCGCCTGCGTCGGGTCGCCCGCTCGCCATGCCGCGTCTGGACATGGTCACGGGTCTGTTCCACCTGACCCGTGAGCGGCCGGACGCGTTCGGCCACGGCCAGGCGTTCAGCTCGGTCGCCGAGGCGATCATGGCGTACGACCGGAAGTCGCTGCACCTGCAGGCGCCGATCAAGATCCGGCTCCCCGGGGTGGCGCCGATCCTCGGCGTCGAGGTGCCCGAGGGCGAGGTCTGGCTGGCGGAGACGACGCTGGGGCGCGTGCTCTTCAACGAGCTGCTCCCGGCGGACTACCCGTTCGTCAACGAGGCCCTGCCGAAGAAGCGCCAGGCCGCGATCATCAACGAGCTGGCCGAGCGCTACTCGATGACCGAGGTCGCGCAGTGCCTGGACCGCCTGAAGGACGCCGGGTTCTACTGGGCCACCCGGTCCGGCGTCACGATCGCGATCGACGACGTCGTGGTGCCGCCGAACAAGCAGCAGATCCTCGACGGCTACGAGGCCAAGGCCGACCAGGTCAACAAGCGCTACGCCCGTGGTGCGCTCTCCCACCAGGAGCGCAACGACGAGATGGTGAAGATCTGGACCCAGGCGTCCGAAGAGGTCGCCAAGGCCATGGAGGACAACTTCCCCGACGACAACCCGATCCCCATGATCGTGAAGTCGGGGGCCGCGGGCAACATGACGCAGGTCCGGCAGCTCGCCGGTATGCGTGGTCTGGTCGCGAACCCCAAGGGTGAGTACATCCCCCGCCCGATCAAGGCGAACTTCCGCGAGGGCCTGTCCGTCGTCGAGTACTTCATCTCGACGCACGGCACCCGGAAGGGGCTGGCGGACACCGCGCTGCGGACCGCCGACTCGGGGTACCTGACCCGTCGTCTGGTCGACGTCTCGCAGGACGTCATCGTGCGCGAGGTCGACTGCGGCACCTCCCGGGCGGTCAACATGGCCGTCACCGAGGAGACCGCGGACGGCACCCTCATCCCGCACCGCTACATCCGTACCTCCGTGTACGCGCGGTGCTCGGCCGAGGAGGTCCGCGACTCCGCGGGCAACGTCATCGTCGAGAAGGGCGGGGACCTCGGGGACCCGGCGCTGGACGCCCTCGTGGCGGCAGGCGTCCGGAGCATCCGGGTGCGCAGCGCCCTGACCTGCGAGTCCGGCACCGGCATCTGCGGCATGTGCTACGGCCGCTCGATGGCGACCGGCAAGCTGGTGGACGTCGGCGAGGCCGTCGGCATCGTCGCCGCCCAGTCCATCGGTGAGCCCGGCACGCAGCTGACGATGCGTACCTTCCACCAGGGTGGTGTCGCCGGTGACGACATCACGACCGGTCTGCCGCGTGTCACGGAGCTCTTCGAGGCCCGTGTCCCCCGCGGCAAGGCGCCCATCGCGGACGTCGAGGGCCGGATCCGCATCGAGGACGGCGACCGCTTCTGGAAGATCACCCTCACGCCGGACGACGGCGGCGAGGAGATCGTCTACGAGAAGCTGTCGAAGCGTCAGTGGCTGGCCATGACGACGGTGGACGGCGAGGAGCGCCCGCTCCGCGACGGCGACCACGTCGAGGTCGGGCAGCTGCTGCTCGAGGGCACGGCGGACCCGCACGAGGTCCTGCGTGTCATGGGTCCGCGTGAGGTGCAGCTGCACCTCGTGCGTGAGGTGCAGAAGGTGTACCGCACGCAGAGCGTGGACATCCACGACAAGCACATCGAGGTGATCGTCCGGCAGATGCTCCGCCGGGTCACGATCATCGACTCGGGGGCCACCGAGTTCCTGCCGGGCGCGCTCGCCGAGCGCGGCGACTTCGAGTCGCAGAACCGGCGTGTGGTGGCCGAGGGCAACGAGCCCGCCTCCGGCCGTCCGGTGCTCATGGGGATCACGAAGGCCTCGCTGGCCACGGAGTCGTGGCTGTCCGCGGCCTCGTTCCAGGAGACCACCCGGATCCTCACCGATGCCGCGATCAACGGAAAGCGCGACAAGCTCGTCGGGCTCAAGGAGAACGTGATCATCGGCAAGCT
>Ga0070671_100001108_pt1 | contig 19961 bp, 16 predicted proteins | sample KBSS73metaG_FD_65341 | JGI IMG/M metagenome (GOLD analysis project Ga0070671, IMG submission 65341) | Switchgrass rhizosphere microbial communities from Kellogg Biological Station, Michigan, USA - KBS S7-3 metaG | ecosystem: Host-associated > Plants > Roots > Rhizosphere > Soil ...
GGCGGCGACGTGGCTGCCCGCCCGGCGTCCGGAGAACACGCAGTCCGCCAGGGACAGCCCGCTCACGTACGACAGCGAGCACACCCCGACGGCGTCCCGGCCTGCCGCGTAGAGCCCGGCCACTCGGCTCCCGTCCGGGCGCACGACCTCGCCGGTCTCCTCGTCGACGACGAGCCCGCCGAGCGTCATGAAGTTCATCCCGGCGTAGGGGAAGGGCACCAGGTGGTAGGGCCCGGTCGCCGGTCTGCAGACGTACTCCGCGGCCTTTCCGAGGGGGTCGGTGTCCGCGGCGAGGTACTCGGCGACCGTCGCCTGCAGCCCCTCCGGGTCGACCCCCGCGGCGGTGGCCGCCTCGGCGAGCGTGTCCCCGGAGCGGAGGTCGTCGTTCAGCCGGGTCCGCACCCAGTCCGCCATCTGGCCCGGCGGCAGCTCGGTCTCCACCTCGGCTTGGATCCGCGCGAGCAGCGGATCGTCGACGAGCAGCCAGGACAGGCCCGCGTGCTCCTCGACGACGTGCCTGCCGATCGTGGCGCCGTAGAGCGTCTCGTCGCAGACCCGGCGACCGGACGGCCCCACGAGCAGCCCGCGGACCATCGACGTCGGCGGGGTCACGAAGATCCACGCCGCCGTGCTGGACAGGTGGGCGACGTCCCCGCCCGCGGCGATGCCGAGCGCGATCCCGGTGCCGGTGTTCGTCGGCACGCCCTGCGGGTTGCCCGGCAGGTAGGCCGGGGCGTGCCGGGCGACGAGCTCGCGGGAGAACTGGAACCCCCCGGTGGCCAGCACGATGCCGGCGCGGGCGGCGAAGGTCGCCTGCGCCGCCCCGGGCGGCTCGACCCGCAGCCGGGGCACGCCCCCGGCCGGGTCCGGCTCCAGCCCGACGGCGCGGTGTCGGCGCAGGATCCGCACGCCGCGCTCCTCGGCGGCCGCGATCAGCCGCTCCAGCAGCACGTGCCCCGTCATGCCCTCGCCGACGGGCCGGTGGCTGCGCGGGACGGGCGGCGTGACCTCGGCGAACGCCGACGCCTGCTCGTTGCCTGAGTAGTGCAGGTGCGTCCCGGGGACCGGGTAGGAGGTCTTGACCGGGCACAGCGTCCCGTCGAACGGCACGCCGTGGGCCTCCAACCACTCCAGGTTCGCCACGCTGGTCTCGCAGAACCGGCGCAGTGTCTCGGGAGAGACCGCGCCTCGCGTCTCGCGCTCCAGGTAGGCGTACATGCCCTCGGGGGTGTCCGCGAACCCGGCCTCGGCCTGGTGCCGGGTGCCGCCGCCGAGGTAGAGCTGGCCGCCGGAGTCCGCGCCGGCGCCGCCGCCGTCGAGCGCCTCGACCACGGTGACGGACAGCCCCGACTCCACGGCCTCCAGCGCGGCACAGACCCCGGCCAGGCCCAGCCCCAGGACGATCAGGTCCGGTTCGGTCACGCGCCCGTTCCCCCCGGGGCGGGCGGCGGGGTGAAGCGATGACCCCAGAACGCGCCCTCGGTGATGTCGTAGCTCGGCGGGTTCCCGGCGACCCGGTCCCCGTCGTAGCCGAACTCGACGGCGTGCAGGTCCGGCGACCACACGTAGAACGACACCATGTGGTCGTTGGTGTGCCTGCCCAGCGACTGCATCATCGGGACGTCGTGGGTGTACGCGCGGTCCAAGGCGCGGCCGACGTCGTCGAGCGTGCCGCCCTCCACCATGAAGTGCAGCAGGCCGGGGGCGGCCGCGGGGGCCAGGCCGAGGGTGTGCTGGCGGGCGTTGCAGCCCAAGAAGTACAGGGTGCCCGCCGGCGTCTCGGTCGTGTTGCGCTCGGCGAACCCGAGGAGATCGACGTAGAAGGCGTACGCGGCCTCGATGTCGGTCACGTTGAGGATCACGTGGCCCATCCCGAGGTCCCCGGTCACGAACGCGGAGACCCCGGGGGTCTGGGGGACCGAGTGGTCGAACCGCGGTCCGTAGAACAGCTCGACGGGGTTGCCACCGGGGTCGCTGACGGCGGCGAACCCGGCGACCCGGCGGGCGTCGGCCTCCTCCTTGCCGCCGCGGGTCACCGTGTGCCCGGCCCCTTCCAGGCGCTCGATCAGCACGTCGAGGGCACGGGCGTTCGTGACCTGGAAGCCCACGGCCTGCAGACCCGGGGCCGGTGCCGGGACCAGCGCGATGCGGTGGTGGAACTCGTCGAGCCGGTAGTGCAGCGCACCCTCGGTGGGGCCCTCGACCTGCTGCAGGCCGAGGAAGTCCCCGACGAAGACGCTCCAGCGGTCGGGATCGGTGATGCCGATGCGGAGATAACCGAGCGAATGGATGGTCATGATCGCCTCTCAGTAGGCACCGATGATGCTGGGCAGCAAGGCGTCGCCCGCGATGAGGTAGCGGCCGTACACCGGGTAGGCGCCGTCGGGCAGGTTCATGGCGTGGTGCTCGCCCGCGTGCACGTCCCGCCAGAGCTGCTGCAGCAGGGACGCGGTCTTGATCGACCGCGGGCCGCCGCTCTGGTAGGCGCGGTCGACCGCCTGGACCGCGAGCTCCACCGCGACCATGTGGTCGCGCTTGCCGCGCATCCGCTGGGCCAGCGTGGGTTCACCGCCTGCGCAGGCGGTCGCGTAGAGATCGCCGAGGTTGCGCAGCAGGAGGTCCCGGGCCAGGTCGACCTGCCCCGACGCCTGGGCGAACCGGGTCAGGGTGAGGTCGCCGGGCATCAGCATCGGGTTGGCCGCGACCTTGTCCCGGTGCACCTGCAGCGCCTCGTCGAGCGCGGCCGAGGCCATGCCCACCAGCGGAACCACGACCGAGTTCAGCAGCACCCCGAACCAGGGCATGTTGAACAGCGGACCCGGGTTGACCTCCTTGCCCGGGACGTTGCGCTCCAAGGTGTCCGACACGTTCAACGAGCGGTGGTCGGGTACGAGCTGTTCGGTCACCACGATGTCGTTGCTGCCCGTGCCGACCAGCCCCGAGGCGTGCCAGACGTCGACGATCTCGTAGTCGTCCCGGGGCAGCAGGAAGTGCCGGTACTCCGGTGGCCCGCCCGCGCCGTCGTCCACCAGCCCGCCGACCATCACCCAGTCGCAGTAGTCGCTGCCCGACGAGAAGCTCCAGCGTCCACTGAGGACATGGCCGCCCTTGACCCGGCGCGCGGTGCCCGCAGGCCCGTACGACGAGCTGATCCAGGTGTCCGGGTCCTCGCCGAAGACCTCGCGCTGGGCCCGGTCGTCGAACAGCCCGATGTGCCAGGAGTGCACCCCGACGACGCCGGTCACCCACCCCGCGCTGCTCGAGGCCTTCGAGATCAGATGCATCGCCTCGTTGAAGACCCGCGGATCGGCCTCGTACCCGCCGTAGCGGGCGGGCTGGATGATCCGCATGACGCCGATCTCCCGGAACCGCTTGACGACCTCCGGTGACAACCGGCGCAGCTCCGCCGAGTCGGCTTCCAGGCGGCGCAGCTCGGCCGAGTAGTCGGCGAGCTCGTCCAGGACGGGGTGGGTGGGATACATGGCGCGACCTTTCGTGGGAGAAGGAGTCAGGGGACGAGGAGGAGCTCGCGCACCGCGGCCCGACGAGCTCGCTGCGCCTCGCCGGGGCCGAGTGCCCCCGAGGGGACGAGGCGTGCCGGTCGGCGACCGGCGTCCGGCGCGGCGCGGGGCAGGCCGCCGCCAGGCGGGGCGTCGCGTCCTCCCGGCCCCACCTGACCCACGTGTGGTGGGGAACCCGGTGCGGGAGGGTCCACACCGCACGGTCGCGGCACGCGGTCGGGATCCCCGGAGGCGGACATCCCGCCCGTTCTCGGTGTCGTCGTCGTCGACGTCGTCATCGGCGTCCGCGCCCTTCGTCGAGACCTGCCGCCCGCTCGGCACCGACGCTAGGAGCGGCCGGGAGCGTCGGGCCATCGTGATTCCCGCTGAGCGGGAGAACCCGCCGGCTCGGCTCCGCCTCCCGATGTGCGGGATCACCCGTCGAGTCCGCGGGTGGCGCGCAGGTACAACGAGCCGAGACCACCGGGCGACGACGCGGGGAGGACACGGACGTGGCACTCGACGGCGAGACGACCGCGTGGCTCGAACAGGTGCGTGCGGCGATGCCGCCCGACCTGTTCGCCCGCCCGCTGCCGGAACTGCGGGCCCTGCTCTCCGGCGCTCCACCCGGCGGCCCCGAGCCCGTGGAGCGTGAGCACGACCGGGAGATCGACGGCCCGGCAGGCCCGCTGCGGCTACGGGTCTACCACCCCGGCGGTGACGGTCCGCAGCCCGTGCTGCTGTGGTGTCACGGCGGAGGTTTCGTGCTCGGCGGGCTCGACCACACGGACGGGATCTGCCGGGCGATCGCCCGAGCCGCGGGCACGCTCGTGGTGGCGGTGGACTTCCGGCTGGCTCCCGAGCACCCCTGCCCGGCCGCGGTGCACGACGTGGCCGCGGCGACCGACTGGGTGCTCCGGCACGCCGCCGCCCTGGGTGGGGATGCCGAGCGGGTGGTGCTGGGTGGCGACTCCAGCGGCGGAACCCTGGCCGCCGCGGCCTGCCAGCTGCTGCGCGACCGGGGCGCGCCGCTGCCCGCGGGGCAGGTGCTCGTGTACCCGCTCGCCCGGCTGCGCGTCTCCACCCCCGAGCACGCCGACCTTCCGATGATGCCCGCCGCGGCGGCCCGGCGGTTCTGGGATCTCTACGGCCCGGCCGCGCCCTACGCCGAGCCCGCGGCCGCCGCCGACCTCGCCGGGCTGCCGCCCGCCGCCGTCCTCACCGCGGAGGCGGACGCCGGGCGCGACGACGCCGAGGACTACGCCCTCGCGCTCGCCCGGGCCGGGGTGCGGACGGTCGCGCTCCGCGTCCCCGGGACCACCCACGGCTTCCTCGGCACGACGGAGGCGCTGGCCTCGTCCCGCGCCGGCCTGGCCGAGGTCTGCACGGCGCTTCGCGGCCTGCAGAACGGCTCCCGAACAGCGGGACGGCCCGATGTGGTTGCTGTCACAGCGTCGTAGCGTCGGAGCGCGCCTGGGGCGCCTGCGCTTCTCGGGCTCCACCCCGTCCGGCGGTCCATCGCCGACGGGACCGCTCGCGCACCATTCCCACCGCACCTCCCGGAGGCTCGACGATGAGCACGACAGGCACGGGCACCACCACCGAGGGCTGGACGCTCCAGCGTGCACTCTCGACGTTCGCCATGGTCATGATCATCGAGGCGACCGCCCTCGGGTTCACGATCGTCTCCATCGCGCTCCCCCAGATCACCCAGCACTTCCAGACCGCCCAGGGCGGCTGGCTGATCACCGGGTTCGTCCTCGCGGGCGCCGTGCTCTGCCCCCTGGTGGGCAAGCTGGCCGACGTCTACGGCAAACGCAGGCTGATGGTCGTCTGCCTGCTCGTCGGCTTCGTCGGCGCGGTGCTAGCGACGGTCGCGCCGACCTTCGGCATCCTGATCCTCGCCCGACTGCTGCAGGGCGCCGTGCTGCCCACGATGTTCTTGAGCTACAGCCTGATGCGCGACGTGTTCCCCGTCCGGATCCTGCCGCTGGCCACCGCGATCTCGATGACCGGCATGGGCGTCTTCTCGGTGATCATGCCGTTCGTGGTCGGCAGGCTGCTCGACGGCCTGGGCTTCCGCGCGCTGTTCGCCTTCGACATCGTCTGGATCGCGGTGCTCACCCCGGTCCTGATCCTCACCACGCCGGAGTCCTCGGTCCGGAACCGAACGAAGATCGATTTCTTGGGTGGTGGACTGCTGGGCATCGGCCTGGGCGTGCTGCTCCTCGGGGTCAGCATGGGCAGCACCTGGGGCTGGGGCTCCCCGGCCACGCTGGGCTCCATCGCGGCCGGGGTGGCGATGCTCGTCGCCTTCGTGCTGCGGGCGCTGAACTACTCGGCACCGATCGTGGACCTTCGCCTGTTCGCCAGCCGGGCGGTGCTGCTCGCCGCGGTCACGGCGGCGGCGACCTACTCGATGACCGGGGTCTACTCGTCGATGGCGGCGATCATCGCGCAGACTCCGCGCGAGGTCGGCGGAGACTACGGGTTGGGCCTGTCCGCGTTCCAGTTCGGGCTGCTCGCGGCCCCCCAGGCCCTGCTGATGGTGCTCGGCGGGGTGGTCGTCGGGAAACTGATCAACCGGATCGGCGCGGCGAACCTGATGTACCTCGGGCTCTCCCTGCTCATCGTCGCCGGGCTGCTGATCGGCTTCAACCACGGCAGCTGGCCCGCGCTGATGACCGCCGGGATGGTCATGGGCCTGGGCACCGGGCTGAGCTACGGCGCCGTCCCGGCGCTGGTCATCTCGGCGACGACCGCGAAGAACCAGGCCTCGATCGCGAGCATGGTCCAGGTGACCTACAGCAGCTTCTCCAGCATCACGCCGGTGGTGCTCTTCATGATCCTGGGCTCGTACGTCACCTTCGCCTCCGACGGGTTCGTGGTCTACAGCTCCGCGGCCTTCGAGACGGGTGGGCTCTACATGGTCGGAGTGCTCGTCGTCCTGCTCCTGCTGGGCGCCACGGTCCTGCGGCGACACCGGGAGGACACCATGCTGCGGGAACCGGTGGCTCCGGCCGCCGAGCAGACCGACTCGGCGCTCACCCGATGAGCGGGCTCGCCGACCGCCGGATCCTCGTCACCGGGGCCAGCGGGTCGGTCGGCTCGGCCGTGGCCGCCGCCCTGGCCGGGGACAACGAGGTGTGGGGGCTGGCCCGGTTCAGCCGCCCCGGATCGGCGGAGGAGGCCGCTGCGTCCGGCATCCGACCCGTGGTCGCGGACCTGGCCGACCTGGACCCGTCGGTGCTCCCCGCGGTGGACCTGGTGCTGCACTTCGCGGTGGACATGTTCACCGAGCCGGACTTCGAGCGGGCGCACCGGCACAACGTGGAACCGGCGGCGGTGCTGCTCGACCACTACCGGGACGTCGAGGCCTTCCTGCACTGCTCGTCGACGGTCGTGTACGAGGCCGATCCGCGGCCCCGCCGGGAGGACGCCCCGCTCGGGGACTACCTGCGCCACTTCTACCCGACCTACAGCATCTCCAAGATCGCGGCCGAGGCGGTGGTGCGGACGGTGGCCCGGCTCCACGGCGTGCCGGTCACGATCGCCCGGCTCAACGTGCCCTACGGCGACACCACCGGCATGCCGACCATGCAGCTCGAGGCCATCCTGGCCGGGGAGCCGGTCGTCGTGCACCCGGAGTTCCCGGATGTCTTCGCCCCGATCCATCTGGACGACATGGTCCGCACGCTGCCTGCCCTGCTGGGCGCGGCGACCGTGCCCGCCACCATCGTGAACTGGGGCGGCGACGAGCCGGTCGGGGTCGTGGAGTGGTCGGAGCACATGGCCGCGCTGCTCGGCCGCGAGGCCGTGATCGTGCGGTCCGAAGGGGCGATCAAGGGCATGTGCCCGGACGTGACCGTGTTGCGCGAGCTCGTCGGCGGGCCGGTGTGCACGATCGGCTGGCGGGAGGGCATGCGCCGCATGGTCGAGGCCGCGACGGCGACCGCGCGATGATGGCGGCACCGGGAACTCCTGCACGCCACCGCGCCGGTGATGATCGAGCCGCTACGTCACCGCCGCGCTCTGACCCGGTGACCCGCAGACACCCGTTGACCGGCGGCGGTACCGGATCTACGCTTCACGTCACCTAGCAAGCGCTTGGTCGATGGAGCGCGCCGTCCGGGCGCGGTCCCGCAATCGCTCACAGTGACGTGGAGGGGTTCATGGTCGCTCAGGAACCGGTGCCGGTGGACACGGTGACCCAGGATGCGAGCACGCGCGACGTCCGCAAGGTCGCCTTCTCCGGCCTGCTCGGAACCGTGATCGAGTACTACGACTTCCTGCTGTACAGCACGATGGCCGCGCTCGTGTTCGGGACGGTCTTCTTCCCTGCCGGGGACGGCTCGGTGTCCACCGTCGCGGCGTTCGGCACGCTCGCGGCGGGGTACGTGGCCCGCCCGCTCGGCGGGATCGTGTTCGGCCACTTCGGCGACCGGCTCGGCCGCAAGTCGATGCTGGTGCTGAGCATGATCCTGATGGGTGTGGCCAGCGTGCTGATCGGCGTGCTGCCGGGCTACGCCACGATCGGCGTGGCCGCGCCGATCCTGCTCGTCACGCTGCGCGCGATCCAGGGTGTCGCGGTCGGCGGCGAGTACGGCGGCGCCGCGCTCATGGTGATCGAGCACGCGAGCGCCAAGCGCCGCGGCGCGTGGGTGGGCATCGTGCTGATGGGCACGCCGCTCGGTGGGCTGCTCGCCACCCTCGCCGTCACCCTCGCCACCACGACGCTGCCGCAGGACGCCTTCCTGTCCTGGGGCTGGCGGATCCCGTTCCTGATCAGCGCCCTGCTGCTGGGCATCGGGCTGTACGTGCGGCTCAGCGTGGCGGAGAGCCCGGTCTTCCAGGCCGCCGTCGACGAGGCCGACGCGCGCAAGGCCGACGCCGCGCCCGCCGTCGAGCTGCTCCGCAAGCCGGGCAGGCTGCTTCTCGGCTGCGCGGCGGGCATCGGCCCGTTCGCACTCACCGCGCTGCTCAGCTCGCACATGATCGCCTACGCGGGCCAGCTGGGCTATGCCATCCCGTCGGTCATGCAGCTCATGCTCATCATCACCGCCGTGTCGCTGGTCGCGATCCCCGCCTTCGCGGCGCTGTCGGACCGGATCGGGCGGCGCCGCATGGTGCTGATCGGCGCGGTCGGCGCCATCCTGTACGCCTTCCCGCTCTACGCGGCCGTGACCAGCGGATCCTTCCTCCTGCTGGCGCTCGGGATGGTCGGCGGACAGATCCTGCAGAACATGATGTTCTCGCCCCTGGCGCCGCTGCTGTCGGAGATGTTCAGCACCCGCGTCCGCTACAGCGGGGTGTCGATCGCCTACCAGACGGCCAGCCTGATCGGCGCCGGCTTCACCCCGATGATCGCCGCCGCGCTGGTGGCCGCGACCGACGGGTCGAGCGTGCCGCTGAGCATCATCGTGATCGTCGGCGCGGTGCTGACCCTGGTCGCGGTCCTGACGGTGGGCGAGACCCGCGGGCGTGATCTCACCGCGCAAGGCGGGGACACCTGATCGGACGACCCGAAGCGCCCCGACGCCGTCAGCGCATTCTCCACTGGGAAGGATCACCCATGACCGCCTCATCGGCCCCGGCTCGTCATCCCATGGTCCCGGTCGCCCCACCGGAGGTCATCCCCGACGTCTTCACCTCCGACGAGGTGAAGACGCTCTTCGGGGTGGTCACGCAGAACGCTCCGTGGCGGCTGGTCGCCGCGCACCACTTCGCCTCGACCGAGGAGTACCTGGCCATCGCGGGCCCTGCCGCGCTCAAGCCGGGTGCCGTGCTGTCGGACTTCGTCGCGCCCGTCTTCCGCGGCTACCTCGCGAAGGAGGGACTCCTCTACCACCCCGAGCTGCACGACATCTACTTCGGCAGGAAGCTGCTCGAGCTCGCCATGAGCATGCACGGGGCCGCCTACGGGTTCGCCCACCACATGCTGTTCAACCTCAGCGTTCCCTCGCGCAGCTTCGACGCAGGCCACTTCGACGGTCGCAACTGGCGGGGCATGACCTCGGTGAACACGCCGGTGTGGCTCATGGGCGTGATGGCCAAGTCCGGCCTCTTCGACCCGTGGGAGGTGAAGACCGCCCAGGTCATCACCTACTTCTACGACTCCGATCTCGACGGCGGCTTCACCTACTGGCCGGACGGCCCCGACGCCCCGCCCGCCCGGATCCCGGCCCCCTTCTGGAACACCGGGCTGCTGTCCGACAACTCGCGGATGTACCACCGCCGCGAGGGCAACGGCCCGCGGGCCCGCCGCGACCTGCCCGAGCTGAGGCTGGAGTCCACTCTGCACCGCGTCGACGACGAGTGGTCGGTGCGCAACGGGGACACCGAGATCCGCCGCTGCGTCGACGCCGAGACACGCAGCCTGTTCCACTACACCGCGCTCCTGTTCGACGACCGCGCCGACGCCGACCGCTACCTCGACCACACCGACGACCTCACGGCGAGCCAGGTGTTCGACATGCTGGGGGACGACCTCACCCGCCGCGGCGTCGAGTTCTGCTTCCCCGAGGACCCGCTGACCGATCCCGAGTTCATCGGCCTGCTCAGCCGGACCTACGCGATGGCACCGCGGGAGTACCCCGCCGAGGCCCCGCTCGACGTCCGCTGACCTCCGCTGACCTCGGCAGGCGTCGGCCGGGCCCCTCGAGCTCCTCGGCCGCCGGGCGGGACATCGCACGGCGGCCGAGGGGTTCGAGGCGTTGCGGGCACGGGCTGCGGGATCGCCACCGCCGCGCCGCCCGCCCGCACGATCAGGCGTGCGCGTCGCGTGCCGCGGAGTCCGGCACCGCGGGCCCCAGCGGCGGGTAGAGGCCCAACGCCACCAGACCCGCGGCCGCCTCGGCCACGATCGGCCCGCGTGGCTGCCCGCTGAGCCGCTCGGCCACCGCGTCCCCGCCTGCGGGGGCGGTCACCCGGACCGGGCCGTCGGCGAGGTGGGCCAGGCCGTCGAGGGCGACCGCGCGCGGGTCGGCGGTGGTCGGCCCGAACGTCATCCCGCGGCGTTCCATCGCCGGGGTACGGGTGGCGCCGATGACCAGCTCGAGGACGTCGACACCGTAGGCGCCGAGCTCGTACCAGAGGCCCTCGGTGAACACCCGGCCGAAGGCCTTCACCGCGTTGTACACCGAGGTGTAGGGCGAGCCGTAGTAGCCGGCGAGCGAGCCGACGGAGAGGATCCCGCCGCGGCCACGCTCGCGCATCGGTCCCGCGAAGTGGTGCACCAGCGCCAGCCGCGCGGTGAGGTTGAGGTCCACCACCTGCTGGAACCGGCCGAGATCGCCGACCGCGAACTGCTCGCCGTAGGCGTTCGCGCCCGCGTTGAGGATCAGCAGCCCGATCTCGAGACCCTCGGTGGCCGCCGCGATCGCCGCGGGAGCGCCCGCGTCGAACAGGTCCGCGGACAGCGTGCGGACCTCGCGCCCGGCGGCCCGCACCTGCTCCGCGGTCGCGGCCAACGGCTCCGGCTTGCGGCCCACCAGGACCAGGTCGAAGCCGTCGGCGGCGAGCTGCTCGGCGAAGGCCGCGCCCACCCCCTCCGAGCCCCCGACGACGAGGGCCCACGGGCCGTGGCGTTCGAGATCCACCATGATCACTCCCGACTGGACGTGGCAGGGGCAGAGCAGGCCGCGACGGGTGCGCGGCCGCTCAGTACTGCGTGGTGCCGAGGTCGACCGTCATCGCGTTCCCCGTGACGAAGCGCGACTCGTCGGAGGCGAGGAACAGCACGGCGTTCGCCTGGTCCTCCGGCTCGGTGGTCTCGGCGTCGAGCAGGGTCTGGTACATCCCGACCAGCCTCGGGTTGGCGGCGAACGCCTCGCCGTAGGCCGCCATTCCCGCGGGCGAGGTCATCTCGGTCCGTACCCCCGCGGGGTGGAGGGTGTTGACCCGGACGTTGTCCTTGGCCAGCTCCGCGGCGAAGACCCTCGCCAGCCCGAGGACGGCGTGCTTGCTGGCGACGTACGACGAGAGGAACGGCAGGCCCTTGAGCCCCGCTGCCGAGCTGGTCACGATGATCGAGCCGCCGCCGCGGGCGACCAGGTGCGGCGCGCCGACCATGAGGGTGTTCCAGGTGCCGAAGAGATTGACCTCCACCACCTCCCGGAAGTCCTGCTCCGTGACCTCGTGCCACTGCCCGGCGATCATGATCCCGGCGTTGGCGACCACGATGTCGAGGCCGCCGAGCTCGGCCACGGCGTCGTCGACGACCGCGCGCAGCGTCGCCAGGTCGCGGACGTCCGCGACCACGCTCACCGCACGGCGGTCCAGCTCCTCGACGGCCTTGACGGTCTCCCGCAGGTCGTCCTCGGTCGCAGGCAGGTAGGGCACTCCCGCGATCGGCGCACAGATGTCGACGAGGATGACGTCCGCGCCCTCCTGTGCCAACCGGACCGCATGTGCCCGCCCCTGGCCCCGGGCCGCGCCGGTGACCAGCGCGATCTTGCCCTGGACCCGGCCGGTCCGCGAGGTCGTTCCGGTCGTGTCGCTCACCGGGCCTGCACCGGGCCCGGCCGAAGGATCGAGATGTTGCCGCCGGCGTGGTTCACGTCGAAGTTCCTCCTCCGGATCGGTGTCCCTCCGGGGGTGCCGAACCGTCCGGAGGGCGGAGCGGTCCGGACCGCCCACACTCGTGCACGCTAGGAGCAGCGGCTCCAGACGACAGCCGACCCTCCCGGTGAGCGGGCGCATCGCCCCCGAGCGACGCTCCCGCACCGACCCGCGTCTCAGGCGAGCCCCGCGCGCTCGCGCACCAGCGCGCGGACCCACGGCCTGCCGCCGAACAGCAGGTCGGTCGAGGCGGCGCGCTTGAAGTAGCGGTGCGCCGGGTGCTCCCAGGTGAAACCGATGCCGCCGTGCAGCTGGATCGTCTCGCCCGCGACGGTGCGGAAGGCGTCGGCGCAGTAGGCCTTGGCCAGCGGACCGGAGACCGGGTCGACGGTGCCGTCCTGTCCCGCCGCCCACATCGCGTACCAGGCGGTGGAGGTGGCCGCCTCGACCAGCACGGCCAGGTCCGCGCACCGGTGCTGCAGGGCCTGGAACGTGCCGATGGGGCGCCCGAACTGCACCCGGGTCTTGAGATACTCCACTGTGGTGTCGAGGCAGAAGCGGGCGGCGCCCGCGCTCTCCACGGCGACGGCGGCCAGCAGCAGGTCCACCGCGCGGGCAGCGGCCGCCGCGTCCCCGATCCGGGCCGCCCCGGCGCCGGACAGCGTGATCCGCGCCTGCGGCCTGCTGCGGTCCAGGGTCGGCAGCGCGGTGACCTCGACGGTGGGCTCCCGCAGCGACACCAGGGCGAGGACCTCCACGCCGTCGAGCAGCGCGGGGGTGACGAGCAGACCCAGGTGCGGCCCGTCGACCACGTTCTCGAGCGTGCCGGTCAGCCGGAGCCCGTCGCCGTCCGAGACCGCGGTCGGCGGCACGCCGCCCGGGGTCGCCAGCCCCGCGACGACCTCGCCCGCGGCGATGCCCGGCAACGCGGCGACGGCCGCCGCCGAGTCCGACCCGGACAACGCCAGCCCCGCCACGACGGTCTGCAGGTACGGCACCGGGGTGAGCGCGCGGCCCAGCTCGGCCAGCACGATGCCCAGCTCGACGGTGCCCGCCCCGGCGCCGCCGTGCTCCTCCGGCACGGCGATCCCGGTCAGGCCCAGCTCGCCCGCCAGCTGCTTCCACACCGCCGAGCCGGGACCCTCGCCCTGCTCGCGGGCGAGCAGGTCCCGCACCATCGCCTGCAGGTCGCGCTGCTCGTCCGAGAAGGTGACGTCCATCAGGCGGGCCCCCTCGGCAGACCCAGCATCCGCTGGGCGATCACGTTGCGCTGCACCTCGTTCGAGCCGCCGTAGATCGTGTCCGAGCGGGTGAACAGGAACAGCTGTTGAGCGGGCGAGAGCTCGCCCTCCCCGAACCCGGTGGCCACCGTGCCCGCCGCGCCCTGCACGTCCACGGCCAGCTCGCCGAGGCGGCGGTGCCACGGCGCCCACATCAGCTTGGCGATGTTGGCCTCGGTGCCGGGCGTGGACCCGGCGGGCAGCCCGAGGGTCATCACGGCGGTGTGCCGCAGCACCTGCAGCTCCATCCAGGAGTCCAGCAGCCGCTCGGAGACGGCACCGTCCGCGGCCGCCCCCGTGGCCTTCGCGGTGGCCAGGACCTGCTCGTACTCGCGCGCGAAGCCCATCTGCTGGCCGAAGGTCGACACCCCGCGCTCGACGGCGAGGGTGCCCATCGCGACCTTCCACCCCTCCCCCGGCGCGCCGACGACGTCGGACGCGGCGGCCCGGGCGTCGTCGAAGAACACCTCGTTGAACTCGGAGGTGCCGGTGAGCTGCACGATCGGCCGCACGTCGACCCCGGGCTGGTCCATCGACACGAGCAGGTAGGACAGCCCGCGGTGGCGCTGGGATCCCGGCTCGGTGCGGGCGATGACGAAGCACCAGTCCGCCTCGGTGGCCAGCGAGGTCCACACCTTCTGACCGTCGACGTGCCACTCGCCGTCGCGCAGCACCGCGCGGGTGGAGACGGCGGCGAGGTCCGAGCCCGCGCCGGGCTCGGAGTAGCCCTGACACCACAGCTCGGTGCCGGCCAGGATGCCGGGCAGGAAGCGGCGCTTCTGCTCGTCGGTCCCGAACATCAGCAGGGTGGGGCCGAGCAGCTGCTCGCCGATGTGCCCCACGCGCCCGGGCGCGCCGGCCCGCGCGTACTCCTCGTAGAAGATCACCTGACGTTCCCAGGACAGGCCGCGGCCGCCGTCGGCCTCCGGCCAGCCCAGCCCGATCCAGCCGCCCTCGCCGAGCCTGCGCTCCCACGCCTTGCGCTCCTCGAGCAGCTCGTGCTCCCGCCCGGGACCCCCGGTCCCCACCAGGTCGGCGAACTCCCGGGTCAGGGCGGCGGCGAGCCAGGCCGCCACCTCCCGGCGGAACTCCTCGTCCGCCTCGTCGAACCGCAGGTCCACCTCAGGCCCCGTACACCGGGGTCGGCGGCTCGGCCTCGCCGACCAGGTCCAGCACGGCCTTGCCCGCCTCGGCGACCTCGAACCGGCGGCCGATCTCGCGGCGGTGCCCGTAGCGCCAGCCGTCGGCCAGCCCGATCCGGTCGGCCTCGACCTCGAACACGAGCCCCGTGACCGAGCCCGCCTCCTCGGTCCCCAGCCACACGACCAGCGGCGACACGTTCTCCGGCGCCATCGCGTCGAACGCGGCGTCCTGGGTGGCCATCATGTCGGTGAACACGGCCGCGGTCATCGGTGTCCGGGCCGAGGGCGCGATGGCGTTGACCGTCACGCCGTAGCGGGCCAGCTCGGCGGACGCCACGGACGTCAGCCCGAGGACACCGGCCTTGGCCGCCGAGTAGTTGCCCTGCCCGACGCTGCCCATCAGGCCCGCGCCGGAGCTGGTGTTGATGATCCGCCCACTGACCGGGCGGCCCTCCTTGGCCTGTGCGCGCCAGTACGCGGCGGCGTGACGCAGCGGGCAGAAGTGGCCCTTGAGGTCCACTCGCAGCACGAGGTCCCACTCGGCCTCGCTCATGCCGACGAGCATGCGGTCCCGTACCAGGCCGGCGTTGTTGACCAGGGTGTGCAGGTCCCCGAAGGTCTCGACGGCGGTGCCGATCAGCTGCTCGGCGTAGGCCCAGTCCGAGACGTCCCCGGCCGAGGCGACCGCCGTGCCGCCTGCGGCGGTGATCTCCGCGGCGACGGTCTCCGCGGCGTCTCCCACGTCGTTGACGACGACGGAGAACCCCTCGGCGGCGAACGCGTGGGCGTGGGCGCGGCCGAGCCCCTGCCCCGCCCCGGTGACGATGACGACCCGGCTCACTGGTCTCCTCCCTCGGCGCCGCGGCGGGAGTCCCGCATGCTGCGCGCGTCCTGCCCGGCGAGTGAGTCCCGCCCGACCTCGGCGTTGTGGGCGTGGGCGAAGTGGTGCAGCCCGAAGACGGAGTCCATCCCGCTGGACAGGCCCATCAGGTCCTCCGCCTGGTTGATCGCCTTCTTGGTCAGCGCCAGCCCGAAGCGCGGCATGGCGGCGATCCGCGTCGCCATCGACTCGGTGAACTCCGCCAGCTCGGCGCGCGGCACGACGTGGTTGACCATCCCCCACTGCTCGGCCCGCTGGGCGCTGACCCGCTCGCCGAGGTAGAGGAACTCCTTGGCCTGCCGGGTGCCCATCACCCAGGGGTGGGCGAAGTACTCGACGCCGGGGATGCCCATCCGCACCACGGGGTCGGCGAAGAAGGCGTCGTCGGAGGCCACGATGAAGTCGCAGATCCAGGCGAGCATCAGCCCGCCCGCGATGCAGGCGCCCTGCACCTGCGCGATCACCGGCTTGGGCAGCTCCCGCCACCGCTTGCACATGCCGAGGTAGACCTCGGACTCGCGGGCGTAGCGGTTCTCCCCGCCGGGGCGGCCCACGTGGTCCCACCACAGTCCGGCGCGCCGGTCGAAGGACTGGTCCACGTCCCGGCCCGGGGTGCCGATGTCGTGGCCCGCGCTGAAGTGCTTGCCCTCGCCGCGCAGCACGACCACCGACACGGCGTCGTCCGCGGCGGCCCGGTAGAAGGCGTCGTCGAGCGCGTAGGTCATCTTCGAGTTCTGCGCGTTGCGGAACTCCGGGCGGTTCATCGTGACGAACGCGATGCCGTCGGCGACCTCGTACCGGACGACCGGCTCGGCCGCCTCGTCCGGCGGGGCCGACTGGGCCGCTGCCGCAGGTTCGGTGGCGGTCATCGGGACTTCCTCTCGTCGAAACTCTCTAGGCGGGCAGGCCGAGCGCGTCGCCGTAGACGGCACGGTGCTCGCCCGCCGTGCCCCACGCGGCGGCCAGTGCCCAGGTGCGCTTGGCGTAGAGCTGCAGGTCGTACTCGTCGGTGTAGCCGATGGCGCCGTGGCACTGGATCGCGATGCGGGAGACCGCGTCCGCGGCGTCGGAGGCCAGCGCCTTGGCCAGCGCCACCGGCCGCACGGCATCGGTGTCCGAGCCTGCACCCGCGTCGAGCGCCAGCCCGGCCGCCCGCACCGGCGGCTCGGCGAACCGGATGCCCAGCAGCGCGTCCGCCAGGTGGTGCTTGATCGCCTGGAAGCTGCCGATCGGCACCCCGAACTGCTGCCGGGTCCGCACGTAGTCGACGGTGATCGCCAGCTGCCGCTCCCCCAGCCCGACGAGCTGGGCGGCGGCGCCGAGGGCCGCGCGGGCCCGGGCGAGGGCGACCTGTCCGACCTCGACGTCGAGCGCGCTGCCGACTCCGGGGGCGGTGCGGGTCAGCGGCCGCGACCCGTCCACGGCGGCGACCGGCTCCCCGCCGAGCTCCGCGCGCTCCACGAGCCGGGCCTCGCCTGTGCCGAGGACGAGCGCGTGCGTCGCGACCGAGGCCCACGGGACGAGCTCGTCCTGCGGTGCGGCGGTCACCACGACCTCGCCGGACGCGATGCCCGCGAGCAGGTCCGCGCAGCCGGCCGCGGCCAGCAGCGGCACCGCGACCAGCGCGGTCTCCGCGATCGGCGCGGGCACCGCGGCCCGCCCGGTCTCGACGAGCGCGGGCAGCAGGTCGCTGACGGTGAGCCCGAGCCCACCCGCGTCCTCGGCGACCAGCGCGCCCGGCAGGCCGAGCTCGGTCAGCGCCGCCCACAGCGCGGAGGCGGAGCTTGCAGAGCCGACCGTCGACGCGGCGGTCTCGTCCGGCTTCTCCCACGTCGCACGCACCACCGCGGGCGGGCAGCGGTCCGTGAGCAGCTCACGGGTCCCCTGCGCCAGCTCGCGCTGCAGCTCCGACGGGCTGAAGTCCACGGTCTACCTCCCCACCCGGGGCAGCCCGAGCACCCGCTCGGCCACGATCGTGCGCTGGATCTCGTTGGTGCCCGCGTAGATCGGCCCGGCGAGCGAGAACTGGAACCCGCGGCTCCAGGCCTCGTCCACGGCCGCGTCCGCCCCGCGCAGCGCCAGGGCGGTGCGGTGGGTGTGCACGTCGAGCTCGGACCAGAAGATCTTGTTGAGGCTGGACTCCGCGCCCGCCTTCTCCCCCTTCACCAGGCCGCTGACCTGCGAGAGGGTGAACAGCTGGTAGGCCTCGGCGCGCATGGCCGCGTCGACCACGTCCTCGCGCAGCCGCCCGGACAGCGCCGCGGGCCGGGCCGCGGCGAGCTCGGCGAGCCTGCGGGTCGACTCCAGGAACCGCCCCGGGGAGCGCAGGGTGAGCCCGCGCTCGGAGCCGGTCGTGGCCATCGCGACCGACCAGCCCTTGCCGACCCCGCCGAGCACGGCGGAGTCGGGGACGAACGCGTCGTCGAAGAAGACCTCGGCGAAGCCCTCGTCGCCATCGAGCCTGCCGAACCCGCGGACGGTCACGCCCTCGGTGTCCAGCGGCACGAGGAAGTAGGTCAGACCCTTGTGGCGCACCGACTCCGGGTCGGAGCGGAACAGCCCGAACAGGTGCGTGCAGAAGGCGCCGCGGGTGGTCCAGGTCTTCTGCCCGGACAGCCGCCAGCCGCCCTCCACCTTGGACGCCCGGCTGCTCAGCCCGGCCAGGTCGCTGCCGGCGCCGGGCTCGGACCAGCCCTGACACCACAGGTCCTGCGCGGCGGCCATGCGCGGCAGCAGGGTGTCCTGCTGCTCCCGGGTGCCGAACTCGAACAGCGTCGGCGCCAGGAGGAAGATCCCGTTCTGGGTGACCCGCTGCGGGGCCCCCGCCCGGTAGTACTCCTCCTCGAAGATCAGCCACTCCCACAGCGAGGCGTCCCGCCCGCCGTAGGCCGCGGGCCAGGACACCACCGACCAGCGGGCGTCGAACAGCCGCCGCTCCCAGTCGAGGTGGGCGGTGAAGCCCTCCCGGGTGTCCCCGGAGGGCAGCGGCCGCTCGGGGACGTTCGCCGCGAGCCACTCGCGGGCCTGCGCGCGGAAGGCCTCGTGCTCGTCGGTCCAGGTCAGGTCCACGTGCTCACCGACCGAAGGTGTCGCGGACCTCGTCCGCGGTGCCGGAGAGGTTGAGCTCGAAGGTGAAGCCCTGCTCGTAGCGGTAGCTGCGCTTGACGTCCCACGGGTCGATGCCGTTGAGCGACTCCTTGGCCGCCCGGATGATCGTCGGGGACTTCGCGGCGATGTCCGCCGCGATGGCCAGCGCGGTGTCCCGCAGCTGCGCGCGCGGGACGACGCTGTGCACCGAGCCGAAGTGGTGCAGCTGCGCCGCCGTGGCCGGCTTGGCCGTGTAGACCATCGACCGCATGAGGTGCTGGGGCACCAGCCGGGACAGGTGGGTGGCCGCGCCGAGCGCACCCCGGTCCACCTCCGGCAGCCCGAACGTGGCGTCCTCGCTCGCGACGATCACGTCCGCGTTGCCGGTCAGACCGATCCCGCCGCCCAGGCAGAAGCCGTGGACCGCGGCGATCACGGGGACCGGGCAGTCGTAGACCGCCGCGAACGCCGCATAGCAGCCGCGGTTCACGCCGATGATCTCGGAGTTGTCCGGGCAGGCCTGGATCGCCTTGATGTCGACGCCCGCGTTGAACCCGCGGCCCTCCGCCCGCAGGACCACGACCCGGGTGGCCGGGTCGGCCCCCGCAGCGGTCAGCGCGTCGGCCAACGCGAACCAGCCTGCGGCGGTCAGCGCGTTGACCGGCGGCGCGTCCATCACGACCTCGACGATGCCGTTGCCTGCGTCCGCGACGACGATGCCGTGGGCCGTGGGAACTGCGGTGCTCATCGACAGACCTCTCTCAGGGGTGCTGGCTGGAGACGGACACGACCTCGCCGGTCATGTACGTCGAGTAGTCGCTGGCCAGGAACGCGATCACGGTGGCCACCTCCCAGGGCTCGGCCGCCCGGCCGAACGCCTCGCGGCTCGCCAGCTCGTCGAGCAGCTCGGTGGTGGTGACCTTGGCCAGGAAGTGGTGCGCGGCGATGCTGGGCGACACCGCGTTCACCCGGATGCCCAGGTGGGCGACGTCCATCGCCGAGCACCGGGTCAGCGCCATCACCCCGGCCTTGGCCGCGGCGTAGTGCGCCTGTTCCTTCTGCGCGCGCCAGCCGATCACCGACGCGTTGTTGACGATCACGCCGGAGCGCTGCTCGGCCATGACCGCCAGCGCGGCCCGGGTACAGCGGAACGTGCCGGTGAGCGTCACGTCGAGCACCGTGGACCACTGCTCGTCGGTCATCTCCATGATGTTCGCGCTGCCGCCGAGCCCCGCGTTGTTCACCAGCACGTCGAGGCGGCCGAACGTCTCGGCGGTCGCGGCGACCATCCGCCGGACCTGCTCCTCGTCGGTGACGTCGCACGCCACGGTGAGCGGCTTGCGTCCGGTCTGCTCGGCCAGCCGTTCGGCGGTCTCGGCGAGCCTGCGCTCGTGGCGGTCGCTGATGGCGACCTCCGCGCCCTCCTCGAGGCAGCGCAGCGCGGTCGCCGACCCGATGCCGGTGCCTGCGGCCGCGGTGACCAGCACGACCTTGTCCCGCAACAGGTCCCGGC
>Ga0070671_100001110_pt1 | contig 19943 bp, 15 predicted proteins | sample KBSS73metaG_FD_65341 | JGI IMG/M metagenome (GOLD analysis project Ga0070671, IMG submission 65341) | Switchgrass rhizosphere microbial communities from Kellogg Biological Station, Michigan, USA - KBS S7-3 metaG | ecosystem: Host-associated > Plants > Roots > Rhizosphere > Soil ...
GGTCGCTGGATCGGCCGCTGGACCGCCGAGGAGCACCTGCACGCCATCGCGCTGCGCAACTACCTCGTCGTCACCCGCGAAATCGACCCCGCCGCCAATGAGGACGTCCGCGTCGAGCACGTGATGAAGGGCTACCGCGCCGACACGTACAGCCAGATCGAGCGTCTGGTGCACATGGCGTTCTTCGAGCGCGAGCATGCCGTGTTCTGCCGCAATCTCGAAGCCCAGATCACCGAGCCGGTGCTGAAGGGTCTTGTTGGCCGCATCGCCCGCGACGAGGAACGCCACGAGGAGTTCTTCGGGAACCTCGTCGCGCACTGCCTCGGTTACCGCCGCGACGAGACCATCGAGGCGATCGCCCGCCGCGCGGCCGAACTCGATGTGGTCGGCGGGGACATCGACGCATACCAGGACAAGGTTTCCAACGTGGCCGATGCCGGCATCTTCGGACCCGAGCAGCTGCGGCAGGTGATCGCCGACCGCATCACCGCGTGGGGCGTGGCCGACGAGCCGTCGCTCAAGCAGTACGCCTGACGAGTTAGCCAACTCGCCGCTCTGTCGGCCACATCGGATACGGCGCGCCTGCACGGCGCGAAGCGAGAAGCCGGAGTAGCGTCGTTTCTCGATGGCTAGCGACATGCTCTGCTATCCGGGCGGTACCGATCGTTATCACGAGAGGACCGGCCCCGGTCCTGGTACCGCAGCGTCCGCCGATGTGTTCGTGCGGGGTCGCATGAACTCCCTCGCCTCGAGGAGCGCTACGTGACCAAAACTACCGTCCGGACCTACGTGCTCGACACCTCCGTGCTGCTGTCCGATCCCTGGGCCGCAACGAGGTTTGCCGAACATGAAGTGGTGGTCCCGTTGGTGGTCATCAGCGAACTGGAAGCCAAGCGGCATCACCATGAGCTTGGCTGGTTCGCCCGGCAGGCACTGCGGATGTTCGACGATCTGCGGCTGGAGCATGGACGGCTGGATCAGCCGATTCCCGTTGGGACGCAAGGCGGGACGCTGCACGTCGAGCTCAACCACAGCGATCCGAATGTGCTGCCCGCCGGCTTCCGCAACGAGAGCAATGACGCGCGGATTCTCACGGTCGCAGCCAACCTCGCTGCGGAGGGCAAGCGAGTCACGTTGGTCAGCAAGGACATTCCGCTACGCGTGAAGGCCGGCGCCGTCGGCCTGGCCGCCGACGAGTACCACGCGCAGGACGTCATCACGTCCGGCTGGACGGGGATGGACGAAATCGAGTTGTCGGCCGACGACATCGACAAGCTGTACGCAGATGGCGAGATCGATCTCGAAGCAGCGCGTAATCTGCCGTGCCACACGGGAGTTCGGCTGCTGGGCGGCAGCTCGCATGCGCTGGGCCGGGTCAACCCGGAGAAGCGGGTGCAGCTGGTGCGCGGCGACCGCGAGGTGTTCGGGTTGCGTGGGCGCTCCGCCGAACAACGAGTGGCACTGGATCTGTTGCTCGACGAGTCGATCGGCATCGTTTCGCTCGGCGGCAAGGCGGGCACCGGTAAGTCTGCGCTCGCGTTGTGCGCGGGACTGGAGGCGGTGCTGGAACGCCGCACCCAGCGCAAGGTTGTCGTGTTCCGGCCGCTGTATGCAGTCGGCGGGCAGGATCTCGGCTATCTGCCCGGCAGCGAGAGCGAAAAGATGGGCCCGTGGGCGCAGGCCGTCTTCGACACACTCGAAGGTCTGGCGAGCCCCGCGGTGCTGGAGGAGGTGCTGTCGCGCGGCATGCTCGAGGTGCTGCCGCTGACGCACATCCGCGGCCGCTCGCTGCACGACTCGTTCGTCATCGTCGACGAGGCGCAGTCGCTGGAGCGCAACGTGTTGTTGACCGTGCTGTCGCGGCTCGGCGCCGGATCCCGTGTGGTGCTCACCCACGATGTCGCGCAGCGCGACAATCTTCGGGTCGGCCGCCACGACGGTGTGGCCGCGGTGATCGAGAAGCTCAAGGGGCACCCGCTGTTCGCACACATCACGCTGCTGCGCAGCGAGCGGTCACCGATCGCGGCGCTGGTCACCGAGATGCTCGAGGAGATCAGCCCCGGCGCCCTGCCCTGACGCGAGTGATTTCGGCGTGAGTTGTAACGCTGAGCGTGACTGAGCACGCCGAAATCACCAGTCGGTAAACTCGCGGCGTGCCGAAGCGACCCGACAGCCAGGCCTGGCGCTACGCCAGGACCGCCATTGGTGTGCTCGCGGCCGCCGCAGTGCTGATCATCGGTGGGCTGACCGGCCACGTCCGCAAGGCCAGCGCCGAGGACGTCGACTGTTCGAAAGAGAAGTGCGTTGCGCTGACGTTCGACGACGGGCCGAGCCCGTACACCGACCGACTGCTGCAGATCCTCAAGGACAACGACGCGCGTTCGACGTTCTTCCTGATCGGCAACAAGGTCGCGGCCAACCCCGCGGGCGCCAAACGCGTCGCCGACGCCGGCATGGAGGTGGGCAACCACACCTGGGAGCACCCCAACATGACGACGATCCCGCCCGAGGACATCCCGAGCCAGATCTCGAAGGCCAACGACGCCATCCAAGCGGCGACGGGTCAAAAGCCGAACCTTCTTCGAACCGCGGGCGGGCTGATCAACGACAACGTCCTTGCCGCGGCCAAGCAGCAGGGGATGGCCGACATCAACTGGGACGTCATCCCTTTCGACTGGGCGAACGACTCCAACACCGGCGCGACACGCTACATGCTGATGACCCAGATCAAGCCCGGCTCGGTGGTGTTGTTCCACGACACCTACTCCAGCACAGTCGATTTGGTCTACCAGTTCATTCCCGTCCTGAAGCGCAACGGCTACCACCTGGTGACCGTCAGTCAGCTCGTCGGCCCGCGTGAGCCCGGGAGCAGCTACGGCAGCAGGGAGAACGGCCCGCCGGTCAACGACTTGACCGACATTCCGCCGGCCGAGATCCCGACGCTGCCGAATACGCCGTCGCCCAAACCGATGCCGAACTTTCCGATCACTGACATCGAGGGTGCGAACTCCGGCGGCGCGAACAACGGCGCCTGAGTAGGGGACAGGGTGCGCACCGACACAGCGTTCGTGCTCACCATCCTGGTGCTCTGCTACGCGGTCGTCTCGGGCCTCGTCAAGCGGTGGTACATCGCTCCTGCGCTGATCTTTGTCGCGTTCGGAATGGCGTTGGGCCCGTTCGGGTTCGGCGTCATCGAGGGCGGCGCCGACACTGCCAGCTTCACCGTCCTGGCCCAGTTGGCGCTGACCGTCATCCTGTTCAACCAGGCCGCGATGCTCGACCTGCCGTCGGTGGTGCGTCGCGGCCACGTGACGTTCCGGTTACTGGTGTTCGGCTTCCCGCTGACCATGGTCCTCGGCACCGCCCTCGCGCTGTGGGTGATGCCGGTGATGCCGTTGTGGGAGGCGGTGTGTCTGGCGGCCATCGTCGCGCCGACGGAAGTGGCGCTGATCGACGCGCTGCTCGACAACCCTCGCATCCCCGAGCGCGTCCGTCACGCGTTGTCTGTTGAGAGCGGCTGCTACGACGGCCTGGCGCTCGCGGCGATGCTGGCCGCCGTCGCGTTGGCGTCCGAGCAGAACGACCCGGATCCGGGGCGGTGGGGCTGGTTTGCCGTGCGCACCGAGGTGGTGTCGATCGCCGTCGGCCTCGGCATCGGGGTGGTCGGTGGCCTGGTGATCATGAGGTCGCGAAAGCACGGTTGGATGAGCGACGTGTGGGCCCAGTTGGCCACTCTCGCACTGGCGTTGGTGTGCTTCGAGGTGGGAGAACGGTTGCACGGCAGCGGATTCGTCGCGGCCTTTGCCGGTGGTCTTGCGTACTCGATGATGGCCCACCGGGCAGACGCGCAGTTGCCGTCACAAGTGACTGACGCTGCCGGACAACTGCTGGAGCTGATGGTGTTCGCGATGTTCGGCAGCTATGCGGTGTTCGTTGGATGGCGCGACGCCGATTGGCGGGTGGTGGTTTTCGCCGTCGGCGCCCTGTTCGTGGTGCGAATGATCGCGGTGTCCGTTGCGCTGCTCGGCACCGACCTCCCCGGCCGCAGCAGGCTGTTCATCGGATGGTTCGGGCCGCGCGGGATCGGCACCCTGGTGCTCGGTTTATTGATGGTCCAACGAGGCGAGATCCAGCAGACCGCGATGATCACACAGGCGGTCGTGGTCACAGTCACGGTCAGCCTGGTGTTGCACAGCCTCACTGCACCGCTTGGGATTCGGCTGTGGCCTGTTCGGTCGCCGGAGACCGCGACGCCAGAATCGTGAATTCCGGTTCGATGAGCCGTGTTTCGATGATGCCGCTCGACGGCTTCAGCCAGGACGCCTCGGGTGAGGTGTTGCCGGCGTCGTACTCCCACCTCTTGCACACCTTGTCGATCCCGATCGGATAGACGGTGATGGCAGCCGTCGTCACATGGATGCGCAGAAAGTTCTTGTACCCCGAGTAGCGGAACGACGAGAAGGCTTCTGTGCTGTTCCAACCGAAGAGGGTGAACCACAGGAACAGGAACGTCGCGAAGATAAGCGAGCCGACAACGCTGCCGACCAACCCGACCAGCACCATGCACAGCAGCAGGCGCCAACTTGTCAGCGGCGAGAAATACTGAACGCATAACCACGTGATCGCTGCCTGTGCCACGACATGACATGCGGTCTGAGCCAGTCCGGCGAAGCCCCTCAATAAACGCGACGGCCATACGGGCACGCGTTTGGGAACGATACAGAAGGCGGACAACAGGGCCGCGACACCGAGGATCAGGGCGAGCGGCGCCAGGCCCACCTGGCTTGCCAGAATGTCGTGAAACTTCCACGGTTGGGGATCGACACGTATCTCGCCGCCGTTGTCCTGGCTTGCGAGTCTGGAGACGGTGGCAAAGAACAGCAGGATGTACAACATCGCGGGGATGACCATGAACGACGGATTGCGCAGTCCCAGTAGGAAGATGTGACCGTTGAGCCGGCGCGACTGCGTGGCGGTGGGGTAGCAGCTCTTGAGTTTGAATCGTTCCGTATCCTCGGTCGCCGGATCGTTGTCGGCGCTCGGCCTCGGCACCCTCAAGACGTCATCGAGCTTCTGCGTGGTCGACAGGAATGCGCCGCCGCCGCCGGCGGTGACCCTCATTCGCGGGCCTTTTTGGCCAACGTTTTCGGCCGCTTCATAGCGTGCGTAGTGGTGTTTGTCGCCGGACAGCATGAGAACGGTCGTGGCGTCCGGCGGCACCATCGTCCGTTCGACGAACGCGAGGTTGCGGTAGGCATCCTTTGAATTGCCGACCTCGGTCCAGCTCGGTTTGGCCGTGCACAGGATCAGCGCATCCCCCGCGGCCATCAGCTTTGCAGCGGCGTTGAAGTACTCGATCTGCGCCGCATCCACGTAGTTGTCGCTCTGAATATCAATGCCCCACAGCCAAAATGGGCCGGGCAGGTCGACGGCGAAGTAGCTCCGGGTCTGCTCGAGCTCACGGCCGCCGATCCAGTTGGCCTGCGCGAACAGTCGCATGAACCCGGTGAGGCCGTCGTACCAGTCGTGATTGCCCGGGATGGCCAGCATGCGCGGATGCTTCTCGTGAGGGCGTGACTCGTCGGGCTCTGTCCACGGCAAAGCGGCCAGGTATGGCCCGCTGAACCTGTCTTCGTATTCCTTGGGGGTGGCATACGGATACACCTCGTCGCCGCCGAAGACGACGAGCTGTGCGCGGGGCAACTCACGGTCGAGTCCGATCGGCGCAATTTCTGACTGCGAGGCGCACCACGCAACGGAATACGTTTGATTGAATCCGTCTGCGGTGTCGGCGATGAAGTCGATCCACACGTCGTCCGAACCGGAGCCCGCCGTCAACACGCCGGCCTTCAGCGTGCTTTCCATTTCCCGCTTGTCGAGATAGTCACCGAAGGCCGCGGACAGCACGACCTTGGCGGCCGCTCGCGCCAGCGTGGGCGGGCTGAACCAACGCACGGCCTTGCGCCGGGTGAACCCGAGTTCGGCGTCGCTGTTTGGTCGCGGTCGCGGTTGAATAGCAGATGTCATGTCGCCTCCCCGAAGAGCGACGATATCGTTTGAAACCGCAAGAAGTGACCGCATTGCGCACCGGGCCGCGGGCCCGGCGCCATCAACTGGAGGCTAGCGGCGCCTGCTGCCCCGCACCAGGAACCAGCCCGCGGCTGCTGCACCGCCGAGCGCGACGACCCGATCCGCACGATCGGCCTTGGGCAGGTCCAGCAGCGAGATCAGGCCGAGCAACGCGAAGCCGGTGCGCAACGCGGGTTGGCTTGTCGCGGTGGTCACCAGGGTTGCCGGGCTCCGAGTCGCCGGGTCCAGGATTACCGTCACCGTTCCTCCTGCTGACTGAGTTCCAACGCGGGCCGGGGTCGACGGTAATTCGCCCAAGGGCATTGAGAAATAGGGTGTTTCCCTACTTCTCCCCGACGCTCAGGACTTGCCCATGTGCCGGCCGAGTTCGGCACGCGACTTGATGCCCAGCTTGCGGTAGATCCTCGCCAGGTTCGCCTCGACGGTCTTGGGGCTGATGAACAGGGCAGTCGCGACATCGCGGTTCTTCATTCCCGACGCGGCGAGTTCGGCGACCCGTCGTTCGGACGGGGTGAGCTGCCCGCTCTGCCTGGGGCCCACGTTCGCGCGGGCAAGCTCGGCGCGGGCACGGTCGGCCCACAGCGGGATGTGCAGCCGCTCGAAGATGTTGAGGGCCTCGTTCAGGCTCGCCGAGGCGGCTTCCTTCCTGCGTTGCCGCCGCTGTAATTGACCAAGCAGCAACAACGTTCGGCCGCGCTCGAACGGCATCGGCAGCCGGTCGTGTTGCGTCATCGCGGCCGCGGCTGCGGCGCTCGCCGCATCGAGGTCACTGCCGGCGGCCAGCAGCATGCTTCTGCCGCGAGCGGCCGCGGCCAGCATCCACGCCCGGTCGTGCCGCTTCCCGTTGCGCTCGAGGGCTTCGATCAGTGGTTGCGCGTCGGCCCCGCGGCCGACTTGGACCAGCGCCTCGATGGCGTCGACCAGGAAAGCGGCGTTGGGAAGCTCGGTGGGCGTCGATGCCGGGTCGAACTTCGTGAGCAACGGCCCCAGCGTTGCAAGGGCCTCCTCGTAACGGCCGAGCGAGAGGTCGAGGAAGCCGAGCGCCGCAACCACCCTGTCCGTCAACCGAACTGCTCCTGTGCGCTTGCCGCTCTGCAGGGCCTCCGAGGCCGCCTTTCTCGCGTCGTCCTCACGGCCGGCATATGTCGCCAGCTTCGTGCGGAGGCTGTACGCAAGGAACATCGGGGTGTCGCCACCCAGCTGGCGGGCGCGCTCCATGGCGTCCTCGGCCACCAACTCGGCTTCGACGAACTCGCCCCGCCAGATGCTGCCCAGCACCACGTGCTGGGAAATGAAGATCAACTCGCCCTCTTCACCTGTCTCCACGCAACGGCGACGAACACCCTCCAGCACTTGATGAGCTTCGTCGAGCCTGCCCGTCCACTCGAGCAGCAGGGCCCGCTGGACAGAGGGCCGAAACACCAAGGGTGTGAAGATCTTCGGATCTTCGAGCTCCGTTGCGCGACGAAGCTGCTCTTCGTCGAACCCGCCGCCGCCAAGGAATCGCAGGATCACCCGCATACCGAGCGCCAGTCCGAGCAGATGCGACTGGTCGAGGTGTTCGGCGTGGGTCACGGCCTGCTCGGCTATCTGTACGCTCGCCTCGAGCTGGCCGGCTTGAAGTCGGGCGTAGGCCAACGTGATCAGTATCTGCACGCGCAGCTGGCTGTCCGGGTGCAGCTCACTGACGGCGCGCTGCAGCAGGGCCGCGGCCTCGAGGAATCCGTCCGCATACAGTCGCACCACGGCGAGCCGGTTCAACGCCTCTGCGCGTAGGTCGCCGGGTTCCAGCCGCTCGACCGTCTCTTCGAGGATGGTGCGCGCCCGCTCGTGGTCGCCTGCATCGAAATGGTGTAGCGCGGAACGGAGTCGACGTTCGGCGGTGTCGCCGCCGAGGCCGATCGCGAGGTCCATCAACTCCGCGGCTGCGGCGGGCGCGCCACGGACGCGCGCGGACTCCGCGGCCGTATCGAGCGCTCGCAGCGTGACTTGGTCGCCGCTGGTGGCCGCCAACGCCAGATGCCGAGCCCGCAACTCGGGCTCGTCGACGATGTCAGCCAGCCGCCGATGCATCGTCCGCCGCAGGCCGGGCGCGGCTTCGGTGTAGACACCCCTGGCCAGGAGAGGGTGGGCGAAGTGGATCCTGTTGCCGTCGATGGCGATGATGCCTTTGGTTTCGGCCTGCTCGAGCAGTTCGATCAACCGGTCCTCATCGCCGATCGTCGCACTCGAAACCAACTCCACCGTCGGCGAAGCCATGCAGGAAGCCGCGAGCAGCGCATCGTGGACGTCGGAGTCGAGGCCGGACAGCCTGGTGCGTACGACATCGGCCAGCGTGCGGGGCAGCGACGTCTCGACGCCGGGAGCGCGTTCGGCGATGGCCCGCGCCAATTCGATTGCGTAGAAAGGGTTTCCGCCGGACAACTGGTGAATCCGGCCCATCGTCGGGCGCGAGAACGGCCGACGCAGCCGCGCCGAAACCGCCTGGTGCAAATCATGGACACCCAAGGGATGCAACCGAACTCGGTTCACTGCGTCCGGTCGCGGCATCTGCAGCCAAGCGGCGCCACTGCCGTCTCCGTTGGTGCGCACGCTGCCGAGGATTCCGACGGGCCCGGTGAGCCTGCGCGCCGCGAACGCCACCACGTGCATGCTGGACGGGTCGATCCATTGCATGTCGTCGATCGCCAGCAGCAGCGCGCCATCGTCGGCCAGATACCCGAGCACCGACAAGAAGGCCGCGGCGACTGCGCGTTGATCGGTGGCCGTCCCGTCCTCGGCCCGCATCAGCACCTGGGCGACCGCATATCGCTGCGGGTCGGGCAGGTCGGCCCATGCCGATGCGGGGACGCCGTCCAGCAGGTCGGCCAGGGCCGTGTAGGCCAGCACCGATTCGGCCGCGGCCGCGCGTGCCGACAACACCCGGAACCCGGAGTCGCGTGCTACCTCCACGGTCTCCAGCCACAGCGTGGTCTTGCCGATTCCGGGCTCGCCTTCGATCAGCAACGCCGACGGCTCGGACGTCGCAGACGACAGGAACCGGTTGATCACCCGGCCCTCCGTCGGACGACTCTGCACGTCTGGTCCCGGCACAGCTAAACAATTCCAGCTAACGGCAAATTGGTCTACTTTTCTAATCAACTAGGTGGAACACACCTTTTGGCAACATTCCCGCGAGTACGGTTACCCGCTATTGCCCGATGGTATCCATATGCCTGCCGAGCTCTGCGCGCGACCGGATACCCAGCTTGCGGTACACCCGCGCCAGCGTGGCCTCGACGGTCTTCGCGCTGATGAAAAGTACGCCCGCCACATCACGGTTCGTCATCCCCGACGCCGCAAGTTCGGCGACGCGTTGCTCGGCCGGCGTCAGGCCTTCCTGTGCCGTCCTGACCCGCGGCCGGGTGCCGGCAAGCTCCGCGCGAGCACGATCGGCCCACAGCGGGGTGCCGAGTTCCTCGAACACGGCCAGGGCCTCCCGCAACACGGCCGTCGCCTCGGCGCGTTCTCGGCGCAGCAACTGGCCGAGCAGCAACTGGGTGCGCGCCCGCTCGAACGGCATCGGCAGCCGGTTGTGGGCGCTGAGCGCCGCTCGCGCGCTCTGCACGGCGGCATCGGTGTCGCCTCGGGCGGCGAGCACCATCGCGCGTCCGCGGGCGCCGACCGCCCGCATCCAGGCGCGGTCGAGCCGGCGTCCGTTGCGCTCGAGCGCGTCGACAAGCGGTTCGGCCTCATCTGCTCGGCCCACGGCGGTCAACGCCTCCACCGCGTCCGGCATGAACGACGCCGCGTTGATCTCGGTGGAGTCCGGTACGTACGCGGACAGCAACGGCTGCAGTGCGTCCACCGCGGCACCGTAGTTGCCGAGTGAAACTTCGAGGAATCCGACGGCCGTGAGCGCCCATCCCTCGTGCCACGCGGTGCCACTGCGTTTACTGGCGTCGATCGCGTCCGCGACAGCCTGCCGGGCTTCGTCTTCAGAGCCGCCGTAGACGGCGAGCCATGCCCGCAACACGAGACTCAACATGGCCGGGAACTCGGCGTCGAGTTGCCTGGCCAGTTCGCTCACATCGTTGGCCAGTCGGTTGGCTTCACCGAGATCTCCCCGCCAGATCCGATTGACCACGACGTAGAAGTCAACGAAGATCAGCTCGCCCTCCTCGCCCCTGTCGATACAGCGTCGCTCGATGGCCTGCATGCGGTCATACGACGTATCGAGTTCGCCGATGCAGGCCAGAATCAGCGCGTGTTCGACGCTGGGCCGAAGCATGATCGGGGTGAACGAGTTGTGGTCCTCCAGCTCCAGTGCTCGCTGCAGGCTTTCTTCGTCTATGCCACCACCGACGAAGAAGCGAATCGTCGCGCGTGCTCCAAGGGCCTCGCTGAGCAGGCCGGGTTGTCCCAGGCGTTCGGCGAGCGCCACGGCTTTTTCGGCACACTGCCACGCGGAGTCCGGCGCCCCGGTCATAAACAGCGCGTACGCCAAAGTGGTCGACATGCGAACCTGAAGCGGCACACCGGGACTGTCTTCGTCCAGCGCGCGCTGCAGTAACCCGGACGCCTCGAGGTAGCCGTCATCGATGAATCGCACGACGGCCAACGCATACAGGGCTTCTGCACGAAGCGGTCCGGCAGGCACGTCCGCAATGACCTTCTCGAGCAACATGCGCGCCCGCGCGGGCTCGCCGGCGTCAAAGGTGTTGATCGCCAATCGGATTCGACGCTCCGACGTGTCGCCGCCAAGACCGATGGCCAGCTCGAGCAGTTCGGCCGCCGCCGCAGGGGCGCCACGTGCATGCGCCGAGGCCGCCGCATCGTCGAGCGCGGCAAAGGTCTCGGTGTCACCGGTTGTCGAGCCCAATGCCAAATGCCGTGCGCGCAGCTCCAATTCGTCGACGACGCCGGCGAGGCGGTGATGCATCACGCGACGCTGCGTCGGTGAGGCATCGGCGTAGACGCCACTGGCCAGCAACGGATGGGTGAACCTGATCCGGTTTCCTTCGATGGCGATGATGCCGTGGCGCTCCGACGTTTCCAAGAGCTCGATCAGCTGATCTTGGTCGACGACGACTGCTTCGCCGACCAGCTCGACTGTCGGCGTGGCCAGGCATGCGGCGGCGAGAAGCACCTCCTGCGCTGCGGGGTCCAGGCTGCCGAACCTCGCCCGCACCACCTCGGCCAGCGTGCTCGGCAGCGTCTCGCCGGCGTTCGCTACGAATGCGCGTGCCAATTCGATGGCATAGAACGGGTTTCCGGCCGAGATCTGGTGGATGCGCGCCATAACTGCGCGCGGTATCGGGCAGCCCAGCTCGTCCTTGATGATGGTTTCCAGTACCCGGGACGGCAACGGCTGCAACGTGATCCGGTGGACGGCATCCGGCCGGGGAAGGTGTAACCACGCGGTCGCGTCACCGTCGTCGGGTTCGGTGCGGACGGTGGCCAGCAACCCCACCGGGCCAGACAGCCGGCGCGCCGCGTATGCGACGACGTTGGCGGACGACGGGTCGAGCCACTGCAGGTCGTCGATCGCCACCAACACCGGGTCGCTGTCGGCCAGGCGATCGATGACCGAAAGGAACGCGGCAGCCACCGCCCGCTTGTCGGTGGCTGCTTCGGCCACTTGTTCGCGCAACAACACCCGATCGACCGCGATCCGCTGGGGAGCCGGCAGGTCGGCCCAGATGCTCGCATCGACACCGGCCAGCAGGTCGGCCAGCGACCCATACGCCAGCACAGACTCCGCGTCGACCGCACGAGCCGAGAGCACCTGAAACCCGAGGGCACGCGCCCGCGCCAGGCAGGCATGCAAAAGGGTGGTCTTGCCTATCCCTGCTTCACCGTCGAGGAGCAGCGCCGACGGCTCTATTGCCGCGACGGTCAGGAACTCGCCGAGAGCCCATTCCTCGGCGGGGCGACTGGCCATGCCCGTGGTCATTGCCGCAAGGATGTCAGCTAACCCCCGCGGCCGGTACCCGATTTGCCGCTTTCTAGCCGTCGCCGTCGTTCTTATCGCTCTTCGCGCAAGCGCTCATCGTCTACCTTGGCCATCGCCAACACGTCCAGACGCTTGTCAAGCTCCTCTTCCGACAGCTTGTCGCCGATCAGACCACGGTCGATCACCGTCTGGCGGATGGTCTTCTTCTCTTTGAGCGCCTGCTTGGCGACCGCGGCGGCTTCCTCGTAGCCGATCGCGGAGTTCAGCGGCGTCACGATCGACGGCGAGGATTCGGCGAGTTCACGCAGCCGCTCCTCGTTGGCGACCAGCCCGTCGATGCAGCGCTCGGCGAACAGCTTGGAGACGTTGGTCAGGATCTTGAACGACTCCAGCACGTTGCGGGCCATCATCGGGATGTACACGTTCAACTCGAACGCGCCGTTGCCACCACCCCACACGATCGCCGCGTCGTTACCGATCACCTGAGCCGCAACCTGCGTAACCGCTTCGGGGATAACAGGATTGACCTTGCCCGGCATGATCGAGCTGCCTGGCTGCAGGTCTGGCAGCTGGATTTCGCCAAGACCGGTCAGCGGCCCCGAACCCATCCACCGGATGTCGTTGGCGATCTTGGTCAGCGACACCGCGATGGTACGCAGCGCCCCGGACGCCTCGACCAGACCGTCGCGCGCGGCCTGCGCCTCGAAATGGTTTGCGGCGACCCGCAATTCAGCAATACCCGTCTGCTCAGTCAGCACGGCGACCACCCGCTGGTCGAAATCGTCGGGGGCATTCAGGCCAGTGCCCACGGCTGTTCCGCCGATGGCAAGCTCGCCCAGTCGCGGCAGCGTGGCCTTCACGCGCTCGATGCCGGCTTCGACCTGCCGGGCGTAGCCGGAGAACTCCTGGCCCAGCGTCACGGGCACGGCATCCATCAGGTGGGTGCGGCCCGACTTCACGGTCGTGCGCCATTGCCGAGCCTTGCCGGCCAGCGATTCGTGCAATACCTCGAGCGCCGGAATCAGATGGCGCACAGCGGCTTCCGTCGCCGCGATGTGGGTAGCAGTCGGGAAGGTGTCATTGGACGACTGCGACATGTTGACGTCGTCGTTGGGGTGCACGGTCACGCCGTTCTGCGCGGCGATGCCTGCGATCACCTCGTTGGTATTCATGTTCGAGCTGGTGCCCGAGCCGGTCTGGAACACGTCGATCGGGAACTGGTCGTCGTGCAGGCCGTCGGCGATCTCACCGGCCGCTGCGATGATTGCGTCGGCCTTCTCGGGAGCCAGCAGCCCGAGGTCCTTGTTCACTTGCGCGCAAGCGCCTTTCAGCAGTCCGAGCGCCCGGATCTGCGTGCGCTCCAGACCGCGTCCCGAGATCGGGAAGTTCTCTACCGCCCGCTGGGTCTGCGCGCGCCACAGCGCGTTGACAGGCACCCGGACCTCGCCCATGGTGTCGTGCTCGATGCGGTACTCGACATCTTCCTTGGGGGACGAGTCGATGCTCATGTGAATCCTTTTCGGTCTGGTGATTACGGGAGCGGGTAGACGGCGTTGCTGTCGCCGGTGAAGTCGATGGCGGAGTATTCGTTGAGCTTGGACAGCCGGTGGTAGGCCTCGATCATCCGCACCGTGCCCGACTTCGACCGCATAACGATCGACTGCGTGGTGCAGCCGCCGCCGTAGTAGTGCACGCCCTTGAGCAGGTCACCGTCGGTGACACCGGTGGCGCAAAAGAAGACGTTGTCCCCGGAGACGAGGTCTTCGGTGAAGAGCACCTGGTCAAGGTCGTAGCCGCGGTCGACGGCCTTCTGGCGTTCGTCGTCATCCTTGGGCGCCAACTGGCCCTGAATGGCGCCACCCATGCAACGGATCGCGGCCGCGGCGATGATGCCTTCAGGTGTGCCCCCGATTCCGACGAGCAGGTCGGTGCTGGTGTTGGGCCGGCATGCCGAGATCGCGCCTGCGACGTCACCGTCAGAGATCAGCCGGCACCTGGCGCCCGCGGCGCGCACGTCGGCGATCAACTGCTCGTGCCGTGGCCGGTCCAGAATGCACACGGTCAGGTCGGACACCGACACGTTCTTGGCCTTGGCCACCTTGCGGATGTTCTCGCCGATCGGGGCGGTGATGTCGATGGCGTCGACGGCATCGGGTCCAACCGCGATCTTGTTCATGTAGAACACCGCCGACGGGTCGTACATGGTGCCGCGCTCGGAGACCGCGAGCACCGAGATCGCGTTGGAAAGGCCCTTGGCCATCAACGTCGTTCCGTCGATCGGGTCGACGGCGAAGTCGCATTCGGGGCCGTCGCCGTTGCCGACGTCTTCGCCGTTGTACAGCATCGGGGCGTTGTCCTTCTCGCCCTCGCCGATCACCACGACACCGCGCATCGATACCGAGTTGACCAGTTCACGCATGGCGTCGACGGCAGCGCCGTCGCCGCCTTCCTTGTCGCCGCGGCCTACCCAGCGGCCTGCGGCCATGGCGCCGGCCTCGGTGACTCGCACGAGTTCGAGGGCGAGGTTGCGATCAGGGGCTTCACCGCGCGCGGGGCTCATGGGTGCAGATTCTCCCATTGGACGATCGGAGTTTGGCAGCTGGGATACTGGCGGGGATGGATGGAGAGCCCCTACCCCCGCCCAATGTCGTCGCCGAGGCGACTCCGGCCCCCAAGCCCCAGAAGCCCCGGATCCTTCAGGACGGCCGGGACATGTTCTGGTCGATCGCACCGCTGGTGATCGCGTGCATTGTGCTGGCGGGGGTGCTCGGCATGTGCTCGTTTGCGCCCAACGGGCCCGGCAAAGGTCCGGCGCCCAACTATGACGCTCCTGCCGCGCTTCAGGCCGACGCCGATGCCTTAAAGATCCCGATCCGGCTGCCGAAGCTGCCCGACGGCTGGCACGCCAACTCCGGCAGCCGCAAAGGTATCGACGGAGGCCGCACCGACCCGGTCTCGCGCCAGCAGGTCCGCGCCGTCAGCTCCACCGTCGGATACCTGACCCCGAGCGGCATGTACCTCAGCTTGACGCAGAGCAACGCCGATGAGGACAAGCTGATCGCCTCGCTGAACACCGACGTCTATCCGACCGGGGCACAGGACGTCGACGGCGTGAAGTGGGTGGTGTACGAGGGCGCCGAGGGGTCTGCCCAGGACGGCAAGCGGGCTGAGCCGGTGTGGACCACCCGGCTGAACGGTCACGGCGGCCCGGCGCAGATCGCTATAACGGGCGCCGCGGGTACCGACGAGTACCGTACGCTGGCTCAGGCGACGCAGACCGCCTCGCCACTGCCCGCCAAGTAGGAGAATCCATGACAGCGCCGGAAGCCGATCTCACCGGCTGGACCGCCTCCCCGTTTTCGGCAGCCGGTTTCACGTATGACGTCTATCGCAAGGGCGAAGGCCCCGGTGTCGTGCTGATCCCCGAGATGCCCGGTATTCATCCAGGAGTACTGGCGTTGGGTAACCATCTGGTGGACAACGGATTCACCGTCGCATCGCCGTCGCTGTACGGCACGCCCGGCGCCCCGGGTGTCCGCCCTGGTGCAGTGCCAGTGATGCTGCGCGGTTGTGTGGCAAAAGAATTCGCGGCGTTCGCCACCAACGCGGACCGTCCGGTCGCCCACTACCTGCGTGCGTTGGCCCGCGACCTGAACGAGAAGACGCCGGGTAAGGGCGTCGGCGTGATCGGCCAATGCTGGAGCGGCGGGTTCGCGCTCGCGGCCGCGGTTGACGACAGCGTGCTCGCGCCGGTGCTGAGCCAGCCGTCGCTGCCGATCGGGTTGACGGCCAAACATCGACGCGATCCCGGCTTGTCCGAGGCCGAGTTGAAGGTCATCGAGCAGCGTGCCGCCAACGACGGATTGTGCGCGCTGGGCCTGCGTTTCAGCGAAGACCCGCTATCGCCGGGTGCGCGCTTCAAGACGTTGAAAGATCGGCTGGGCGATGCGTTCGAGGTCATCGAAATCGACTCGAAGAAGGGCAACGAGCACGGTTTCGGCAAGATGGCCCACTCGGTGTTGACGCTGGAGGTTCGCGAGGTCGACCTGCATCCGGCCTTCGAGGCGCGCAAGCGAGTCGTCCAATTCCTCAAGGAGCGACTGGCTTAGCGGGCGCCTTCACCGGCGTCTTGGATTTGCCGCGACGCGCGAACCGGCCGAGAAGCCTTCGCTGCTTTGGCTTTTCGTCGTCATCGGGATCATCCATCGGAACCCCCTTGTACACGGCCAGGTAGACGCTGATCGTGGTGACGATGACGATCATCAACACCGGACCGATCACGATGCCCCACGCGCCGAACATGGCGATGCCGGAGAACACCGCGAGCAGCATCAGCGCCGAGTCGAGACGTGCGGTCCGCGGCACCAGGATCGGTCGCAGGAAGTTGTCGATGTTCGTCACCACGATGAGATGGAAGAGGATGACGAAGGCGCCGCCGAATACGTTGCCGAACAAGATCATTCCGATTCCGAACGGGATCGTCACAATGCCGCTGCCGAGCGGAATCACCGATAGCGCCGAAAGCAGCACCGCGAAAAGGAAGAAGCCTTGGTGGAAGCCGGCGATGTAAATGGAGGCCGCGCCGGCGACACCCTGACAGATGGCGATGACGAACTGGCCCATCACGGTGCCCTTCACCATCGCGCCCATCTTCGACATGTACAGGTCGGTGATCTCTTCGCCGAGTGGGTTGAGTCGACGGATCAGCATGAGCACCTCGTCGCGGTTGGTCAACAGCGACAAGAACACGTAGAGAAACAGGATCGCCGCCGTCACTCCGCCGAACACACTGCCCGCCGCACCCTGCAGCAGACCGAGCAGCCACTCGCCGACCTTCTGCGCCGCGGTCGCCATCGAACCCCGTAGCGAGTCGGGGGTGACGTCGACGTTGATGAACGGCACTTTGTCCAGCACGTCGTTGACGAAGCGCAGCGCCTGATCGCCAAGGGTCGACAGGTCGGTGCGGCCCACCCACTCCGCCACCCGTTCGACCATGTTCGTGATCTGCACGACGGCGAGCATCACGAACAGCCCCATGGGCACCACCACCGACGCGATGGCCACCAACAAGGTCAGCGTCGCCGACAAGCCGGTGCCGAAGCGCTTGTTGAGCCGGTTGAACAACGGCGTGAACAGGTAGGCGGCGACCGCGGCAACGACGATCAGAATGAAGTAGCCGCGCAGGAAGTAGGCGCCGAACAGCAGCGCGATCACCGTCGCAACGGCCAGTGCACGCTTTTGTGTCAGCGTGAACTCGGTGTCCATGGCCGTGACGCTAGCTCAGCTGAGAACGTGCTGTGGCCTGGCTGGCGCGCTGGCGTTCGATGAACCCGATCGAAACGCGGTTCATCAGAGTCGGCGCGAGTCGGGCGAAAAGCCACTGAGCGTGTGCCAGTCGCGGCTTCACCAGGATCGCCTTGTTCTTCTCGATGGCGCGCAACGTGTCTCGCGCGAGCCGGTCGGGGTCGTAGGCGGTCTTCACGCCTTGGCCCTCGAGAAAGTAGTTGCGCCCCACGAATCCGCCGACCGCGCCCTTGTCGAGGATCGGGGTCTCGACGGCGGACGGGCACACCACCAACACGCCGACGCCGCGACTGACGGCTTCGGAGCGAAGGGCCATCGACAGCCCGACGACGGCGTGCTTGGTGGTGACGTAACTGGTGATCTGGCCTGCCGCGGTCAGTCCCGCCATCGAAGCGGTGTTGATGATGTGGCCGTGGCCTTGCTTGACCATCAGCGGGTAGGCCGCCGCGACACCGTGCACGACGCCTCGGATGTTGACGTCGATGATCGCGTTCCACTGGTCGAGCGTCAGCAGCTCGGTGTCGCCGCCCCACACGATGCCTGCGTTGTTGAACATCAGGTCCAGTCGCCCGGCGCGATCCACGACGTCGTCGACGACGGCCTGCACTGCGGCGGCGTCGGTCACGTCGACTCGCGCGGAGCGGGCGTTGGCGCCGAGGGCGTTCGCGGTTCGTTCGGCGGCCTCACCGTCGATGTCGGTGCACACGACGGTGGCGTCCGCATTGACCAGCGCGCGGCACAACGCAGCGCCGATGCCCGATCCGGCGCCGGTGACGATCGCGTGTTTACCCGCGAAACTCATTGCGGAGCCTCCGCCAGTTTCATGACATGGCCAAGGATGTCCGGGTAGCGCTTGAGGTGCGCGCCGCCGTTGAGGTCGAGCACTTCTCCGGTCAGCCACGACGACGCGGGCGAGCACAGGTACACCACGGCGCCCGCGATGTCCTCCGGCGTACCTGCCCGGCCCAGCGCGGTGTTCTCGATGTACTCCTCGATCACGCCGGGGATGGCGGCTGCCGGTTCGGTGAGGGGGGTGTGGACGAAGCCGGGTGCGACGGCGTTGACGCGGATGCCGCGCGGGCCGAGCTCGAGCGCGGCGACCTGGGTGAGCATCGAAAGCCCGGCCTTGGCAGCGCAGTAGGCGCTCATGCCCGCGGCGGGTTGACGGCCGTTGAGCGAGCTGATCGAGACCAGCACACCGCCGGGGCGCAGGGTGCGGCCCGCGTGTTTAGCGACGATGAACGCGCCGGTGAGGCAGACGTCGATGACGTCGCGGAACTGGTCGACGGGCATGTCGGTGATCAGCCCGACGTTCGAGAACCCGGCGGTGTTGACGACGACATCGACCGGTCCGGTCTGCTCGAAGAGCCGTTGTACGGAGTCCTCGTCGGTGACGTCGACGGCCGCGCCGGTGTGCGGATCGCCGAGTTCTGCGGCCCTGCCGCGCGCCCCGTCGGCGTTGAGATCGGCGATGGTGACCCGGTCTTGTTGGGCTGCCAGCGCCTGCGCCGTCGCCCAGCCGATCCCGGACGCTCCGCCGATCACGACCGCGCTCCGCTGATTACCGTTGCTCATGCCGGACGGCCCTTCGACGGTGAACTAGAACGCGTTCTAACTTAGCGCTAGGGCAGACTCGCAATGTGACCGAATTGAAGATGTCCGATTCGATTTCTGTGGCCGCGACACCCGATGAGTTGTATGCGTTGGTGTCCGACGTGACGCGGACGGGTGAGTGGAGTCCGGTCTGCAAGGCGTGCTGGTGGGACGACGGCGCAGGCCCGCAAGTCGGTGACTGGTTCACCGGCCGCAACGAGCTTCCGGAGCGAACGTGGGAGACGCGCAGCCAGGTGGTCGCCGCCGACCCCGGTCGCGAGTTCGCGTGGGAGGTCAACAACGGCTGGGTGCGCTGGGGATACACCTTCGAACCCGAAGACGGCGGCACCCGGCTCACCGAACATTGGGAGTTCCTGCCCGCGGGCATCGAGGGCTTCCGCGAGCGCTGGGGCGAGCACGCCGACGCGCACATCGAGCATCGTCGTGAACTCGCCAGGACAGGCATCCCCGCCACGCTCGCGGCGATCAAGAAGACCGCGGAGTCTTAATCTCCGGCGAAACTGTATTCCGGCAGGCCTCCTCTCGAATTCCTGCTGCTGGAATACAGTTTCGGCGCAACCCGAGTCAGCGCTTGACGCAGCGAAAGCCGATGTGGCTCATGCCGGTATCGACGGGTTGCGGTCGCCGCGCCGCGGGGCGGTAGCGGAGACAGTAGTTGTCGGCGCACAGGAACGACCCGCCCTTGACGACCTTGCGCGGCATCTGGAACTGCGGCTGGCGCGGGTCGTAACTGCCTGCCTCGCAACAAGGATCGCCTTCGCGCGAGTCGGCGTACCAGTCCGTCGTCCACTCCCACACGTTGCCTGCCATATCCGCCAACCCGTAGCCGTTCGGCGGGAAACTGCCGACGGGCGTCGTGCGGCCGTAGCCACGATCGGGGCGCCACGGGAAGTCGCCGTGCCAGTAGTTGGCCATCGGCTGGTCTGGCTGTTCCGGCTCGTCGCCCCAGGTGTACGTCGCGCCGTCGAGACCGCCGCGCGCGGCCGTTTCCCATTCGGCT
>Ga0070671_100001113_pt1 | contig 19930 bp, 21 predicted proteins | sample KBSS73metaG_FD_65341 | JGI IMG/M metagenome (GOLD analysis project Ga0070671, IMG submission 65341) | Switchgrass rhizosphere microbial communities from Kellogg Biological Station, Michigan, USA - KBS S7-3 metaG | ecosystem: Host-associated > Plants > Roots > Rhizosphere > Soil ...
CGCTGATCGCCCGGGCGATCACCAACTGCTGGATCTGCTCGGTTCCCTCGAAGATGTCGTAGGTGGCCATAAGGCGTTCGGCGGGTGCTTGCACGTCCCCTGACCAGCAGGTTCGCGACCGGCTCGTTCGCTGAATCCGATCTAGTTCGGCCAGTTCTAGATCAAAACCAGACCCAAAATGCCTCGAAGATTGCCTGCGCATCTTCGAGGTGCGCGTGCGCGTCTCGAGGGTCGGCCTCGACGCGCGTTCGCGCACACGGAACACCGCGGCGGTGTGCTCTGGCGGTGACCGCTCTCGCGCTGTGGTCTCCTGCGCCGTCGATCTACAGCGGCACTGATGCAGTCCAGCGCAACATCATCAGCGAACGCGCGCTGGGATTCCCTCGGGACTGATGCTTCTTGTTGCCCTTGCCGTCCTGCGGACGGTCAGAGCAACAAAGATCTACTCCAGGAGCTCCGGCGGGACCTGGTTGTTCCAGCCGGTGGAAGGCCAGTTGAACCAGCCGGACGAGGCGTAGGTGCCGCCGTCGGGGTGGATCGTCGTGCCGGTCACGTAGGACGACAGCGCCGATGCGAGGAACACGACGCAGCCGGAGACGTCGGACTCGTCACCCACGCGACCCATGGGGACGGCGATGCGAACGCCTTCGGGGCGGAGCCAGGAGTCGTGGCCGCCGGAGATCTTGCGCATGTTCGGCGTGGGCGTGATGTCGGGGGCGACGTTGTTCACGCGGATGTTGTCGGGCGCCAGCTCGACAGCGAGCGTGCGGCCGAACTGCTCGACCGCCGCCTTCGCCGCGGAGTACACGGCGAAGTTCGGCGCGGCGCGGTGGCATTCGATCGTCGTGAGGTTGACGATGCTGCCGCCGCTCCCTCCGGCCTGCATGCGTGGAATCGCGAGCGAGCAGGCGTGCAGGACATGCATGAGGTTGGTGCGCAGCAGCGCGTCCCACGCCTTGGGCGTCGTCTCGACGAACGGGGCGCGGAACGTACCGCCCACGACGTTCACCAAGGTGTCGACGCGCCCCCATCGGTCGTCGACCGCGGCGAACAGCGCCTCAAGGACCTCGGGGTTGCGCGCGTCGCCGTGATGGACGATCGCATCGGCGCCGAGGACTTCACGGATCGATGTCACGGCTTCGACGTCGATGTCGACGATCGCCACGTGGACACCGTTGGCGACGAGATCCTTGGAGATCGCTTTGCCGAGTCCGCCAGCCCCACCGGTCACGACCGCGACCGACCCGTCGAGCCCGGCCCGTTCCTCGAACCAACTCACGACAGGGTCGCGCCGAACGCCTCGAGGAACTTACCGGCGTTCTCCATCGCCGCGGATGCCTCGCGATGGCGGTCGGCGTCCTTTGTTCGTGACCGGATCGAGTGGTCGTCGATGCGGGAACCCGCACCGGTGACGACCGCCACCCGTCCAGACGTCATGTGGGCAGTCTACGAATGTGAGGTTCTCTGATTGCGCAACAAACTCACCGAGTCGACCGAATCGTCAAGCTTCCTCTCGGACGACCGCTGCCGCAGTTCCCGTCACGACCGCAACGCCGTCCTGGTTGACCGTCGTGACCGTCAGCTCGGCGACGGTGCGGCCCGCTTCGTCGTGCACCGCGTCGACGGTTGCCGTAGCCGTGAGGGTGTCACCTGGCCACACTTGCCGCACGAAGCGCACGCCGAAACGGACGACTGCGTCCGAGCCGAACCAGTCGGTGAGGACCCGGCCGGTCGCGCCCATCGTCAACATGCCGTGAGCGAACACCGACGGAAAGCCGGCCACCGCGGTCGTGAACACCTCGTCGGTGTGCAGCGGGTTGTAGTCCCCCGACGCGCCGGCGTACATGACGATCTGCGATCGCGAGAGGTTCTCGACGATGACGGACGAACGCGACTGACCGATCTCGATGCTCACGCCACCGGCTCCTGCTCACGCACGCCGACCTGGCGGGCCGTGACCACCAACTCGTCCGTCTCGACATCGCGGTACTCGTGGAGCGTCTCGGTGAAGCAAAGCGTGCCGCCGCGCTTGCTCTGCTTCTCCCACGACCTGCCCTCACGCTCGATGACGCGCAGCACCATGCCCGGCCGCATCGGCGTGTGGATCTCGAAATGCTGCTCCGCATGGAGAGCACCCCGCGACTCCGCGTGTGCCCCGCTCGCCTCTCGCCCTGATCCGAACCACGGTGTTCCCGGCCTTGGGCGCAGAGGCCACTCCGGATCGAACTGCGCAGCGGCGATCGCGAACGTCGGCGGCGCCACCCGTCCCTCAGCGAAGTCAGGATTCTCATCCCCGATCGCGCGCGCGAAGAACAGGATGTGGCTCGCCTCGACGGGGAACCGTTCGACGGTCATGTCGTCTCCTCCATGCGATGACCGATGCACAACCTCGGCCTTGACACTTTAGTCAAGTAGACTCGCCGCGACGCCACCCTACGAAGGAGCCAGCGTGCGTGTCCCGAAGGCCGACCTTCCGGCAGAGCTACCGATCCACAACAACCTCGTCCGGGCTCTCTACCTGAACCCGGACCTTCATCGGAGCTTCGGAAGCCTTGCGATGCGGGTGCACAGCGCATCCCATCTGAGCGACCGGGTGCGTGAGCTTGCGGTGCTACGGACGATCGCCCTGCTTCGAGCCGACTACGAGTGGGGGAACCACGTCATCGCCGCACGCCAACTCGGCATCACCGACGCCGAGCTGCGCAAGGTCCGCTCCGGCGAGCTCGAGGGGTTCACAGCCGCCGAGGCACTGGCGATGAGGCTCGCCGAAGCGGTCGACGGTCGCGTGGTCGACGACGCGTTGTGGTCTGAAGCATCGACCGTGTTCAGCGCCGTCGAACTCCTCGACCTCGTGGTGGTCGTCGGGTTCTACGGCTTTGCGTCCCGGTTCGTGCTCGCCCTCGACATCCCGCTCGACGACGGCGTACACGGTCTCGAGCAACCCTGACGAACCCGCGGCGCACGCGCCTCGAGTCAGTTCGCCGCCGATCGCTCGATGGTGCGTGCCGCGGCTTCCGCGGCTTCGTCAAAGCGAGTCGTGATCCGGCGCGCCCACGTGGGGTGGGTGAAGATCCAGAACTCATCCGCCAGGATGCCCGCGAGCACCCGCCGACCCGCCTCTGAGCCGTCGATGACCTGCGTCGCAGCCTTTGCGGTGTCCGCCGACGGCGGGATGACCCGGCCGGACGCCGACCCATGGCGCGACGGCCGGTTGCGCTCCGACTCGGTGATCCGTGACGCAACCGCGCCGGGACACACGACGCTCACTCGCACCGGCGTGCCGGCGAGCTCCATCCGGAGGGCTTCGGTGATGCCGAGCACCGCTTGCTTCGACGACGCGTAGGCGCCAACCGTGTCGCTCGGCGCGAACGCCGCCATCGACGCGGTGTTCACGACGCGCGCCGGCTGGGCCTGCGTGAGCAACCGGGGCACGAACGATGTGATGCCGTGGACGACACCGAGCACGTTCACTTCATAGAGCCATCGCCACTCCGCGACGCTCGTCTCGAGCACCTTCCCGACCGGCATGACGCCGGCGTTGTTGCACACGAGATGGACCGAGCCGAAGCCGTTCCAGGCTGTCGTGGCCAGTCGTTCGACGGCGTCGGCGTCTGCAACGTCCACTTGAACCGCAGCCGTGTCGACGCCAAACGTGGACGCGACACGCGTTGCCACCGACTCGGCTGCATCGAGCTCGATGTCGGCGACGACGACCGCCATGCCGGCGCCGGCGAAGGCCTCGACCATGCCGGCGCCGATCCCGCTTCCACCGCCGGTGACCACCGCGACCTTGCCGGCGAGCGGGCCGTCGCTCACTGCGTAGGTCGCGCCCGGTCGATGGCCTCGAGGACTCGGGGCGGTGACATCGGGAACCTGTCGACGCGGGCGCCGATCTGCGCCAGCGCGTCGTTCACCGCATTGGCGACCGCCGGTGGAGCGCCGATCGCACCACCTTCGCCGACCCCCTTGTAGTGGCCGGGGCTCGAAGCCGGTGTCTCGATGTGCCCGTGCTCGATCATCGGGACATCCGCCGCGGTCGGCAGCAAGTAGTCCAGGAACGTCGTAGTGAGCGGGTTGCCGGCCTCGTCGTAGACGAACTCCTCGAGCAACGCTCCCCCGATGCCCTGCACGACACCGCCGTCGATCTGCCCCTCGACGATCGCCGGGTTGATCATGACGCCGCAGTCCTCGCTCACGACGTAGCGAAGGATGCGCACCTCGCCGGTGTGACGGTCCACCTCCACGGTGCAGATGTGGCAGGCGTTCGAGTACAGCGGATCGGTGACGGGGACGCGGCTGATGACCTCGAGACCCGGCTCGGCGCCGGGTGGCAGCTGCTCCGGAGCGAAGTACGCGGTGTGGGCGATCTGGGTGAGCGTCACCGAGCGGGACGGGGTCCCCCGCACGGACGCGACGCTGTCGATGATCTCGATGTCCGCGGGCGCCGCCTCGAGCATGCCGGCGGCGATGGCGACGGCCTTCTCGTGCAGCTCGAGCGCGGCGTGACGGATGGCGGCGCCGAGGATCGGACCACTTCGGCTCCCGCCGGTGCCGAACGCGTACGGGGTCTGCGCGGTGTCGCCCTGGTGCACGGCGACGTCGTCGATCGCGACACCGAGGTGGTCGGCGACGAGCTGCGCAGTCGTCGTCTCGAGCCCCTGTCCGTGGCTACCGGACCCGAGATACACGTCGACGCAGCCGTTGGTCTGCACCCTGATGTGCGCCGGTTCGGCGCTGTACACGCCGAAGTTCGCCTGCGGCTCGATGTACAGCGAGATGCCGATCCCGAGCAGGCGCCCCTCGGCCAGCGCGGCCGCCTGTTCGGCGCGGAAGGCGTCGTAGCCGATGAGCTCCGCCGCCTGCTCGAGCGTCTCCGAGGGCGAGACGTGCACGAGCGACATCCCCGTCGGCATCACGTACGGCAGCTCGCCGCGATCGATCACGTTGCGGCGCCGAAGCTCGAGCGGATCGACGCCGATGCGCCGGGCGAGCGCGTCCATCGCCTGCTCACGGGCGAAGGTCTCGATCTGCCACGGTCCGCGGTACGGCGCCCGAGGCACGGTGTTCGTCCACGCCGATGCCGTCGAGAAGGCGTACTTGGGGATGCGGTACGGCCCGGTGAAGTACAACGCCGCCATCGTGCCGGGACTCGCCGACAGCGGGTACGCGCCGGCGTCGTCGAGGTGATCGATGCTTGCGCCGAGCAAACGGCCGTCGTCGTCCGCAGCAAGGGTGACCGTGCACCGCTCGATCCGCGCTGACGACGCGGCAAGGAGGTTCTCGCGGCGGTCTTCGATCCACTTCACCGGCCGTCCGAGAAGGTGGGCGACGAGGATGATGACCTGCTCGTCGCGGAGCAGATAGGCCTTCTGGCCGAAGCCGCCGCCGACGTCCCCCATGGTCACGCGCACGTGTGTCTCCGGCACCCCGGTGATGCGGCTCGTCACGGAACGGACGTCGTGGGGGGACTGCGTCGAGATCCAGACGCGGAACTCTCCCGAGGGCGGATCGAACCACGCCAACACACCTCGCGGCTCCATCGGGACGGCGTGGTAGCGCTGCTGGCGGTACGTCTCGGCGAGCACGTGCGCGGACGACGAGAGGATCGACGCGAGCTCGTCATCGGGCGGCACGGCGAGCGACGAGAAGATGTTCGAGTCGCGCTCGCCCTCGTGGACGAGGATGTCGGTGCTCGCCGCGGCACGCTCGAAGTCGACCACGGCCGGAGACGGGTCGATGTCGATCTCGATGAGCTCGGCCGCGTCCTCGGCGAGCGCCCGTGACTCGGCGACGACGACGGCGATCGGGTCGCCGACGAACCGAACGTCGCCGTCGGCGAGCGGCCGTTCGGGAACGTTCACCATGTCGAGCAGCGGCGTGGCGGCCATCCGTCCCCGCAGCCGGCCGTTGACATCGGCGGCGGTGAGGACGGCGACGACACCAGGCGCCGCCTTGGCTGCCGTGGTGTCGAGCCCGACGATCCGCCCCCGCGCCACCTCGCTCCGCACGAAGTGAGCGCTCAGCGTGCCGGGCACGCGGACGTCGTCGACGTAGCGGCCGCGGCCGGTGAGCAGGCGCGGGTCCTCCTTCCGGCGGACCACGGTGCCGACCAGGCGCGCCGATGGAGCCAGTGCAGATGCGGCGGCGAGATGTTCGACGGATGACGCCATCAGTTGTTCCCCGCGTTCGCCTGCGCTGCCTGGCGCACGGCCTTGACGATCCCTTGGTAGCCGGTGCAACGGCACAGGTTCCCCGACAGCCCTTCGACGATCTCGTCGTCGGTCGGCGACGGATTCTGATCGAGGAACGCCGTCACCGACACGACGAAGCCTGGTGTGCAGAACCCGCATTGCAGCCCGTGGCACGCGGCGAACGCCTCTTGCACGACGTTCAACGACCCGTCTGCCGGCGACAGACCCTCGATCGTGGTGACGTCCGCGCCTCGCGCCTGCACCGCCAGCATCAGGCACGATCGCACCGCGGCGCCGTCGACAAGGATCGTGCACGCGCCGCACACGCCGTGCTCGCACGCCAGGTGCGTGCCGGTGAGTCCGCAGTCGTCCCGAAGGAAGTCGGCCAGCGTGGTCCTCGGCTCGACCGAGGCGCGCACCGACTCGCCGTTCACCGTCATCTCGAGCTCATGCATCGACACGGCCAGCCTCCTCCAGCGCCTCAGTCAGGGCGAGCGTCACGAGCCGGGCTCCGGCGCGCTTGCGGTACCACGCCGGAGCGTGGATGTCGTCCGTCGGTTCCATCTCGGCGACCGCGGCTTCCGCGATGGAGTCCACGTCGACCTTCCCCGGATGCTCGCCGACCAAGGCCTCCTCGGCGGCGCGGCCGCGCAGAGGCGTCGACCCCATGCCGAACATCGAGATGGCGGCGCGCTCGACGTTGCCGTTGTTCCCCAGGGACACGGCGCAGGCGACGCCGGCGATGGCGAAGTCACCATGCCGGCGCGCCAGCTCGCGAAACCCGTAGCCGGCACGCGACCAGATCGGGTACCGGATGGCGACGAGCACCTCGTCCGGTTCGAGTGCTGTCATCCAGGTGCCTTGGAAGAAGTGCTCCGCCCCGACGACCCGTGCACCCGACGGCCCTGCCACCTCGAGCTCGGCGTCGAGCGCGAGCGCGACGGCCGGCAGCTCCGAGCTCGGATCGGCGTGCGCCGTCGATCCGCCGACCGTGCCGCGGTTGCGGATCTGGAAGTGGCCGATGTGCGGCAGCGCACGCGCGAGCAGCGGTACGGCAGCCGCGACCGTTGCATCGTGCTCGGCGGTCGACTGACGGACCGCCGCGCCCACGCGGACGTGGCCGTTCACACGCTCGATGCCCTGGAGCTCGGCCACCCCGGTCACATCGATCAGGTGCTCGAAGCGCGTGAGCCGCATCGCCAGCAGGGGGATGAGGCTCTGGCCTCCGGCGAGCGGCTTCGCCTCGTCGCCGAGCTCCGCGAGCAGGCTCACGACGTCGCTCAACGACGAGGGCGCGTGGTACTCGAACGGCGCCGACTTCATCGGTGCGCCTTCACAGCCGGGTCACCCAACCGCCGTCGACCGTGATGATCTGGCCGTTGATCCAGTCACCCGCTCGCGAGCACAGCACCAGCAGCACGCCCACCAGATCACTCGGCGGGCCGCAGGTCTTGCCGGGGACCATGGTCGAGAACACGTCGCGCAGCGGGTCGTCCTTCGCCATGGCCCGATAGCCGCTGTCGCTGTCGATGAGGCCGGGAGCGATGGCGTTGACGTTGATCCCCTGCGGCGCCAGCTCCGTGGCGAGGTTGACCGTCACGCTGTGCAGGGCCAGCTTGCTGACGCTGTAGATGCCGCCCGGGATGAACGCACCGGCCGACGACCCGTTGATGATCCGCCCGCCGCCTCGCTGCAGCATCGACCCGACAACGGCCTTCGAGCAGACGACTGCGCCCATGACGTTCACCCGCAACACGCGCTCGAACCAATCGAGCGGCAGGTCGAGCAGGCTCGCGCGAGGGATCTCGGTCATCAGCGCGGCGTTGTTCACGAGGATGTCGATGCCACCGAACTGCTCGGTGACCGCCGACGCCATCGCCGCCGCCGATGCCGGGTCCGTGATGTCGAGCTGCATGCCGACTGCGGCGTGCCCTTGGTCGATCAGGACCTTCGCGGCGGCGTCGGCCTTCGCCTGATCGAGATCGGCGAGGACAACGCTCGCGCCGACCTGCGCGAGGGCCTGCCCGTACACCGAGCCGATGTCACCCCCTCCCCCGGTGATGACCGCCACCTTCCCGGTGAGGTCGAACAGCTCTTCCGGACGCGACACAGTCATCGCACTCCCTCCCTGTTGAACACCTCGAGTGCCGCTCTGGCCTGCGAGGACACCGGCGCCTGCAACATGCTCATGGCGCAATCGATGAGGTATGCCGCCTGCAGCGCCAGCGGCATCACCGGACGGCCACTTCGCTGCGCTCGCTCCCGGTACGCGCTGGTGTGCAGGCAGAGCAACGTCGCCTCGAGGACCCGCTCGGTGCGCACGGGCTCCGGAACGTCGGGCAGCAGCGACGTCACCTGGTCGACGAAGCGATCGCGGTGTTCGCGGTACGGCGCCGGCAGACCGTAGAAGGCGTCAGGCCCCGTGGTGATCCACAGCACGTGCTCGACGAACGACAAGTAGTAGCTGTCAGGCAGCTCCGACAACTCGACGACGGGCAAGAGATACGCCTCCACGACGGCGCGCAGGTCGTCGGGTGGCGCCATGGCGGCGAGCACGGCGCGGCGCTCGATCAGCCGCGGCAGCCGGTACATGAGGATCGCGTCGACCAGCACCTCTTTCGTGCCGAAGTGGTACTGGACCGCTGCCGGGCTCGAACCGCCGACCGCCGCGCCGATCTGCCGCAACGACACACCGTGCAAGCCACGCTCGGCGAACAGCCGCTCGGCCGTCACGATCAGCCGCTCCTTCGTCGACCGCACATCGAGCGGCTCCGACGCGGTCGGCGGCGAACTGGGCATGGCGGCAGTCAAACAGTTGTGACATGATTCTGTCAACTGTACGAAACTCGTGACGCGCCGTACGAAGACAGGAGACACCCCTGTGACAGGAATGCCGCCGCTGCCGGCCGACTATCGCGTCCTCGACCTGAGCGAGGGCATCGCCGGCGCGTACTGCACGAAGGTCCTCGCCGATGGCGGCGCCGAGGTCATCAAGGTCGAGCCACCGGACGGCAGCGCGCTCTGGCGGCGGTCGGCCTCCGGCACGCCGATCGACCCGCGGTACGGCGGCGTGCTCTACCAGTACCTCTCGTGCTCGAAGCAGAGCGTCGTCGCCGATGTCACGGTCGACGCCGACGTCGATCTCGTACGAGCGCTGGTGCGTGACGCCGACGCGATCGTCTGGTCACACGAGGCGACGCTCTGCAGGCACGATGCGTTCGCGGTCGACGAGCTTCGCCGGCTCGCGCCGCACGCCGCGGTGCTCGCGTTGACGCCGTTCGGGCTGACGAGCCCGTGGGCCAACCGGCCGGCGAACGAGTTCGTGCTCCAAGCGATGGGTGCGAGCGCATGGAGCCACGGCTCACCGGACGACACGCCCGTGATGATCGGCGCGTCGCACGGTGACTACGCCCACGGGACCGTCGGCGCGCTGGGCCTGCTGATCGCACGCGAGCGCATCCGGCAAACCGGTCGCGGCGAGCTCGTCGACGTCGCCGGGCTGGAGGTGCTTCAGCTCGCGCACTCCTTCTTCCCCCTCACCTTCCTCGACCTCGCCGGTCGACCCCACCGAACCCGGCGCATGGACTCGATCCCCGGTATCCACCGCGCGAAGGACGGCTGGGTCGGCTACTGGGTGACCACGGGACAGCAGTGGCTCGACTTCTGCGCCATGCTCGAGCGCGTCGACTGGCTCGAAGACCCGTCGCTCGGGCTCATGGACAATCGCGCATTGCACCACGACGAGATGGTCGCAGCGATCGACGAGTGGACTGCCGAGCGCACGACCCAGGAGATCGTCGACTTCGCCACCGCGCTCCGACTCCCGATCGCCCCGGTCGGGAACGGCGCAACCTTGCCGACGTTCGACCACTACGTCGAGCGTCGTTGCTACACGACACACCCGCGGACGAACGTTGTGCAACCAGACGTCTGGTACACGCTGTCCGGTGGCGCCGAGCGGCGCCCCTTCGAGCCGTCCCCGGCGCTCGGCGAACACACCGACGCGTATCGAGGTGCTCCGTCGAGGACGCACGAAGGGATTCGCCCCGATGCGACCGCGGACGATGGCGCCCGGCCGTTCGCCGACGTTCGCATCGTCGACATGACCGCCTTCTGGGCGGGCCCGATCATCTCCCACATGCTGTCGATGCTCGGCGCGGACGTGATCCACATCGAGGCGCCCTCGCGCCCTGACGGCATCCGCATGGCGGCCACGATCCCGTTCGGCGACCCGGGTTGGTGGGAGACGAGTCCGTTCTTCAACGGGACGAACACCACGAAGCGCGACCTCGCCGTCGACTTGCAGACGGAGCGCGGACGCGAGCTGCTCCTCGAGCTCATCGCGACGTCCGACGTCTTGATCGAGAACTACAGCCCGCGCGTCATGAACCAGCTCGGGCTCGATTACGAGCGTCTCGCCGAGATCAACCCGGCGTTGATCATGGTGCGCGCCCCCGCGTTCGGGATCTCGGGTCCGTGGCGCGATCGTGTCGGCTACGCCCCGACGATCGACGCGGCCAGCGGGTTGTCCTGGGTCACGGGTGCGCCGGACGGGCCTCCATCGATGACCGGCGCGGCGTCTGACGCGGTGGGCGGCATGCACGCGACCCTGGCGCTCCTCATGGCACTCGAGTATCGGCGCCGCACTGGCAAGGGGATGTTGGTCGAATCGCCGCAGGTCGGCGCCGGCCTCAGCACCATGGGCGAGCAGGTCGCCGAGTACTCCGCGAACGGGGTGCTCCTGGCCCGCACCGGCAACCGCTCATGGGTCGGCGCCCCGCAAGGCGTGTACCGCGTCGTGGACTGCGAGGATCCGTTCCCGGGTGTCGGCAGTGACGACTGGATCGCACTCAGCGTCGAAGATGACTCGCAGTGGTGCGCACTCACCCAGGTGCTCGGCGACGACACGCTCGAGCGAGACAAGACGCTGGCGACTGCCGCCGGTCGGCAGGCGGCACACGATCGCATCGACGACGCCATCGCCGCATGGGCACGTACGCGCACCGCAGCCGCCGCAGTCGAGGAGCTGCTCGCGGTCGGCGTGCCTGCCGCGCCGGTCGTACCCCCGCATCGTCTCGCCGAGATCGAGTCACTGGTCGCCCGGCAGTTCTACGAGACCGTGCACCACCCCGTGGCCGGCTCGATGCGGGTGCCCAAGTTCCCGATCCGGTTCTCGAGCGGACCGGAGGTGTGGAACCACAGCCCCGCGCCCTGCCTCGGCCAGCACAACCGCGAGGTGCTCGTGGACGTGCTCGGCCTCTCCGACGACGACGTGCGACGGCTCGAGGCCGACGGCGTCATCGGGAGCGAGACGAACGTGAACCTGGGGTGGTGACGCTGCTGGGCTAGGAACCCGCGGCGGCGGCCACGGATGCGAGCAACTGCTCGATACCGCCGAGGTGGGGTCCGCCCGGCGCTCGGAACGTCAGGTCCTGGCAATCCACACCGGGATGCGTGAGCGCGACCGCGAGCGTGCGCAAGATCGCTCCACCGAGCTCCTCGGGCTGCATCATCCGTGCCGGGATCTTCCCGAGCGCGACCCACGTCGGGAAGAGCTCCGCTGCGAGCTCGGGATCGAAGGACCGGGCGAACTCCGTGCCGTCGGTGGTGCCGACCTTCACGCAGGCGAAGCGCACATCCGGCTCCTCGGCCCGGAGGCCCCGAACGAGCTCCTCCAGTCCGGCCTTGCTCGTGGTGTACGGGACCAAGCCCGGGTACGGCGCACCGACGCCCTCGCTGGAGAGGAACGCGACGAACCCCTCCGACGTGAGGTGCGGCAGCGCGGCCGCCGTCACGAGCGCAGGAGCGACGAGGTTCGTCGCCAGCACCTCCCGCCACATCGTGACGTCGGCGTCACGAAGACGCGCCAGCGCTGATGCGGCCGCCGCGAAGACCAGGAGATCGATGGATCCGAGCGTCTTCACCGCTTCGTCGACGAGCCGCTCGCAGTCCTCCGGTACCGCAAGGTCGGCGACGATCGCCCGCTCGTTGTCGTCGACGATCTCGACGAGACGGTCCTGGCGCCGCCCCACGACAGCGACCTCACCCCCCTGCGCGAGCGCCTCCACCGCGATCGCTCGACCGATCCCCGCGGATGCGCCGATCACGAGCACACGCCGCCCGTCGAGCAGTCCAGACGAACTCATGGGACCCTCCTTCGTGCGAACGGCGTCCGACGTTCGCGACTCCCGTGGGCGACGGTACCAGAACTTGACGATTTCGTCATGTAACTCCGTACATTTGAAATTGCTCCTTGCAAACCACCAGCGGTTGGGCGTAGGGTGGGCACATGACGACGAAGCTGTGGGCGAACTCCGGCGACAGCCACGTGATCGAGCCCGAAGACCTCTGGACGTCTCGGCTCCGCGCCGACCTCGCCGAGCGGGCCCCGCGCGCGGTCAAGGACGAGAAGCACGAGACCGTGTACGTCGACGGCCAGACGGTCTTCCGGACGCTCGCCGCGTTCGCCGAAGCCGGCCGTGCGCCCGGCGGGTTCGACCTGAAGCAGCGGCTCGTCGACCTCGACGGCGAAGGCGTCATCAACCAGATCCTCTTCCCGTCGATGGGCCTGTGGGCCTACCGGATCACCGACGGCGAGCTCTGGACGGCGTGCGCCCGCGCCTACAACGACTGGATGGCGGAGGAGGTCATGGCGTTCTCGCCGCGCCTCGTGGGCGTCGCCATGCTGCCGCTCGTCGACATCGAGGCGTCGGTCGCCGAGGTCGAGCGGGCGGCCGGCCTCGGGTTCCGGGCCGTCATGGTCGGAACGACGCCCCCGGCGGGCCTCGAGTACAACCTCGACGTCTGGGAGCCGCTGTGGGCTGCGGCGGAGGACGCCGGCGTCGCGCTCGCCTTCCACGTCGGCACCGGCGCCGACCCCCGCATGTTCAAGGGGCCCGGTGGCGTGGTCATCAACTACGTCGAGACCTTCTTCCCCGGCCAGCGGACGGTCACGATGATGACGGCGTCCGGCGCGCTCGACCGCCACCCTGATCTGAAGATGTTGATCGCCGAGGGCGGGGCCTCGTGGGTGCCCGCGCTGGCGGACCGAATGGACGAGGCCTACCGCCAGCACGGTCCCTATGTCGCGCCGAAGCTGTCACGACTGCCCAGCGAGATCATCTTCAGCCAGGTGTACGCCTCGTTCCAGCACGACCCGTCGGCAGTCCCCGCCTACGACGCCATGGGGTACCGCAACGTCCTCTGGGGCGACGACTACCCGCACCTCGAGGGCACGTACGGCCACACCCAGGTGACGCTGCACAAGCTCTTCGACGGTACGGACGCCGCGGTTGCCGACGCGGTCCTCCGGTCCAACTTCGACCGGTTGCTCGGCACGACGACGACCGTTCCCCCCGCCGCTTGAGCAGCCGTCCGCTGCATCCGCGGCACGGCCCCCACGACCCCGCGACGGCAACGCCGCCGCGGCGCCCCGGATCGATCCGTCGAACGACGACGCACGACTCGCTGCGGCCCGACGGCCTGCTCGGACCCCTCGTCGTCGTCGCACGCGGTCGGGACCTGCACACGGGTGTGCGGGGCGCGACCAGGGTGCTCTCGACGGCGTCGGTCGATGCGAGGATCGACTACGTCGGCGGCCGGAGCGTCACCGCACTGTCGGTCGCCCCAACCGCGCAGGGGCTCGACACGCTGATCGGGGTCGCGGCCTCGTCGGGCTTCCGACAGGCCCTCGACGAGGTGTTGCCGGGTGAACGCGGGACCGGGTCGCTGCGCTACCAGCTGCTCGACGACCTTCCCACGGCGGCTCTCGTGAGCGGGTTCGCCGTCGTGGCGGCGGGGGTCCGAGTCCCGTCCAAGCACCTGGGAGCCCAGAACGAGGACCTCTGCGCCGGCTGGGCCACCGGGGGCACGATCATGCTCGGCATCGAGCAGGACGGATTCGTGCCGGTCGTGACAGGTCCGCCCGCGCCGACCCTCCTCTCGCCCGACGACGACCTCGCGTGGCACGACATCGCACCGCCATCGCCGCACGGCATGCGGCGATGGCGGCGCATCGACGTGTGGCGCGAACTCGACGTGGTACAGATCGAGTGCTTCTTCCGCGACAGCCATGTCAACACCGACGGCCTCGAGACCGTCGTCCACGAGTACGCGGTGGGGGCGGCCGTCGACCCGTCGACGATGCGCTTCACGAAGTGCGAAGCGGCGGTCGGTGTGCTGCCCTGGATGGAATGCCCCGGCGCGGCGGCGAGCGCGGGACGGCTCGTCGGCGCCCCGGCGTCGGGTCTGCGTCAATGGGTGCGCGAGACGTTCGTGGGACCACCGACGTGCACCCACCTCAACGACACCCTGCGCGCCATGGAGGACGTCCCAGTGCTCGTCGCCGCGCTTGCCGAAGGAGATCGCCATGAGAACGCCTGACGTCGCCATCGTCGGAGTCGGCGCCACGCCGTACTACTTCCGTGGCCAGTCGTACCCGCAGACGCTCATCGAGCTCGCCGGCAAGGCGATCCTTACCGCTTGCGAGGACGCCGGCATCGACGTCACCGAGATCGACGGGTTCGCGTACTACTCCGAGGCCGGCGGTGGCTACGGCCAGAAGCTCGACACCGCGACGTTCATGGAGACACTCGGGATCCCCGAGGTGACGTTCTCCGCCACGCTGACGTCTGGCGGCGGCGGGTCGGCCGGGTCGATCGGCCTCGCCCGCGCCGCCCTCGTCGCCGGCGACGCCACCTATGTCGTGACGGTCATGGCCTTGCAGCAGCTGAAGCAGCGGCTGGGCGCCGTGTTCGGGGCGATGCCGCTGGATCCCCAGAACTCCTTCCTCATGCCATCCGGCCTCATCGGTCCGGGTCACTTGATGTCCATCCTCGCCCGCCGGCACATGCATCTCTACGGCACGCGGCGTGAGGCGTTCGCCGAGATCGCCATCTCCACCCGGGAGAACGCGTTGAATCGACCGAAGGCGCAGAAGCGGACGCCCCTCACGCTCGAGGACTACTTCGCGTCACCACTGATCGCCGAGCCGCTGTGCAAGCTCGACTTCTGCCTCGAGACGGACGGCGCCGTGGCCGTGATCACCACCACGATGGACCGGGCGCGCGACCTGCGGCAGCCGCCGGTGAAGGTCGTGGCCGCGGCCCACGGGGGCCGGCGTGAGTGGGGTCGTGCCTTCGCCAACTTCAGCATGCTCGACCCGGACTTCGCCTCCTCCGGCAATGCCCCGATCGCCGCCCAGCTCTACCGCAAGGCGGGCGTGGGCCCGGAGGACATCGACGTCGCGTTGCTGTACGACCACTTCACCCCGATGGTGCTGATGCAGCTCGAGGATTACGGGTTCTGCAAACGCGGGGAAGGTGGACCGTTCGTCGAGAGCGGCGCCATCCGCTACAAGGGCGGTTCCATCCCGCTGAACACCCATGGCGGCCAGCTCTCCGAGGCGTACGTCATCGGCATGACGCACGTGCTGGAGGGCGTCGAACAGATCCGAGAGACCGCGATCAACCAGGTGCCTGGGGCCGAGCTGGCGCTGGTCACCGGTGGACCGGCGACGCTGCCGGTGAGCGGCCTCATCCTGGGGAGGGCCTGATGACCGCGCAGGCGACGACGTTGCCGACCGACACGATCCGGATCACGACCGATGCCTGGACCGAGCCGTACTGGGAAGGGGCGAAGGACGAGCGGCTCGTCGCGCCGAGGTGCGCTGCGTGCGGCACCTTCCGCTTCCCACCGTCGGCGTTCTGCCCCGAATGCCGCTCGCAGGACACCGAGTGGGTGAGCCTCTCGGGACGCGCGTCGGTGTTCAGCTTCAGCGTCGTCCGCGGTCACCCCGGACACCCCGACCTCCTCCTCGTCCCGGCGGTGTTCGAGTTCGCCGATGCCCCCGGCGTGCACATCGTCTCGAACATCATCGACGCCGCGCCGGAGGACGTCACCATCGGCATGCCGGTCGAGGTCGTCTTCGTCGACATCGCCGACGGGTGGAAGCTCCCGGTCTTCCGACCGGCGTAGCGTCGATCCGATGACATCGGCTTTGCCGGTCGGCCGACCTCGCCGCTTCGGTGACGCCGAAGAGCGCCAGCTCATCATGGATGGCGCCATGGCAGTGATGGCGCGCACCGGCTACGTCGAGGCACCGCTCGGCGACATCCTCAGCGAGGCGGGCGTCTCGACGCGCGCGTTCTACCGGCACTTCGCGACAAGGGACGCTCTCCTGCTCGCGCTCTATCGACGCGATGCCGATCGAGTCGGTCGACGCCTGCGAGACAGCACCGACGCCGTCGCTGACCCGGTCAAAGCGCTCGAAGCGTGGGTCGACGGCGTCCTCGACCTCTTCCACGAGCCGCGCCGCGCCCGGCGAGTCGCCATCCTCGGATCGCCCGCGATCCGACGTGCCGACGGCTTCGACGCCGAGTTCGACCACGGCCTGTCCGCGCTGGCCGCGCCCTTGTCCGACGCCATCCGACGAGGTGTCGAAGCAGGCTCGTTCCGTTCCGATGACCCACCCATCGACGCCGCGATCATCGTGGCCACCGCGCTCGAAGCGGTCCGCCTCTTCCCGCGGCATCGAGAGGACGCACGCACGCTGATCCTGCGATTCGCGCTCGGCGCCCTCGGCGCGAGCGGAGGACCAATCCGCCGTCGACGTTCAGCAGCAGTCCGATGATCGGATTCAGCGCCTGATCATGCTCGACAGCATGGGAATGCAGCTGTGGTCGGATGCTGACCGGACATACGGCCGACTTCCGGTGACGCCGTGGCTGTGCGGGCCGGGGGGCGGCCTTCGTGTCGGCGCGCTCGCGATCCTCGTTGACATGGTCGTGGGGCACACGCCGTCGATGGCGATCAACCCGACGATCGACATGTCGGTGCGGTGGACGGCGGCTGCGCCCACACCCGGGGTGGTCGTCCGGGCCGACGCGTCGATCCTGAGGTTCGGACGCCAGCAGGTCGTCGGCGAGACGACGATCTTCGATGACGCATCCGGCGACGTGCTCGGCTGGGGCTCCGCCGCGTTCGTGCATCGTCGGATGGGGCCACCGCTGGGCCCGATCGCGACCCCGAGGGGCGAGGGCCCCCAGGCGGCGTCCGTGGAGGAACTGCTCGGCGTCACCTCGCCGCGTGCCGGCGTCGTCGAGCTCCCGTACGGGTCGCGGGTGGCCAACGCCGGCGAGGCCGTGGCCACGGTCATGGGCGGTATTCAGGCCGTCGTCGCCGAGATGGCCGCGGACCAAGCCACCCCCGCCGGATACGTGGTGTGCGGTCTCACCATCCGCTACCTCAGCCGCGTCAAGGTAGGACCGCTACGGGCCATCGCTGAAGTGCTGCCTGGCACCGCAGTGCTACGGAGCATCCGCGTCCGGCTGATCGATGCCGGCGACGGAGGCCGCCTCGTCGCTCACGCCGTCGCCGACGCGCGGCCGCGCGTCCAGGCCTGACCGCTCCGAAACAGACTCATCGCCACTGCCTCGCCTGGGACAGGTCCGAGGCACTGTCGCGAGAGGCGGTGGAGAGCCTCTACGTCGGCACCCCACACCTGCCTTTCCAGATGACAGCGCCATAGCTTGGACGCTAATGTCCAAGTATGGCACTCGACCTGGACCGTCAGCTCGAGCTGGTTGACGCAGATTCGCACTACTACGAGGCGGCGGACTGCTTCACGAGGTTCATCGAGCCGGCGATGCGCGACCGGGCGATCACCGTCGAGCGGCCCGAGTCCGGTCGGGAGACGATCCGGTGGGCAGGACGCGTGCTGGAGCTCGTGCCACCCGGGTTCTTCGTCCAGGCCATGGCGCCGGGGTCACTGCGCGACTTCATGCGGGCGATGAAGGCCGGCCAGCTCGACGACGCCGCGCGCCTGAACGTCGAGTTGGCCCCGGAGTGGCTCTCCCGGGACGCCCGCCTCGACGCGCTGGACCGCCACGGGGTCGCTGCCTCGATTCTCTTCCCGACCCTGGGGATCTTGTTCGAGCACCACCTCCGCGGCGACGTCGAGGCGACGTACGCCAACGTGCGCGCGTTCAACCGGTGGCTCGAGGAGGACTGGGGGTTCGCGTACGCCAACCGCCTCTTCGCCGCGCCGATCGTCTCGCTGCTCGACCCGCAGCGAGCGGTCGAGGAGATCGACTGGGTGATCGACCACGGTGCCCGCGTCGTCTGCATGAAGCCGGGGCACGCCTACATCCGCTCCTACGCAGACCCCGTGTTCGACCCGTTCTGGGCCCGTGTCCAGGACGCTGAGCTCGTGGCGGCATTCCACATCGGCGAGTCGGGCTACAACGAGCTGTACTCGGTCGACTTCGGCGAGAACCCGCACCCGTTGCCCCACGAGAAGTCGGCCCTGCAGTGGACCATCTTCTACGGCGACCGACCCATCATGGACACCTTCGCCTCGTGCATCCTGCACAACCTGTTCGGGCGCTTCCCCAGGCTGCGGTTCCTGAGCGTCGAGAACGGGTCGCTCTGGGTCGGCTACCTGTTGCAGCAGATGGACAAGATGAAGGGCATGGGTCGTTCTGGACCGTGGCTCGGAGGTCGGGTCGAGGGTCGCCCGAGCGACATCTTCCGGGAGCACGTCGTCGTGTCGCCCTACCCGGAGGACGACGTGTCCGGGCTGATGGAGCTGCTAGGCCCCGAGGGCGTGGCGATGGGTTCGGACTTCCCGCACCCCGAGGGCGCGACCGACCCTCGGGATCTCGCGCGATCGGTGTCGTCGTTGCCGGAGGACTGGCAAGTGCTCTTCCGCGGTGGCAACACCAGGCGGCTGCTGGGGCTCCCGGCATCCCAGGCGGATCGCTGAGCCGAGTCGGGGGCCCGCTGGCGCGCTCGATCTCGCGACGCAGCCCGCATTGAGAAGTACGTGGAGGTCGACACGCATGTCAACCGTCCGTGGCGCCCCGGTGCGCGCAATACAGTTCCCGAGACGACAACCCGACGCTGAAGGGAGGGAGAACAGTGACACGCAGACCCCCCGGCTGGCCGGAACCGGTCGTACGTGAGGTCGGCTGGTCTGCAGGTCCACGAGCAGACAAGGCCCGGAAGGTGATCCTCGACGCCGCGAATCGCGTCTTCCTCGAGGCTGGCTACAGCAGCGTGCGCGTCGAGGACATCGCGAAGGCGGCGAACATCTCGCGGTCTCTCTTCTACGTGTACTTCCCTTCGAAGCGCGATGTCTTTCTCGCGCTCGGCACCGATTCGATCGCCGATGGCATGGCACTCATCGATCAGCTCGACACCGTTCCCGCCGAGTACACCCGGGCCGACATCGAGCGATGGCTCGCCGGCTATCTTGATTATCTCGAGCATTTCGGAGCGTTCATACGCAGCTGGGACGAGGCCGTGGCGATCGACCCCACGCTCCAGCGGATCAGCCAGCACCACGTCGGCCGGTTCTGCCGCAACTTGGGACTCTCGCTCGATCGGCTGAGGGGTCGCCCCCGGAACGACCCGATGCTGGAAGGGCTCTCGCTCCGTGGGTCGATCGAAGGGGTGTGGTACTACTGGCGCGTCGCCGACCTCCCGCACGACAGCGACGAGCTGATCGCCATGCTCGCAAGCGTCGTGGAGACGTACATCGAGTAGGACCGGGAGCGTCAGGGTCGGCGAAACCAGGTTCCGCTGATCGTCATCAGTGCTCCTTGGACGGTGCGCTGGGAGCGGAACCGGCGAGGTAGACCGATTGCACGTCGCCGATCTGGTCGCGGATCTCGGCGGGCGTTCCGGAGAGCACGATTCGCCCGCGTCGCATGACGAGCGCACGATCGGCGATGTCGAGG